>Ga0209039_10000800_pt1 | contig 30215 bp, 28 predicted proteins | sample BogFormECP12_OM1_FD_188238 | JGI IMG/M metagenome (GOLD analysis project Ga0209039, IMG submission 188238) | Bog forest soil microbial communities from Calvert Island, British Columbia, Canada - ECP12_OM1 (SPAdes) (version 2) | ecosystem: Environmental > Aquatic > Freshwater > Wetlands > Bog ... | reverse complement strand
GGCGGCTACTCGGGGGCCGGACTAATGAATCAGGGCGGCGGGCTCTTTCCGCAGGGCGCGGCGGCCTCGGGCGTATCCGCAACCGGCGCGGCGCGGGACCAGACCGGCAACTTTCTCGGGAGTGCGGGCCAGGCAGGCGGCGCCACGGCCAATATGCCGCACGTGGTTCCCAATCCTTTCGATAACACCTTGATCATCCAGGGCTCGGCACAGGAGATTGAGCAGATCAAAGACCTGCTGCGGCAGTTGGACGTAGCGCCGCGGCAGATTCTGATCGACGCCAAGATCTACGAAGTCGATTTGACCGGGACCTTCCAGGCAGGCGTGTCATCTGCCTTAGCAGCGACGGGCACGATTAGTGGTTATACAAATGGCGTGACGGCGTCCGCCAGCGGAGCCGGGGCGGCTCTCACCCTGGGAGAAGTGGTCTTGCACAGCAAGCAACTCTTTGCCTTGCTGAACCTGTCGGAGAACAAAGGCCGCACGCGGGTGGTCTCCGCGCCCAGTATTATCGCCACGGACAGCGTGCCGGCAACCATGAATGTCGGCGATCAGGTCCCGGTCGAAACGTCGCAATCGGCGGTGGGCGGCGTCACCGTGGGTGGGACTACACCGTTCGCCAACACCATCGGCAGCGCGAGCACCGGAGTGACTTTTTCCATCATCGCCCGTGCCAACTCGAGCGGCATCGTTACGATGGTGATCGACCAGCAGGTGAGCGCCCCGGAAGCGCCGCCGGTAGGCGTGAGCCCCGGCGTCCAATCCTCGTCCTTCTCCAATCGTTCGGTCTCGACTCAAATCACCGTACAGGACGGCGACACCGTGGCGATCGGCGGCATCATCATGGAGAAATATGCGGAAAGTAACGGCGGCATTCCCCTGCTTTACAAGATTCCGATTATAGGCCCGCTCTTTGGTTCGAAAAGCATTACCAGGTCGCGCACTGAGCTGATCATCTTTCTGACACCCCGCGTGATCTACGATACAAGCCAGATGTCGGACGCGACGGACGAAATCAGGAACGGCCTCAAAACACTCAACAAGATGATCAAGGCAAACAAGGACGACCAGTAGCGCCGGCGGTCTTGCCGCCGGCTCAGCCGGCCTTGATGAGCGAGAGCAGTTGCTCTTCGTCCAGGATGCGCACACCGAGATTCCGCGCCTTGGCCAGCTTCGATCCGGCGTCTGCGCCCGCCACCACGTAGCTGGTTTTCCGGCTCACCGACCCGGCCACCTTGCCGCCCGCGCGTTCGATCAGCTCTTTGGCTTGCTCGCGGCTCAGGGTTGGCAGCGTGCCGGTCAGCACGAACGTCAACCCCTCGAGCGCTCCGCCCTTCGGCCGCGTGGATTCATAGGTGAACATCAGGCCCGCCGCGCGCAGCCGCTCCACCAGGTCGCAGTTCCGAGGTTCACGGAAGAACTGGTACACGCTTTCGGCCACCTTGGGACCCACCTCCTCGGAGCGCTGCAAGTCCTCCTGGGAGGCCCCGGCAATCGCGTCCAGGCTGCCGAAGGCCTCCGCCAGAAAGACCGCCGTGCGCTCTCCCACGAAACGGATGCCCAGCGCGGCGATGACCCGCGGCAGCGGATTGCTCTTCGAGCCCACGATGTTGCGCAGGATGTTGGTGGCCGATTTCGGTCCCATCCGCTCCAGGCCGAGCAGCTCGGCCAGCGTAAGCTGGTACAGGTCCGCCAGGCCCTTCGCTAGGCCCTTGTCCACCAGTTGATCCACCAGGGCTTCGCCCACGCCATCGATGTTCATCACGCCGCGCGAAGCGAAGTGCAGGATGGATTCCTTCAGCCGCGCCGGGCAGTTGGTGTTGATGCAGCGGGTGGCCGCTTCGCCTTCCTCCCGCACCACTCGGCCGCCGCAGACCGGGCACTCCGCCGGCATGTGGAAGGGCTTCCGCGCGGAGCCCTGCTCGCTGACCCGCACGACTTTCGGAATCACGTCGCCGCTGCGTTCGATGATCACTTCATCGCCGATCTCAAGGCCCAGGCGCGCGATTTCGTCTTCGTTATGCAACGTGGCGCGCGAAACCGTCACGCCGCCGACTTCCTTCGGCTCGAGCAACGCTACCGGCGTCAGCGCTCCGGTGCGTCCCACCTGCACCTCGATCGCCCGCACCGTGGTCTTGGCCTGCCGCGCCGGATACTTGTAGGCGATGGCCCAGCGTGGCGCCTTGGCCGTGAATCCGAGTTGCCGCTGCTGTTCCACCGAATCCACTTTCACCACGATCCCGTCAATCTCATACGGAAGCTGCTCGCGCCGCGCTTCCCATTCCGCGCAATAGGCCAGCACCTGGTCCACGTTTTCGCATAACTGGCGGTGCGGATTCACCTTGAAGCCCAGCCGGGCCATCTCTTCGAGCGAGGCCCACTGGCTCTCCATGGCGGGCTGGCCGTCCACCAGGAAAAAATACGGATAGTAGTCGAGGCGCCGCGCGGCCGTGAGCTGCGGTTCGAGCAGACGCAGCGATCCGGCCGCTGCGTTGCGGGGATTGGCGAATCGCGAGAGGCCCTTGTCCTCGCGTTCCTGGTTCAGGCGTTCGAAGGCGCGCCGGTTCATCACGGTTTCGCCGCGCACTTCGAAGGCCGCCGGCCCGCCTTCCACTTGCAACGGCAGCGAGTGGATGGTGCGCGCGTTCTCGGTGACGTCCTCACCCACTTGTCCATCGCCGCGCGTGACGGCCAGCGTGAACCGCCCGTCGCGGTAAATGGCCGCCATGGAGAGCCCGTCCATCTTCAGCTCCGTCACGTAGCGGTATCGGGCGCCGGCCAGCAACTCGCCCACCCGCCGGTCGAAGTCGAGCAGTTCCTCTTCGTTCAGCGCGTTGTCCAGGCTCAGCATGGGGGAGCTATGGCGAACTTTGACGAAGCCTTCGCGCGGCTTGCCGCCCACCCGTCCGGTGGGCGAATCCGCCGAAGCCAGCTCGGGATGGAGCTCCTCTAATTCCCGCAGCCGGCGCATCAGCGCGTCATATTCGGCGTCGGTGATTTCCGGCCGGTCGAGGACATAATACAGGTGCTCGTGGCGGCGCAACGCGCGCCGCAGCTCCGCAATCTCCCTGGCCGGATCTTTCATGGGCGCCTCAACTATAATTTAACGAGGATACCGGAGAAAACGCCATAACCCAATTCAGGGACACTGTCCTCATTTACAATCCCCGTGCGGGCAAATTCGCGGGAAGCGGCGACTCGCTGCTGCGCCCCGCCATCCAGATTCTCCAGCGGGACGGCCATTCCATCACCATCGCCCCCACCACCGGGCCGGCTACCGCCGGCGCCCTGGCGCGCGCCCACATCGCCCGCGGCGCCGATCTAATTGTGGTGGCGGGCGGCGACGGCACCATCAACGAAGTGGTGGACGGCATGATGCACTCGAGCGTGCCGCTGGCCATCCTTCCAGGAGGCACCGCCAACGTGCTGGCGACGGAATTGAAGCTGAGCCGGGGCCTCGAGCACACCGCCCGGCGGCTGGCGGAATTCCGCCCGCAGCGCATCTCGGTGGGCCGCCTCACCTGCGCCGGCGGCGTGGATCGGCACTTCCTGCTGATGGCCGGCATCGGTCTGGACGCGTATATCGTTTACCATATCAGCGGCCCGCTCAAAGCGCGCATCGGCAAGCTGGCTTACTGGGTGGCCGGATGGAGCCTGCTGGGCCGGCGCCTCACGGAGTTGCGAGTGGAGATAGACGGCTGCGAGCGGCGGTGTTCCTTCGCGCTCTTGAGCAAGGTTCGCAATTATGGCGGCGATTTCGAAATCGCCCGCACCGTGACGCTCTTCGACGACTGCTTTGAGGTGGCGCTATTCGAGGGCCGCAACACGCTGCGCTACGTGAAGTATTTCGCCGGCGTGGTTTCCAACCGCCTGCACGGCATGCGCGGCGTCACCGTGCTGCACACCGATCGCGCCATCTTCACCGCCCCCCCCGGCTCTCCGGTCTACGTGCAGGTGGATGGCGAATCCGCCGGCCGCCTGCCCGCGAAGATCTGCATCGTTCCCGACTCGCTCACGCTGCTGGTGCCGCCCGAATACGCGCGCACGGCCGGCGGCCGGCCTCTGGCGCAACCCAACCACGCGTAACCCGCTTCCAGCACGTTGCATGAATCTGATTTGCCTGCGCATTTCGAACGAACTACTCGATCCACCCCCCGCCCAGCACCAGGTCCGCATCGTAAAACACCGCGCCCTGGCCGGGCGTAACGGCGCGTTGCGGCTCGTCGAATACCACTTCCACCCGCGCCGGATCTTCCGTGGCATACAGCGTGGAAACGGCGCCCGAGTGCTTGTTGCGGATCTTCACTTGCGCGCGCACCGGCGTGGTCACTCCTGCGATGGAGATCCAATTCACTCGCTTGGCGAAGAAGCGCCCGCGCCACAAATCGTGGTTGCCGCCCACCACCACGCGCTGCGACGCCGCGTCGGTCGAGATCACATAAAGCGGTTCGCCGGTCGAGATGCCCAGCCCCTTCCGCTGCCCCACGGTGAAATGATGGACCCCGTCGTGCTCGCCCAACTCGCGGCCATCCGTCGTGACGACGGCGCCGCGCGTCTTCGGCAGGTCGCGGCCGGTATCCTTTAAATACGCGTCCATGAACGCGGCGTAGTCGCCGTTCGGCACGAAGCAGATCTCCTGGCTGTCGTGTTTGGAGGCTACCGCCAGGTCCATCGAGCGCGCCAGCTCGCGGACCTCCGGCTTGGTCAGTTCCCCCAGCGGAAACAGCGTCCGCGCCAGTTGCGCCTGCGTCAGGCCGCAAAGGAAATAGGTTTGGTCCTTCGAACCGTCCACCGCCCGCAGCAACTGGTAGCGGCCGGACGCCTCATCGAAGCGCACCCGCGCGTAGTGCCCCGTCGCGATCTGCCGCGCACCCACCGAATCGGCCATCTCCAGAAAACGGTCGAACTTGATGTAGTTGTTGCACAGCGTGCACGGAATGGGCGTGCGTCCCGCCAGGTACTCATCCACGAACGGCTTCACCACCTGTTCTTCAAACTGCCGCTCGAAGTTCACCACGTAGTAAGGAATGCCCACCTGCTCGGCCACCCGCCGCGCGTCATAGACATCGTCCAGTGAGCAGCATCGGCCCACCCCGCCTTCGGTCGAGAGCTCCGGCAGGCGGCGCTGGTTCCACAACTGCATCGTCATCCCGACAATCGGGCGGCCCTGGCGCGCCAGCAGCGCTGCCACCGTGGAGCTATCCACCCCGCCGCTCATGGCTACCGCTATCGGCTGCTCAGGCATGCACGGAAATTCTCCGCAGGTGCGCCGCCGCAGCCTCCAACGCGTCCACCAGCGCATCCACTTGCGCGGCGGTATTGGAACGCCCCAGCGAGAAGCGCAGGCTCGATCTGGCGCGGTCGGCCGAAAGCCCGATCGCGGTCAGCACGTGCGAAGGCGTGATGGCCCCCGAAGAGCAGGCCGACCCGGTGGACACCGCGAAGCCGCGCAGATCGAGCGCAATCACCAGCGCTTCGCCGTCAATGCCGTCGAAATAGAGGTTGCTGGTGTTGGGTGTGCGGTTCCATCGCGCCCCATTGACGCCGGCGCCCGAAATGCGATCGAGCACGGCCTTCTCCAGGCGGTCGCGCAGCGCGCCCATGCGCGCGGATTCCTTTGCCAGCTCGCTCGCCGCCAGATCGGCCGCGGCCCCGAAAGCCACAATTCCCGGCACGTTCTCGGTGCCCGCCCGCCGGTCGCGCTCGTGATGGCCGCCATAGGCGATGGCTGCCAGCCGCGTCCCTTTGCGCACGTAAAGTGCGCCCACCCCCTTGGGGGCGTACAGCTTGTGGCCGCTCATGCTATACAGATCCACGCCCAGCTCTTCCACGTCCACCGGAATCTTGCCCAGCGCCTGCACGCCATCGGAATGCAGCGGCACTCCCGCCTCGCGCGTGACGCGCGCGATCTCGGCGATCGGCTGAACCACGCCCAGCTCATTGTTGGCATGCATGATCGAGACCAGCCCCGTGTCCGGCCGCAGCGCGCGCCGCACATCGTCCGGATTCACCAGCCCACCCGAGCCGACCGCCAGCACCGTGACGGCCGTTCCCTGGCGTTCCAGTTGCGCGCAGGTCCCGAGCACCGCGGGGTGCTCGATCGCGCTCGTGATGATGTGCGCCGGCCGTGATCCCGCCAGCGCCAAGTTGTCCGACTCCGTGCCGCCGCTCGTGAACACCAGCTCCACTGGGCTCGCGTGGACCAGCGAAGCCAGTTGCCGCCGCGCCCCTTCCAACCGCTGCTTGGCGGCCTGGCCGAAATGATGGATGCTGGAAGCGTTACCATACACTTGACCGAGACACTCGACCAGCGCCTCCATTACTTCGGGAGCGACGGGGGTGGTGGCGTTGTGGTCGAAATAGAAGCGCTGCACTGAGTTCATTTTACCAATGCCGGCACCGATCCTTACTCTGACCACCGATTTTGGCCTCTCTGACCACTACGTCGGCGTCATGAAGGGCGTCATCCTCGGTATCTGCCCGCGCGCCCAGCTCGTGGATATCAGCCACCAGGCGGCCCCGTTTCAGATCGGCGAAGGCGCTTACCTCGTCGCCCAGGCCTATCGCTATTTCCCCCGCAAGACGGTGCACCTGGTGGTCATCGATCCCGGCGTCGGATCGGCGCGCCGGCCCATTCTCATGGAGGCCGCCGGCCAGTATTTTGTGGCGCCCGATAACGGCGTCCTGTCCATGGTTTTCTCGCGCGAGAAACATAAAATCCGCCTGATCTCGAACCATCGCTATTTCCTCCACCCCGTAAGTCGCACCTTCCACGGCCGCGACATCTTCGCCCCTGTGGCTGCCCACCTGGCCGCCGGTGTCGCGCCCGCCCGCATCGGCAAGCTCATCTCCGACTACCTCCGGCCCGGTTTCGAGAAGCCGCAACGCACCGGCAAGCGTATCTGGTTGGGCCGCATCCTGAAGATCGACCACTTCGGCAACATCGTCACCAACTTTCACGTGGACGATTTCCCGGATCTCGAACGCCGCGACTTTCGCCTGGCCATCGGATCCGTCGAGACCGGCTGCCTGCTGCGCGCCTATTCGGAGTGCGCCGCTGGAGAACTGTTCGTGATCGCCGGCAGTTCCGGTTACCTGGAGGTTTCGATGAGCCAGGGCTCGGCGGCCGGACAGATCGGGTGCCAGGCCGGCGCGTCCGCGGAACTGAAACTGCTCTAACCGCGACATGCGCCGCATTTGGAGGGCGGACGCCCTCGTCCGCGCGCGACCCCCTGGTCGCGCTCCTGCCCTCCCCTACGCCGCGCCGTTCCGCGCAATCGGAACCGTCGGTTCCAGGTCGCGCAGCAGCCGGTCCAGTTCGGCTTCCTGCACCGGCTTAGCCAGCACGTAGCAGCCGTCGCCTTCGAAATCCGCGGCCAGATCGGCGCGGTAGCCGTCCGACAGTAGCACGAAGGCGCCCACGCGGTGCAGCATGCGCTCGCTGAGTTCCACCCAATTCAGGCCGGGCGCGTGATCCGAACAAAACGCCGAGTCGAAGCGCATCCGGTTGGCCAGTTCCAGACCCGTATCGGCATTGGCCACTGGGACCACGCGGTATCCACGCGAGGCCAGCAGGTTCAGAATCTGCCGCTGGGCGGCCTCTTCGGATTCGATCACCAACGCCGTCAAGCCGCGCGAAAAATCCGCCGCGGGCCCGGCCGGCGCGCCCGCCGCCGCCCGTTCCTTGAGCGTAGTGGTCGGCAGCTCGATCTCGAATCGCGGATCGGCGCCGTGCTTTTCAATCAGCCGCACTTCGCCGCCGTGGCCCCCGATTACGCTCCGCGTGATGCCCAGGACTCCCGCCGCCTCCTCGGGCTTGTCCGATACCGTCGGCGCCGTAAATGCGATCTCCACCAACAGCCGCCGCGCCAGTATGCTGGTGCGCACCGTAATCACTTTCTGCGGCGCTTCCGCCAGCGACTGTTCGGCGTGCACCAGCAGGTTCAGAAACACTTGCTCGAGCTGGCCCTGCAACCCCATCACGAAAAACGGCTCGCTGGTGGTGAGATCACGCACGCGGATTCCCGAAGCCTTCCAATCGCCTTCACGGAACTCCAACAGGTTGTGCAGCAGCGCCGTCACCGATACCGGCCGCGCTTCCATCTGTTCGTTGGCGGCGAAAGAAACCAGCCGTGCCACCATGGCGGCGGCTCTCTGCGCCTCGGCCGCGATGGTTGCCACTTCCCGCTCGGCGCCCCAGGCGTGCGCCTTGTCGAGCACCCGCTGCGCCAGTTCCGAGATCGTGGACAACGGAGCTTGCAGCTCGTTCACCACTCCCGAAATCAGCCGCCCTACCGCCGCCAGCTTTTCCGTTCGGTAGAGCTGTTCCTGCACGGAACGCTGGTCCAGCAGCCGGAGCGCCACCCCGATCTGGTTCGCCAGGTGCTGCGCCAGCGTCTGTTCGTCGGGAGTGAAATCATGGGCGCGCTCGGCATGGTCCAGTTCCAGAATGCCCACTACCTCGCTTTGCGCCAGCATCGGGAGGAACAACAAAGACTTGGGAGCCTTAGGCCCGTCGCCCCCGGAGATAGGGAACGGGCTGCGATCGATATCCGGAATCGCCAACAACGTGCGGTAGTGGTAGCACGCTACGGCTCCGGCATAAGTTCCGCCGGGCGGCGCGGAGAGTGAAATCGAAACCGCCTCCTCATGCTCGCCGGTCAACGCGTCCAGCGTCTTGGTGGCGCGGTTGTACACGTACAGGTGAACCCGCGAAACTCCCAGGATGGCCACCAGGGCATCATTGATCCGTTTGTAGATGGCTTCGGGAGTGGGCGCGCTCAGGATTTCTTCACTCAGATGGTAGGTCTTTCGCAGCCGATCGCGCTGGCGCTGCATGCGCCGCTCGCGGTTCCACAAAAAAAAGCAGACCGTGAACAGCGTCGTCAACCCCGCCGCCAGCCCCAGACGTTGCAGGAGCTGATTGCTAGCCGCGGATACCGCGAGAAAGGATGCCGCGTGCGCCGGGCGCCAGGCTCCAAACGCGAGTGGTGCTGCCAGCCGTAGATAGCTTAGACCAACCGTCGTTGCTCCCCCAGCCACGAAGTTAAATCCCCGCTTTTAAAATTATCCGCATTTAAGTCGGTCCCGCGCAAGTTAACATAAGTCGTACGAAGACCCATAACCCTCATGCCTGCCGCCCTCGCCGCGGCCACTCCAGTGGGGGAATCTTCCATCACGATGCAATTGGCCGGCGCCACCTCCAGTAACTCGGCCGTAAGTAAGTAGACGTCTGGATAAGGTTTGGGGTTTACCACCTGAACACCGTCTACCACGGCGCGAAAGTAGGGCCTGAGGGCGGCGCGGTCCAGCACGAACGCCACGTTTTCCGGCGGGGCGTTGCTGGCGACCGCCATGGGCGCGGCCCGATACCTGTCCAGAAACGCCCGCAGCCCGGGTACCAGCATCTGTTCGATCCGGCTGCCGGCCATCTCCCGGTACAGCTCCTCTTTGGCACGGCTGCGCGCCGCCACTTCCTGGGGCCCGAGGCTGTCGCCGAAATAATCGCGGATAATCTCGTCGTTGCGCTTGCCGTACATCCGCTCGAGCATCGCAGGCGTGGTTTCCAGCCCGTATCGCCGGTTGAACGCCGCCCAGGCTTCGCGGTGCACCGGGTTGGAGTCCACGATCACCCCATCCAGATCGAAAATCAGAGCCAGGCCCTCCGCCAGCGGGCTCACTCGCCGGCCCCGGACCCGCTGAGGATACTCGATTCGAGCCAGTTCAGATAATTCGGCGCTCCATCCACCACCGCCAGCGCCAGCACTTCCGGCACTTCGTAGGAGTGCGCCTTCTCGATCGCCTCGCGCACCGCGCCGAACAACGCGCGTGAGCTCTTAATCATCAGCAGGCACTCGCCCGCCGATTCGACGGCGCCTTTCCACCGGTAGAAACTGCGGACGCCGGGAACCACGCTGACGCACGCGGCCAGTTTTCGCTCCACCAGCAGTCGCGCCAGGCGCGCGCCTTCTTCCTCGTCCGGGCATGTGCTGAGAACCACAATATTGTCGGTCATGTCTTCCTGAAAAAAGTGCGGAACATATTGCGAAAGCAATGGTACTATTATCTTCCAGGCGTTTGTTCCGATGAAAGTGACGCTCGCTCGATTTACCTATCTGATCGCGTTCCTGGTGGTCTCGGCGTATGCTTTTGTCACGTTGCGCGGGCCGCACGGCATTCGCGCGCTCACCGAGAAGCAGCGCGTGATCCACGAAATGGAAAAGCGGAATTCCGAAGCGGCCAAAGAAATCGAAAGGATGCGAGACCATCTCCAGCGGCTGTCCAACGACCCGGCCGAGCAGGAGCTCGAAATCCGCGAGCGTCTCAAGCTGGTCCACCCCGGCGAGAAGGTCTACATCACTGGCGACCCCAAAAAGCGCTAGTGGGGCAGACCCCCAGGTCTGCGCGGGTCCCCCTGGACCCGCTCCTCTCGTGGAGCAGGCTTTTCAGCCTGCAACGCCGACATTCCTGTCGGCGCGCCCGGCAGCCTCTCACATTGCTTGCAACTCTGCTGTTTGGTGGGGCATCTCCCGCCCTACGCGCTCGCCGCGATCACTGGCTTTCCGTTCCCCGATGGCATGAAACGCGGGGCGTGATACGGCTGGAAGCGATACCCAATGCCGAATATGGTTTCGATGTACTCCTCCGCGAATCGCCCCATTTTCTTGCGCAGGCGCCGCACGTGGACGTCCAGCGTGCGCGTCTTCACATCGCCTCCGTAGCCCCAGATCTGCATTAACAAGGCTCCTCTCGGGATGATCTCGCCGGCATGTTCCACCAGCAGCGCCAGCAGAGCATATTCCTTGCGGGTGAGGACCATGCGCCCGTCATCCAGCAGCGCGGTCTGTTGATCGAAGTCGATCTTGAGGTGCTCGTCACGATAAGGTGGTATGTTCTTGCCGGCAGCTTGTCCTGATCCCACGATTCCCTCCTCTACTACCTCTACGATTGATGCTACGGACCAGGTCCGGTAAGGTGATGCCGGACTTGTAAAAACTTCGTAAAAAGAAACACGTGTATCGTGAGGCATCAACCGAATGGTGGGGCAGACCCCCAGGTCTGCGGCCGACGCCCTCGTCGGCCTGCCGGTCCCCTGACAACAGCCCACAGACCAACCTGTAACCGGACTACATCATCCCGCTTGGCCTGTGCCATAATGACAAATCTTCGCGAAAAATCTGGCGCTCCGTAGTTGGCGGGGTGCCTCCACGGTGGCTCGTAACCCGCTATGGCGCAAGCGAAATCTCATGTCTAATACCTTCAGCCGGCGGGCCGCGGTGCTGGGTGCGGCCGCGCTACCCTTGCTCCCGGTCCTTAAAGGCCAATCCAAATCCCGGCCAGTGGTCATCTCCAGCGCCAACCGCAACGACGGCGGCGTGAATTGCTGCGCCAAAGCCGTGGAAGTGATCAAGGCGGGCGGCGATACCCTGGATGCGGTCATTGCCGGTGTCAACATCGTCGAACTGGATCCGCGCGACAACAGCGTGGGATATGGCGGCCTGCCCAACGAAGACGGGGTCGTCCAACTGGACGCCAGTTGCATCCACGGGCCGACCCGCCGCATGGGTGCCGTGGGCGCCATCGAAGGCATCAAGACCCCGTCCAAGGTTGCCAAACTTGTCATGGAGCAGACCGACCACATGATGCTGGTTGGCGCGGGCGCCCTGAAGTTCGCCAAAGCCATGGGCTTCCAGGAAGAGAATCTCCTCACCGAAGAATCGCGCATCGCCTGGATCGCCTGGAAGATGTCGCTCCGCGACCGCAATGGCCACACCAATTGGGGCCCCGGTTTGGATGCCCCGCCGGAAAAACAGAAAGCCGCCGTCCTGCGGGAGTTGAAAGGCATGTTTCCGGACGCCGCCGACGAAGTGCTGGCACAGGCCTGGGAGTATGCCATTCACCCGCCGCACGGCACCATCAATTGCATTTCCCTGAACCAGAAGGGCGAGATGTCGGCGGTGACTACAACCAGCGGGATGGCCTGGAAGATACCCGGCCGCTGCGGCGATTCGCCCATCATTGGCGGCGGGCTCTGGCTCGATCAGGACGTTGGAGGCGCCGGCTCTACCGGCCGCGGAGAAGAAAACCTCCGGGTCTGCGGTGCGCATACAGTGGTCGAAAACATGAAGCATGGCATGTCGCCGAAAGACGCCATTCTCGATACGCTGAAACGCGTCTCTCGAAATTTCAACGATGACAAGAAGCGCCTGGCCGCCGTCGAACTGGATTTTTACGCCTTGCGTCAGGATGGGGAATACGCCGCCGGCTCGCTCTGGCAAGGTTCCCGATTTGCCGTCTCGACGGGCGATGCCGCAAGCCACACTGAGCAGTCGGTGTACTTATACGAACGGAGCCGGGGCTAGTGTCCTGTCTCTTCGATCGCCGCTCGGTGGGGCAGACCCCCTGGTCTGCGCGGGTCCCCCTGGACCCGCTCTTGCGCTCACCGTCAGCTCATACCTGGGACATGGCACCAGATTGTGAGGCACTTCTTGTGGCGGATTTCAACGCTAACGCCCTCGCCACCGTCGCGCGACGAAACCGTGAACCAAATTTTCCCATTGCTGCATCCGATACATTTAACGGCAATTGGCTGGGCAGGGGCTGTCTTTTCCAAGGATGCTCGAACGGATCATGCTGAACATCGAAACGGGACGCGCTTAAGCCATGTCCCAGATCTTTCACCGCAGCACCAATACTTTCTCGCGCATCACCATTTTCGGCGCGGTGTTCATTCTCGCCTTCCTGACGTGGGCCTTCACGGTGCTCGACCGCTCCAATTACAACACCCGCGCCGAGCAGCCTCGCGAACAACCCGTGCCCTTCAGCCACGCCCACCACGTGGGCGGCATGGGGCTGGACTGCCGATACTGCCACACCACCGTCGAAACTTCCAGCTTCGCAAACATCCCGCCCACCAAGACCTGCATGAACTGCCACTCCCAGATCTGGCTTACCAGCCCGACCCTCGAGCCCGTGCGCGCCAGTTTCCGCGAGAACAAATCGCTCGACTGGATCCGCGTGAACGATCTGCCCGACTTCGTCTATTTCAATCACAGCATTCATATCAACAAGGGAGTCGGCTGCGAGAGCTGCCACGGGCGCGTGGATAAGATGCCGCTCACCTGGCAGGAAAACTCGCTGCAAATGGAGTGGTGTCTGGACTGCCACCGCCATCCCGAAAAATTTGTGCGGCCGCGCGAGTTCATCACCACCATGGGCTACCAGCCGGCCGGCGCCCAGGAAGAAATCGGACGGCGCCTCGTCCGCGAATACAAGATTCAGGACGCGCGCCTGCTCACAAGCTGTTCTACGTGCCATCGATGAACGAATCAGAGAACCAACTTTCGCTCGCCTCCGTGCGAGCCCGCCTCCAGGGCGCCGGCGGCCGCCAATACTGGCGCAACCTCGAGGAGCTCGCCTCCACGCCCGAGTTTCAGGATCTGGTGGAGCGCGAATTCCCGCGCCAGGCCATCGGCTGGGCCCAGGATGAAGACGGCGTCGAGGGGCGCCGCAACTTTCTGAAGCTCATGGGCGCGTCGCTCGCGCTGGCCGGCTTGACCGCCTGCACCCGCCAACCCACCGAGCACATCATGCCTTACGTGCGGCAGCCGGAAGAACTCATCCCCGGCCGGCCGTTGTTCTACGCCACGGCCACTACCTTGAACGGTGTGGCGCAGGGCGTGCTGGCCGAGAGCCACGAAGGACGCCCCACCAAGATCGAAGGCAATCCCGAACACCCCTCCACGCTGGGCGCGTGCGACATCTTCTCGCAGGCTTCGGTGCTCCAGCTCTACGATCCGGACCGCGCCCAGGCGGTCACCTTCCAGGGCGAGATCCGCGGCTGGAGCAATTTCATGAACGCCCTTTTGGAAATGCTCGCGGCGCAGAAGACCAAAAGCGGCGCGGGTATCCGCATCCTCACTGAAACCGTCACCTCGCCCACTTTGGCCGACCAGATCCGCGCCATTCAGAAGCTGTATCCCGCGGCCAAGTGGCACCAGTGGGAACCGGCCGGTCCGCACAGCGCGCGCTCGGGCGCCCTGCAGACCTTCAATCAGCCCCTCAACACCTACTACAACCTCGAGAACGCCAACGTGGTGGTCTCGCTCGATTCCGATTTCCTGGCATCCGGCCCCGCCAGCCTGCGCTACGCGCGCCAGTTTTCCAGGCGCCGCCGCGTCACCGAACCCGGCGCGCCCATGAACCGCCTGTACGTTATTGAGCCGATGCCCACGCCCACCGGCGCCAAGGCCGATCACCGCTTGCCTCTGCGCGCCGGCGATATCGAGGACTTCGCTTGGGCCGTCGCCGTGAACCTCCGCGTGGCCGCCGGCGCCAAGCCAAGCGACAATGGCGACATCAACGAATGGTCCGGTCCGGTGGCCGATGACCTCATGCACAACCGGGGCGCCAGCCTGGTGATCGCCGGCGAGTGCCAGCCGCCCATCGTGCACGCGCTCGCTCACGTCATCAACGACTTCCTCGGCAACGTCGGCAAGACCGTCTTCTACACCGACCCCATCGAGGCCAATCCCGTCGACCAGGTCGCATCCTTGCAGGATCTGGTGAAGGACCTGGACTCGGGCGCGGTCGACCTGCTCCTCGTGCTGGGCGGCAACCCCGTCTTCAACGCCCCGGTCGAGCTCGGCATGCGCGATCGCATTCAGAAAGCCACGCTGCGCGCTCACCTCAGCCAGTACGAAAACGAAACCTCGGCGGTCTGCCAGTGGTTTCTTCCCGAAACGCATTATCTGGAAACCTGGGGAGACGCCCGCGCCTTCGACGGCACCGTCACCATCCAGCAGCCGCTCATCCAGCCGCTCTACGGCGGCCGCTCCGCCTGCCAGATTCTGCAAACCCTCACCGGCTCGCCCGATACCAGCCCCTACCAGATCGTCAAGGGCTATTGGGCCGCGCAGCACAAAGGCGCGGATTTCGAAGCCTGGTGGCGCCGCGCCGTGCATGACGGCGTGGTCGAGTCGACGGCCCTCCCCACCAGGACCGCGTCCATCCACGGCGAAGCCATCAGCGAAAAGCGGCGCAATAAGAAAATGGGCGGCAAGATGGAAGTGATCTTCCGTCCCGATCCCACCATCTACGATGGCCGCTTCTCCAACAGCGGCTGGCTGCAGGAATTGCCCAAGCCCATCACCAAGCTGACCTGGGACAATGCCGCCATTATCAGCCCGGGCGATGCGCATCGCCTGGGCGTCGAAAACGGCAGCATGCTCGAGCTCATTTACCAGGGCCGCAAGCTGCGCGCTCCGGTCTGGGTCCAGCCCGGCCATGTGGATCAGGCCATCACCCTGCACCTGGGCTATGGCCGCACGCGCGCCGGCCGCGCCGGCACCGGCGTCGGATTTAACCCCTACGGCCTGCGCACCGCCTCCGCCCTGTGGCAGGACCTAGGCATGGACGTCCACAAGATTTCCGGATCCTACCCTTTCGCCAGCACGCAGATGGATCATGTGCTCGACGCCAGCCGTCACATCATTCACAAAGGCGATATCGCCGATTACCGCAAGAACCCGGCCTCCGTGCACGAAGGCGCGGAAGTCCCGCCGCGCTCGTTGACCATGTATCCGGAATTCCCGTACCCCGGTTACGCCTGGGGCATGGCCATCGATCTCAATGCCTGCACCGGATGCAGCGCCTGCGTGGTGGCCTGCCAGGCCGAAAACAATATCGCCGTGGTCGGCAAAGACCAGGTGCGCCGCGGCCGCGCCATGCACTGGATTCGCGTCGACACCTATTACAACGGCCAGCCCAACAACCCGGCCATCTACAACCAGCCGGTTCCCTGCATGCAGTGCGAAGACGCTCCTTGCGAGCTGGTCTGCCCCGTGCAGGCCACCACCCACAGCGCCGAAGGCCTCAACGACATGGTCTACAACCGCTGCGTGGGCACTCGCTACTGTTCCAACAACTGCCCCTACAAGGTGCGGCGCTTCAATTTCTATCTATACTCCGATTTCGAAACGCCCAGCCTCAAACTGCTGCACAACCCCGATGTGACAGTGCGCAGCCGGGGCGTCATGGAAAAATGCACGTACTGCGTGCAGCGCATCAACGCCGCCAAAATCGACGCCGAAAAGCAGAATCGAAAGGTAGCCGATGGCGAGATCCAGACGGCCTGCCAGGCTGCTTGTCCCACTGAGGCGATCATATTCGGCAATATCAACGATCCCCATAGCCGCGTCTCGAAAATGAAAGCGGAAGAGCGCAACTATGGGCTGTTGGCCGAGCTGAACACGCGGCCGCGCACCACCTATCTGGCGACACTGCGGAATCCCAATCCGGAGATCGGGGGCTAAAGGCGGATGGCTGACGAACCAAACGTACACCGGCCCAAAACCATCATCGCGCCGGGTTACACCTTCGGCACGGTCACCGATCAGATCGCCTCGGTGGTCCTCACCAAACGCACGCCGGTCTTCTGGTACATCAATTTCGGCGTGAGTCTGGTGCTGTTGCTGCTGTTCCTGCTCGCGGTTGGAGTGCTCTTCGCTAAAGGCACCGGCATTTGGGGCTTGCGCACACCGGTCATGTGGGGATTCGCCATCACCAATTTCGTCTGGTGGATCGGAATCGGCCACGCCGGCACGCTCATCTCGGCCATCCTGCTGCTGCTCAACCAGCGCTGGCGCAACTCCATCAACCGCTTCGCCGAAGCCATGACTCTGTTCGCGGTGGCCTGCGCCGGCATGTTCCCCATCTTGCACCTGGGCCGCCCCTGGCTGGCCTACTGGCTCTTTCCGTATCCCAACACCATGGGCGTGCAGCCGAATTTCCGCAGCCCGCTGGTGTGGGATGTGTTCGCGGTCTCGACCTACGCTACGGTGTCGGCGCTCTTCTGGTACGTGGGCCTGATGCCGGACCTGGCCACCCTGCGCGACCGCACGCACAACCGCTTCGCGCGTTTCGCTTATGGCATCCTCGCCATGGGCTGGCGGGGTTCCGCCCGCCACTGGAGCGTTTACGAAACAGCCTCGCTGCTTTTGGCCGGCCTCGCCACGCCGCTGGTGCTCTCGGTCCATACCGTGGTCAGTTTCGACTTCACCATCGCCATCGTCCCCGGTTGGCACTCCACCTTTCTGCCGCCTTACTTCGTAGCCGGCGCCATTTACTCCGGCTTCGCCATGGTGTTGGCGCTGGCCATTCCGCTGCGTTCCGTATACGGTTTGCAGGGGCTCATCACCGATCGCCATCTGGATAATTCCGCCAAGGTCATGCTGGCTACCGGTCTGATTGTAGCCTACGCCTACATCCTGGAAACCTTCACCGCCTGGTACGGCGGCAACACCTACGAGCAGGCCATGGTCTGGCATCGCATGACCGGGCCGTATGCCGTTTCCTACTGGTCGCTCATGTTCTGCAACATCCTCGCCCCCCAGGCGCTATGGTTCAAGAAAGTTCGCAGCAATCCGGTCCTGCTGTTTATCTCCGCCATCGTTGTCCTCATCGGCATGTGGCTCGAGCGCTTCGTCATCATCGTCAGCAGCCTGGCGCAGGATTTCCTTCCCTCGTCGTGGTCCATCTTCCACGCTACCCGCTGGGATTGGCTCACTTTCATTGGCACCATCGGTCTGTTCCTGTTCCTGTTCTTCCTGTTCATCCGCTTGCTGCCCATGATTTCCATCTTTGAAGTGCGCACGCTCCTTCCGGCGGCCAAAGTGGAAGAGGAGGCGGAGAGTTGATCAAACCGATCTACGGATTGATGGCCGAGTTCGACACCCCCACCGCGCTGGTCGAGGCCGCGCGCGCCGCGCGTGAGAAAGGCTACCGCAAGCTGGATGCCTACTCGCCGTTCCCCATCGAGGAGTTGACCGAAGCGCTCCACCTGCACCACCATAAGCTGCCGCTGATCGTGCTGCTGGGCGGCATCATCGGTGGTCTCGCTGGGTACCTGCTGCAATACTACGTCACAGTCGTTTATTTCCCCATCAACGTCGGCGGCCGGCCGCTCCATAGCTGGCCGTCCTATATCATCATCACTTTCGAAATGACCATTCTGCTTGCGTCGATTTCCGCGGTGCTGGGCATGCTGGCGCTCTGCGGGTTACCCATGCCCTACCATCCCACTTTTAACGTGCCGCGCTTTGCGCTGGCTTCGCGGAACCGGTTCTTCCTTTGCATCGAAGCCCGCGACCCGCTCTTCGACCGCGCCAGGACCATCGAGTTTCTGGAGACTCTGAAACCGAGAGAGGTGTCCGAAGTTGCGCCCTAAGAGACCATTTGCGGAAGCCACGTGGCGCACGCACTCGTGCGTGCCGCGTCGACACTCGTGTCGACGCCTGGCGGCACTTTGGTTGCGGCTCCGCTTTTTCGTGGCGCAGGATGTTATCCTGCGCGCCGATTTTCAATCGGCGCAGCCGGGCGCAGCCCGGCCGGTTCGTGCCGGTGTAGCCCTTCAACTCGCCGTCCTTCTGCTGGCCGCAATCACGCTCTCCGCCTGCCGCCAGGATATGCAGGACCAGCCGAAATACATTCCGCTCAGGCCCAGCGGCTTCTTCGACGATGGCCGCTCCGAGCGCCCGCTGATCGAGGGCACCGTTGCGCGCGGCCATTTGAACGACGACCTGGCGCTCTACACCGGCAAAGGCCCCGACGGCAAACCCGTCGAAACCTTCCCGTTCCCCATTACCAAAGATGTAGTCGCCCGCGGCCAGGATCGCTTCAATATCTATTGCTCGCCCTGCCACGGCCGCACCGGCTACGGCGATGGCATGGTCGTCCGCCGCGGCTTTCGGCATCCGCCCTCCTACCACACCGATCAGATCAGGAGCCTTGCTAACGGCTATATCTTCGACATCATCACCAACGGCTTCGGCGCCATGCCCGATTATGCCGCGCAGATTGCCGTGCGCGACCGCTGGGCCATCGTCTCCTATGTGCGCGCGCTCGAGTTGAGTGAAAACGCTTCTATCAACGACGTGCCAACCGAAGATCGCGGCAAACTGGGAGGCGCGCAATGACCGCCCAGTCCCTCGACTTCCATGTTTCCCCCGAGCTCCACGCCGATCTCAAGAAGTGGCGCACGCTCGCTCTCGGCATCGGCCTCTTTGGCGCGCTCTCGAGCGCAGCCGGACTCCTGATTTCTCCTTTCCAGTTCTACCGCTCCTACCTCTGGTCTTACCTGTTCGTGGTGGCCCTCGCCGTCGGGTCGCTCGCGTGGCTGATGCTGCAATACATCACCGGCGGCGCGTGGGGCGTCATCATCCGCCGACCCTGCGAGGCCGCCGCGCGCACCATTCCGCTCATCGCCCTGATGTTCCTGCCCATCCTGATCGGCATTCCCAACCTCTATGACTGGTCGCATCCCGCCAAGGTGTTGGCCGATGAAGCGCTCCGCCACAAACAGCCCTATCTCAACGTTCCGTTCTTCCTGGTTCGCACCGCCATCTATTTCGCGGGCTGGTGGTTCTTCGGCTGGTATCTGAACCGCTGCTCCGCGCGCGAAGACGCCGAGGGCCACGCTGCCGTCCATGGCAAGATGAGCGCCATCTCCGGACCGGGCTTAATCTTCTGGGGCCTGAGCGTTACCTTCATGTCCATCGACTGGGTGCTCTCGCTCCATCCCGAGTGGTTCTCGACCATGTTCGGTCTGCTGTTCATGGCGACCCAGGGGCTGACTTCCATGGCCTTCCTGATCGCTTTGGTAGTGCTGCTCCATCACCGCCGCCCCATGTCGGAGATCCTCAACCCGCGCCACCTGCATGATCTGGGAAAATTCCTGCTGGCCCTGGTGATGGTGTGGGCCTATTTTTCCTTCTCGCAATTTCTCATCATCTGGGCCGGCAACCTGCCCGAGGAAATTCCTTGGTACATCGCGCGCCTCAGCCACGGCTGGCAATACGTGGCGCTGGCGCTGGTCATCGGCCATTTCGCGCTGCCCTTCAGCCTGCTTCTCTCGCGCGACCTGAAACGCAATTTCAAACTGCTCGCCTCCATCGCCGTCTTCATCCTCTGCATGCGCCTGGTCGACCTGTACTGGATCGTCGCTCCCGATTTCCGAAAAGAGGCCTTCGGCCTGAGCTGGATGGATTTCACCGCGCCCATGGGACTGATCGGCATCTGGCTGGCTTACTTTCTTTACCAGTTGGAGAAGTGGCCTTTGCTGCCGCCCAATCACCCTCACCTGGAGGAGGTCTTGGAACATGGAAGAGAATAAAGAGCGGCCCGCGGGCTTCGAGCAAACCGACGTCAATGTCACGGGGGTCGGCAGGTTCGCCGTCGCGCTGGTCATTATGACCGTGCTGGCGATGTTGGTGCTGGTGGGCGTCTTCCGGTACTTCCAATGGCGGGACGGCGGCCGCGCCACCAGCACGGACCCGGCCAGGGTATTCCCGCAACCGCAATTGCAGACCGCCCCGATCCCCGATCGAACGGCCATCCGCGCCGCCGAAGAGCAGGCGCTCACCAGCTACGGCTGGGTGGATGAACACAAGGGCGTCGCGCGGATTCCCATCGCGCGCGCCATGGATCTGCTGGTCGAGCGCGGTCTTCCGGTCCGCGCCGAAGCGCCGCAGACCGCCAGCAGTGCCAGCGTGCCCACCGCAAGCGGGTTAGGCCCTAAGATGCTGCCGCCCGGCGGCCCGTTGGCGGGAGAAGCAAAATGAGAAAAATCAAGGGCTACCACATTTCTCGCGCCTGGCCCAAAGAAGTGGCGCACGCACTCGTGCGTGCCGTGTCGAGACTCGTCTCGACACGACGGCGTTGCGGGTTGCTTCTGCTCGCCGCCGCCTGCATCGCTGCCGCGCAGCCGGGCCAACCCGCGCCCGCCCAGCCGTCGTACAGCATGCAGGATTCCAACCTGCGCCCGGCGCTGCCCGGCGCGCTCCAGGGCGTCGGCATCGATCAGAAGCTCGACACGCAGGTGCCCCTCAACCTGACCTTCCGCGACGAAGCCGGCCGCACCGTTCCTTTATCGACTTACTTTCAGAGTAAGAAGCCGGTGATTCTGGCGCTGGTCTATTACGAGTGCCCCATGCTTTGCACCCAGATCCTGAACGATCTGGAAAGCAGTCTCAAGGCCGTCTCCTTCAACCCCGGACAGGATTTCGAAGTGGTCAGCGTCAGCTTCGACCCCAAGGACACCTCCGACATTGCCGCCTCCAAGAAGCAGTTGCTGCTCAAGCGCTACGGCCGCCCCAACACTTCCAACGGCTGGCACTTCCTGGTGGGCGACCCGCCCAACATCAAAACCCTCACCAATGCCGTGGGCTTCCACTATAAGTACGATCCCGCGACGCAGCAGTTCGCCCACGCCAGCGGCATCATGATTCTCACTCCCGACGGCCATCTCTCGCGCTACTTTTACGGCCTCGAGTATGCGCCTCGCGACATCCGCCTGGGGCTGGTCGAGGCTTCGCAAAACAAGATCGGCAGCCCCGTCGATCAGATTCTGCTCTTCTGCTATCACTACGATCCTTCCACCGGCAAGTATGGCGCCCTGGTGATGCGGATTGTGCGTGTTTCGGGCGCCGGCTTCGTGCTGGTGTGCGGAACATTTCTCTGGATCGTTGTCCGGCGCGAAAAGGCGCGCCCCATTGTTCGACATGGATAAACTTCCACTATTTCCGGAGCAGGCATCCACGTTCGCGCCCGGCGTGGATCACCTGACGTACTTCCTGCTGGCCGTCGCGGTCTTCTTCACGGTGCTGATTTTCTGCACCATCTTCTACCTGGCCATTCGCTACCGCCGGCGCTCCGATAAGGAACTCCCGCACGCTCCCCACGGCGGCATGGCGCTCGAGATTGTCTGGTCGGTGATCCCCTTCGGCATCACCATGGTCATGTTCACCTGGGGCGCCAGCGTATTCTTCAACGAGAGCCGGCCGCCTGACAACGCCATGCCGCTCTATGTGGTCGCCAAGCAGTGGATGTGGAAGATCGAGCACATGGAAGGGCAGCGCGAGATCAACGAGCTGCATATCCCGCTCGGCCGCGCCGTCAGGCTCACCATGGCGTCGGAAGACGTGATCCACAGCTTCTATGTGCCGGCTTTCCGCGTCAAACAGGACGTGGTCCCGGGTAAGTACTCCACCATCTGGTTCCAGCCCACCAAGCCCGGCAAGTATCATCTGTTCTGCGCCGAGTTCTGCGGCACGCGCCATTCGGGAATGATCGGGTGGATCCATGTGATGGAGCCGCAGGATTACCAGCGCTGGCTGAGCGGCGGCGCGCCCGAGGGAACCCTCTCGGAATCCGGCCAAAAACTTTTCACGGACCTGGCCTGTTCCAACTGTCACAAGGCCGACGGCACGGGCCGTTGCCCCAGCCTGGAAGGCCTCTTCGGCAAGACCGTCCAATTGGCGAACGGCGCCAAAGTGGTGGCCGACGAAGCCTATATTCGGGAATCCATCCTCCACCCGGCGGCCAAAATCGTAGCCGGCTACCAACCGGTGATGCCCACCTTCCAGGGCCTCGTCACCGAAGACGGCGTGTTGCAACTGATCGAATACATCAAGTCCCTCGGACCGAAGCCGGTTGTCGGCGGCGGCGGGGCTTTGGGCAAGTAACTATGATTACGGCAGCGGTACCAGAACGCGAAAATTACCTGAACTACAAATACGGGATCAAGTCCTGGCTCCTGACCAAGGATCACAAGCGGATCGGGCTCCTCTATCTGTTCACGGTCACTCTGTTTTTCTGCCTCGGCGGCGCATTCGCCACCATGATCCGCATCGAGCTGCTGACGCCGCAGGGCAACTTCGTCTCCTCGGAGACCTACAACAAGCTCTTCACCATGCACGGCGTCGCCATGATCTTCTTCTTCCTGATCCCGGCGATTCCGGCCACCCTGGGAAATTTCTTCCTGCCCATGATGATCGGCGCGCGCGACCTCGCTTTTCCCCGCATCAACCTGCTGAGCTGGTATTTGCTGGTGATCGGCGGCCTTTTCTCGCTTTTCGCCATGCTGGCCGGCGGCGTCGACACCGGTTGGACCTTCTACACTCCCTACAGCACCACCTATTCGAATTCGTGGGTCATCGCCACCGCCTTGGGAATTTTCATTTCGGGATTCTCGTCCATTCTCACCGGCCTGAACTTCATCGTCACGGTTCACCGCATGCGCGCGCCCGGCATGACCTGGATGCGCATGCCGCTGTTCGTCTGGTCGCACTACGCCACCGCCCTCATCCAGGTGCTGGGAACGCCGGTCATCGCGGTGACCATCATTCTCCTGTTCTGCGAGCGCGTCTTTCACATCGGGATCTTCGACCCGACCCTGGGCGGCGACCCGGTCCTGTTCCAGCACATGTTCTGGTTCTACTCGCATCCCGCCGTCTACATCATGGTCCTGCCCGCCATGGGGATCGTCAGCGAGCTGGTCTCGGTATTCTCCCGCAAGCCGATTTTCGGTTATCAATTCGTGGCTTACGCCAGCATGGCGATCGCCGTGCTCGGCTTCCTGGTCTGGGGCCATCACTTGTTCGTGGCCACCGAATCGGTATACTCCGCGCTGGTCTTTTCGTTCCTGAGCTACTTCGTAGCCATCCCTTCGGCCATCAAGGTATTCAACTGGACGGCCACTCTCTACAAGGGCTCCATCTCCTTCGCCACCCCCATGCTCTATGCCTTCGGTTTCATCGGCCTGTTCACGATCGGCGGACTCACCGGCCTCTTTGTGGCGGCCCTGGGCTTCGACGTGCATGTTACCGACACTTACTTCGTGGTGGCGCATTTCCACTACATCATGGTGGGCGGCACCATCATGGCCTATCTCGGCGGCCTGCATTACTGGTGGCCCAAGATCACCGGCCGCATGTATCCGGAGGGTTGGGCCAAGCTCTCCGCGCTCATCATCTTCCTGGGATTCAACCTGACGTTCTTCCCCCAGTTCATTTTGGGATATCTGGGGATGCCGCGCCGTTATCACGTCTACCCCGACGAGTTTCAGGTGCTGCACGTGCTTTCGACCGCCGGTGCATCCGTGCTGGCCGTCGGCTACCTGATGCCCATGGTCTATTTCATCTGGTCGCTCCGCTATGGCAAAGTTGCCAGCGCCAATCCGTGGGGCGCGACCGGCCTGGAGTGGCAGACCCCCTCGCCGCCGCCAGTGCATAATTTCGACGTGACCCCCATCGTGACTCACGAAGCCTACGATTACTCCACCGTGATCGGTCAGGAGGTCGAAGTTGGCTAACGACGCTCACGCGCACGCCCAGTCGCCCGCGCTGCGCGTACAGTTCGATACCGAGACCCAGCAGAAGGATGCGTCCACGCTCGGCATGTGGCTCTTTCTCGTCACCGAAGTGATGTTCTTCGGCGGCATGTTTCTGGTGTACACGGTTTACCGCCATGCCTATCCTGGAATCTTCGCCATCGCTTCCAGCAGCCTGAATGTCTACATCGGCGCGGCCAACACGATCGTCCTGCTGTGTAGCAGCTTCACCATGGTGCTGGCCGTGCGGGCCGCGCAGCTGGGCCAGCGCCAGGCCATCATCCTCTTCCTGATCCTGACGCTGGTTTTGGGCGGCGTCTTTCTGGGCGTCAAAGCCTACGAGTGGAACGAGAAGTTCCAGGAGCACCACATCCCCGGTTCATCCTTCCATTTCGAAGGCATGCAACCCGATGAGCAGGCCCACGCGCAGCTCTTCTTCTCGCTCTACTTCGCCATGACCGGCCTGCACGCCCTGCACATGGTAATAGGCGTGGGAGTGCTGCTGTTCCTGATCCGCCAGGCCCAAAAGGGCAAATACTCGGCCGAGTACATGACCCCGGTCGACATCGGCGGCCTGTACTGGCACTTCGTCGATATCATCTGGATTTTCCTATATCCGCTGTTGTATCTGATCGACCGGCACTTAAAGGGATAACAACTCATGAGCGAGCACATCGATAGCGTCAGAACCTACGCCCTGGTCTTCGCCGCGCTGATCACGTTGACAGTTGTGACCACCGCGGTGGCATTTGTCGACCTAGGCCCCTTCAGCGTCGTGGTAGCGCTCGCGATCGCCGTCTGTAAGGCGCTGTTAGTGGCTCTCTTCTTCATGCACGTGCGTTACTCCACGGGTCTCACGCGCCTGGTAGTTTTAGGCGGCCTGTTATGGCTCCTGATCCTGCTAGTTCTGACGATGAGCGACATCCTCACCCGCAGCTGGGTCGGCGTGCCGGGACGGTAGGACAGGCCTCCTGGCCTGTCCACGACCGGCCAGGAGGCCGGTCCCACCTGGTCAGCGCAGTAAATCCTCCAATTGAATCCTCGTATCCGTCCTCGCGTCCCGATACTTCACGATCACCGGCGTATAGACCGAGATCCCCCAGTCTTGCCCCGGGCCGCTCGTAATCGCGCGCGTTCCCGCGATCACTACCGCCTCTTCGGGAATCACCAGCGGGTCATCTTCCGTGGCGCGGTACACCGCCAGCCGCACCAGGTCATAGACCGGCGTAGAGCGGTTGAGAATCGTGCCCGTGCCAAGCACCGCCCGCCGCTTCACCACCGTGCCTTCGTAGATGCCGCAATTGCCGCCTACCAGGACGTCGTCTTCGATGATCACCGGCAGCGCACCCACCGGCTCCAGCACGCCGCCGATCTGGCTGGCCGCCGAAATGTGGCAGTTCTTGCCTATCTGCGCGCAGCTTCCCACCAGCGCGTGCGAATCCACCATCGTGCCATCGTCCACGTACGCCCCCGCGTTGATATACATCGGCGGCATGCAGGTGACGCCCTGGCCCACGAAGCAGCCGTCGCGGATACTCGAGCCGCCCGGCACGATCCGTACTTTACTCTGCACGGTAAAGTGTTTCAAAGGATAAGTGGACTTATCGAAGAACGGCAGCCGCTGCTCATCGACCGACATGTCGATCACGCCGCCCATGCGGAACCCCAGCAGAATGCCCTTTTTGACCCAGGCGTTAACGCGCCACCCGGTGGGCGAGGATGGGTCGGGCTCGGCGGCGCGGACCGATCCTTCGTTCAGCGCCGCTTTGAATTCGGCGAAAAGCTGGAAGTGGGCATCTTCATAGAACGCCAGCTTCTCGTCGAATAGTTTCTCGATCTCAGCTCGCAACCGGCACCTTCTTCATCAGCCCAGCTAACTCCACTACTCCTTCGATCACAAGTCGGTTTTGCGTGCCAGGCGGGCACATCGGCAAGCGGTAGACCGGCTCCAGCAGCCCCATAAATGCCATCGCCGCCTTCACCGGGATCGGGTTCGATTCTATGAAGTTCACGTTCATCAGCGGCAGGTACTTCGCCTGCAGCCTCCGCGCCGTGACAAAATCGCCTTCCAGGCACGACTGCGCCAACAGCGTCATCTCCGCCGGAATCTCGTTCGAGACTACCGAGACGACCCCGCGACCACCCAGCGCGATCAGGGGAATGGTGATGGCATCGTCGCCCGAAAGCACGATGAAGTCCGCCGGCACCTCATGCAGAACGTTGGCCATCTGGCCGATATTGCCAGACGCTTCCTTTACGCCGATGATGGTCTTTATCTTCGCGAGGCGGGCCAGCGTGGCCGGCTCGACATTCACTCCCGTCCGGCCCTGCACGCTGTAGACGATGATCGGCAACTTCACGCCCTCGGCAATGGTCTTGTAGTGCCGGTAGAGGCCTTCCTGCGTAGGCTTGTTGTAGTAGGGGGTCACGGAAAGGATGCCGTCGGCGCCGATCCGCTCGATCTCGCGCGCCAGCTCGATGACCTCCCGGGTGTCATAGCCGCCCGCGCCAGCCAGCACCGGCACTTTCCCACGAGCTTCCTCGACCGTGATCTCGACCACGCGCAGATGCTCTTCGCGCGAAAGCGTGGGGCTTTCGCCGGTCGTCCCGCATGGCACCAGAAAATTGATGCCCGCCGTCATCTGCCTCCGCACTAATTTGCGCAGGGTCTCCTCGTCCAGCGACAAATCCTGCCGGAACGGCGTCACCAGCGCGGTGCCACATCCTGTAAACATGTACGGCCTCCTATCGAAAAATCGGTTGGCAGGCGAAAGCGCCTGCGTCATACAACCGCTCCCTCACGGTCGCGGCTCGGTTGAGTAGAGTCGCGGCTCGTTTAAGTAAAGTCGCGGCTCGGTCCGAGTGAACACGGTCGCGACGGTCAGGTGAATACAATTTCTGCGAACTCGTGAAAACCTCTCTTGCCAACCAGCCACTTAGCGGCTTGCAGCGCGCCGCGCGCGAAGCCTTCGCGGCTGCGCGCAGTGTGGCGCAGCGTAATGGTGTCGGCGGACGAATCAAAACCAATCTCGTGAGTGCCCGGATGCGCGCCGGCCCGGTTGCTCGAGACATCGATCGCGCGCGTGTAGCCGGCCTTCCTCATTTCCTCCACCAGCTTGAGCAGCGTGCCCGAAGGCGCGTCCTTCTTGGTCGAATGGTGAATCTCCCACGCCCAGGCGCCATATTCCGGCTGCCTTTCGAGCAGCCGCGCGGCCTCGCTCACCAGGCGGAAAAAAGCATTCACGCCAATCGAATAGTTGGGGCTCCAGACCAGCCCGATGCCGTTCGCTTCCACCGCACGCTTCACCGCATCCGCGTGTTCCAACCACCCCGTGGTCCCGATCACGATGTTGACGCCCAGCGCGGCGATCCCTTCCACGTTGCGGCGGACCGCCGCGGGAATGGAAAAATCGATAGCCACGCCGATGCCGCGGAAATTCTCCGCGGTCAATCCTTCGAAGTGGGCGTTGTTGAACTCATCCAGCTTGAGCGCGACGGCGAAATCGTATTCCGGCGCAAGCTGCTCGATCAGCCGGCCCATCTTGCCGTAACCGACAATGGCCAGGCGGCGCGGCTCAGGCATGCACGGCTCCGTCATGGCCGGCCTCGTTGCGTTCGAAGACCTCGGGATCGAGCGTGGAAAAAAACTCGCGGTGGAGCGCTTCCACGGTGGGCCGCAGATCGCCTTCCGCCACCACGAAACTGATATTGAGCAGCGAAGCGCCCTGCGAGATCATGCGGATGTTGATGCCGTCGAGGGCCATGAACACGCGGCGCGCCACTCCTGGAGTGTATCGAATATTCTCGCCCACCAGACACACGATCACATTGTCGTGCTCCACCGACGGCTCCGCGAACTGGCGGAGCTCGGAGAGAATGGCGTCGATGCTCCCGGCATTGTCGATGGTCAGTGAAACGCTCACCTCCGAAGTCGCCACCATATCCACCGACGTTTCGAAACGGTCGAAGACGTCGAAGATGCGGCGCAGGAATCCGTGGGCCATCAGCATGCGCGTGGACTGAATGTTCACCAGCGTGATCTTGCGTTTGCAGGCGATCGACTTGACCACGTTGGCGCACGGCACCGGATCGGCGGTGATGCGCGTGCCGGCCACGTCCGGACGCCGCGAGTTGAGGATCAGCACCGGAATGTTCTTTTCCATAGCCGGAACCACCGTGGCCGGGTGCAGAACTTTGGCGCCGAAATAAGCCAGTTCGGCGGCTTCGGCGAAAGAGATGCTCTTGACGCGGTGGCCGTCCGGCAAAATGGTCGGATCCGCCGTGAGCATGCCGTCCACGTCCGTCCAGATCTGAATTTCCGCGGCGCCAATGCCCGCGCCTACGATGGACGCGGTGAAATCGGAACCGCCGCGCCCCAGCGTGGTCGTCACGCCATCCAGCGTCGCGGCGATGAAGCCGCCCATCACCACCACCGACTTTTCCGCCACCGGCGGAATCACATGCGCGAGGCGCCGGTAAGTTTCCGGGAAATCGGGCGCGGCCTGCGTGTGCCGCTTGTCGGTGATCACCACCTCGCGCGAATCCAGGTGCGTGGCTGCCATCCCGAAGTGGCGGAACGCCAGCGTCACGATGTAGCTGGAGAGCCGCTCGCCGTAGCTCGATATCGCATCCACCGAGCGCGGCGTCAGTTCGCCCAGCACCGCCAGTCCCTTGACCAGCTCGGTCAGCTCCTGAAAGTGCTCGTCCAGAAATCGGTCGAGACCGGCGCGCTCCTCGAGCGGCACCACCTGGCGTGCTTCGCGGGAATGGTAATCGCGCAGGTCGTGAATTTTGCGGATATAGTCCTCGCGGCGGCCTTCAATGGCAGCGGCGGCGATAGCCAGAAGCCGGTTGGTGGTCTTCCCCATGGCCGAAACCACCACCACCGGCCGTCGCGCTTCGCGCGCTTTGACGATGCCCACGACGCGTTCGATGGCGGCCGCCGATTCCACCGACGTGCCGCCAAACTTCATGACGATCATCAGTCCAGCATCCCTTCCGAGTACATCAGCTCGGCGTTCAGAACAGCGGCTCCCGCGGCGCCGCGCACGGTGTTGTGGGCCAGCGCGACGAATTTGTAGTCGAGCACCGGGCAGGCGCGCAGGCGGCCCACGCAGGCTGTCATGCCGCGGTCGCGATCGGCGTCTTTGCGCGGCTGCGGGCGATTGGCTTCTTCCAGGTAGATCACCGGCCGCGGCGGCGCGCTCGGAAGCCCGCGCTGCTGGGGCACGCCCATGAAGACATCAAACGCGTGGCGCAGGTCCGCCTCGGCGGGTTTCGAAGAAAACTCCACGGAGATTGTCACCGTGTGGCCGTCCGCCACCGCGACGCGGTTGCAATGCGCGCTCACTTTGGCGGCCAGCGGCTCGATGTGGTCGCCCCGAAATTCGCCGAGAATCTTCTGGGTTTCCTGCTGCATCTTTTCTTCTTCGCCGCCAATGAACGGAATCACGTTGCCGACAATGTCCATCGACGGCACGCCCGGATATCCGGCGCCTGAGATGGCTTGCAGCGTGGTGGTGACGATGCGCGTAATGCCGAATTGCTTCAGCGGCGCCAGGCCCATGGTGAGCACGACGGTGGAACAGTTCGGATTGGTGACGATCTGGCCTTTCCATCCGCGCGCGCGCTGCTGGCAAGGCACCAGCTTGAGATGATCCGGGTTGATCTCCGGAACCAGCAGCGGAACGTCGCGCTCCATGCGGTGGTTGCGCGAATTGGAGACCACCACGTGGCCGGCTTGGGCAAAGGCGCGCTCGATGTCGGTGGCGACAGATGCATCCATGGCCGAAAAGAGCAGTTGCGGCGCATTGCCCGGCTTGCAGTCCTCCACCGTCAAACCCGCGACGGAATCGGGGAGGCCGCCCGCCAGGTGCCACGTCATGGCGTCGCGGTACACCTTGCCGGCCGAGCGGTCGCTCGCGCCCAGCCACGTGAGTTTGAACCACGGGTGGCCTTGTAAGAACTTAATAAAATTCTGGCCCACCATGCCGGTCGAGCCGAGGATGCCTACTTCGAGCGTTTGCATAAGTGCCTGACGATTCGTTGA
>Ga0209039_10000798_pt1 | contig 30281 bp, 21 predicted proteins | sample BogFormECP12_OM1_FD_188238 | JGI IMG/M metagenome (GOLD analysis project Ga0209039, IMG submission 188238) | Bog forest soil microbial communities from Calvert Island, British Columbia, Canada - ECP12_OM1 (SPAdes) (version 2) | ecosystem: Environmental > Aquatic > Freshwater > Wetlands > Bog ... | reverse complement strand
CTTGGCATGCAGGGACAGGCGCATGATGAACTTCTCGATCCCGAACAGATCGAAGTACTTGTGGTACAGGTCAATGACCCCCATGAATTCCTGCTCGAACTGGTCCTCGGAGCAATACATATGGGCATCGTTCATCTGCAGGGAACGCACGCGCATCAGGCCGAATAACTCCCCGGATTTCTCGTACCGGTAGCAGGTCCCGTATTCGGCCAGGCGGATGGGCAGATCGCGGTAGGAGCGCGGTTTCGAGCCATAGATCTTGTGGTGCATGGGGCAGTTCATCGGTTTGACATAATACTTGACGCCTTCCAGTTCCATGGGAGGGTACATACTCTCGGCGTAATACGGAAGGTGGCCGGAGTGAAGGAACAGATCTTCCTTGGCCAGGTGAGGCGTGCGGACGCGCACATACCCGGCCTTTTCTTCCATCTCCTTTGCCAGCCGTTCCAACTCTTCGATGATGGTGCCGCCGTGCGGCAGCCAGAGCGGCAGGCCTGGCCCGACTTCTTCGTCAAACATAAAAATCTCCAATTCTTTACCCAGCTTGCGGTGGTCGCGCGCCTTGGCGTCCTCGAGCATTTTGAGGTATTGCTTGAGCTCCTCAGGCGTGCGCCAGGCCGTCCCATAGACGCGGGTCAGCATCTTGTTGTGCTCGTCCCCCCGCCAATAGGCTCCCGCAATGGACATCAGTTTCATCGCCGACGGGTTGATCTGGCGGGTGTCTTCGACGTGCGGGCCCCGGCAGAGGTCGGTGAACGTGTCGCTGGTGTAGATGGAGATCTCCGGCTTTGCCACCAAGGGATTGCCGTACTCGTCGAAACCGCCTTTTTCCAGGCCGTCGATCAATTCCAGCTTGTAGGGCTGGTCCTTGAAGATCCGGCGGGCCTCGTCGGCCGAGACCACCTTCTTGACGAAGGGGTGCTTGCCGGAGATGATCTGGCGCATGCGTTTCTCGATCTTCTCCAGGTCCTCGGGCGTCAAGGGGCGCGGCAGGTCGAAGTCATAGTAGAAACCGTTCTCAACCGGCGGGCCAATGGTGTACTTGGCCTCCGGGAAGGATTCCAGGACCGCCTGCGCCATGATGTGGGCGCTGGAGTGGCGGATGCGGTAGAGCAGGCTGTCCTCATAGCGTTCCGGTTTTATCTCGGCCATCTCATGCCTCCTGACCTTAAACAAAAACTCCCGTCCATCCTGGGGCGAGAGTTGGATCACGCGGTTCCACCCAGATTGACCCGGTCGGGTCATCTCTGTCGGCCTGTAACGCGGCCAGCCGTTTCCCTTACTGGTTTCCGTTCAGGGTCCCGCTCGCGGGTGGTTTTCGGCGGAGGCTGCCGGAGTGGGCTCTCAATCTACGGACCACTCTCCCTGTCGGCCACCGGGCCGCCTACTCGTCCCGGTCTTGGCGTTTGGATATCGATGACCCAATTATATGCCTGTTTGAAAGGCTGTCAAGCACCCCCTCAGGCTTTCCCCTGCATCCACCCCCGGTGCGGTGTATCCCCAGGCCTGACGTCAGCGGGCTTATGCTGCAAACGAAAAAGCCCCGTTGACGGGGCTTGGGATCCAGCTGTGGGCGGAATAGGGCTCGAACCTACGACCTCTGCTATGTCAAAGCAGTGCTCTAACCAACTGAGCTATCCGCCCGGATTGCGAGGGCATATTATACCGAGAGACTTTGAAATTGGCAAGAAGAAGGTCCCCGGCGGCTGGTCAGATGGATCGGCCCCCTCGCCCACACCCAGTTCCGTCGAAGGCTCTTTCCGGGAAAGAGCAAACCGGAGGATCAAATAGGCTCCCCGGATGGGGAGCCTACGATACCAAAAAATGGCCGGAGGGTTAAACCTTCTTAAGTACAGGCAGGCCGTTGGTCGTCTCAGCTACCTTGTAACCCGTCGGGACCGCCTCCAAAACGCCGGCTTTCTGTTCTTTGGCAAAGAAATAAAGGGTCTGGTTCTTGCCGCTTTTCAGCTTTGTGACCCTTGCGTGGAGAAAATAGGTGACGCCGCGCTGGTTTTTATAGCTGAATGCCATGGAAACCTCCATTTTTGGCGAAGGCCTGTGCCGGAGTCCCGGCGCAGGTGGATAGGACAGACCCATTATACAGCATTTGGGGGGGTCTTGGGCCGTCGGTAACCGGCAGGAACGGCCATCCAGGTGCGGTATAATCACCCCCGTGAACGCCTCCAAGCGCCCGGAGGATTTATCGGCTGAAGAACTGCGCCGCCTGCTGCTGGAAAAACGCCGCACTTCCCGCCAGCAACGCCTGGAGCACTTCCGCCGCACCGGCCGGGCTGTAACGCTGGCCCCGGACCTGCCTCCTGCGGCCCTCGACGAGTGGCGCACCCAGCCGGTGAGCGAAGCGCAGGGGGAGACCCAGCCAGGCTCGGCCGCGCGCTCGAAGCGCCGCCGCTTTCTGGATGGCCTCCTGCTCAGCGTGGAGGTGCTGGCGGTCATTGGTCTGGCAGGCATCCTCTTTAATGGGATGGGCTTGCTGCGCACCCTGAATCAGGAGGTCTCGGCCGCCCTGCAGCAGGACACGCTCACCCCCACTCCGCTCATCTCGGCGGTGGTCCTGCCCTCCGGGCATACCCCCCCGAATTCAACCGGCGGGGCCCAGCCGAACGACGCCGAGATCCCCGAGAACCTGCGCCCGCTCGTGCAATCGCTGGCGAACCTGCCAGTGCCGACCTCGGGGCCCCAGCAGGCCGTCCGGATCCAGATCCCGACCATCGGCGTGGACGCGCCCGTCGTGCAGGGCGACGGCTGGGAACAGCTCAAAAAGGGTGTTGGCCAGCACATCGGCTCGACGGACCCCGGCCAGGTCGGGAACGTCGTGCTTTCGGCGCACGATGACATCTTTGGCGAGATCTTCCGCAACCTGGATCAACTCCAGGCGGGCGACCGGGTCATCCTGTACACGACCCAGCAGCAATACGTCTATGTGATCACCGCAACCCAGATCGTCGCACCCACCCAGGTCGAGGTGATGAACCCGACCAGCGAACCAACCGTCACGCTCATCTCATGTTATCCCTACCTGGTCGATAGACAACGCATTGTAGTGTTTGCAAAACTTCAAAATCCTTAGGAGACTCCATGAGCAAGAAACATCGACGTACCGTAACCCATCCCGCGGCGTCCTCCGCCGCCCTCCCGCCCCGATCGTACGAATTCAACCCCGACTACACTGCGACCAAGCATGAACTGCGCCGCATCGGTGTCCTGGCGGCGGTCTTCTTCGGGATCCTGATTGTGCTGTCCTTCTTCCAGGACAGGCTCCTGACGCTTTTCTTGAAGTAGATCACGCGGGCTGTTCATCCCTCCCGTCCATGCAGAAGAATAGAGCGTTCGAAGTCCTTCTTCTAATCGGCCGTCCCGCCTCCGGTAAAAGCGAAATCATCGAGCACCTCCAGCGCACTCCGGCGGGTTTCCGCCGGAGGCGCTATCATATCGGCCGGCTGGATGTGCTGGACGACTTTCCGATGCTCTGGACCTGGTTTGAGGAAGATGGGCTCCTCAGCCAGAAGCTGGGGCGCACGCGCTTATTTACCGATGAGGACGGCTACTTTAAAGATGATGCCCTGTGGCAGCTGCTGATCGAGCGCCTCGGACTGGAGTACCAGAAACGGCTGCGCGACGATCCGGGCTATCACGATCGGACAACGACGCTGGTCGAATTTGCCCGCGGGCGCGAACACGGCGGTTACGCCGCAGCCCTGGCCCACTTCGATGACGCCCTGCTTCAGCATGCCGCCATCCTCTATGTGCGCGTCTCGTTCGCCGAATCCCTGCGCAAGAACCGCCTGCGCTTTAACCCCCAGCGTCCTGACAGCATCCTCGAACACAGCCTGCCCGACCAAAAGCTGGAACGCCTTTACCGGGAGGACGACTGGCCGGAGCTGGCCTCCCGGGCGAGCGGAAACCTCAAAATTCGCTCCCTGGAAGTGCCCTACACCGTTTTTGAGAACGAAGATGATGTGACCACTAACCGATCGGACCAGCTGGCGAGGCGCCTGGAAGCGGCACTGGGGGTGCTCTGGGAGCTGCGATCCCCGCCATGACCCTGGACCTGCTGATCGTCCAGTTGGAGAAACTGGCCTTCGGGGGCGATGCCCTCGCAAGGCTCCCGGATGGGCGCACCCTCTTTGTCCCTTTCGGCCTTCCCGGCGAAGAGGTCTCGGTGCACCTGGTCGAGGAAAAACGACAGCATGCCCGGGCGGACCTGGTGGAGGTCCTGAAGCCCTCCCCCCAACGCATCCAGCCGCGCTGCCGGCATTTCGGCACCTGCGGAGGCTGTCACTACCAGCACATGCCGTACGCAGCCCAGTTGAAGGCCAAAAGCGATATCTTGCGCGATCAATTGGGACGCATCGGCAAGTTCTCCGACCCGCCCCTGCAGCCCATGGTCCCTTCCCCACAGGAGTGGAACTACCGCAACCATGTCCAGTTCCACCTGACGAGAGCGGGCCAGCTGGGCTTCCAGGCGCCTGCCTCCTCCCAGGTGATCCCCATCTCAGAGTGCCACCTGCCTGAAGGACCCTTGAACGCAATCTGGCCGCAGCTGGACTTTTCTCCCGGCCTCGGTCTGGAACGCATCGGCCTGCGCCTGGGCGTGGAAGGGCAGTCCCTGCTGGTGCTGGAATCGGCCCAGCCCGAGACTCCGGAAGTAGAGATTGAATCCGACCTTTCAGTGGTGCACCTCTTCGGAGAGGAGACGGTTGTCCTGGCGGGAGAAGATGCGATCGAGATCAGTGTGGAGGTCCCCCGGGATCCACCCCTCCGCAGAACTTTCCGGGTGTCCGCTGCCTCGTTCTTTCAGGTCAATACAGCTATGGCCGGGAAGATGGTGGAGCATCTGCTCACCCACCTGGCCCTCGGCCCAACCGCCACCTTGCTGGATGTCTACTGCGGGGTCGGCCTTTTCAGCGCCTTCCTGGCGCCGCACTTGAAGCGCCTGATCGCGATCGAGGCCTCCCCCGCTGCTTGTGCGGACTTTACAGTCAACCTGAAGGAGTTCGAAAACGTCGAGCTTTATGAGGCGAGCGCCGAAGAGGTCCTACCCTCCCTGGGGGTGAAACCCGACCTGGTCATCGTCGACCCGCCGCGCGCCGGCTTGAACCGACAGGCAGTGCAGGCCCTCCTGGCCCTTGCACCCATGCGTCTGGCCTATGTCTCGTGCGATCCGTCCACGCTGGCACGGGATGCGGCCCGTCTGGTGGAGGGCGGCTACCTCCTGACCCAGGTCACCCCGTTCGATCTCTTCCCCCAGACTGCCTCCATCGAAAGCATCAGTTTCTTTGATCGAAGTGCAACGGGCGCTTCGCTCCAGGCGGAAGGCTGAAGTTCGACCCGCAAGAATCACTTCCGACGGGTGGGTTTCCGGAGGATGTCCGAGCGGGGAAGCGGATGGTTTTCAGAAAGAAGTACCTGAAGGTTCCCTAAAATAGGGTATCATACTCAAAATTATCCTGATTGAATCGGTCATTCAGCCCAAGGAGGAATTTGTATGAGCACCACACGCCGATTGCTGATCCCTTCTCTTTTTCTCCTCTTCGCCATCCTGGCGTGCAACCTCCAGGGGGCCGGCGCACCGACCTCGACCCCGGACTCCGTCGCGACCGCCGCAGCTCAGACGGTTGCCGCCCAAATAAGCACGCTGACCTCCAGCGCACCGGTATCCTCGTCCCCGATCCCCACTGTCGCGGTCTCCACCGCCACGGCGCTTCCGACCGCGACCCAGGTCTGTGACCAGGCCGTGTTCGTCAGTGAAACCGTCCCGGACGGCACGGTTTACCCCACAGGAGCTGCCTTCACCAAAACCTGGCGGTTGAAAAACACCGGGGCCTGCACCTGGACGACCAGCTACGCCCTGGTATTCGTCAGCGGGGATGCCTTGAACACCTCGGCTTCCTATCCTCTTTCGGGGAATGTCGCCCCCGGCCAGGAAGTGGACCTGGCGGTGAACATGCAGGCCCCCAGCACACCCGGCACCTACACCAGCAATTGGGAGCTGCGCAACGGCTCCGGAGTCCTCTTTGGCGTGGGACCGAGCAACTCGGTCTTCTGGGCAAAGATCAGCGTGATTGCACCGACGGCCACCCCCCTCGCTCTCCATATTCCTCCCATCATTGTGCACATTCCCCCGCTGTCAATCGCTCCGGCCACCCAGCAAGTAGTCAACCAGGTGACGGCCCCTGCCAGCGGGATCGGGAATGCCGTCGTCAGCTGCCCGTCCGGCAGCGTCGTTACCGGGGGCGGCTTTGCCGGCAATAACAACCTGTTCGTCTACAACAGCTCAGAGAACGGCAACGGCTGGCAGGTCTATGCCCAGAACACCTCGGCCTCGGGCCAACTGCTCAACGCCTACGCCATCTGTCTGTCCGGTGCCTCCGGGGCAACCAGCCAGGAAGCGCTCAATTATGGGAGCGCCCCTGCCGGCGGCGTCGGGAATACGGTCGTCAATTGCCCGTCCGGCAGCGTCGTCACCGGGGGCGGTTATGTCGGCAGCACCAACCTCTTTGTCTACAATAGCTCGGAGGACGGCAACGGCTGGCAGGTCTATGCCCAGAACACTTCTGGCTCGAGCCAGGTCCTCAACGCCTACGCGATCTGTTTGTCCGGCGCTTCCGGGGCGACCAGCCAGCAAGTGCTCAACCAGGCGACTGCACCGGCCAGCGGCACAGGGCACGTGCTCAGCGCCTGCCCGTCCGGCAGCCTGCTGACCGGTGGCGGTTTCGCCGGCAGTACCAACCTGTTCATTTATAACACCTCGGCCACCGGGACCAGCTGGGAGGTCGATGCCCAAAACACGTCCGCCTCGAGCCAGACGCTCAACGCCTATGCGGTTTGTCTAACCCTGCCATAAGCGAACTCCTCCGTGACCCAGGAACCCGAAAAAGCACCGGACCGGCACAGCAACGCCGGTCCGGTGCACTTTTCCCGGGATGGGTCCAGATCGATGCGGCAGGATTAAGGGAGGCGGTAGATCTTCCAGCCATAGGCAAATACCCGCCGGTCAAGCGGTGCATCCGGGACCTTACAATAGGAAAGCGAGCGGGCGAACGGACAAAAGAAGCGGAGCGGATCCAGGTTGGAGGAGGGAAAGCTTTGACGGAAGAGACTGACCAGCTCCCCACGACCGGCCAGGTACTGATCCAGGGTTTTGTTCCATTGCCGGGTAGGAAGCTCAGACATGCCCACCCGCACCGAAGGGTAGAACTGGTTTTCCATAAAGGGGGAAACGATCCAAACCTCCTGGCTTCCTGTCTGCGTTTTTGCCAGATCCTGGGAATGGAAATAATCCACCTGCAGATCGGGACGACCATCCAACTGGGTGACCCACGTTGAAAACTCGGTCGCATATTCATTGGGCGGGTTGATGTCGATCCAAACTGTGCTTCCTCGGGGAGCATGCTGAACCACATAAGCAAGCATCTCCGCATTGGCACGGTCCATAGCCAATTGCAAACGACCATTCGTGACCTGGTTCGGCAGGGTGAGCAGCAGCAACAATCCCGAGATGCCGTAGGCACCCCACGCCAGGATACGGCCGATGAGGGGGCCATGGAGTAAACTGACGATTAACGAAAAGAAGATGCCGCACACGAGAGCTGCGATCAAAGCGATGGGAAGCAGGTAATATTCTGGAAGGTACTTCCAAAGAATATCGATCGATAACCAAATTGCAAGCCAAAGCAAACACTCCAGGAGCAGCAGCAACCAGGTTCGGTTGTGTTTCCTAAAAACCACAAGAATGCTCGCCAGACCGATCGGTAAAAGGTAAAGGTAGTCCCGGCGCATCCACGACCACAATAATAGTACTTGGCTTTTAACCCATGGCAAACTGTAGTTTAAACTGCCAGAACCATAATTGAGCAGGTTCCGATGCACGGATACCGTATATAGAACAAAATAGACCAGGACACCAATAAAAGACGCTACCAACAATGCCTCACGCTGCTTCACGGCAGGATGGCCTGTCTGGCCGATTCTGCGGTACCACAGCCAGGTAATCAGGAGAGAAGCAAATGAAGCTGGGACGAGAAGCAGGCCTGTTTCTTTGGTCGTCGTTGCCAGGAGAACCAGGCCGGCCATAAGCACAACCATCGCGATTTTCCGATATCGGTTCTCGGCACGAACGTAATGGGCACAACAGAGCAAAAGCAGCATTAACCAGACAGCTTGTAGTAGCTCGGGTTTGGAGAGGTTATAAACATTTTCAAGGACAGGGCCAGAAATAACGAAAGTGAGTCCAACGAACCAGGTAGCTTTGCGATCCAAGCCGAAGTGTCGAGCGAGGCGCATGAGACAAAAGGTAATCACCAACCATAAGAATAGGTTGCCCATAAAGTACCAGAACGGGTTGTTCCCAAACAGACGAAACAAAAAAGCAAAATAGAGCCAGTAGACCGGTCGAAATCGCCCGCCTACTGGATCCATCCCCAGCATCCACTGTCCAGCCCAAATGCTCCGAGCCGTTAACATCGAAAAACCATCATCGAAGAACCCAAATTGAGGAGACATCAACCGCGGCAGCATGATCCCCACGCAGAGCATAAGGGGCGAATAGAGCAGGCAGGTTCTCAGCCAAGAGCGTTTCATCATCGGGCCGTTCCTTATTCCACCGGGTTCATGGGCCCATGCCTCCGCAGCAAAGCCAGGAGTGGTTCTGCCCATGATCTTGAGCCTCAAGCCGCGATCATGTTCCGCAGGACGGTGTGGAGGATGCCGCCGTTGCGGTAGTAGGTCACTTCCATGTCCGTGTTCAAAAGCGCCTGAACTTTGAACTCAATCCTGCTCCCATCGGCCCTTTTGGCCTTCACGGTCAGGACTGCGTGGGCATGAAGCCGGTCACCCAGTCCTACAATGTCAAAACTCTCCTGGCCGGTCAACCCGAGCGATTCGGTGTTCTGCCCATCCATAAAGCGCAAAGGCAGAACTCCCATTCCGATCAGGTTGGAGCGGTGGATGCGTTCGAACGATTCGGCGAGTACCGCCCGGACGCCCAGAAGATAGGTGCCCTTCGCGGCCCAATCCCGGCTGGAACCAGTGCCATATTCCTTGCCCGCCAGCACGATCAACGGGACCCCTTCCTTCTGATAACGCACGGCTGCATCATAGATCGACATCTCCTCGCCGGAGGGCTGATAAGCCGTCAGGCCGCCTTCCTTGGGTGCCACCAGCGCATTCTTCAGACGGATATTCGCGAACGTGCCGCGCACCATGAGGCGGTCATTGCCGCGCCGCGAACCATACGAGTTGAAATCACGCGCCTGCACGCCGTGCTCGACGAGGAACTTCCCAGCCGGGCTGTCGGTGGGGATGTTGCCGGCCGGAGAGATATGATCGGTCGTGATGGAGTCGCCCAGCCGCACCAGAACGCGTGCCCCGCGGATATCCGTGAGATGCGGCAGCTCGGGCTTCAGCGAAAGGAAGAAGGGTGGCTCCTGGATGTATGTCGAGGCATCGTCCCAGGGGTAGAGAGCCTCCCCGGCAACGCGGATGTTCGTCCACATCTCCGAGCCTTCAAAGACCTCGGCATACTTCTCCGTGAACATGCGCGCCTCCACGCTGGAGGAGACACATTCCTGGATTTCCTGTTCCGTAGGCCAGAGGTCCTTGAGATAGACCGGTCCCTGCTCGCCGACGCCGATCGGTTCAGAGCTCAGGTCGATGTCCACGGTGCCCGCCAGGGCGTAGGCCACGACCAGAGGCGGAGAGGCCAGGTAGTTGGCTCTGACGAGCGGGTGCACGCGCCCCTCAAAGTTGCGGTTGCCGGAGATGACCGCTGCCGCCACCAGGTCACCGCTGTTGACCGCTTTAGCGACCTCGCCCGGAAGCGGCCCGCTGTTTCCGATGCAGGTCGTGCAACCATAACCCACCACCTGGAAGCCAAGTCTGGCGAGTGGGTCAAGCAGGCCGGCCCGTTTCATATAGTCAGTGACCACGCGCGAACCGGGCGCCAGGCTGGTCTTGACATACGGCGGCACGCTCAGGCCCTTCTCAACAGCCTTCTTGGCCACCAGACCCGCCGCCACCATCACCGAGGGGTTGCTGGTATTGGTGCAGGAAGTGATGGCCGCGATGACCACCGCCCCATGCCCGATCTCGATCGCGCCTCCATTGGTGCCGATCTTTCCTTTCCTGGCGAGATCCTCCGGGCTCAGTTCGTAGCCGCGCTCTTTGGCCGGCGATACCAGCGCCTTTTCAAAAACCTTCTTCATCTCGGACAGGGGCACGCGATCCTGGGGGCGCTTGGGCCCTGCCAGGGAGGGCACAACGGTCCCCAGGTCCAGGGTGAGGATATCGGTGAACTGCGGGTCAGGCGTTCCAGGTTCGCGGAACAGACCCTGCGCACGGCAGTAAGCCTCGGTGCGGGCGATCCCCTCGGCGGGGCGTCCGGTCAGGCGCAGGTAGCGCAGGGTCTCCGCATCCACCGGGAAAAACGCCACCGTCGCACCAAATTCTGGCGACATGTTGGCGATGGTGGCGCGGTCGGGCAGAGAGAGGTTGTCCAGGCCGGGACCGAAGAACTCAACAAACTTATCCACCACACCCTTCTTGCGCAGCATCTGGGTGACGGTCAGGACAAGATCCGTGGCCGTCAATCCCTCCTGGAGTTTCCCGTCCAGTTTGAAGCCGATCACGTCCGGGAGGAGCATGTCCAGCGGCTGGCCCAGCGTGACGGCCTCAGCCTCGATGCCGCCCACGCCCCACCCGAGCACCCCCAGGCCATTGATCATGGTGGTGTGCGAGTCGGTACCGATCAATGTATCGGGGAAGGCCAGGCTCCCGTTGCCGTCCTTTTTGGTCAGCACCACTTCGGCCAGGTATTCCAGGTTGACCTGATGGACAATGCCGGTCATTGGCGGTACCACGCGGAAATTGGAGAAAGCCTTCTGCCCCCAGCGGAGGAATTCATAACGCTCGCGATTGCGCTGGAACTCGATCTCCCCATTACGCTGGAGAGCATCCGCCGTCGCAAAGAAATCCACCTGGACCGAATGGTCAATGACCAGGTCCACGGGAACCAGTGGGTTGATCCGTTCCGGGTCGCCTCCCAGGCGGGCGACGGCGGCGCGCATGGCGGCCAGGTCTACGACGGCCGGGACGCCGGTGAAATCCTGCATGAGGACGCGTGCCGGGAGGAAGGAAATGCCGGGCCGCTGGGTATCCACCGGCCTCCACGCGGCGATGGCTTTCACATCCTGCGGCTTGACCTCGCGGTCGTTGCACTGCCGCAGGGCCGCCTCCAACAGGATGCGGATCGAGAACGGCAGGCGGTCCAGCTTGACCAACCCGGCCTTTTCAAGCGCATCCAGGCGGTACACGCTGTATTGTTGATCCCCTACTTTTAAAACATCACGGGATCCAAAGGTATCATTAAGCATCGAGTACTCCTTGTGGTTCACTGGTTTCGAATCTGGCTTTCTTCAATCCGGTCCTGCCGCGACGATTCTTGCTGCTGCGGTGAAAATCGGGCGAGCCCGTCGGCGCCGGCATTCTAGTGAAAACGATAGACGACGATGATTTTCATGCCGCGTAGACTGATCGAGTAATATTCATACTTCGACGGATAATAATCATAGGGATGGGTTAAAAAATCGCCGATAAAATAATCGAAAGGATCGTTCTGACTCTTCACCATCACCAGGCGCGACTTTGACTGTGGCGCCAGGGCCGTATCGTAGTATTGCAGTCCCGAGGTGTCCGCGGCAAAAATACGGATCGTCTTGCTCGGATCGTGAGCCAGGATGTAATCCATGGCGGGTTTATAGGACAGACCCCAGTAATCCGATTCAAAACGCTGCCACAGGGTCGTCGGATCGCCAGCCAGACTATTGAAGTAGACATAGGCGCAGGGACTGTATTGGATCATGAAATCGACCGGCTCCGCCAGGCCGACTGCCAGAATGAGGAGCGTAACCAGTAACAACCGGGTCGAGCGCCCTGTTTTGCGCGTGAACCATTGATAAATGGAATAAAAACCTCGCGTCGATAGCAACACCAAGGGCGGGTAAATAAAAAACATTTGGCGGTATCCCTGGTACAACACGGAATGAAACCAGTAAATGGCAATCACCGGGATCACCAGCCACCCAATCACAGCCAACCAACCCAGCGTGTCTGGATCAGAGACTCTCGCGGCAAAGCTGCTCCACCTTTTTCTAATTTCTTCCTGGAGCAATTTCACTGCGCTGCGAGCCCAATCCAAGAACCCCGGCAGGATGCCGGCCAGAATGACCAGGGGTGTGCTGATTCCTATCCAGACAGGCAGATAATGCCAGGGCAGAGCATCCGAAGGCCAATAATTTCCAAGGTAAAGCACGGCTTTGTCATATGGAAGGTACCTGCTCATCTGTTTGAATGCGTTGATGAATTCGCCCAGAGGGTTGTGCCACAGGACCGGAAAGAAGAGGACCGTGAAGCCCGCGCTCAACATTAAGTATAAAAAAATGGTTGCCAGTCCATGTTTCCAGGTTTGATGTGAACCCCACTCCACAGCCAGCAGCAAAATCAAGGAGATGGGAATGATCGCCACCCCGGGAACCCGTGTGGCGATCAGCCAACCGCTGGCAAGGGCATGGACCCCCAACACAACCCAGGTGATCCCCGCGCCCCCCTGCTTTTTCCAGGTATCGAGGAAAAGCATCAAGGTCCCGATGGCTGCAATAAAGCTCATCATGAAGGGGATGTCTTTTGAATTGTAGAAGGCATCCATATAAATACGCGGGCTGGCCGCCAGGAAAACCGCGGCCAGCAACCCCCACCAAGAGCTGTGAAAAAGCCGGCGGCTTAATAGATAAAAAATGATCAGGCCAGCCAAAAACAAGAAATAAAGGATCAAATGGCGGACGTATTCCGCGTTGTAACTGGGCTTCCCAAACCGCGTCTGAATCCACAATAAAGGCAGTTCAAACGTCGTGCCGTGGTAGCGGTCCGTGTAGGTCAACAACGTCGGATCGCCCTTGAGAACATAGCGGTAATTCCAGGCCGCCAGTTCCATCTGGGCCGGATCATCAAAGGGGACGCCGAAATCCCTGTATATCGAGGCACCGATCGCCACAAGGACGATAAAAAAAATCAAGGCGGTAAAGGAGGCAAGATATTTCTTCATGAAAGGAATCACAGGATTTCAGCGAACTCCTTCGTGAGGGATATCCAAGGAGCCAGAAAATTCCAGCCGTGTTGCGCCGGGGATGAAACGGAATCGGGCGGCTCAGGAGTCGATTAATTCACTTTCCAGGTTCTGCATCAACATCCTGCGCTGGTCCTCCGGGGCGTAACCGGCGCGGGCGGCCGCCACGATGCGCTGCTGGAGCATCGACCGCGGCATGCCCAGTTCCTCGCACGCGTGGCGGTATTCGTCGCTCAGGCAGATCTGTGAGATGCAGGGATCGTCCGTCCCCAGGGCAACGTTCAAGCCGGCATCCACCATCTTCATCAAGGGATGTGCCTGCAGGCTCGGGACGACCCCGGTTTGGAAATTGCTGGTGATGCAGACTTCGAACAGGATGCCGCGCTCCCGCGCCAGCGAAACCACCGCCGGGTCCTCCAGCACCCGGACCCCGTGACCGATGCGGTCCGCGGCGAGCACCTCGATCGCCTCGCGAACGTTGGACGCCTCCCCCCATTCTCCGGCATGCACCGTCAATTTAAGCCCGGCCTGTTTCGCCTCCCGGAACACACCCTCGAACGGTCGGGCCGGAAACTCGGCCTCGTTCCCTGCCAGGTCCATCCCGACCAGCCCCCGCCCCATGCGCTCGGCGGCCAGCCGGGCCACCTGCTCGGCCAGTTCCACACTCTCGTGCCGGTTGACGCTGGCCAGCAGGCCAACCTGGATCCCAAATCCGGCGGCGGCCTCCCGGGCGCTCTCGCAAACCCAGTCCGTCACATCCCCCAGCGGGAAATGCTCGGCACGGCTGAGGGCGACGGGAGTGAAGCGCAGTTCCAGATAGCGGACGTTGTCCAAGGCCGCGTCTTCGACCGCTTCCCGGGTGATCCGGCGGATGATCTCCGGCGAACGGTAAAACATCCGCAGGGTGGTAAATTTTGCCAGGAAGTTTTGGAAAGTGAAGGGTTCGTCGTTTTGAACCTGGACCAGGCGGCTCAGGGGACCGGGTTGGTCAGGAACCGGTATGCCTTGCGCACGCGCCACCTCGATCATCGTGTGAAGGCGCAGGGATCCCTCCAGGTGGCGGTGGAGTTCCACCTTGGGCAGGGATCGATAAAAGTCTAAGGACTCGTTCCCTTCCAGCTTCATGATCCTGAACGTTCAATGCCGGTGGCGCTTGCGCTTCTTGTCGGCTGAGCCTGCCTGCGGGTCGGCCCGGACTGGAGCAGGCCCGGGGGGAGGAGCCACAGCCGTCTCGACCTGGGCAACCGCGGCCCTGGGCTGGTAGAGAAAGATTCGCCCGATGACCGCGGCGCGGATATCGGCCAGCAGGGTCTGGAACATTTGCGATGCTTCGCTTTTATATTGTACCAGCGGATCGCGCTGGGCATAGGCTTCCAAACCGATCGACACCCGCAAGGCCTCGACCCGGGTCAGATAATCCACCCACAGCTCCGTGATGGCCCCCAACAGGACCTGTCGATAGATCTGGGTCTGGACGCGCCGGCCCAGCTCGGCAATGGAGAGCGAGGGCGAACCTTCACCCAGTCGGACCAGCTCGCTCTCCCCGAAAGCCTGGCACTGCGCCTCCTGAGCCTTCTGCAGGTGGTCAAGGATCTGTTCCTCGAGTTGGTCGGCGGGCACGTTCACCAGGATCTCGCTCGCCAGGTATATATAATGAAGCCGGAGGAAGACTTGGCGCATCTGGCGGTGGGTCTTCGCATCAAAGTAAGTGCTCGTCCCCTGTGCGATCAGGGTCAGCAAACGCAGTTTTGCCTGGTCGTCCAGGGAAGTCCCCTGGCGTTCCAGGGCGGAATCCAGGTCGCGCAGGATCTGTCCATCCTTGCCAAGCAGGCGTTCCTCACGCGCCGCGAGCACCTGGCGCAGGCGTTCTTCGATGCGGACCGCCACGTCGTCCCACGCCAGGTCCTGCAATTCCGCCGGGTCGACGCCGAGCGGCTCGCCCAGGCGGAATTCGATCGCGCCGGCCAGGCGGGCGATGGTCACGGCCAGCAAGGCCGAGGTGATCTGAACGCGCAGCGAGTCTTCCAGCGCTCGAGGATCGTCAGCGAGCCAACGGGTTTGCTCGCTGGTGAGGCGCAGCGGCATCCGGACGGCACCCGTCAGATCTTCCAGCATCTGCTGCGGGCGGCGGGTTTCCGCCTCCTCCGAATCGCCCAGGGCATCGAAATAGGTCTCCAGGGCGTCGGTGCGTTCCTGGGTCTGGGCCGTCAGGCTCTCCCCGGCGCGATCGATCTGATCCTGGGCCAGGTGCAGGAAGTAGCTGTGGTCCGCCTGGAGAGCCCGGCGGGCCACCTCCAGCAGTGCAGATTTGGAATCCGAGCCTGCTGAGGCGTTCAAATCATCCAGCAGGACCTGGTAGGTAAATGAGGGGAAAACACTGCCGGGCGTCTGAAAGGGCGGCTGGATCTGTTCCAACCAGGCCAGCAAGCGCCAAAGTTCTCCGCTGTCGGAGGCTTCTCGGACGCGGCGCTCAACTTCCTGGCTTAAGAGCTCGTCCACGTCCTCGCTCAGGTCCTCTTTTTCGAAGACCCGGTCGCGCTGCCCATAGATACGCATGCGCTGGGCATTAAGCACATCGTCGTACTCCAGCAGGTGCTTGCGGATGTCAAAATTGGCGCCCTCCACCCGGTGCTGGGACTGCTCGATCATGTTGCTGACCATACGCGCCTGCATGGGATAGTCATCGTCAATGCTCAGGCGTTCCATCAATCCCTTGACCTGATCGCCGCCGAACATGCGCATCAGGTCATCCTCCAGGGAGAGGAAAAAACGCGAGGAGCCCGGGTCGCCCTGGCGGGCGGCGCGGCCGCGCAGCTGGTTGTCAATGCGGCGAGCCTCGTGGCGCTCGGAGCCGACAATATGCAGTCCGCCGAGCTCGCGCACGCGTTCCATGTCCTCGAAGTATTTCAGGAAGTATTTGACCTCGGTCTCGTAGATGCCGGAGAGGGACGAATCCGCCTTCTGCAAGGCTTCCCGGCGCTCCTGCAGGGTCATGTCATACGGATCCTTGTAACCGGCCCTGCGCAGCACCCGCGCCACCGCTGCGATGATCTCCTCGGCCAGCTCGCCGCCCAGCTTGATGTCGACGCCTCGGCCAGCCATGTTGGTCGCAATGGTCACCGCCCCAAAGGCACCCGCTCCGGCAATGATCTGGCTTTCCTCGGTATGCTTGCGCGCATTCAGGACCTGGTGGGGGACACCGCCCTGCAGGACGGATTTGAGGCGGGACTCATCCGCAGGGGTCAAGTTCAGGATGGACTGCAGCCGGGACAGGTTGGCCGGATCCTCGGGGTTGAGCGACACCCCCAGTTCCTTGGCAAGTGGGCGCAATTCCTCCGGGCGCAGCTGGTCGAGAGGAAGGTAGAGCAGCTCCAGCTCCGGGATGCGCCGCCCATCTTCCTGCCGGTTGTTCTTTTCCAGCCAGAGGCTGCGCAGCAGCAGGACCTGCATCAGGCGGCGGATCGGCTCGGCCCGCATCCGGGTCGATAGTCGCTCGGAGCTCTCCACCGAGGAGGTGCCAACCAGCATGGGTCGTCCCTGGATATGGTTGCGGGCGATCTCGTGCACAATGGCGCGCAGCTTCGCTTCGACGGTGCGGTAGATGACATCCGGGTAATCCTTGCGGCGCCAGAACACGATGCGCTTTTCCGGATCGTCCCAACGGGCGAAGTACGAATACTCAAAACCCTCCTCGTCCTTGGTCTTGACCTCCTCGAGCGGCGCATCCTGCCCCAGAGCCTGATACTCCAGATTGGTCGGGATGGGCAGGACCGCCAGCTTATAGATCTTGTCGAACTCCTCCGCCTCCGTCAAGGCAGTACCGGTCATGCCCGCCAGCTTGGTGTACATGCGGAAGTAGTTTTGCAGGGTGATGGTGGCGTAGGTGACATTTTCCGGCTCGACCTTGACGCCTTCCTTGGCCTCGACCGCTTGGTGCAAGCCATCCGACCAGCGCCGGCCCGGCATCAAACGCCCGGTGAACTCATCGACGATGATGACCTTGCCACCCTGAACCAGGTAGTCCTTGTTGCGCTTGAACAAGGATTGGGCCCTGAGGGCCTGTTCAAGGTAACCGAGCAGGCGGGCCTGTTCGGGGGTCACGTCTTCCGGACGGTCAGGGTCGCGCAGGGGCTGGCCGAGCAGCTGCTCGATATGGGCCGTGCCGATCTCGGTCAGAGAAATGGTGCGGTCCTTCTCAACAATCTCGTAATCCTCGGGGCGCAGCTGGCGGACCAGCTGGGCCATTCTGCCGTACCACTCCACATCGCCGGAGGCCGGTCCGGAGATGATCAGGGGCGTCCTGGCCTCGTCAATCAGGACATTATCCACTTCGTCGACGATCGCGTAGTGGTGGCCGCGCTGGACGCGGTCTTCCAGGCGCATGGTCATGTTGTCGCGCAAATAGTCGAAGCCAAACTCGCTGTTCGTGCCGTAGGTGAGATCCGCCTCGTAGGCCAGGCGGCGGTCGACCAGGCGCATCTGGTCCTGGTCTTCGCGCGGGGAGGTGCGGGAGGGATCGTACAGGAAGGCTTTGGTGCCATTTTCGGTCGAGGTGGCCATCTGCAGGATGCCGACCGACAGGCCGAGGGCCTGGTAGATGGGGCCCATCCAGCGCGCATCCCGACGCGCCAGGTAGTCATTGACCGTCACCAAATGCGCCCCCGCACCGCTCAGCGTGTTCAAATAAAGCGGCAGGGTAGCGACCAGGGTTTTGCCTTCCCCGGTGCGCATTTCGGCGATCTTGCCCTGGTGCAGGACGGCCCCCCCCAGCAGCTGAACGTCGTAGGGACGCAACCCGACATTCCGTTTGGAGGCCTCGCGCACGGCGGCGAAGGCTTCGGGGAGCAGGTCCTCCAGTAGCGCCGCTTCGACCGTGCGGCGTTCCGCATCGTTCTCGATGCCTTCCAACTCCTGGGCCAGGCGGGCACGGAACTCGTCCGTCTTGGCGCGCAGGGCCTCATCGCTTAAGGCTTCAAATTCCGGCTCAAATGAATTGATCCGATCGACAATTTCAGCGACCTTCTCAATTTCACGCTTGTTGGGGTTGCCCCCAAAGGTTTTGACGAATTTTTGGAGCATGCTTTCCCTTTCGGGAGGCGATTATAGCACAGGCAGATATGAGCGAAATTAGAAGTCTGCTCTCGCAGGCCGGCCACGGCCGTAACCAAAATAGCGCACCCTGCGGCATGCAGACAGAAGAAACGGTCCGGCCGGCGGTCCTAAGACCCTGTGAATCGGTGGACCCGGAGCCATCTCCTCCGGCCTCGCCTCAGAAGGACATGATTTGCCGGGACCGTGTGCAGCGGGTCCTCATCGGACCCCCCTCGGAGCCTGGGTCGGTATGGGATTCACGGAATGCCCTGCGGGACAGCGGCTAGGGCGCCAGGGACGGATATTCCCCACGAAGGGGGATTAAAATGGACCCTCGGCGAGCGTTGGGCAATCATTCCCCACCCCGGACTTGAGTTCCGTCCACCGTCGACGGAATGTGGAGGGGATATTTCGAGAGGATGGGCTCAAATGGGCTTCTGCTTATCGGTGGAAGCCTGCCAGAGAATGATCCCGCTCGTCATGGCGAGTAATATCACTGCCCCGAACAGCATGCGGTCAAAGCCGGTTCCCAGCCAGGCGAGCAAACTCATGGAGGAATCATAGGAGGTCATGTAGTACATGCCCATCACCCCGATGCCGATGAATAAGCCGCATCCGAGCAACGTCATGGTCAGCCTGTCCTTGCGCACGCGGCGACTAAAAATAGCCAGGAGTAAGGCCAGCCCAATCGCCAGCGGTAGAAGGCTCCCATAAACACCGGTCTTGATCACCAGGTAGGCGGCGTAACGAGCAATCGTATAAACCGCAAGTGGATGAAATTCCCCGTGCAGCATGCGGGTCAGCGCGGTGAAAAGCACCGTGGTTTCTCCTGTCGTGGCCTGGTTGAGCCTGACGAACCCAACCCAGCTGATGCCGACGATAAGGGCGGGCAGGGCGATCGCCAGAGCGGCGTTCCTGCGGACCATCTCCCGTCTCCAGACCACTGCCAGGCCAATGACGGCAACCAGCCAGAACTCCAGCCCCTCCAGCCGGGTCCAGATCGAGAGCGCCAGCAGGATGCCCCCGGCCGTGACCCGGCGCAAGTCCTCCGTTTTCAGCCCCCAGGCGATCCATAGCGTTCCGAGGACCTGGTAATACGCATAAGGCACATTGGCATAGCCGATCAGGCTGTATTGGAGCAGGATCGGGGTTGTTCCGATCGCAAAGACCACACACCAGGTCAGCCAGGCCGGCAGGTTTTGTTTTTTCAAAAAAAAGTATATGCCGATGAGCAAACTGATCAGGAATCCGGGAAATAATAATTTCGATCCCGGAAGCAGATCGTGATCAAATGCAAAAAATATACTGATGCCGAGAGGAATATTCAGCGGGTAAGCCAGCCCCTTTGCGCCCCATTGCGCCGCGGCGAAGATCGAACCTTCCAATCCTATCCCGTAGCCTTTGACCGACCAGATGGCCATGGCGTCCCACACATAATATGAAAGACCGACGGAAAGGATGAGCAGGGCCACACCAAAAATGATGAACAATATCCACCCGGCACTGTCCAACATAACGGATATCCGGCCCGGCTTGAGCTCTGCCGGGTCGGGCGGGGGGGCGGGCTGCCGTCCCGCCAGCTTCCGGCCGAGGATACCCATCGCAACCAGGATGAAAAAAACGAACAAAATGGTGATCCGATTAAGAGGGACGCCCGCCCACGAGAGCAGGAATAAGATCCAGGTGATGATGCCAATTCCCAGTCCATAGCCCAAGGATATTTGTTCCAAGAAGCCTGATCTGGGCAACAGAAAACGCACGGTCAGGATACCCAGGGTCCACAATCCTGAAAGAATAACGGCATCGATCAACCAAAGGAGCGGGGAGGTTAACATGATGTTCTTACTTTAGAGGCACATACAGTCCAACCGCGTTGGCGAAGCGGAGATATTGCTTGGAGGGCGGAATTAAACCGGGAGCTGGAAAGTTGCCCTCGGCAACAATATAGGTGGCGGGGTCGGCGAATTTTGCCGGACAATCAGACAGGCACGCAGTCACGTTCCGCGGAAATAGAAAGTACTGCATCAAGAAGTGATCACTGAGAAAGAAGGGCGACGCCTGATTGGAGGGGATCAAGACGGTAGCCCGATTCGGAATCGAGCTGCGCAAGAAGGAGATATAGGCCGCAAAATCTGAGCCGTAAGACCCATCCGCGCTGCGCGCGAATGCGTCCAGCTGGCGATTTGCCAAGAATTTGTTTTGAAATCGACCGTTGAGATATTGCACGGATCCATAAACCTGAACCACGAATCCCAAGGTCAGGATCACGGCCAGAATGATTTTTCCTGCTTTTTCAAGCATAGGGCATTTCTCCAACGTTGTTGAGGGCCTTCTCCCTGATAGACAGCCATGAAGCAAAACCTGCCTAAACCAAATCTGGAAGGGTGTTTCAAGAAAGGCCTTAAAATAAAAAGGGTAAAATCATCAGCTCAGGCGTTCTGGAAGGTCGAAGGACCGAACCCAGAAAGGAGCCGCAGGCTGGCTCCACCTACGATCGCTCTGACGATGAAGCTCCGCGCGCCAGGCCGGGGATTTTCTACAGGAGAGCGGGTATAAGATGAGCCGCAGGCAAATGGTTTTGACCCTCCAGCCAGGAGACGGGGCAAAAGAATTATAAACCAAACAGACATGCTATAATCGAACTGATCTGACCTGCTGTTGCACACGGCCCCGTCCCTAATCATGTCCTTCGTCCACCTTCACGTTCACACCGAATACTCCTTGCTGGATGGCTTCAGCAACATCAAGAAGCTGGTGGCGCGCGCCAAGGAGATGAACATGCCCGCCCTGGCGATTACCGATCACGGCACGATGTTCGGGGTGATCGACTTTTATGAACGCGCCAAGGAAGCCGGCATCCAGCCCATCATCGGCATCGAGACCTACATGGCGGCGCGCACGATGAAGGAACACGAACCGAAGGAGGACCGCAAGTCCTCGCACCTGCTTCTGCTGGCCGAAAACCAAACCGGGTACAAGAACCTGCTGCAGATCGCTTCTGCGGCCCAACTGGAAGGCTTTTATTACTACCCCCGCATCGACAAAGAATTCCTCGCCAGGCACGCCGAGGGGTTGATCTGCTCCTCCGGCTGCATGTCGGCTGAGGTGCCCCGCCTGTTGGAGCAAGGCCAGGTGGACCTGGCTCGCAGGTCGCTCGACTGGTATTACGAGGTCTTCGGCAAGGAGCACTTCTTCCTGGAACTCCAGCAGCATGATATCCCTGCCCTGGAGACCATCAATAAAAATCTGCTGGAGCTTGGGCACCGCTACGACTCCCAGTTCATCGCCACCAACGATGTCCACTACATCGACCCCGAAGATGCCCGTCTGCAGGACATCCTGCTCGCCATCCAGACCGGAACCCTCCTTTCGGACCCCGACCGGATGCGCATGACCGATCCATCCTACTACCTGCGCCCTCCGGAGGAGATGGGTCGTCTGTTCGCGGAAATTCCTCAGGCTCTGTCGAACACCCTGCTGGTGGCTGAGCGCTGCAAGGTGGACTTGAGCGTAGAAAAATACCGGCTGCCTCGTTTTGAGGTCCCCCCCGGGTACACGCCGGAGAGCTATCTGCGCACGTTGTGCGAGGAGGGAACGAAACGCCGCTATGCCGAGCGTGCCGGAAGCGAAGAGGTCCGGACCCGCCTAGACTACGAGCTGGGTGTGATCCACAAGATGGGCTTCGACGCCTATTTCCTCATTGTCTGGGACCTGTGCCGGTATGCCCGTGAACGCGGCATCTGGTACAACGCCCGAGGCTCTGCGGCCGGATCCATTGTGGCCTATACTCTGGACATCACCCTCGTGGACCCGCTCCGCCACGAATTGCTCTTCGAGCGCTTCCTGAACCCGGGTCGCATTTCGATGCCGGACATCGACCTGGATTTCCGCGACGACCGACGCTCCGAAATGCTGGAATATACGGTCAACAAGTACGGGCAGGACAAGGTCGCCCAGATCATCACTTTCGGCACGCTGGGGGCCCGCGCCGCCCTGCGGGATGTCGGGCGGGTCATGGACATCCCCCTGCCCGAAGTGGATCGGGTGGCCAAACTCGTCCCGAACATCCCCGGAAAACCGGTTTCGCTCGCCGAGGCCATCGAACAGGTCCCGGACCTGAAGGCGGCCTACGAGTCCGCCGACCACCTGCACGAGCTGATCGCCACAGCCGCCAAGATGGAGGGCGTCGTGCGCAACGCGGGGACGCATGCCGCCGGGGTGGTCATCTCGGACGAACCCCTGCTCGAATACCTGCCTCTGCACCGTCCGACCAGCAACTCGGAAGAGACACCCATCAAGACCGTCACCCAGTTTGAGATGGGCATCCTCGAGAAACTCAAGATGCTCAAGGTGGATTTCCTGGGCCTGGCCACCCTGACGATCATGGCCCGCGCCTGCGACAGCATCGAACAGCGCCACGCGGTCAAGTACACCTTGAACGACATCCCCACCGATGACCCCGAGACCTTCAAGTTCCTGGGCGAAGGCAACACCCTGGGCGTCTTTCAGATGGAAGGGTCGGGCATGACCCGCTGGCTGGTGCAGATGAAACCCCAGACCCTGGATAACATCATCGCCATGGTCGCCCTCTTCCGTCCCGGGCCGATGGATTTCATCCCGGATTACATCAGCCGCATGCACGGCGAATCACCGGTCGAATACCGCCACCCGGCACTCGAGCCGATCTTCAGCAGCACCTACGGGATCCCGCTCTACCAGGAGCAACTGATGCGCGCCGCAGTCGACCTGGCAGGATACTCGCCTTCCGAGGCGGATGACTTGCGCAAGGCGATCTCCAAGAAGAAGAAAGAGGATATCGAGAAGCACCGCAAAAAATTCGTCAAAGGGGCGATGACCCACGGCATCCCGCCGGACACCGCCGAAGCCATTTATGCCGACTGGGAGGAGTTCGCCCGCTACGGCTTCAACCGCTCGCACGCGGCCGATTACGGCGTGCTGGCGGTCCAGACTGCCTTCCTGAAACTGCACTACCCGATCGAGTACATGAGCACCTTACTTTCGGTCACCAAACACGAGACCGAAAAGATGGCCCTCTACGTCAACGACACCCGCAGCATGGGGGTGGAGGTCCTGCCGCCCGACATCAACTCCAGTGAATGGGATTTCCTCATCGAGGAATCCAACGGCCGCTTTGCCATCCGCTTCGGGCTGGGAGCGATCAAAAACGTCGGGCAGGGGGCGGTGGAGCTGATCACCCAGGCCCGCAAGGGCGGCAAGTTCAAGGACCTCAATGATTTCGCGGCGCGCCTGGATCTGCGCGGCGTGGGCAAGCGTGCCCTGGAGTCGCTGATCAAAGTGGGTGCCCTGGACTCCTTCGGCCCACGGGCGGCCATGCTGGAGCTCCTCGACCGCATGATCGCCGTCAGCTCCAGCCACTTCCGGGCGGAGCAGGCCGGTCAAATGTCCCTTTTCGGAGCGCACACCGGAGTCCGCGAGGTGATCAACCTGCCTGCCGTACCGGATGCCGACCGCCGTGAAATGCTGAACTGGGAACGTGAATTGATCGGCATGTACATCTCCGAACACCCCCTGACCCCTTATGTCGATACCCTCCGGCGGGTCGTCAGCTATTACTCCAGCAACCTGGGAGAGGCTGCCCATGGGGAACCCGTGCGGGTGGCCGGCATGATCAGCGGGATCCGTCCTCACCAGACCAAGACCGGAAAGATGATGGCCTGGGTCACCCTGGAAGACCTGCAGGGAACGATCGAACTGGTGGTCTTCCCACGCACCTGGGAAAAATATCAGTTTCAATTGGAAATCGGCGGGGTGATCCTGGCGGAGGGTAAAGTGGACGCCCAGTCCAGCCCTGCCAAGGTCCTGGTGGATGCCATCCGCACCGAGATAAAAATTGTCACCCCGGCGGAAGAACAGGAGCCGCTCCAGACCCAGGGGATGGCCCCCCCGCAGAAGGCCGCACCGCCCAGACACAGCCTCCAGGAAGCCCCGCCGGCGTTTATCCCCGCAGGCCAGACTGAGCACTCTCCCGAGCAACCCGCTCCCCCCGAATCCTTTCCCCCGGGATGGGAGCAGCTGGCTTCTGACGTGCCGACCCGTCCGGGCGGCACCTCCCGCCCGCCTCTGGCGGCGGATGAGGCACCCCAGGAAGAGGCCATCCTTCCGTCTGCAGCAGTGCTCCGGCAGGGCACCCAGGACAGGGCGCCGGATGGGACCGGGATCTCCGCAGCGCTGGTCCTGCCAGCCGCGAAGCTTCCCACCCCTGCCAACCCGGGGCTCAACCTGGGCGAAGACCACCCGCCGCAGATGATCACCCTTGTCCTGCGACCCTCCGGCGAAGCACCCCGTGACATCCGCCGCATCGGTCGCCTGCACGGGACCTTTATTTCTTATCCGGGAAAGGACCGCTTCCAATTCCAGATCTTTGAAAACGGCCGCGGCCACCTCATTGATTTCCCCAATGACACCACCCGCCTCTGCCCAGAGTTGATCGAGAAACTTCGCCAGGCAATCGGCGAAGAGAACATCCGCATCGAGCCGATCCTCTACCTGTGAAGCAGTTCGGGTAAATCCTTTTTCCCCTGGCCGGCCCTGATCTGATTGCAGCGTTCGCAATCTGCCTGCTGGCACAAAAGCGCCAGCCGGTCTTTTTTAATGATCCCAATCACCATGCGAAACAGCATTTTGAGCGGCAAGGCCTGGACAATCGCATTGCCGATCTGCACCCGGTGGGCGAACCGTTCCATGTCGATGGCGATATCCTGGAAGCCGGCCGAGCAGCCCGGAAAACCGGGACATTCGACCACCCCTTTGGGTGTCAGAGCCCACCGCAAGAAGGTGCGCCGACCGGCCAGCTTTTCTGCATAGTGGATGCTGGTGTTGACCGTATGGTTCACGCCCAGGAGCACGACCCAGCCATCTTGGGCTTCCAGTGCCGCGAGGGGGGCCAGCGGGTCGGCCATGGTCTGGGCATGCAGGATGGCATCGGCATTGACCCCCGCGAAAGACAGGATCGGGTGGGAACTGCGCAGAGCGCGCGGCTGCCGCCGGAAGACCTCCGCAATCACCCCCATCAAGGGGTCGGCCGGCATTTTCAGGGTGAAAAATTCAGCCATGCGGTTCAGGTCACCCTGTGAGCCATAGACCATGGCATTGTCCGGAGGGCCATCCCGGGGAGTGAGCATGGTTTTATAAGTGAAGGTGGGCACCAACACCGTCTTGAACACCGCGGTCAGTGCCGCGACCACCGATTCGGCTCCCTGCTCCACCTGGCCGAAGGCTGACAGGGACGAATGGACGATCACCGGCCTCTCCCCCAGCCGCAACTCCCGCAGGCCCAGCAGCAAATCCCGCAAACGAACGCTCATGGCTTCAGGCACATAACGCCAGCACTTCCGCAGCGATATCCTTCCCGTCGTCAGGCTGGACATGGTAGACGCGGATGCCATACTCGGAGAGCTCATAGGCTGCCAGGGCGGATAAGGCTGCCAGGGCGGCCTTGCTGGCAAAATAGGCGGCACGCAGCTCCGGGCCTTTGGCGCGTTCGCCGACATGGAGGATCACCCCGCCCCCTTTTTCGCGCATGATCCGTCCCACCGATTGGGTCAGCAGAAAGGCACCGGTCAGATTCACGTCCAGGGTGCGCTGCCAGTCCCAGTCGTCCATCTCCAGAACGGACAGGGTCGGTTCGACCTCGGCACAGTTGACCAGGATGTCAATGCGGCCCCAATCCTCCAGAACCTGATTGAGCAGTGTCTGGACCGGCATCTTTTTAGCGATATCCTCGACATAAGCCCGCACGTGCCCGCCGGCCGCCTCGACCTGGGAGACCGTATCATCCAGGTTGACCGGCGACACATCGTTCACCGCCACGTACGCCCCCTGGGAAGCAAACGCCAGCGCCAAGCGGCGGCCAAGCCCCTTGCCCGCCCCGGTTATCAGGACGACGCTCTCCGTAAAGTTAGCCATCGCATCTTTTTCCGATCCGCCTTACGAACCGCAGGCCCAGAATTCCCCGGTATGGCTTGGCACGTTCAGGGGAAGGCGCACCCTCGGGTCGACCGTTAAGTCCGACCCGGAACCCGTGTCGTCCCCATGGACCCATCCAAGCGAACGCCGAGGCGTGTCCAGGATTATAACCCCTTGCTTGAGCCAGGCAGGCAACTGCCCGGCCTTGATCATGCTCGGTGGGTCTCCGTCGAAATCATTCGGATCCAGGATGGATGGGGAGGTGCAGCTCAGGAGCCCGCCGAGGATCATCCCTGGTGCGCTGTCCCGGGCCGCTTCTTTTTGGACACCCTTGGGTTCTGCTTGGCGCGCCATCCACCAGGCATTGACCACGACAGGCCTCCGGACGATCCGGCCGTGGCAGCCCGCGCCTCAATCAGGCAGTGCCAAATGTGCCCGCTATGGGTGCTCTATCCGGGCCATCGCTTTCCAATACCCCCAGGTGGTAAAAAGCATGAGTGTAGCCTCGCCCGATGGTTTGGTAATGCTGCATCTACCTCGCGCGGGTATTTAACAACGGAAAAGCAGGGTGCATCGGGATGAACGCACCTGGCTTCGTTGCCATTAGGAAAGCAACCGGGCGCTCAGCGTGATTGGAACACTGGAAAGCGCCACCGAAACAGGGCAATTTTCTTTAGCATATTTGGCAATTTCCTGGAATTGGTCATTGCTGATCCCGGGCACCTTGGCTTCCATCTCCAGCTGGATGCGGGTAATACGATTTTTCCCCTCCACCTGCTCGATGGTAACCTGGGCGTCGGTATGGATGCGCTGGGGTGGAAAACCTGCTTTGGTCAGGTTCGAGCTGACCGACATCGAATAACAGCCAGCATGGGCTGCTCCCAAAAGTTCCTCGGGGTTGGTCCCCTTTCCGTTTTCAAAACGCGAAGACCATGTGTAGGGTCCTTCAAAAGCTCCACTGCCCGACTTCATTGTGCCCTTTCCTTCTTTCAGGGAGCCTTCCCAAACTGCTTCCGCATTTCGTGTGGCCATCAGACTACTCCTCTCTCTGTTCTACGACTCGTCACTGGTTGCAAACTTTCATTCCCGACGTGTTCTTGGAGTATGAAATCCCTCATATTATACTTAGTTTGTCTTTTATGGCAAGTTCCCGGAATAACATTTTGTTTTGAGGCCTGCCGCTGCTGAGCTCCCGGCCATGCCCTCCAGATCATCGACACCGACGAGGACATTGCCTGCCTCGTCCCGATATGCCTCCTCCAGAAGGTCCGGGGGTAATCGTCATCGCCCGTGTCGAAAAGGAGCTCACGAACGGCCGGCCCAGGTTCCCGTCGGGCTTCTGCTTCGATGAGACTTTCTACCCGGATGCGCCGTGTACGCATGAAAATGAAGGCCCGCAAAGTGCCGGGTCACAAAACCTGACCGGGGACGCTCACCGGCATGATGCTCGCACGAACCGGGATCAGCCTGTGTTGGTCTAGCGCAGGGAAAAAACATGGTCTCACCAATTTCTCAAATTCGCCCGTTGTTACGGAAACCCTGTGATAAAGCCCTTGATTCAGGTCCAATATTTGTTATACTATATGGATGTTATTAGTCATATTGTGTCTAGATTCTCCTCGCCGACCCTTGCTGGAGGGGAATTAAAACACCCAAAATGGCCACCCTTCCCCATGAGGTGGGGACGCAAAGCCGTGAGCCTGCTTGTGCAAATCGCCGGGTCACCGAAAAAACTTCAACGGCCTTTCAGAGGAGGTGTTGCTGGTCAAGCGACCAAACTTACCCGACCGTTCCACCCATTTTTTATCCTGTCCGCTTCCCAACTCAGAGGAGAAGTTTATGAGAACGAAATGGCTTAACCCGTTTTTGATGATCAGCATGCTGAGCATGTCCGTCGTTCCGCTGGTCAGCAGCTCCACCAGCCTCCTGGCCCAGGCAGCCGGGACGGCCGCGCCGTTCGTCGAGGTCGGCCCCAAGGCGGTTCAGGAGAAGGTGGTAAGCTCCAATCAGACGATCTTCACCTGCCAGGTAGGTTTGGTCGCCGGGGTCGTTTGCTACGACCCGTTTCAAATGCGGCACGCTTACGGCATCGACTCCCTGATTAACGCGGGCTTCACCGGCGCCGGGCGCACGATTGTGATTATCGATTCCTTCCAGAGCCCCAGTTTACCCACGGACCTGGACACCTTCGATACCACTTACGGGTTGCCGGCCCGGTCCACGTTCTTCACTCAAGTCGCTCCGGATGGCCTGACCCCCTTCGATCCGTCCAATCCCGACATGGTCGGCTGGTCATCGGAGATCACGCTGGACGTGGAATGGGCGCATGCCATCGCCCCAGGCGCGAAAGTGGTTCTCGTCCTGTCAAAATCGGACCAGGATGCAGACATCCTTAGCGCCACGACCTACGCCGTAAATCACAGACTCGGCAATGTCATTTCCCAGAGCTTTGGCGAGAATGAGAGCTGCGTTGATTCCACCCTGCTCAAATCAGAGCATGCCCTGTTCGTGAAAGCCACCCTCGAGAATATCACCCTGCTGGCGTCTTCGGGCGACGAGGGGGCCGCGCAACCGACCTGCGACGGCAGCTCCTGGGTAAAAGCAGCCTCTTCCCCCGCCAGCGATCCGCTGGTCACCTCCGTGGGCGGCACCGAACTGCATGCGGCGGATTATTGCCTGGTCTCGCTGGGCTGCGATCCGACCAAGAACCCGGCCCCCGGCACCTACCAGAGCGAGGTGGCCTGGAATGAGTTTAACAGCGATTCGACCGGCGGCGGCTTCAGTGTGCTCTATCCCAAGCCGCTCTACCAGCTGGTCGCGTTCCATGGGAACAAGGGGCGCGGGGTACCGGACGTCGCCTATAACGCCGCCATCTACCACGGCGTCCTGGTGTATTGGGATGGTAGCTGGTACCTTTTCGGCGGAACCAGCTGCGGGTCGCCGCAGTGGGCAGGCATCGTCGCCATTGCCGACCAGAAGGCCGGACGGAGTCTGGGCTTCATCAACTGGGCGCTCTACCTCTTCAACCTGTCCCCGAATAAATATACCAATCCCTTCCACGATATCACCAAAGGCAACAATTCGGTCGTGGAAACCGACTCCGGCGGGAATCCGGTTGCCGTGCAGGGCTTCAATGCCGGACCGGGCTGGGATGCGACCACCGGCCTGGGTTCCCCATATGCCGATCGATTGGTCAATTTCCTTATGAAATACGCCTCTGACAAGTATGCCAGCCAGGCCATCGCGGAATCGACTCCCAATGCGGGCAACTATTCCGGCCACCACAAGGTCCATGCGCATTAAGCTGTAGAAACCGGGTTTTTGGGAATCGGTCCCAGGGCAACCAGGAAGTTTACCCCCCGCACCGACCTCCCTGACCTGCAGCTCCTGAAATGAATTCCGGGCATCGGGGCGAGCACCCTGATGCCCGGAATTTTGATACCGAGCGCCATCCTAGGCCGGGCGCAGGGAGTTCAACATGGCCTTGTAAACATCCAGCGTCTCGCGACTGGCCGTGGACAACATCAATTGCTCGGTCGAACCATCGGCCTTCAGGATATGAAATCCTGCATAGTAAAGATCCAAAGCGCTGTCCCCACACGCCTCAACACTCAGACCATGGACATTGACCAGCAGGGTACACTCCTGGTTCCCGGCAGGATTTCCAGCGCTGCTGCCACTGGCACTCACAACCTGCAATAGCACCGTCTTGCCCTGTGGGGATGTAAAGGAGGCACCTGTCTCCTGTTCCACCGCGGACCAGTCCGAAGGGTAGTCAACGGCAACCCCCAGGCGACTGCTGGTGAATGTCTGCCAGCCGCTGAGCTGGGTGGGAAGGGGAATGGAACCGGGAGGCAGCGGACTGCCTTGTACCGGCTCGATCGGGACCGCCGGAGGGCGCACGGTCACAATCAGGGGGAGTGACCCGGCGGCAGAGCGGTTGGTGGCTGCGCCGCTGAATCCTTGAGTATTCGAGGGCGTTTCGCCGGTGGCGGTCAAATTCGCACTTCCGTCCAGCTGAGGAGCAAGCGAACAGCCTGCCACGAAGAAGCCAATCAGGAGGAATGTCAGCAGGTTCTTCATTTTTCTCCTATGGATACCTCTA
>Ga0209039_10000797_pt1 | contig 30287 bp, 29 predicted proteins | sample BogFormECP12_OM1_FD_188238 | JGI IMG/M metagenome (GOLD analysis project Ga0209039, IMG submission 188238) | Bog forest soil microbial communities from Calvert Island, British Columbia, Canada - ECP12_OM1 (SPAdes) (version 2) | ecosystem: Environmental > Aquatic > Freshwater > Wetlands > Bog ... | reverse complement strand
GGACCTGGTTACCTTACTGGAATAAAACCAATTCCACAAGACTTCCAGGTGACTTCCTCTCCCCCACGACTAGTTTTTTACCAATTTTGGAACAGTCACCCTGGAGGACCAATCGTCCCGCTTTCTTTTATTCCAAACAGGATCCTGCTCCACGGGGTGGAAGAATCCTTTCACCTCGCCGGCAGGGAGATATAGGGGCATAACCCGAATGTATTAGGTAAACTAGACAAAGATAGTCCTGTATGTTATTATCCTTGCGATCTTGTGCTCCAGGATTGCAATGGAATGCGCTGGCAATCGGTACAGAGGATTCGAAACAGGTCCTCTCATCGGGTTTCTTGTAAAAGGATGCGCAAGCCCTTGCGTTTTCAAGATTCAATTGTAGGCCGTAAATGCAAATTTTTCCGGACGGTGGTCAGGATGAATCCCCGAAGGTGAACGGGAAGGGTTAATGAATTTCTTTCAGATCATTTTATTGGGAGCAGTTGCTGGTTTTACCATCTACTTCGGGTTGCCGGTCGGAAGGATTCGGACCCTGGAAGACAAAACGCGCTCCTTTCTCTCCATGACTTCGGCCGGTATCCTGTTGTTTCTCTTAATTGATATCTTCGGTAACCTTTCCCAGCCGATCACGGATGCCCTGCGTCAAGCCTCGGCCGGCAAAGGGAATGTTGCATCCTTTTTCTTCCTTTTAATCATTTCAGTGATTGGCGTCGGGGCGGGCTTGATCGGCCTGACCGTCTTCGAGCAGAGGTTCATGCACATCCGCGGATCTGCCGACCCGTCTAAAACTCCCGCCCGCCTGGCTTTGATGATCGCCACCGGACTCGGGATGCACAATTTCTCGGAAGGACTGGCGATTGGACAATCCGCCGGGCGCGGGGAGATCACTTTTGCGACCTTGCTGATTATCGGTTTCGGATTGCATAACGCCACCGAGGGGTTCGGCATTGTCGGCCCGCTGGTAGGCTTAAAGCCTTCCTGGGGCTTCCTGGGTTTGATGGGCCTGATTGGCGGGGGTCCGACCTTTCTGGGCACTGTGGTTGGCTATTACGTGATTTCTACGCCCATGTCGGTGCTGTTCCTGTCCCTGGCTGCCGGTGCCCTCCTCTACATTCTCGGAGAATTGTTTCACTCCGCCCGTCGCGATGGAGCAAAATTCCAGATCGGGTGGGGTTTATTCCTCGGTTTTATATTCGCCTATTTGACGGAAATGGTTTTGATTGCCGCGGGCGTTTGAAATTGGCTTATTAATCGCAGGATGATCCCGGCAGGGTGGTGGTCAGGCAACAAAATGAGTCACTCAGTTCAAAACAAGCAATTCTGTGCGGGGAGGATGGGCAGGAACCAGGCCTCCCACCGCTTATGGCAACGAATAAAGGCAACCGGGGTTTATTTCCTTATGTAGAAGTTCTTTCTGCGGGGGATCTTTTTCGTCGATTCTCCGGATACAATAGTATGGAGGCCTTGGAATCTATGAAAATTAGAATGAAGGAATTTAAAGATAAGATCGTCCTGGTGACCGGTGGGTCGAGCGGGATCGGTCTGGCAACAGCCCGCCGCCTGGCGCGCCTGGGGGCACGGGTCTGGCTGATGGCCAGAACCGAGGAAAAGCTGGCCGAGGCCCTGAAATTGGTTCAGGGCGAGTACCCCAATTCAGATCACCGCTTTGGTGCCATCAAGGTGGATGTGACCGACGAAAAACAAGTCCAGCAGGCGGTTTCTAAATTCGTCTCCGAGGTAGGGCTTCCTGACCTCGTGGTCACTTCAGCCGGTGTGGCGCATCCCGGTTATGTCCAGGAACTCGGCCTGGACATCTTTCGCTGGATGATGGAGGTTAATTACTTCGGCACCCTTTACGTTATAAAGGCGTTACTGCCGGGAATGATCGCCCGCGGGTCCGGCTACATTGTGACGCTTTCCTCTCAGGCTGGTTTCCTCGGAGTGTTCGGATATACAGCCTACGGCGCTTCGAAGTTTGCTGTGCGCGGGTTCTCCGATGCCCTGCGGGTGGAAATGAAACCCTTCGGGATCGGGGTTTCTGTCGTGTTTCCACCGGACACGGACACTCCTGAGCTCGCCTATGAAAAAGCATTCAAACCGATGGAGACCAAAGAGTTGGCCGGCACCAGTGGGGTGCTGCCCGCCGATACCGTGGCCGATTCAATTGTAAAGGGGGTGGCGAGAGGCCAGTATACAATCCTTCCTGGCGCGGAGGGCAAGATCATGTACCGGGCCAATGGGCTTTTGGGAAACGGAATTTATGCGGTCATGGATATGCTGGTCGCCCAGGCACAGGCGAAAAAGAAAAAAACCGATGCCGGTTTGGTAAAATAGCTTGTTTTTGAAACTAAGGAATTGCTGGAGGAGAGGATGCCATGGACCTTTTCAAGAAGTGTGCTGAATATACGCTCGCCAAGGAGGCCATTGCGGCCGGAATTTATCCCTACTTCATCCCCTTGACGGAGAACGAAGGCACGGAAGTGGTGCTGCGGGGCAAACGCTTGATCATGTGCGGGTCCAATAATTACCTGGGACTCACCACGCATCCCAAGGTTCGTCAGGCTGCCAAGGATGCGATCGATCGGTTCGGTACGAGCTGTACCGGGTCCAGGTTCTTGAATGGAACGCTGGAGATGCACGAAAGACTCGAAGCGGAGCTTGCCGAGTGGGTCGGAAAGCAAGCCGCCCTGGTTTTTTCAACCGGCATGCAGACCAACCTGGGAACGATCAGCGCACTGGTCGGTCGCGACGATGTGGTCGTCCTGGACAAGGATGATCATGCCAGCATCGTGGATGGGGCCAGGCTTTCCTGGGGTGAGATCAAGCGCTTCCGCCACAATGACCCTGCGAGTCTGGGGCGGACTCTGGCGGCCCTGCCCGAAAAGAACGGTAAGCTGGTGATCGTGGACGGTCTCTTCAGCATGGGGGGCGATATCGCCCCGCTGCCGGAGATCGCCCCAATCTGCAAGAAATATGGGGCCCGGCTGATGGTGGACGATGCTCATGCCATCGGTGTTCTGGGCGGCGGACATGGTACGGCGGCGCAACTGGGAATGACTGATCAGGTGGATCTCATCATGTCCACGTTCAGTAAGTCTTTCGCCTCCCTGGGAGGATTCATCGCTGGCGACGAGCCGGTGATCCATTATATTAAACATCATGCCCGGTCCTTGATTTTCAGCGCCAGCATTCCGCCCTCGAATGCAGCGGCTGCCCTGGCGGCTTTGGAAGTGATGCGCCAGGAACCGGAGCGCGTGAAGCGTCTCGGGCAGATTTCCAAGAGGATGCATGTGGGTTTCAAGGACATGGGATTTAATATCGGTCAATCCGAGACTCCGATCATCCCGATCATGATCGGCGATGACGAAAAAACCCTTCTGACCTGGCGCTTGTTGATCGAGAACGGCGTTTTTGTCAACCCGGTGCTCAGCCCGGCAGTCCCGGCCGGCGGGCAGCTGTTGCGCACCAGCTATATGGCGACGCATACGGACGACCAGTTGGACCGCGTTCTGGGAACCTTCAAGCAGGTGGGGAAGCAGGTCGGTCTGATCTAAACAGGCTTAATGATCGGAAAATGGCAGAGGAAGAGTGCGCACCGGGTTGTTGCGCACTCTTTTTTTAACAAGGGAATCGTGGACAGGGAAACCAACCCGGACCGGTTCGTGTTCTCTTGAATTGGCCAGTTCGCAGGGATATAATGATTCCATCCGGGTTTGTTGCGACGCGTCCTGCGAGGGAGGCCTGGTCAGGTTGGGAAAATACCTGGGTTGCTGCCATCCTGATTTCGAACGTTGGGGAGACCTTTTTCTATTTTCGACGTAGATAGTATCGATTGATGTGATCTGTTCGCCGAGCACGGGAGAAAAGGAGACTGCCATGTCCCATCCTCGTCTACTCAGGATTGTTATTTCTCTGGCCCTTGCCCTGGCCGTTTCGGCCTCCTTTGTGGCCCCAGCGCTAGCTTTCGGTTCGCAGGCCGGCCAGGATGTGGTCATCCCCAAGAGTGTGATCATTGACGATGACCTTTATGTGACCGCCTCTAGTTTCACCCTGGATGGTACGGTCAAGGGCGATCTGATCGCCTTTGCCCAGACCATTACGATTAATGGCACGGTCGATGGCAGCCTGTTCGCCGCCGGGCAGACGATCGTCCTGAACGGTGTGGTGAAGGGGAGTGTACGCATCGCTGGCGCCGCCTTGTTCATCGGTGGTACCGCCTCCCTGGGCAAGGATCTGGTGGCAGCTGGTGCCAGCCTGGAATCACGGAGTGGCAGTCAAGTCGGCCGTGACCTGGTCTTTGCAGGCGGTCAGGCTCTCCTGGGCGGGGATACAGCAAGAAATGTCCTCAGCGCGGTCGGGGGCTTGGAAATCCGGGGCGCGATCGGTGGAAACGTCACGACCTCGGTCGGCAGCCCGAATGAGAACGGCTCATCCACCGGGATGCCATACCTTTCGAACTCCGGAATCCCGGTTCCGAACGTCCCTGCAGGACTGACGATCGATCCATCTGCACGCATTGGAGGAAACCTGGATTACACCAGCGCCGCCACCTCACCCCTCCCCGGGGGAGTGGTGGCGGGGCAGGTCATTCGTCGACAACCTTCGCTCTCAGCCGCAGAATTAGCCGCGGTCCGGCATCAAACCCTGGGGGAGAGGGTTTGGACCTGGTTTCTCAACCTGCTGCGCAGCATCGTTGTCCTGATCCTCCTGGGTTTGCTCGCCATATGGCTTTTCCCCAGGCTGATCAGGAATTCGGCCGGGGAACTTCAATCCCGACCCTGGTGGAGCTTGCTGTGGGGTGTGGTAAGCTTCCCGGTGCTGGCCATCCTGGTCTTGACGATCCTGTTCATCGTCACCTTGCTCTTTGCCATCTTCGGCCTCCTGACGCTGTGGTCTTTGAGCGGCCTGGTGATTGCCCTGGGCATCCTGGCCTTGTTCGTCCTGGTCTTCGGCTTCGCTCTTGCCTCAGCTTACCTGGTGAAGATCCTCGTGGGTGATTTGCTCGGTAAGGTGATCCTGAATGCGATTCAGCCCGACCTGGGCAAACACAAGGTCTGGCGGCTGCTGCTCGGCATCGTCCTGATCGCCGTTCTGGTCAGCCTGCCGTTCATCGGCTGGTTATTTGCAAGCGCAGTCTTATTATTCGGGTTAGGCGCGCTTTGGCTGGCTGTCTTTCACAGGCTGGCAGGAACAAGCTGAGCATGCCTACGGCGCCCGGGAGTGAAGATCGGGGATGAATTTGGATCCCCGATCTTTTGTCAATAGTTCGAGGCGCGGACGATAAAACCGACTAAAATATCTTATCGCCAGCCGGTAGCAGTTCGCCGGATGGATTCGGTCATTTGAGTTCAATCCGCGCAACTCCCCTTGTAGCCTTGAAACGCAACCTCCCCCGCGTGCAGTTCCACCTGAGATCCCGCCTTTGGCTGGTACTGGCTGGGATGCTGTTGTTCCTCCAGCTCCTGTGGCCGAGCAGGGCTTGGACGATCATGCTGGCGATCCTGGGCGGGTCCTGGACGGTCAGCTTCTTCTGGGCGCGTTCTTTGGCGCGCTCTCTGGACCTGGACCGTGAGATGCGGTATGGCTGGGCCCACGTGGGCGACCAGCTTGAGCAGCGTTTCACCGTGACCAACACCGGATGGGCGGCAGGCATCTGGCTGGAAGTGGAAGACCGGTCAAACCTGCCGGATTACAGCGCCAGCCGGGTGACCTCCATCGGCGGACACAGCACGAACCGCTGGAAGGTCGAGGGGACCTGCAAGCGCCGCGGGCTATACACCCTCGGCCCGATCATCCTGCGCTGCGGTGATCCGCTCGGTCTCTATCGGGTCGAATTGCAGCTGTCGGAGACAGCAGTGCTGTTGGTGCTGCCTCCGGTCCTGCCTTTGCCGGCCATTGAGATTGCTGCTGGCGGTCAGTTAGGAGATAGCCGCCGGACGCGCCGCTCCGCCCTCGCGTCAACCGTCAGCGTGGATACGGTCCGGGAGTACCTCCCCGGCGACTCCCAAAGATCCATCCACTGGCCGACATCTGCCAGGCGGGGATCCCTCTATGTCCGCCAATTTGAACATACCCCATCCAGTGACTGGTGGATCTTCCTGGACCTGGATACGGCTGTCCAGGTCGGTCAAGGCCGCCGGTCGACCGAGGAACACGGCGTCATCCTGGCTGCTTCGCTCGCAGACCGCGGCTTGAAGCAGGGCCATGCCGTCGGACTGGTCGCCTCCGGGAAGGACCTCGTCTGGATCCCTCCCCGGCATTCCCCCGCCCAGTTGATGGATATCCTGCGCGCCCTGGCCCTGGTCACTGCCGGTCAGCACTCCCTGGAGGAGCTCCTGCGCAGTTCGCAGCGATCCTTCCAGCGGGGCGCAAGCCTGGTGCTCATCACGCCGGATGTCCGGGGCAGGTGGATCGAACCGCTGCTGCGCCTGTCGGAAGGCGAGGTTACGCCGACCGTTCTACTGCTTGATCCCTCGTCCTTTGGCGGCGTGGGCTCGCCAAAGGTACCCGCCGCCACGCTGGAGGAATTTGGCATCGCCCACACCATGATTCATTCCGACCTGCTCGATCAGCCCGAAATCCCCGAGGGAAGCCAGGAAAGCTGGGAGTGGCGGATCACGGGCTCTGGACGAGCGGTCCCGGTGCGCCGGCCCAAAGATATTGCCTGGAGGCGGATCGGATGATCGGGTCGTTTTTCCTCCACATGATCCGCCGGCTGATGCGCAAGATCGATCCGATGGATTTGATCTATTTCCTTTTATATCTGCTGGCGATGGCCTGTTTGTGCGCTGGGTTGATCAATATCATCCTCTACCTGGAGGCAGATCGGACGGTGGCTGGCGCCTTCTGCTGTGTCGTTGTGGGCTGGATCCTGGCAAGTTCCACCTGGGGCGGGTGGAAGGTGAATCTGCTCGCCCTGGGATTTGGCCTGGGCTGGTGTTTGCTGGTTGTGGGCCGGATGGTTACCCCAGTGGGTGCTGTGGTCTCTGCCCTGGTCCCACTGGTCGGACAATGGACCATCAGACTGATCGATCCTCTCCTCAAAAATAAACTTGTAAACCCTTCCTTGGATTTCGGGACGCTAGCCGCAGCCTGGAATGGACTGAGAATCAGCCTGGCAGCGATCTCCGAGCGTTTAGCCGGGTGGATCACCGCCACGCGCACTGGCACCCCCTTGATCGATCCGTTGGTCACGAATCTGATTTGGAATGCCGCAATTTATCTTGTGGCGTTCTGGGGAGCCTGGTTTATCCGGCGGAAAAGGTCGGTCATCGTTGGACTCATGCCGTCGGTCGCTTTGCTGACTTATCTGCTCTACTATACCAATTCTGAAAACGGGATGATCTGTTTGATTCTTCTGGGGGGCCTGATGGTGTTATTTCAGGCAGCCGAAGGATATCGCTCAGCCAGGCAGCGTTGGCAGGTCTCCCATATGGACCGGGTTGACCTGGAGCTGGGGCTCGCCGCGACCGCCCTCGGTCTGGCAGCAGGATTGATGCTCTTCGGAGGGACCCTCCCCTCGGTTTCGATCCGTGAGATCCGCCAGGATATCCAACGTTTCAATCAAGCCAGGCAGGACGAACATCTCGGAAAGTCACTTGGATTGAAGCAGTCCCCCGGCAGTACGTACAGCCTCGGCGGGCCCCTGCTCCTGCCGCCCATCCATATTGTCGGTGCCGGTCCGCACCTTCCCCAGGATGCGGTCCTGTATGTAGCTATCGAGGGCTACTCGCCTCATCCCCCCGGTGTGCCCAGTGGGATGAGCGGCCAGCCAATTCCTCCTTCCTTCTACCTTCGCGGGCAAACCTACGACGTCTACACCGGTTTTGGATGGACCGCCTTTCCGGAGTCCGAAGCTGATTATCCTGCGGGCGGCTCGATTCTTACCCCGCAGGCTGCGGCCGTCAGCGAGAACTATCGTCTTGTCCGTCAATTTGTCCAGCGTGCAGGATACCAGGGCGGCACCCTCTTTGTGAGCGGAGAATTATTGAGCGCCGACCAGGCCTTTCAGGTCACCTGGCGAGGACAGAACGACCTGATCAGTGCACAGACGGACGCGCTGGCCTATTGGGCCAGCTCCCGAGAGACTCGGGCCCCGATCAACCGCTTGCGTTCCGCGGGCATCAACTATCCTGCGTCGATCCGTGCTCGTTATTTGCAGCTTCCGGCTGACCTTCCGGAGAGGGTGCGCGGTTTGGCCCTCGACCTGACTGCCGCGCAGGCAACTCCCTATGACCAGGCAGTCGCCATTGAGGCGTACCTTCGGCAGTTCCCGTACACCCTGGATGTTCCAGCCCCCGCCCTGGGCCGCGACGCGGCCGATTTCTTTTTATTCGATTTAAGGAAGGGATACTGCGATTATTATGCCACGGCGATGACCGTCCTGGCTCGGGCAGCCGGAATCCCCGCCCGGGTCGTGATTGGTTATGTTTCAGGTCTGTTTGATTACAACCGCGGCCAATATATCGTCACCGAGGCGGACGCCCATGCCTGGGTTGAAATCTACTTTCCGGGCATTGGGTGGGTCGAGTTTGAACCGACCCCGAACCTCCCCGTGATCGCCAACCCGGGGGAGATTGAAACGAACCTGGGCCTCCTGCCAACTGCGCCGGCAAAACCTGGGATCGAAAATGCCATCGCCATCTTTTTCGGCCTGTGGTTTCGCCGCCTGGCTCCGTACTTGCTGATCGCAACTGCAGGCTTTGGGGTGATCCTTTTTCTTCCCATCGGCCGTTGGATTCTGCTGATTCAGCCGGCTGACCAGGCTGTAATCGCTATCCACCGCTCCTTATTCCGCCAGGGGAGGCGCTGGGGCATTCCTGCAGACGCTGCACGCACACCGGATGAATATGCTGCTGAATTATTAGACCTTCTGAGCGGACGCCTGAGGGGACAACGGGAATCCGTCCTCGAGAGCATTCGGGGAGATCTGGGCCAATTGACGGGGACCTTCAATCGCCTGTTTTACAGCTCCCGGCGGCTGTCGCCCCTGGAGCATCAAGAGGCCGTTCGGATTTGGTTTCATCTGCGCCGTCAGTTGACCCGCTTGTGGATCCGGGAGATGTTCTCCTTTCCGAGGAAAGGAGAACCGGGCATGGAATAACCGGCACCGCAGAGGATCGATGGGCTCTGGACATTCCATGTTGACTTGAGGACCACAGAAATCCCAGCATAATGCTTGATAAATGCGGTAGAATCGAGCAACTTTTTGTACCCGCATCCCTCAACCATGAGGAAAAAATGGAAATCTTTGATTACGTGATCATCGGGACCGGATTCGGGGGTTCTGTTTCGGCCATGCGCCTGACCGAAAAGGGGTACTCTGTACTGCTCCTTGAGAAGGGCAAACGGTATAACGACCTCGATTTTGCAAAAACCAATCTGACTTTCTGGAAATATTTGTGGATGCCATTCCTGCGCGCTTACGGCATCCTGCAGATCAGCCTCCTTCGCGGGATGATGGTTCTGCACGGCGTCGGCGTGGGCGGTGGAAGTTTAGGGTATGCCAATGTGCTGGAGATCCCGACCGAGGAAACCTTTTCCACCGAGGCCTGGAATGAACCCTTGCCATGGGGAAGGATATTAGGTTCCTATTACGAAACCGCTCGCCGGATGCTGGGGGTTGTTCCCAACCCCCGCCTATGGACCGGAGACCAGGTGCTTCGGGAGATCGCCGAAAGCCGAGGTCAAGTTTCTACATACCGCACCACGCAGGTGGGTGTCTTTTTTGGAAATGAAAACGAGACCGTGCCGGATCCCTATTTCGACGGTGCGGGGCCCGCGCGCAGCGGCTGTATCCAGTGTGGGGGTTGTATGGTCGGCTGCCGCAATAACGCCAAGAACACCCTGCCGAAGAATTATTTGTATTTTGCGGAAAAATGGGGAGCCCAGGTTCGTCCGGAAGTCCTGGTCAGTGAGATCAGACCCCTCCCGGCCCAACATCCGGAAGGAGCTCGTTATGAGGTGCATTATCACCCCTCGACCGGTTGGTGGAAGCGCTCCGCGCAGAAGGTCCAGGCGCGCAACGTGGTTGTCGCCGCTGGTGTCTTGGGGACGTTGAGGCTGCTTCTCGACTGCCGTGACCGTTTCCGCACGTTGCCCGAACTTTCGCTCCAGCTTGGGGAGCGTGTGCGCACCAATAGTGAAGCCCTCCTGGGTAGTGTCGCCCGCAGGGGGAACTTGGATTATTCGAAGGGGATTGCGATCGGCTCGATTTTTAATGCGGATGCGGTCACCCGCGTGGAGCCTGTACGATATTCTTCCGGTTCGGACCTCATGCGCCTGATGGCCGCGCCCCTTATCTCCCAGGGCGAAGCCGTCGCACTGCGTATAGTCAAATCCATGGGCTGGATCCTGCGCCATCCGCTCGACTGGCTGCGTGCCCAGGTATTGCCCGGCTGGGCACGACGGACAACCATTCTGCTTGTGATGCAGAATGTGGACAGCCGCCTGCGCGTGCAACTCGGGCGTTCCCTGCTGACCCTTTTCCAGCGAGGATTGGTTGCTCGGCCGGATCAGGAGCATCGTCTCCAGGCCCGGATCGACGCCGGCCATGATATCACTCGCATTTTTTCCGGGAAGACGGATGGAATCCCGATGGGTTCGCTGGGAGAGAACTTGCTCAACTTGCCGACTACCGCACATATCCTAGGCGGCTGTGTGATTGGAAAGGACGCTTCGGTGGGCGTGGTCGACGAATCCTTCCAGGTTTTTCATTATCCCGGTTTGTACGTTGTGGATGGTTCGGTGCTGCCAGCCAATCCGGGGGTCAATCCCAGCCTGACCATCACCGCCTTTGCGGAATATGCCATGGCGCAAGTTCCGGCGAAGACTTGATTCTCCATATTTGGGGATTGGATTCTAGACAAAAATCGTCTAGAATATACAGGTTCCATCCAAAAGCCAACCGAGGAGAATCAGAATGTTCAATCAGTCGTCCTTACGGAAAAGGTTCCTGCCCATCATCGTATTCATTTTTGTTATTTCGGCGTGTTCGCTGCCCACGAACCTGACAACAGCCCCACCGACCTCGGTACCCTCCGCGACCTTCACTGGGGTTCCTCCGCTATCGACTGCGGGGGCCGTGGCGACCCCGGTCGTACCCAGCGGAATCCCCACCCCGACCCCCGTTCCGCCGACCTCCGCCTCGACGCCCGCCATGCTTACCCCCTTGTCGGTGGCCGTCAATTGCCGGTATGGACCGGCAACGACCTATCTGGTTCTTGCTGATCTGCTACCCGGGCACACCGTGCCGATCCTGGGCACCAACTCGGATCGCAATTGGTGGCAGATCCAGGATCCCGATAATTCCTCGGTGAACTGCTGGGTGGGCAACCCGGTGGTCATCACCTCGGGCGATATCGCTGCCGTGCCGGTTGTCCCGATCCCGGGGGCCTATGTCATCAAGGTCAAGGTAACGATCAATGCCACGATCATCCATGGAACCTGCGGGGAACCGAATCCGAATAACTGGACCGGTTACATCTCCACGAACGGCCCCGTGACTGTGACCTTCCATTGGGAGATCTGGAACACCGGCGGAAGCAGGCGGAATGCCACGGCGGACCAGAATCTGGTTTTCCCGTCCGCGACCACCCTGTCGGATTATCCGGGTTCCTTGTCGGAAGATTGTGGAAATTACACGGTCAAGCTGATTGTCACCAGCCCCAACAACGTCTCGGATCAGGCACAGTGGCAGGTGGTTCACCCTTAAGACATTTTCAAGGGGGCGGTTGGTTTCCATCCGCCCCCTGATGATGGGTGTAATGCGACGACTAAAAAGACGATCCTCCCCAAAGCTTATTTAGGAATTTTACCTTTTCCAGGGATTGAAAAGTACTGCCTCCTTCATGGTCGTTGAAGGGCCAGACCTTGATTTCCTTCGCGGCTGCGTAGTGGTTGTAGGCCGCAAATACCGTCGAAGGCGGGCAGGTGACATCCATCAATCCGACCGAGAAGAGCGCGGGGGCCAAAGCGCGTGCGGCAAAATTGAGGCCGTCAAAATAGGACAGGGTGTTGAAGACGGTGTCGATGTGGTCCCGATGGACCTTGAGGTACTGGGTGAGCTCGGAATAGGGGGCATTATCCGTGATCTCCACGGCGCGGCGGTAGTGGCATAGGAAAGGCACATCCGGCATCACCGCGGCCAGCCCTGGAACCAGTCCGCTCACCGCCAGGGTGATGCCGCCTCCCTGGCTGCCGCCGGAAACGGCGATGCGGTCGGGGTCCACGGACGGATGACTGCGCGCGGCCTCGACGGCGCGGACAGCATCGGTGAAGACCCGCCGGTAATAATAGGTCTTCGGATCGAGGATGCCCAGAGACATGAATCCCGGATAGTGAGGGCTGGATCCATTGACCGACAAATCGGGTGTGTCTCCTGGCAGCCAGGAACTGCCTTGGCCGCGGGTGTCCATGACGAAATGAGCATATCCAACACTGCTCCACAACAGCCAATCCAGCGGGGTGCCGCGGCCCCCGCCGTACCCAATGTACTCGACCACGCAGCCCAGTTTCACCTTTCGTTGCCGGGGCAGCAGGAACCAGCCCTTCACCTTCTGACCGCCATACCCGCGATAAGAGACATCGTAGGTCTCAAGAGTTTTCAGCCCGAAGTCGACCGGGTCGAAACTCGCCTCCAGGGGCATCCGCCGGGTCTCTTCCAGGGTCCCTTGCCAGAATGCATCAAAGTCCCCGGGCTCCTGCCGTTCGGGACGGTACACCTTGAGCTGCTCGAGAGGTAAATCGACGTTCATGCACGGCCTCCTCAACTTGATCTATAAAAAAGTATAGCACAAGGGCGAGGCGTGAAGGCGATTCCCGGATCGGGCCCTGGTCTTCCGGGAGGATCCCGGGAGTTCCGTCTGTGGTTTATAATAAGTCCAGGTCCTTGGATTCCGCTTTCTCGGCCTTGTTCTAATCAGATGGGCATGATATAATCTGCCCCCGCGCCAGAAAAATAATGGAATTTAAGTTGAGCAAGGGATGATGCTATGATTGACTTAGAGAAGAACTTCAATACCACCCCGAATCCGAACATCCCGGCCCTTTTACCGGGGGATCAGGTGAGCGTTCACTTGCGCATCAAGGAAGGCGATCGCGAGCGCATCCAGGAATTCAAGGGCACGGTCATCCGCGCCCGCAAGGGGGGGAACAACGCCAACTTCACCGTGCGGCGCACTGCCAGCAACGGCATCGGCGTTGAACGAACTTTCCTCCTGCACTCACCGCGCATCGATAAGGTCGTGGTGGAACGTCATACCCACGTCCGCCGGGCTCAGCTCTATTTCCTGCGTGGATTGACGGGCAAGAAGTCCCACTTGAAGCAAAAATTCGAATAATACGGGGGAAGGGTTCACAGGACATCAAGGGTGCAGAGTCGATCGCTGCGCCCTTTCGTCTTTTATTAGCGGAGTGCGGATGACAAATCCAGTGATCGGGGTGACCACCAGCTACGGAAAGAACAAACATGGCAATCCGACGATCTACCTCCTGCGCGCCTACGTGGAGGCCCTGATTGAAAGCGGAGGTGCGCCAGTATTGATTCCCTCCGACCTGACCGGAGCCGGGTTGCAGGCCATCTACGACCGGCTGGATGGGCTTCTTTTTACCGGCGGTGGAGATATCGCTTTGGAATATTTCCAAGGGGAACCGAATTCACACGTGGATGAGGTCGAACTCGATCGGGATCGAACGGAATTCGGCTTGCTTCAGGCCTCGATTTCCAGCGGGAAACCGTTCCTGGGAATCTGCCGTGGGCTCCAGGTGATCAACGTCGGGATGGGGGGGACTCTTTACAGCCATATCCACGACCAGCTGCCCGGCGCGATCGAACATGATTTTTCTCCAGGGCATCCTCGCAGTTACCTGGCGCATTCCGTTGTTTTGGAACCTGCCACCCGCCTCGCCGGTATCCTGGGCGAGAACGCCGTGTCGGTAAACAGCCTGCATCATCAGGGGGTAAAAGAGATGGCGCCCGGTCTCAAGGCAGCTGGCTTTGCACCGGATGGCTTGCTTGAAGCCCTCGAGCTCCCTGACCATCCCTACGGCCTGGCCGTCCAGTGGCATCCGGAATGGTTGAGGGATCAGGTTGCCACACAGCGTTTATTCCGATCCTTCATCGAAGCTGCCGGAAACAGAAAATGAACCCGGAAAGGAACCCCCACCAGCCGATCGGTTTCTTTGATTCCGGGGTGGGAGGTCTCTCGGTCCTGCGCGCGCTGCGCAAGCAATTCGCAGGCGAATCCGTGATCTATTTTGCCGACCAGGGTCATGTGCCGTACGGGCCGCGCCCACTGGAAGAAGTACGCTCCTTCTCGAAGGAAATCACCCGTTTTCTTTTAAGCCTCGGCGCAAAGATCATCGTCGTCGCCTGCAATACCGCCTCGGCCGCAGCCCTGCACACCCTGCGGCAGACCTTTTCCTCCGTCTCGTTTGTAGGCATGGAACCGGCGGTCAAGCCTGCGGCAGAATCCACGCAGACTGGAAAGGTCGGCGTGCTCGCGACCCCCGCCACCTTTCAGGGAGCGCTTTATGCATCGGTCGTGGAGCGCTTTGCCGGGCACGTGGCCTTGCTCCAGAATACCTGTCCTGGCCTGGTCCAGCAAATTGAGGCTGGCGAGCTGGACACGCCTGCAACCCGTGCGATCCTGGAAGCGGCCTTGAACCCGATGCTGGTCCAGGGTATTGATACGGTTGTTCTCGGATGCACGCATTACCCGTTTGTCATTCCATTGATCCAGGGGATCGTCGGCCCAAAGGTTCGGGTGATCGACCCCGCTCCGGCGGTGGCGCGCCAGACCGGCCGATTGTTGAGTTCGGCCGGCTTGCTCGAGTCGGGCGCAGGTACCGGCAGGTTGCAATTCTATACCAGCGGGGACCGGAAGGCGTTCCGCAACCTGCTGCCCAGATTGCTGGGGGAAGACGGGCCGGTCCAGGAGATCACTTGGGATGGGCTGAGGATACAACGCCCTTCGGTTTGAGGAGTGTAAGCATCCGGGAGGCTTCCAGCGGACCTTCGAGTGGACTGGCGAAAATTAAGTTCCTCGATGGATCGAATACGGCTTGATCATCCGGCAGCTTGGGGGTTATTTCCCGTTCGAAAGCGGGACAAGTTCGGATAACCGAAATGGACTCTGGTCGATTAATACCGCTTTGCCGTCTGCCAGATCCACCCGGACCAGGGAATAGCTGCTGACGTTATCCGGACTGCCTTCGTAATAACCAATAAAGAAGCTGCTCGCATCCGCATTCCAGGTAACAAAGTCAGGATTGTTATCCGGAAGAACGGGCGAATTGACTTCCCGGACGAATGTAGCCGCGCCGGAATAGACGTTCACCGTGTTACTCGCGAGGGAAAGCCATTGCTGGCCGTCCGGGGCGACCGACAGCATATTGAAGCTGAGGTCCGTAGGCGTTGTTGATCCGTCCGCGCCAAGGATATACTTATCCCCTGCTTGACCGCCCACCTGCGCTTGCTCGATATAAAAGGAGGAACCGCCAACTGGAAAGGACCCAATCATCCAAACCCCATCCTTGATCTTCGTAGGCATTCCATTGGAAAGATTGACCAGATACAAACTGCCTTCCGCCTGGTTAGGGTCGGAGCTGACACTGACCGCAAGGCGATTATGCTTTGGATCGATGGCGTACTCGCCAAAGGAGCCTTTCCAAAGATTCGTGATCCCACCGGTCTGGACGTTCACGGCCCTCAGGTTATGATTCCCGGGTCCGTTCTGACTGTCGTATTCAAGGTAAGTGGTATCGTTCAACCACGCAACAATACCGCTCGTGCTCTTCGAAAGTGTTTCCACGGTCGCTCCATCGCGCGAACTGGCGTAGATGTCGTAGGACATTCCTTCTCCCAGCTGCCAAGCTCCCCCTTGCAGGATCCAATTTCCGTCCGGTGACCACTTCAACCATTGCACCTCCTCCGGACCGCTGCTCAGTCGGCGGATTTTTTGGGTGAGGGTGTCGTACAGATAAGTATCGGATGAAGGGCCGTCCATGGCTCCGGCGAAAGCCAGCAAGCTTCCATCCGGTGACCAGGATAACGAATGGATCCCGCACAGGAAGGCGTTCTGAAGTGTAAGGATCAAGGAATCTTCCGTGAGTCCTTCCACATTGGTTCCCTGTGCGATCAAGTCCTGGGCATTCTTCTGAAAGTTGAGTGGATAATCGGAAGGAAGCAGATTGGCAATTACTACGACCGTGTTGGTAGAGAGGTTCACCAGGTTGAGGGCAAGGCCAAAGGTTCCAGAAGGTGAGAGACTGCTCCCACAATCCCCCGCGGATCCCGTATAAAATGCAAGCCATTTCCCACCGGGTGATAGTTGCATGCTCTGCAAAGAGTTGGCGGGGTCTGGATCGTCGACCTCGGCAGGCAGCCGGAGCACTTGCTGGGACCTGCCGCTGGCAGCCAAAGCTACCAATTCGATCCCACCGTCGGCGCGTCGAAGGTAGTCATAGGCTGCCGGGCCGGCAGGGAGGGTCGGGATCTGTGGAAGAGAGGTATCCGCCGGCAGGGTAGTGGCGGTGGGCGGCAGCGAAGTCTCGATCGGTGGCGCAGCGAGGGTTGACCGGGGGGTCAGTGAGGGGGATGCCTGCAGGGGCAACTAAGGGCTGCAGCCGGCTGCGAGAACCATGAGAATCAAAAGGATATGAATGGGGATAGGTTTCATAACGATAAGCTCCAGAAAAAGGTGGGTTGACCCTTGAATGGGCAGCAGGAAGAAAAGTGGAATTATCCCACAAATCAATCGGTTTGCGAGTGAAGAGTGTCTTGACCTCTGTATCGAACAGGGGAGGGGCCGCTACCCCGAATCGGCGGGCAGGAGCCCGAGGTCCGCGCCGCGGACCGGGAGGTTCAAGAAGTTCTCGAAGGTGAGATCGCGAAAGGGCAGCTTCAGGATTTGGGCGGAACGTTCAAAGAGGGCATGGTAGCTGGCCGGGATGGCTTGTTGCCAGTTCAAATGCAGCTGCTCGGCGACCGATCGGATGCCGGACGGATCGCCTTCGATCTCGACGAAGCAGCCGTAAGGCAGCTCATCCAGCATGACCCGGTTCCCCTCGTACGAAAAGACTGTGCGGTATTTTTCATAGATAAAGACGACTTCGAACCCGAGCGCTTCCAGGAGCTGGTGAGCGGTTTCGAAGTTGTCGACCTCGGTCTCGAGCTCCTGGCGGGTGATGACGCCGTCTTTCACCTGGCCCCGCCCTTTGTAAGTGAGCCAGGCTTTGGCGTCGCGGCGCAGCCGCAGAACCTGGGCAGCTCGCTGCAGCCTTTTATCCTCCGTGTCAAACCGCAGATTGATCTCGAAGGTCCGGGTACGAAGTAGGCTGCTGCCGAGCTCTCTCAGCCGTGTTTCTATCCTGGGGAGATCCCTGACGTAAAATTTCACTTCGGTTTCCTGCCCGATTTGCTGCATAATCAACCACCCAGTTCAGGATGCCCGCAGGAACAACTGCTTGGGTTCGACCTTATCCCCGGGTTTGACCGCCAGGTCAATCACCAGTCCACCGCCAGGCGAAAGAAGTTCGTTTTGCATTTTCATGTTGGATCTCCAGATCGCGGCAGGCTCGCAGCAGGCGTATAGCGATCTCTCCACCATTGGCAATCAGGATCTTCTGGAGCATTTGCCTCCACGGTCTACATGGTCGGCATAATGCTCAGATCTTTTTCTCCGACAAACTGGCTGAAGAATGCGATTTGCAGATCGAGTTGTTCAATGAAAAGCTGCCTGCCGGTTTCAGTGAAAAGGTTGTTGTCCTGGCGGTATCCTTCCAGACGTTGAATGCGCTCGCGCAGCTTTTCCGCCAGCTTGGAGTAGTCAGAGATATCCTGAAAACACCATTGCAGGACTCGATAAGGGCCGTAGCGATCGACGTTGTCAGCGTCCCGGAGCACTTTTGCCTCCAAACCTTCCGGGTTTTCGATGTCTGCATGCGCAACAATGCTGTAGCAGATGGTTTTCACTTGTTCGGGAGTGTAGTGCAACTCCTCCAGGTACGGCTGGGCAATCTGGCCTCCCAGGCGGCCGTGTTCCCGCGTGGTCTCGGGAGTGGTATCGAACCAGGCGATATCATGCAGCAAACAGGCAGCGAGGACGAGTTCCAGATCCGCTCCCTCCGCCTCGGCAATGACCTTCCCGTACTGCGCAACCCGCAAGGTATGTTGCCAGCGGTAGTCTCCTCCGAGCAGTTGGTGGTCCAACCGGGCTCGGTCCCCTCGTTTTTGATAGGTTTCCATCAGTCGTTTGCTGGCATAGCTGGCAATCTTTTGAAGTCTGATATTCTTGTTCATTGGCATTCATCCTCCACGAAGTGCTGTACGGCTGTGGGATTATCCATATGGGTCATGATTTCGAGCCGATGGTCACAAGGGCTCATTCCCATGATTCTTCGAGGGATTCGTATCCCGCTTGCTGGACCTCGACCCGCTCCGGACCGCCGCCCTGGAGGCTTTTTTCCCTGCGTTCTTTCAACTTCTTAACTTTCGGGTCGTCACTCATGGCTTCCTCTCGTATGGAAGAAGCGAACCGTTTTCGATGAAAGCAGGATCAGCAGGACACCGGCCAGGCCGATCAGGCTCCAGAGCAATGCAAAAGGTCCGTTGGTTTGCGGATATTGGAAAACCTGGCGGTCAACCCAGAACCAGAGGACATACCCTGCCGCACCCACGAACATCCCATACCAGCCCCACAGTTTCCCTGCCCAAAGCCCCCCGGCAAGGGCGATCCCAGCCAGCGACCAAAATCCACCCGTGGCGGCAATGTAGGCTGGTCCTGGCCTTGCATGATATTCGGAGAGAATTTGCCAGAAGCGGATGGCTTCCACCAGGCGCAGCGCGCACCAAATCGACACGATGCACACGCTGATGGCGAGCAGGCTGATGCGGACGGGGCGTGGTGTGGGCATTTTTGCCATCAGGAATGCTTAAAGGGAATGGGCGAAAAGAGCACCGGTAGGACGATCCAATCCATAAGCGTGGTCAGCCCCAGGAGGTTTCGACAAGGGTTTGTTCCGGAAAATTCGGTGTTCGTCATAAGGTCAAACCAGGAACCGATGCCGGCCGTCTTCGAAAAAGGCAATCGTGATGGGCCGAATTATAGCATGCCTGAATCATTCGTGCATTTAACTTGCAATTTAACGGCAGCAGGATGAAAATAACGGTACGGCCAGCCTGGGGAGATCGGGAAGCCAGGTTCCGATTCCATTCATGAAAAGAGGCTCTATGCGCATCCTGATTTCCGCTGATATGGAAGGTGTTTCAGGGGTGGTCCACTGGGATCAGGTCACGCCGGGTCATGCCGAGTATGCCCGGTTTCGTCGGATCATGACCGAAGAGATCAACGCGGCAGTGGCTGGTGCGTTCAAGGGCGGAGCGAGTGAAGTCGTCGTGACCGATGGGCACTGGGATGGGCTGAACATCCTGGCCGAGGAAATTGATGAACGCGCCCGCCTGAACTCCGGTGGCAGCAGCCCGTTTTCCATGGTCCAAGGGGTGGAGAGCGGGTTCCAGGGTTTGATCTTTGTCGGCTATCACGCTCGTGCCGGCTCCTCTCCCGCCGTCCTGGCCCACACCTGGTCGGCCAGTCGTGTGGCCAATGTCTGGCTGAATGATGCCCTGGTGGGTGAATTTGGCTTGAACGCTGCCCTGGCCGGTCATTTCAATACACCGGTCATCATGGTGACGGGCGATCAGACGGCTTGTGCCCAGACCGTGGATCTGTTGGGGCCGATGGAGACCGTCGTCGTGAAACAGGCCACCGGTTTTGAATCGGCGGAATGTTTGTCACCGTCGATCACCCAGAAGCAGATCCAGCAGTCTGCGACCCGGGCGGTAAAAGACCTGCAGAAAAAACGCGGCAACGTTTATACGGTGACTACACCGGTGCGCGTGACGGTCGAATTCCTGCAGCCGGTGCATGCGGATCGGGCCGTGCGTATGCCTGGAATCCACCGCAAGGATGGCAGGACGGTAGAGATCACCACCGCGGATATGGTCGCGGCCCATGCCGGATTCCGTGCTGCGGTCCGGATGAGCGCAGAATAAACCCATGGCCCCATCTGCGGAGGAGGTGATCCGGCTATTAAAATCCCGGGCATCCCCGGCGAACGTCGAGGGGATGGCACGTTTTGGGATCAATAAAGCCGGGACATTGGGAATCTCGATCGTCGACCTGCGCCGGCTCGCCAAGCAGATCGGCATCGATCATCCGCTCGCACTTCAATTGTGGGCATCGGGCCTTCATGAAGCCCGCCTGCTGGCGAGTTTCATCGAGGATCCACAACGGGTGAGCGAAGAGCAGGCCGAGGCCTGGGTCAGCGAATTTGATTCGTGGGATATTTGCGATCAGGTTTGCGGCCTCTTCGAGGCAACCCCTTTTGCGTATCAGAAGGTGCGCGAGTGGAACACCCGGCCGGAAGAGTTCGTCAAACGAGCAGCCTTTGCTATCCTGGCCGGATTGGCCGTTCATGACAAGTCGGCCGAGGACAGGATCTTCGAGGAATTTTTTCCGATCCTCGCCGCGCAGGCAGGGGATGATCGGAATTTTGTGCGCAAGGCGGTCAATTGGGCTCTCCGCAACATTGGGAAACGCAACCGACACCTGAACCGAGCTGCTATCCTCTGGGCCCGCCGGATTGCGGACATGGAGTCGAAATCGGCGCGCTGGATCGGCAAGGACGCCTTGCGTGAGCTGACTTCTCCGAAGACGCTCTCTCGACTGAAATATTAGCGCCTGCAATTTTGAAGGCCACGGAGTACGTGCCTTTTGGCCAGGTCTCATTGCGCCCAGGGTTCTTATAAGGTGGGTCGAAATCTCGAATCCATCCTGGGCTTGTTGCACGGACCCTGTTGCCTTCGGGGAAGTGGAAATCGGCCGGATGGGTTATAATATGATAAATACTACCAACATGATGAACAATCAAATAGGAGAGGCTTCCGGGGAATGTTTCGATTTTAAAGAAACCCTTTCTACCCAGAGGAATCTTGATTCCTGAACAGCCGAAACCTGTCCCAACTCCTGGGGTTGGAATTAATACCGGGAGGCAGAGTCGGCGATCCATCCATCGTATGGGAACAGCATTCGGCGAGGCTTTCCTCGCCGGGGGGCACGGGATCTGATGATGAAGCCGCTCCCGGAGGGCAAGAACTCGGTCCCCACTCAGCCCGTGAGGCGAATCCACCACTGACAGGTGAGACAGGAGGTCTCGTGAATACATTGCAGTCCACAAAAACCGATGAACAAGTACAGCTGACCACCAGGATCTTAAAGCAATTGATTGACGAAGAATCGGCAAAACGTATGAATGTACGCCTGTGGGATGGCACGTCCTGGCCGGATGAAGCCCCCCGTCAGGCTACCCTCGTGCTCAAGCACCCCGGCGCCCTTCGGGAAATGTTCCAACCCGGTACGGAAGTTGGACTGGGTGAAGCTTACCTCTATGACGATTTTGATTTTGAGGGCGACCTGGAGCAGATCTTCGATATAGCCTACCGATTATCCGAAGCCTCGGCAGGCATGCAGAACAAAATGCGGTTGGGATTGGACCTGATGCGTTTACCGGCGGGGGGCCGGGAAAAGCGCGTTCACAGCAAGCGAAGCTCTGCCAAGCTGACCGGCCGAGCACATTCCGTCGAACGGGATCGTCAGGCGGTCACCTATCACTACGATGTATCCAATGAATTCTATTCCCTGTGGCTGGACCGCCGTATGGTTTATTCCTGTGCCTATTTCCGCACTCCGGACGATGATCTCGACACCGCCCAGGAACAGAAATTGGAATACATTTGTCGGAAGCTGCGCTTGCATCCCGGTCAGCGTTTACTGGATATCGGTTGTGGTTGGGGAGGATTGGTGATGTATGCGGCGGAGCATTATGGAGTGGACGCGACCGGTATCACCCTCAGTCGGCCTCAGGCTGAGCTGGCGAATACGCGCATCCAGTCTGCCGGCCTCTCCGGAAAATGCCGTGTTCAGATCCAGGATTACCGCCAGCTTGATGAGCACGAGGCTTATGATGTACTGGTCAGCGTCGGTATGTTCGAACATGTTGGCGCACGCCTCTTGCCGACTTACTTTGATCAGGCCTACCGCCTGTTGCGCAAGGGAGGCGTTTTTCTCAATCACGGAATCGCCTGCTGCATGGCCGACGAAGGCCGTCCTACTGACACCAGCTTTTCGCAGGCCTATGTTTTCCCGGATGGGGAGCTGGTTCCGATTAGCGTCACCACACGTGCGGCTGAAGAAAGCCATTTCGAAGTCCGTGATGTGGAAAGTTTGCGCGAGCATTACCTGCTCACCCTGCGCCGTTGGGTGAAGGGATTGGAGGCCCATCACGCTCAATCCCTCGAGTTCGTCGACGAACCCATCTACCGTACCTGGAGGTTGTATATGTCCGGCTCCGCTTACGGTTTTTCTGCCGGGAACTTGAATATTTATCAAACCCTGCTGGTGAAATCCGAGGACGGCGGTCGCAGCGGCCTGCCGCTGAGGCGGGAGGATTGGTACCGCTTGCCGGAGAAATAAACCGAGTCCCCACGCCGATCCAGTTTCGAATATGATCCTATTCCTTGCGAAAGCTTATGCATTTCCCGGGCAGTCCGCACCCATCGATGATGCGGAACCGGATTTTGCAGGGATCCGAAGCAGGAGATCCCCTGGGGTTTGGCATTCCATTTGTCGCTGGAGGATCAGGAGCTGAGGGTATGGATTATCGTGAGGCGCGGATCGGAATTGTGGGACTGGGTGTGATGGGTCGCAACCTGACCCTGAACATTGCCGACAGGGGATTTGCGGTGGCAGGATACGATATTGACGAGGAGAAGGTCGCCGCGTTGAAAAATGAAACCGGCGACCGGGGGATCGTCAGCGTGAATCGACTTAAAGATTTCCTGCGCGCCCTGGCCGCCCCGAGGGCAATCTTGATGCTCGTACCAGCCGGCCCGGCCGTTGAAGCAGTGATCCGTGACCTGGTCCCATATTTGGACCGGAACGATCTGATCATTGACGGGGGCAACTCCCATTTCAAGGATACAGACCTGAGGGAAAGGGTATTGTCCGAAAAAGGGATTTACTACATGGGTCTTGGGATATCCGGCGGCGAGGAGGGGGCCCGGCTTGGACCCAGCCTGATGGCGGGTGGCTCCAGGAAAGCCTATCGCCGTGTCGCGCCGATCCTGGAAGCGATCGCAGCCCGCGCCGATGGCAAGCCATGTGTCGCCTACCTCGGTAAGGGGTCCGCCGGTCATTATGTCAAGATGGTGCACAATGGAATTGAGTACGGTTTGATGCAGTTGATCGCTGAAACCTACGATTTCATGAAACGAGGACTCGGATTGGAGGACGACGAGTTATCCGAGGTGTATCGTAAGTGGAACGAAGAAGAAGTGAACACCTATTTATTGGAGATCACCGCCCATATCTTTCATCAGGTCGACGACAAGACCAGAAGCCCATTGATCAACGTGATTCTGGATGAGGCCAAGCAGATGGGTACGGGGAGATGGACCTCCCAGGAGGCGATGGATCTCCAGATCCCGGTCCCGACCATCGATGCGGCCGTCTCCATGCGGAACCTTTCTATTCTGAAGGATGAGCGGCGGGCTGCCAGCCAATTGACCGATGGCAGCATGAAAGTGCCGGAGCTGGACAAACCGGAAAACCTGAAACATCTCAAACATGCATTGTATGCCTCCATGGTCATCACCTTTGCCCAGGGGTTCAACCTGCTTCAGCGGGCCTCCCACGAGCATGCCTATGAGTTGAAACTCGAGGAGGTCGCCCGCATCTGGCGGGCGGGGTGCATTGTCCGGGCCGGTCTTCTGGAAGACGTCCGGGCCGCCTACCACCTGCATCCGGACCTCCTCAACCTGCTGGGCGACGCCCAGCTGGGGCCGGCGATCTGGTCACGGCAGGAGGACCTGCGGGCGATTGTTTGTCAGGCTTCCTCCCTGGGATTGCCGATGCCTTGCATGATGGCCTCCCTGGCCTACTTGGACGGCTACCGCAGCACCTGGTTGCCTGCCAATCTGATCCAGGCGCAGCGTGATTATTTTGGTTCCCATACCTACGAACGCGTGGACGAGCGGGGTGCGTTCCACACCCAGTGGGAGCGGGGCTGATGGTCTGAAAATGATGGAGTGCGCGTAGCCATAATATCGTGCCGGTCTCTCTGATTTAAGGGTCGAAATTATACCCGGATGATTTCAAGGTAGAATCAATCGATGACCAGGAGCCTGCGGTGGAGGCAGTTCGCCACGGCAATGCCATTGAAGCTATTTTTGGTCGCGCTTCTGGTGCGTCTGATACCGGTGTTGCTGGCGGTGAATTTGGGCATCGGACTGGACGATATGTTCCAGTATGATATGCTGGCCCGCAGCCTTGCCGTTGGGAACGGTTTCCGCTGGTACAGCCAGCAGGACTTGCCGCTCATCCAACCGTATATACACCTTGACTTATCGGCTGTGAACTATGACAGCCGGGGGGTGCTGACCTCCTTCCGTGCGCCGCTCTATCCAGTGCTGCTTGCTTTGATTTACCTGGTCTCTGGCCTCGGGACCCGGCGCTTTTTCGCGGCCCGCCTTGTCCAGGCTTTCCTGGGGGCCGCCCTCGCTCCGCTGACCTATGCCCTGGCTCGGCAGCTCATCCCTGGAAGGGAGAAAGCGGCCCGCATCTCCGCCTGGGTGATCGGCCTGTACCCGCTGCTGATCCTTTACCCCTTGGCTCTGGTCACCGAAAACCTGTTCTTCCTGCTTGTCCTCGGATCCGCGGTCACGTTGTTGAAGGCTGCTGAGAATCGCGACTGGAAGTGGTTTGTGGCCAGTGGCATCCTTTTCGGCCTGACCGCCCTGACACGTTCGATCGCTCTCATCTATATTGGTCTGGCGATCCTCTGGATCTGGTTGATCTTGAAGGAGCGCAGGATGGCGGTCGCCACTTTGGCCGCGGTCGTCCTCGTGATCACGCCCTGGGTGGTGCGAAATTCCCTGCTGCTTCACCGCTTGAGCGGTCTGGAAAACTCGATGGGCTATAACTTGTATGTGGGTTACTACCCGACCGGAACGGGAACATTTCAATATCCTCAATCCCTCGACCTGTTGTCCATCGTGGATGATGGCGTACGTGAGCAGGTCGGCTACGCAAAAGCATGGGGGTTCATCAAGGCTGACCCGGCCCGGGTCCCGTATTTGATCGTCCGCCGGGCAGGTTATTTTTTCGGGCTGGAAAGACGGGCATTGACTTATTTCTACTCCAACAATATTTTCGGTTACATCCCGACCCCCGCTCTCCTGGCAGCTTCTTTGGTCCTCCTGGTTCCATTCGTGATCGTGGCGGTGTCATCCGCATTCGGGCTTGCCTCTCTGCGTTCCCGACCCGAAATCCTCCTTCTGGTATTGATCCTGGTCGGTTACATCACACCCCATCTGTTAATCCTGGCTGAGGATCGATTCCACTTGGCCATCCTGCCTTTTCTGGTGATCCCGGCGGCCCAGGCCTGGACCGGGGGTGCGGCGGCTTTAAAAGAGCGCTCGCGAACGAAAATCGGCAAGGTGGCCTTGATCCTGGCTGGCCTGGTTGTCCTGCTCCTGTGCTTGAATTGGGGAGGGGAGCTCTGGAGGGATGCCGGTCGGATCAGCCAGCTGCTAGGCCCGCATGGAAACCAGACCTATTTTCCATATTAAGGATTTATGAAAAACCTTTTCTCGGACATTCACCTGGACTGGAAGATTGCCGTATTGACGGTTTGCAGCACCTTGGCGCTGGTGGTCGATTTCTACCATGCTTCGATCGTTCCCTGGGATCACCTCCTGATTTTTGGCAAGGCCATCGACCCGGGATGGTTGAATGTGCCGGGCAAGACCCTCGACCGAACCTTGCTGTACCTGATCATGCCCCTGGTCATCACCCTCCTTGTTTTTCGATCCAACCCGAAGGGTTATGGATTCACCCTCGGAAACTGGCGCCTGGGATTGATGTTAACCGCCGGCGGAATCGTGTTGATCGCTCCAGTGCTCTGGCTGGTCGCCCGAGGCAGCCCGAGTATGCAGAACTATTACAAGCCCCAGCTGACTGGACTTCCCTGGAATACGTTTTTGGATTTGTTCGGGTGGGAATTCATGTTCCGTGGCTGGCTCCTTTTTGGATATGCTCGCAAATTCGGCCCCGAGGCGATCTGGCTTCAAGCGGTGCCCTTTGCCTTGGCGCACATCGGCAAACCCGAGATCGAAACGCTTTCGACGATCTTCGGCGGTTTTGCCTTCGGGTGGGTTGCCTGGAAGACCAGGTCGTTCGTCTGGGCGTTCCTGATCCACTGGTTCGTCGCCTCCTTCACCATTCTTGTTGCTGCAGGTGTCATTGGATAATCTGCTGATTCGTCCGGCGAAAAAAGAAGAATTCCAGGCGATACGCGATCTCATCGATGAGGTCCAGATTAATCCCACCGGCCTGGCCTGGCAGCGCTTTCTAGTGGCAATGACCGCGGATGGGGAACTGGTAGGTTGTGGTCAGGTCAAACCGCATCGGGATGGGTCGCGGGAGGTTGCCTCGATCGCAGTCCGGCCGCAATTCCGCGGCCGCGGCGCAGCGCGGGCGATCCTGGAGGCCTTGTTGGCCAGGGAGACCAGGCGACCCCTGTACTTGATGTGCCGATCCCAACTGGAGCCGCTGTATCAGAAATTCGGGTTTCACCCGGTATCCAGCCATGAAATGACGCCCTATTTCCGCAGGATCGCCCGGCTGGTCGGGCTTTTCAGCCCAAGGAGGTCCCCCGAAGACCGGCTATCGATCATGCGGTTGGATTAATAAGCTCTGAAACGGCGGGAAAACAGTCAGGAAAGTGTAATCTTCCCCTGCACCGGAAAATGCTAGAATCCTCCCGTAGTGCGCGATCTACAGGAGGAGCAGGATGGACTACAAGCAGAGGAAATTAAACCGGATGGCTACTTGGACCATCACGGTCTTTGCGACCGCCTTTGCCGTGGTCATGTCGGTCATGTGGCTGATCAAATACCCGATCACCGGGGGGTCTACCGTTCATGTTGTCATGGAAGTTTTAAGAAGTGTCTGGGTCATTGTCCTTGTGACTGCCGCGCTGTGTATTTTGGCGTTTATCGGATATTCGTTCTACCTTGACCACCGCGGTTAGTTGTACATCCACTCGTTGGAACCCTCCTCCTGAAAGAATTCAGCACGAACACCGATAGGTCTTACGGGGGTAAGTCGACCTGGGGGAACCAGTCAGAGTCCAGGATCAACCTACAGGGATATAGGTGAACTGGCCCTCGCTCAAGCGGGGGCTTTTTGCCGCATCGAACATTGATTGAAGTCAGGCCTTCCATACTCACCGGAGGGCAAAAGGGTCGTGTGCTTCCTACCCAAAGATGACCCATAGGTTTGGAATGGATGGTTATCGCGGAGATGGATTGGTGCGAGACATACGGGGAGGAGCCCAAATCATCTTGGAGGAGCGATCCGGGAGGCAAGCGACCCAGTTAGGGCGCAACCATTGACGAAGCTATCAAGGGCGGTTAAACTAGGTTGCTGTTAAGGAATTCCTTAACGGCAGGTGCATCGAATGGATCAAGTTGAGTTCCTTCATGAATTTGATGAGATCAAACTTCTAGCAGATGCCCATCGGCTGGCCATCCTGCGCCTTTTAATGGCTGCCCCGGCCTCCTTGACCGGTCTTGGGCAAGCGCTGGGGAAACACCCTGCCTGGGTTCGGCATCACCTCAAAAAGCTGGAAGCTGCCGGCTTGTTGGAGATCGCCGAGGTGCGGGTCACGGCCGGGGTGACGGAAAAATTCTATCGAGCAAAAGCCAGCGCCCTGCTTTTGCAGCAGATGATCCTGCCGGAATCACGGGGTCGGCCGGTGGTGATCCTTTCCGGCAGCCATGATTTGGCCGTGGAGCTCCTCGCCCGCGCCCTCACCCAGCACCTCAATCTGCTGACCTTGCCCGTTGGCAGTTTGGACGGTCTGGTCGCCCTTCGCCAGGGGTTGTGCCATTTGACAGGGGCGCACCTGTTTGACGCCGCGACCGGCGAATATAACACCTCCTTCGTCCGCCACTTTTTCCCGGACCGGGCCACTTGGCTGATTACCCTGGCCCATCGGGAACAGGGACTGATGCTGGCGCCTGGCAATCCCAAGGCCCTCCGCGGCCTCGCCGATCTAACCCGCCCGGATGTGACCTTCATCAACCGCCAGCGTGGTTCTGGCACGCGGTTATGGCTGGATCTTGAGCTGACCAGGCTGGGCATTCCGGTGGACCAGATACGCGGCTACCAGCGAGAGGTGCGCACGCACACGGAGTGCGCTCAAAGTATCCACCTGGGTCTGGCGGATACCGCCCTCGGCTTGCACGCCGCTGCCCGTCAGCAGGGATTGGATTTCATCCCCTTCTTTTATGAACGGTATGACCTGATTCTCCCCGAGGAGCAGGTGGAGGCACTCCATCCTGTGCTCGATACCCTGCAGACCGGAGCATTCCGCCGTGATGTGGAAAACCTAACCGGCTATGACACGGCCCATACTGGCGAGCAAATACCCATGTAGAAGGAAGGGACGAATGAATCGGAATCGTATTCCCAAGCTTTTTATCACATTAGCCCTTTGTCTGTCCCTCGGACTGGCAGCCTGTGACATGGCTCAAACAGCGACTCCTGCGGCCACCCCCACCTCAGCTTCCGGGATCGTGCTGGAGCTGACCGGCCCAAGCGGTTCACACACCTTTACCATGGACCAGCTCAAGGCTCTGCCGGTCACGGAAGGCCAGGGCGGCTACAAGAGCAGCGCGGGTGTGATCACGCCGCCGGTGGATTTCAAAGGGGTCGCACTGAAGGATCTTGTGGCGGCTTTGGGCGGTACTTTCGACGCATCGACAGGGGTTACCCTATCAGCCAAAGACGGTTACAACATGACCTTCTCGTATGACCAGGTGATGAAGGGCGATTTCACCGCATACGATCCTGCCACCGGAGCCGAGCTATCCACGCACGACCCGCTGACCGCCATCCTGGCCTACGAACAGGACGGCAAGCCGATGGATCCGGTACAGGACGGCACGCTGCGCTTGGAGGTCGTCAGCCCCAAGAACAATGAGGTCGTCGACGGTCACTGGACCGAGAAATGGGTCCTCAAGATGAGTGTCGCTCCGGTAGGCCAGAGCTGGACGCTGAAACTGCACGGGGCGCTGATGCAGCCGGTGGACCGGGCTTCCTTCCAATCCTGTGCTTCGCCCAGTTGCCATGGATCGAGCTGGACGGACGCGAACGGGCAAAATTGGCAGGGCGTTCCGCTGTGGCTGCTGGTGGGTCAGGTGGATGACGCCAATTCCCACGGCACGGGTGCGTTCAATGACGCCCTGGCGGATGCCGGTTATCAGGTGGATGTGGTCGGCGCTGACGGTACCACGGTCACCCTTCAAAGCGAAAGCATCAAGCGCAACGGGAATATTCTTGTTGCCTACCTGGTCAACGGCGCTGATCTTCCCGATAAGTATTACCCGCTGCGTCTGGTCGGTTCCAGCGTGCAGCAGAACCAGATGGTAGGGCAGATCGCCATGATCGTTGTGCACGTTCCAGGGGCTGCAACCCCGACCGTGCCAGCCATCACTGCCACCCCGATTCCCCCGGGGAGCCTGGCCATTACCGGCCTTGTGGCGAACCCGTTAACCCTTACCGAAACCGTCCTGCGGGCGTTGGGGCCGGTCACGATCAGCGCCGACGAGCCCAAGGTCGGCACACAGTCCTTCACCGGTATTCGATTGAGTACTTTGCTGGCCGTTGCCCAGGTCCAGTCGACGGCCGCCAATCTGGTGATGTCCGCCAGCGATGGCTATTCGACCGAAATCGACCTGGCCACCGTGAAAGCATGCACAGACTGCATGATCGCTTTCACCTCCACCCCTGGCAGTTTCCTGGCGGTTATGCCCGGACAACCGGGTAACCAGTGGGTCAAGAACTTGAACAAAATCGAGTTGAAATAAGCGGATGTCGCAGAATGTTCCGCGGCGATGGGATGGTTTTTCCCTTCGTTGCGAACAAATCCATGTGAGGAGAAATTGCCTATGAAGTACAACTACAAGTTCTTCGTCCTTCTATCGCTCGTGGCCTTGGCGTCCTTGATGCTTTCGGCCTGCGGAGCGGCCGCTACGCCGGCCCCGACGATGGCCCCCACGGCTGTTCCGCCTACTGACGCCCCGACGAGCATGCCAGCGGGGAGTACTTCCCTGGTGGTCACCGGCCTGGTGGACAAGCCGCTCAGCCTGTCAGAAGCCG
>Ga0209039_10000795_pt1 | contig 30309 bp, 32 predicted proteins | sample BogFormECP12_OM1_FD_188238 | JGI IMG/M metagenome (GOLD analysis project Ga0209039, IMG submission 188238) | Bog forest soil microbial communities from Calvert Island, British Columbia, Canada - ECP12_OM1 (SPAdes) (version 2) | ecosystem: Environmental > Aquatic > Freshwater > Wetlands > Bog ... | reverse complement strand
ATTAAACCTAATCCGAATTTTTGCTATTTTCGGCGATCAAGATAAACGGTTGGAAACAAATTTAACGTGGGATTAAATAGCAATACCTGTCAAAACCTCTCAATAAAAAAGAAAAAGAGAATTAAAGATATATAATACCTTTTTTATTCCTCGGTAATCGTGATGGCGTTGTTGGGGCACGAATTCACGCATGCTTCGCAGCCGATGCAATCTGCATCGTCCTTAACCACGATCTTGCCATCCTCTGGGTCAGCAAAGCATTCTTGAGGACAGACATCGCGGCATTCGGCACCGCCATCACACTTATCCCAATCAATTTTTATGACGTAAGGCATATAATATCACCATTAAGTTGACGCGTCTATCTATCTTTAGGACTAAAAAAACCTTGCATCTTCTGTATTCGGAAAACGGGAGGATTATCTATGATCATTTATCTACATTAGACTTACACGCGATTCATCAGCCTTTCAAGGTCTCGTTCCATAGCCAGACGTTCTCGGGAACACAATCAAGGGGACTCTTTTTAATCTGAAAGCCATTGATGCAAGTGCATTTTCCAAGCATCGATAGTTCTGTATGCAATTTGGTGTCACTCGAGTCCAGGAATTGTATCTAACCAAGTTTGCTGATCGCGCCTGGAATCATACTCAATTCTTCACTATATTTCTGACAATTCTTGCATCCTGCAGATTAAGTAACTAGAGATCGTGCCGTTAATCGCCGCCGTCGTAATTTGTCAAATCAGTCATAATAAAGTATGGCATTTTGGAAGCCAAATGAAGAAACGGTCACGTATATATAGGAATTCGACATCGTGTCTGGTAGTCAATGAAATGAACTTCAAGCAGATGATGAAGCATGCAAGCAGTCAGGGTACAAGATTATGGAGATGCCGATCAACTCGTGCTGGAGGACATCCCTAAACCAAAACCAGCAAAAGGGGAAGTGTTGATCGAGGTCCATGCAGCAGGAGTGAATCCTGTCGATTGGAAAATGCGAAAATTCAGGCGCGAGGAGCGGCCCATGACCTTCCCGTACACGTCGGGTATTGATGTTTCAGGAACCGTTGTATCTGTTGGGCCTGGTGCCAAAAAGTTTAGACTGGGTCAACCCGTGTATGGAATCAGTTCCGGCTCATATGCCGAATACGCGATTGCATCGGAAATCGTGCTCTCCTTGAAACCCGATAACATCTCGTTTGATCAAGCCGCGGCAACACCCATCGGCGGCCGGACCGCGTGGATTGCGCTTTTCGTCCTAGGCGACCTGCAAGAGGGCCAAACTCTTCTCGTTCACGGGGCAGCCGGTGGCGTGGGCAATTTTGTAGTCCAGCTCGGCCGGTGGAAAGGAGCCCACGTCATCGGCACCGCATCTAGCGGGAACATCGATTTCATCAAGTCCCTGGGCGTTGAAACCGCCATCGATTATTCCGAAACGCGCTTCGAGGACGTGGTATCGGACGTCGATATCGTCGTGGATTCGGTTGGCGGGGATGTCGAGGACCGGTCGTGGCAAGTGATCAAGCCCGGCGGGATTCTCATCACCATGGTCCACCCTGTCTCGCCCGAGAACACCGATCACGACGGGATCCGGACGGCTAGCACTAACATGGCTCCCCAGCTCATGTCTTCGCTCACCATTGACCCGTTGCAATCCCTTCAAGAATTGATTGCCGCGGGAGACATCGTGCCACAAGTGGGGCAGGTGTTTGCATTGGAAAATGCCAAGGAAGCACAAGAGCTCTGCGAAACCGGGCACGGCCGCGGTCGCATCATCCTTCACGTGCGTGACTGATGCATTCACCAAGCGAAGAGATTCCATATGACGCCCACGATCAAGATTGAGAAAAGGTTTTGCGGCCCGCGCGATTCTGGCCAAGGTGGATATGTTTGCGGCATGCTTGGTGGATTCATCAAGGGGACCGCAGAGGTCACGCTGAGGATGCCGCCTCCGCTCGACCAGGAGCTTGACGTCGAAGTTGGCGCCGATAACGTCCGCCTGCTTTCTGGCGATGCTCTCGTCGCCGAGGCCCGGCCAACCGAGTTCTCGCTTGACGTGCCAGGACCTCCAACGTATGACGAGGCCATTCTTGCTTCACGAGATTACATCGGGTTCACGCAGCACGCGTACCCCACCTGTTTCGTGTGCGGGCCCGACCGTGCCGAGGGCGATGGGCTCAGGATTTTCCCGGGGCCTGTTCCGGGAAAGGAGATCGTTGCCGCGCCCTGGATTCCCGACGCTTCCTTCACGGGTGACGATGGGCTTGTCCGGCCCGAGATCGTTTGGGCCTCCCTCGACTGCCCGGGCGCATTCGGGGTGCTCGTCCATGGGTTGAAGCTCGTAATTCTCGGCAGGCTCGCGGTGAAAATCGAAACGCGACCCTTGCCAGAAGAGAAGTACGTGGTCGTCGGCTGGCACCTTTCTACCGATGGACGTAAAAATTACGCCGGCACCGCCCTTTTTTCAGAAAATGGAGAGCTTCATGCGACGGGAAAGGCCGTGTGGATAGACTTGCAAAAAGACTGGGCGTGAACGAAATTCAAGCTCTTGCATCTAATAAAAAGGAGTATTTCAGCATCACGAAATAAATAATGTGAATGGGCATGTATTTTAATCAGTCTGCCATTAAGAGAATATCTACCACACTTAGAAAAATTGTTGTTATCGCCATGACATTCAATGCATGGATTATTTTGGGTGACGAGATATAACCGAAGGATTCAAGTTAAAAGTCGTCATTACCGGAGAATTCGGTTCTGGAAAAACGAGCCTCGTTAATAGATTTATCCAGCAATCGTTTCACGAGGATTATCGACCGACTCTCGGAACGAATATCATGATGAAAATGATAAATATCGACGGCGTTGACGTGACTCTCATGTTCTGGGACATCGCAGGCCACGAACGATGGAAAACAATGCGACCCATGTACTATAAAGGAAGCTCCGCGGCATTAATCGTTGGTGACTTGACTCAGAAAAGCACATTCGACGCGATCGTCACATTCTGGGCGCCTGACTTGCGAAAGCATGCAGGAAACAACATTCCCATCATGCTCATTGCGAATAAATGCGATCTTCCACGTGAAGCCACTCCCGAAGATGTTGATACTTGTGCAAACGAGATCGGCGCCATTGGTTCAATGGAAACTAGTGCTAAAAATGGAGACAACGTTGAAGAAGCGTTCCTCCTCATCGCAAAAGCATCCATTGCCAGGATCTAGGTTATGTAAATTTAGCATGAAGCTCTTTTAATCGCCTTCGATTAACCTTCTGGTACCGGGGAAAAATAGAAGAACTTTAAGCTATTTCAGCATCGCGAGAAAGCAAGACCCGTAAATTTTTTTTTCAGAAAATGGAGAGCTTCACGCGATAGGAAAGGCCGGTGTGGATAGACTTGCAAAAAGAATGGGCATAAACGAAAATCAACATCTTTCCCTTGCATCAGAGCGCGAAGATCGTGTCATTTGTCGTTTTTTAATTCTATCACAGCTGACGCGCGGTTTAACGAGCTTGTCGCTTCCAATCCCCTTTTGTACTGGAATTACGTAGGTAGATACCTCATTTTGTTGTTAAATGCCGAAATATTGCATAAACAGAATCTTTATATTGCATTTTTCGGAGATTTAGCGAATCATGGTAAATCGAACACTTCTTAGCAAGAAAAAGTTTTGGGCAGGCACGGCCGCGATCGTTATCGCCGGCGTTGCAATTTTAGGCTTCATTGTCATACCACAATTGAATAATCACAGAGAAAACCAACAACCACCGAACCAGCCATCCCCGCCTCCATACACGAGAATTCAGCTTGACAATTTTCCGATATCTCTTTCGGTGCTGTTCAGGAATGACACGCCCATCGTCCAACAGGCCCAATTAAACGACATCGCGCTCCTGCAAACGGAGCAAGACGCCAATTTCATGGATGTCTATCCAGATTACACGCATGCGGCCCACACGCCAGCCACGTTTAAATGGGGTTTAGATGTATATCGCTTCACTCCAATCTCGCTCCCGATTGATAGCTACATGGTGATCGATTATATAGAGAATGCGAGCACGACGATCATCAACAATACCAGCTGCGTGGATAACGTCCGGCTTGATCTGATCCTAACCTATTACATCAGCATCCACCTTGACCACGCTTGCGTCAACCAATCGCTAGTGACCGCGGCACAGAATGCCCCCGCCACGAACCAGAACAGCTCCTTGTTCGGCCTGCAGGTTCATGCCTTGTTGATTCCCAAGAACACCATCTTCGGGTTCACGAGAACCACCTCCGGGCTTGACTTTGCAATCATTGACGAGTCGATCTCGACCTACCCCTCCACGAACATGGGTAACTACGAATACTTGTACTGGAAAAACCCGTATTGGTACTTCACGCCTGCCGTGCAAGCGGAGCTGAGTTCGTATTACCAGGCGCAGTACAAGGCAATGAGTCGCAGCGGGCTCTACGTCGAGGGCAGGCTGGATCGGAATTTCACGATCAACGAGGGGGGCACGCTGTTCGGCGCGTGGTTCTACGAGAGTGGCTGGTTTACCATCAACGCGTCCGACCATCCCAACGAGTACTACTCGTTCGCGGGCAGCACGGTCAACATTCTCGACGTGAACCAGACCGATCGAGCCATCTTTTACAAGGACAAGCACAATGGCACGGCCTTCAACTCGAGCATGCAAGGCGTGTATTCCGATGGCGTGTGGTCGGCGCAGATTCCGGGATACACGGAAGTAGGCGGGAACTACCTGTACCGTGAGAGCGGTGATAACCAGACGGGCATCTTTTGTCTCCAGCCCTTCTTCACCACGACGAGAACCCATCCCGTCTACGTGAAATGCAGCCTGATCCAGCACGCTGGATCCACGATGTGGCAAGACGAGCTAAAACTCGAGTACTATCCCACGCTTAATGCGACCTTGGCCGGATTCAATTCCTCAGCGCTGGTTTACTCCAGGGTTTGGACGAACAACGGTTAAAGCATTAACTTATCCTTTTTACTCAAATTATAGAGAAAAGTATGACGGTGCAAATGGAAACGTTTGAACGCTTGAATTTCTGCCTTCACGAGCAAGAAGACCAAAGTTCATACACGATTCCGGAACATCCGGATTGTAGAGATTACTTGCCTGTCTTGACTATCAGAGAAGCAATTTATGAAATGAAAGCCACGGCAAGCCAATTGATAGAAGAATTCTAAAACGATTCAGCATCGCGAGAAAGTAAGACCCGTAAATTTCGCCCGATGATGTCCAGGTACTCGATTATAGACAAGTTTTCGAGTTTCGTGATCGTTGCATCGTCCAACTGTTCGCGCGGCGCATCGTCGAGAATCAGCCGGGTTTCCTCCTCGGAAAACGTTTCCCCGTCGACGATCCAGTCCTTCACCTGCTTGTTCGCGGGGCAAATCAGCTGGCATTTCATGCAACCGACGAGGCAATTGTGCCATGATGGATCGATCCATGCCGGGAAGTCGGGCTTGTTCTCGTTAAAATAGGTCAAGCATCGCTCCACGTGGACGAGGAATCGATCCGGCCCGATGACGCCGGTCGGGCACGCTTTCTGGCATGCCTTGCACGTGGAACATTGGTCGAGGGTCGCTGGTTCCTGCCACGCGTCGCTGGGCGCGGGAAAATCCGACCACGCGGCTTCGAGGCGGTAAAAACTCCCGAATCCTTCGATGTACGAGATGTTGTTCTTGCCGTACTTCGACAAGCCCGTGCGGGTGGCGAGGAGTTTCATGGGCACCCTGGCTTTCGCGACCTTGAATCCACGCGGGCCGAGCACCCCCGCCAGCAACGTTCGCGGGTGCACGTCGTCGCTGAAGTAACGGTACGTCGGCGGTATCACGTAGGAAAATGACCGTGCCTCGTTCTCGAACGTCACCGAGATGGGCGGGGAAGGACCTGCCATGATGAATATCGATCGTGGTTGAAAATCCAGGTCAGGGGCCGGTTCAAAATTTGGAGTTAACTCGGTGTCATAAACCCCGGCATCGATCTCGCCCCGGGCATGGCGATCGTTGATTTCCTGGAAGAGCTCCTCCGAACGGGATGCATCAACAACACGAAACATGTACCCTTTAGATCCAAGTGCGCTTTGCAAGAGCTTTGTGATGTTTTCCTTTATCACCATTATTGTTTACCTCGTATCATGTCGATCGCGATCGCCGTGCACATGGCAAGGGAAACCTCATCGGGTAATCTCAAGGTGGCAAGGTATCCGAGGATCGTGCCGGCGATCGAGTGCTGGACGAATTCCTTCAACTCGATGTTCTTTTCGTTGATTTGAATTGCCAACGACCATGGTTCGGGGGGTTCGGTTCTCGCCATCGATAACTTGATGCTCGCCACGGGATCGTGCATGTTCCAGTGCAACGCCGCGATCGCACCGATGATCACGTTCTTGAGCGTGTCGGCGACGTAATCCTTCATCGGCAAGGGGATAGCATCGATGGTCGCCGTGCACGCGAGCGATTCGAGCGGCATTGCCAACCTGTTGCGGCGGAGTCGGGCCCGTTTCGCGAGTGGCTCGATCTTGTCGACCAGCGCGGCGAGATCATCCTCGCTAGAGAGCAGGGGATAGGCATCATCATAGGTGCCTTCATCGATGATCGGGCCGGCGACGCCGAACACGTCGTCCTCGTCTGTAATCATGGCACTCATCTCGTGATAATCCATTTCGCTTCGGGCAATAATGATCTTCTTGCCATGCAACTCTTTGAAGCCTTCAGCGATGATGATATCCACGGGTGCTAATGATGGCAAGATTTCCTCCAATTCCATATGGTGCTGGAATAGCATGTCCGTTTCATCAAGACCTCGGGCAACAACGATCGATGCCCCCGCTTTTGCTTGCCGCCAGGTATCCTTGCCTTCTTGATCGATCGTGAAACCTTCGATGTGGATGTCCTTGATGACACCGACCGAGTAACCTCTCGCCACGAGCAATGGCAGCAATCTTTCTACGATGAACGTCGTTTTTCCGGCATCGGATTTGCCAATCACGAACAAGACATTATCTTCAACCATGATGAGTCACGATCCAGGTGTAAAACGCTAGGATTATTTTATAATTCTCAAAACTGATCAAACATAGTATAACTTTTGTCCGGAATTTCGAGGAGTTAGATCAATGAAGTTACTGATATTTGGCCCGGCAAATGCAGGGAAAACGAGCTTGCTGAAAACGGCCATGGAAAATTCACCGTTCATTGCTGTCGAGAATTTACCGCCAACGCGCGGCATTTCACGGGAAACTTACTTGTTCCGGGGCTTGCTGGAGATACAAGCTTGGGACGCGGGCGGTCAGCAGAAATACCAGGACCGTTATTATGGATCCCAAGAAGAAAATGTCTTCGGGTCGACGGACCTTCCGATCTACATGGTGGATGCCACCACGGTTGATGACGAGGTTCGCCCGGCGTTCGACAAGTTCGTGAACACGGTCATCGATAAAAATCCTGAACTCACCATGATCTATGTTTTCATCAACAAAATCGATTTACCCGATGCAAGGGAAGAGGAGGTTTTCGATCTGTTGACGAAAGACCTGCCATCCGACATTCACAAGAGGCTCTCCTTCACGCCCGTGTCGGTGAAGCAAGGTTCGGCGCAGCAAAAATTGATAGAGATTTGCGACAAGATCATCAACGATAGAGTTGAGAACATGGGCAAACTCAATCAACTTCGAAAGATCATGGAAGAGTTTAAGGCGTCGACCGGAGGCGCGGATTTCATCTTGTTTAACAAAAAAGACGGCTTGATCATCACGTCCACGCTCGGCAAGTTCACCTCCCAAAACCTGCAATTCATCACGTTCCAGATTTCGGCACTCGAATCCAACGTCCACGAGATTTACATGAAAGTCATGGAGCTGCGAAACCAAAAAGTGACGCCCCTTTCATTGAACACGGTCATGCTGGAATCATCGACAAATTTCGTCATCGCCAGGGAGGTCGAGGAAAAGGCAACCATGATGATCGTAACCCGGGATAAAAAAGCCGATTCCATCGGCAAGATCATGGAAGTCGTGAACGACACGAACCCGATCTATGAAGAATTGATCAACGTGCTTGAATTTTCGATGATCTGATGAAATAAAGCCTTATCTTTCTTACAGATTTCTTTACACTACATCACGCAGGCGTCGGACCGGTGTTTGAAGGACAACCGCGTGATGAATTGATTCGCTGATTTTCAATATACAATTGTATTTCATTGGTGGACAATGAAGTAAGATGAATTTTCATGGTTTGTCATGTTCCCTTTACGCAATAATTCGCTCAAAATCGCGTCGAAAATCGAAAAAATCATCGTAATTTGCGATCGATGCACGATAAACAGATAAAATGGTATTCTTATGCGTAAATAACATTAAATCCATTCTAACTAATCTTTAGCTTATAACAACTAGTGCGATTCCAATGGTTTTTTCAGAGGGAATGATGGACATCGCACCCCGTTACAAAGATCTGTTGAAAAAATGGTGAATCTTTAATGAGTTTCGAAGATATGCCAACTGGAGTTGGCCCAGTATTTGAAGGACAGCGAATTAAAGGCGATCAGACTTATGTCGAGCTTGGGGGCCCCAAGCAAGATATGAAGTTCGAATTGGTGCAAGTTAAACCGGCTAAGGCGATAAAGGATGGTAATGTAGAGATTATTGGTCCTGATATTCCTGACATTACGGAAGGATCCAACATCCCATTCGGCATGGTGATAGAAATGGCCGGAAAGAAACTCGATGCGGAGCTGGAAAGTGTTCTAGAGCGCCGAATTCATGAATTCACAAATTACATTGAAGGAACAATGCATTTGAATCAGAGATATGACATATGGGAGCGTGTCTCGAAGGCTGCTGTCGCAAAGGGTTTTGATTCGTTGAAATATATCGGCACCATCCTCATCCGGCTGTTCAAGGCTGAATTGCCCATCGTGGAGAAAGCCCAGGTCACCATGTATACGGATAAAGAAGCCTTGACACCCGTGTACCAGGAGGCCATGGAAATCTACAAGGCACGTGATGAAAAGGTCGCGGGCATGAGCGATGAAGGTGTCGATACATTCTTCGGTTGCGTGCTGTGCCAATCCTTCGCTCCCACCCACTGTTGCATCGTTACTCCTGAACGCACGGGTTTATGCGGTGCCATCAACTATTTCGACGCGCGCGCCAGTGCCAAGGTCGATCCAAAAGGCCCCAACTTCCCCATTACCAAGGGCACGGTGATCAACGAAAATTACGGCGAGTTCGAGGGCGTGAACGCGACGCTGGATAAACGTTCGCTTGGCGAGGTCAAACGAATTTCACTCTACTCGGCCATGGAAGTTCCCCACACGAGCTGTGGTTGTTTCGAAGCGATCGTCTTCGCCATCCCCGAGGTTGGTGGCATGGGCATCGTTGATAGAAATTTCAAGGGTTCCGCGGTGAATGGTTTGCCTTTTAGCACCATGGCAAACCAGACTGGTGGTGGCAAGCAAGTCGCAGGTTTTCACGGCGTCGCGATCAACTACTTGAAATCGAAGAAATTCATCCGTGCCGACGGTGGCTGGAATTCAATCGTCTGGATACCATCAAAGGTGAAAGAACGCGTCAAGGAAGCTATCCCAGCAGATATAATTGATAAAATTGCGACTGAAATCGATTGTACTGATCTTGATGGGCTCATGAAGTTTATCAAGGCAAAGGGACACCCGCTCGCGGCGAAACTTGCCGCTACCGAGGAAAAAGCGTTGGCGCCTGCGGAAGCAGAAACGGGCGAGCAAGGCATGATGCCCGCGGGTGGTTTCCCGGTCGGCACCATCCAGATGGCGCTTCCTGGCGCGGGTGGCGGCATGGGCATCAAGGTTATCCTGAAGAACTGCAAGATCCACGCCGAGAAGATCATCATCAAGCGAATGGAACCCGCGATGGCCGCGAAGAAAAAGTAATAGCTGGAAGCAAAGGTGCGATAAAACATGACCCCGTATGCAAAGCCGTGGCAAAAAACGGCGCAAGCAGGTCCTGAGATAGGCGTGGCGGTGTTTGATCCTAACGTCGTGGCGGCCATGATCAAGGACGCCCAGCGCCCCGTGCTGGTCCTCGGCGCCACGAGCTTGAAATTAAAGGTTGGCGACAAGCCCTACATCGAGGTGCTCATCGATCTCGCAAGGGCTGCAAAGCTTACCGTCGTTGCCACCGCGAATTCGAACAAGTGGATCTCGGACAATGGCATTACCGACATCACGGTCTACGTCATGCCCCTCACGAACCTGACTAATCGTTTAGAAGACGATAGAGCATGGGATGGCCTCGATGGCCAGGGAAAGCCGGACCTCGTGATCTATGGTGGCATCACCACATATTACCTGTCCCAGATGCTTTCCGTATTGAAAAATTTCACGGATCGATTGCAAACCCTCACGCTCGATAACGAGTACCAGCCAAATGCCCGGTTCAGCCTTGGCAACGTGAACAAGGACGAGTGGAAAAATTTTCTCGAAACGTTGATTGCCAAGTTCTCGTGATTTCTTTTTTTCCTTCTCGTGAATTCATTTATTTCATTTTTTCTCAATCACGGTATCAATGGATTAAACGTGACGGAACCGGTTTCGCCGTCCCCCGTGTCGATAGCCGTGATCTCGTAATGGTCATTGCCCAGAACGACAACGCTGCCGGCGTGGACAATTTCTTGCCACTCTACACCCGAATCAAGGTTTAAAATGCCGAGAAATGCACTTATCAGTGAAATGGTATCGCCGTCCACTTCGAAATCTCGTACCCAAATATTGCCGACCCCTACCCGATGACGGGACAACTCGCCTTGAGCTGTTTCCTTGATAATGAGGATCGATTGCAATTTTTTTTCTCGTGTTCCCATCAACATGACCTGAATTCTACTATCCAGGGAAAAATTTTGGCTAATAAACTTGGGGGGAGGAGTTAAACGCATCTGCCGGATCTCGGTGTCGGTCCGAGCGTGATCAAGAGCGTTCATAACAAAAAATAAAGAATCCACGCGATGACTCCAAGAAAAAACGTGTTCACGTAGTTATCGTCAATCCACGTTATGGTTGCATCGAACAAGCCGAAGATGCAAGCGAGAATCGTTGCCATGAGAATGGCAAGCAGCCAATTGCCGGGATCGAAGGCAAGATTAACCAGCAAGACGGCAAGAAATGCCACAACCATTCCCGCAACGAGGCCCTCATACGTTTTTTTAGGGGCACGGGGAAGATGGTGCTTCCCGAAGCGCTTGCCAAACACGGAACCAGCCGCGTCGGCAATCGACGCGATGAAAGACACGCTGAAAAACACGGGAAACGGCGCCAGCAACAATGGCACGTGGCCGAGCAAGAAGGGAACGGCCGCGGTGAAGCTGAAGTGCTCCTTTTCTTCGATGCTCGTCCGCAACCACCTGCGTCCCCAGCCAGGAATGCAATAGAAAGCATTGAGCCGGAACAAGTCTTCCATGGTGGCCATGAAAGAGAAGCTCCAATAAATCAAGATATTCACGCCCTTGCCAGCACTAATGCCGCTGACGCCGTATTCTTGCAAAATATTCACGGACTTGAAATATCGATCCAGGGCCAACACGATGGCATACACGGCTAGGGGTGCCACTGAAATCACGACGTGCAGGATCTTTCTCGAGTTATCGCGCCGGGTTTCATCATTCACTGGCAAGGAAGCAAGAAACTCATCGTAAGAACGGCTGGTTCTTTTCTCCGGGTGGCGCTTGCAGATCAACGAATTGCGGAACACAATGGTACAAAGCACGAGCAAAATGGCCCCGAAAAAACATGTTCCCACGAAATACATGAGATCTTCTCCCGCGTTCGCGGAACCCGACCAGTTTAACAAGATTGGAGTGGCCGCGGCAGAAACGCCAAATGCACAGGCAAGCAGCGCTGCGCTGCGCCGGGAGGGGGAAATCTTCGAGTGCATGGCGTGCCATGAAAGAGCGATCACGAAGCATGCATTGATGCCGATGATCGGCATGGAATACGGGGAAACATACACGCTTTACATGTACGATCTAAGTGCACTTGAATGTACCATCGGGCACGTGCTGTTATGAAGGATGCACTGAAAGTTTATTATAAAAAATGGATAGTCGAAAATTTTAATATAACAAACATTTTAATTAAATAACTATACAAGACAACTAATCCTAATATCAAGAATATGAATTGTCCCAGAACGCCAACCGCTCGTGAATACCATGAAGCAAAAATTGAACGTCGCCATTTTTTCCGAGATGTTCGGGGAAACAAACGGCACGGCCGAAGCGGTACGGCGTCTCACGATTGGACTTAGCAAAGCCGGTCATCATGTTCACGTGTTTGCCCCTTCTAATGGAATCACTGGTCATGAAGGCGTTACTTTCCACAAGACTGGCGGCTTTCGAATGAGTCGCGAACCGGAATTCTATTTTTCGATCCCAGTGATCAAGTATTTCTACAACAATCATGGGTTTTACAAGGATCTCGATATCGTGCACGCGGCAACGCCGATGACTGTCGGCGCGCTGGCCTTGGACGTTGCAAAAATTCAAGGGATTCCTAAGATCATCACGCATCATAGCCCATTACAATATTACGCTGGCAGCTATTTTCCGGTCATTGGCAAGGCATTTGGTTTTTATGCGTGGAAATATGAACGATTTATTTACAACCGGTATCACGTTCGACACGTGCCCACGCTTTCCAAGAAGGAACTCGTCTTGAAATATCGTATCAAGGAACCAATTTTTGCGTTGACTAACGGGATTGTTGATAACTATTTTCTGAAAACGACAGGTGCACGGGAGGAAGTGCTCGAGCATTACAAAATACCATTGGACAAAAAGATCATCCTTTTCTGCGGCCGCCAGGGACCCGAAAAAAATATCGAGTCGGTCATCCGGGCACTGCGTAACGTGCGAGAAATGGGGATCGACGCGCATTTCATTTCCGCGGGTGGCGGGCCCTACATCCCCCAGCTAAAAGCATATGCCACCGAGCTCGGCGTGGCTGACCATATCACGTTCACAGGCTGGATCAAGCACGGATGGCAAAGGAAGGTCTATGACACGGCTGACGTGAGCACCCTGTACAATGATATCGAAGCCCAAGGACTTGTCCTCCTCGAAGCCATGGCACAAGGCACGCCATGCGTCGGAAAAAACTCGTTTGGTATCAAGGACGTGATCGTGCACGGGAAAACCGGATACCTCGCCAACAACGAACAAGAATTCGCAGAATATCTCGCGAAGGTGCTGTCTGATAGCGAACTGCAGCGAAAGCTTGGAGATAATGCCCTTGAAGAAGTCACGACGCAACACAAGATGAGTAACGTGATTCCCGTTTGGGAACGCGTTTATAAGTTCCTGATCAACGTGGCTTTTCCCCTCGATTTTGATCACACCCCCATGAACAAGATCACCGACTACTGGCGTGATTTTTGCGAGAAGGAACCGCTGCTCAAGATGTGAATTCCTATTTCTTAAGATTGCCCGATAACAGCCTCGGGAATGAAGTCGTAGTATTCGTAAAAAAGCGAAGGATTTTAATAGCAAAATACCTTCCCAAAAATTAAGGTGAGCAAAGATGAGCAAAGAGGATTTCAATGATTTATTGAGCGAAGGAAAGGAATTGTTCGAGCAACAACAATACGAAACGGCACTGCTCCGGTTCGAGTTGGCACTTGAAAAAAGTTACCTCTTGGGTTCGGACAAGGACTCGCTTGTCGTGAATGAATATCTGGGAAAGATTTACGATACATTAAAAGACTATGATCGTTCACTACGTTTTTACCAAAGCAATCTCGAATTGTACCAGGACATGCACGATTTGAAAGGCGTGGCGACGTGTTATAACAAAATCGGCCAGCTTTATTTCGCCAAGGGCGATTACGAATCAGCGTTGAACAATCACATGAAATGCATCGAGATTGCCAAGGAAACCGAAGATCGAGAAACGGAATCCATTGCTTTGAAAAACATCGGCATGATCCACACGCAGCTCGGCAATCACGTGCTCGCCCTTCGCGCGCTCACCGCATCGCTGGATATCAAGCGAAAGCTCGGTGACCGACGTGGTGAAGCCCTTTCACTTTATTACATGGGGCAAAGCGAGGCCGATGCTGGTGAGTTTGACAAGGCACGTGACGATTTCAAGCAAGCGGCAGATATTTTCAAGAACATGGGATTGAAAGAGGACGTGAAAAAAGTTAAGCGAGAACTCGAAGAGCTTGATGCCATGGAAGATGAATACGAGGAAGACATGGAAATTGGCGAGAGCATGTCAACCAAGGCAGATAAAAAGCTCGTGAACAAGTTTCGCGCGGATGATTTCATCCCGAGAAAGAAATGATTCCAGCTGTCCGTTACTTTCGATAGATTTTCGATCGAGTAAAATTAAAATAAAATTTGATTTTCCCTTATTTTGCCGCCTTTGGTTTCTTAGTTTCCGCGAGGACTTTTTTCAAGCCATCCGTGTCCAACTTCACGTAATCTGCGGTCACGACATCGTTGCTCTTGGCAAGAATCTTCTTGTAATTCGTGATTTTCTTGTTCGAAGCCTTGTCTTGCATCCCCGACACGTCCGCGTCCTCGATCTCGATGTAGCCAGCTTCGATTGCCTTGTCAACGATGCCCTGGCCAAAGTCGGTCCGGATCAGCATCTCGCCCGTCTTTGCATCCAGCGAAATGTCGGCAAATTCACCCGAATAATCCAAGCAGACCGGGCATCCTTTGCCCTGCGCCAGGCAGAATTGCGCGATCACGAGCGCGATCTTGTCCTGGTTGACCTTGAAATCCGTGCTCGTCTTGATCTTGGCAAGCCCTTGCGCGTGACAAGGCCTGCCGACCACGGCAATTTTATCAAGACCGTCCTTGATCGCCTTGCCGGCGCCTTGCACGATCGGGCCCAAGCCCTTGCGCTCGCCTGCATTCGCCACGATCTCGTCCTTGCTCTTGCAAATGACGGGCTCGAGTGCCTTTTCCACGTTCGCATTCCCGAGCACGACGGAATCGATCGATCCTGCCTCGAGTGCCGAGACGAGCAGCGCTGCCGTCACGTCGCCGAGATCTGCATTTGCGAGCGATGCCTTGGCGGCCTTGAGGTACACGCCCAGGGCCTGGTCATCCCGTTTCTTGCCAAACATCTTCATGTCAAGATCGGGCAAGTTCAACTCGGACCGGGGGCAAAAGTTGTAGCACACGCCCACGGTTTCCGAGCACTGTTCCTTGAAGTTGAGCTTTCCACCTTCATAAAAGATATTCTGGCAGAAAGCACCGCACGAGCCACATTGCACGCATTTATCGTTATAAATGACCTCCAACTGGAGATCTGCCAAGCATTTTTCCGTTTTCATTCATTCGCCGCCTCGTTTACGCCAATGGCCTCGCAAGCCTGGTTCTTGCCCGCACGCCATGCAATCCATGTCCCGCCGCTTTTCCGGAGGTTGATCGCCCCGCTTCTTGCCATCGACGTGCACAAGTTAAACGCGTGCGTGTCTGACATGTCAGCGAGCGTCGCGAGTTCTGATATCGTTCGAGGGATTGCATCGAGCAGGATCTTCAAGATCAAGGCTTCCTTGGCCATCCAGCGTCACGGTCGCGAGAGTTGGAACTTTCCAACTCTTCAACATCATGTTGATTGACCTGGCGAGATTTATAGGTTTACACCTTCCCAAAAATTATGATGAAAATGAAGGTTCTTGGTACGTTTGCGGAGAAGATTACCCAAAATTTCGATGTGCCCATCGAATTTCTAAGCACGTTTCAGCTTGAATGCTTTATTTGGGCAGAGCTGGGCACAACGAAACCCGCAATCAGGTTGGGCAGCAAGGCAAGTCTTTTCATCGATCATGCACATGACCCCGTTCTTGAGGAGCAAGCATCCCTTGATCGCGTGCGACTCGCACGAGTCCATGCACAAGCCACAACCCAAGCATTTCTCTTCGTCAATCTCGGCACGAAATATCTTGTTCTTTCCTTGCCCCTTGGAAATGGTAGATTGCATAATTGAAAATTTCCGTGAAAAACCAATAAATGTGATGGTTTTCTAAAAAAAAGGTTTTGATGCATTAAGTTTTTAAAAATAACTCGAATTGAGTATTCATTCCTCGGCGTCTTCCACGCCTTTGTCCGTGATTCTAAAGGCCGCTTCAGCCTCTGGCAGGCCCGGGGCATCGATGATCTTCGCCACACGCGTGTCGCCCTTGGCTTTCCTGAGAAACACCCGATACGTGCTGCCGTGCGCCACGATGTTGCCTCCCGCTGGGATGGTCGGGTTGCCAAAGAACACGTCGGGTTTTGCTTGCACCTGGTTTGTCACGATGGCGGCAATGTAGTAAGTATCCGCGAGTTGCTGGATCTGGTGAATGTGCATATTCAGCAATTGTTGTCGCGGCCCGAGAGAACCAAGCCCGAAGTACTCGGATCGAAAATGACTTATGAGAGAGTCAACGACGATGAGCTTGACATTTTGCTTCTCGATGAGCTTTCTCGCCTGCCGCAAGATGTTGATCTGGTGCTCGCTGTTGTAGGCACGGGCGTAGATCACATTCTTGAGGGCTTCCGTGACGTCCATTCCCTTGGCCATTGCCATCTTGGCAAGCCGTTCCGGCCGGAATGTGCCCTCGGTGTCGACGTACAATGCCCTTCCGCTCAACCCGCCTTGATCAGGGGGCAATTGAACGTTGATGCAGCATTGGTGCGCGATTTGCGTCTTGCCGGTGCGGAATTCGCCGACAAGCTCGGTGATGGCTCCTGTTTCGACGCCACCGCCGAGAATCTCGTTCAATGCATTGCTTCCGGTAACGATCTTGCCCAGGTGCTGCCGTTTCTCGAACACGACATCAGCGGTGACGAACTCCATCTTGCACAATTCTTGCGCTGCCTTCACGATTTTTTCCGCGCTCTTGTCACCGATGCCGCTTTCTGCCATGAGCATTTTCGGGGGCAGCGTGGCGATTGCACGGATGTTGCTAAACCCGCTATCGATGAGTTTTTTCGCGATGCTCGGACCAACCCCCGGAATGTCTTTCACGGTAAGCTTGTCGAGATCCACCTGACCTCCACTCGCCTCGATCGCGGCGTCGATGTCGATGTCAACATCATCATCGCTGACCTCGTCCCTGGATTTTTTCGCCTTGGCGCTCGTCGAACCTTCCTTCATGGCCTCCTCGAACGCGCGGTCAATTTCCTCGTTATCAATTTTTGTTCCATTGCTAGCTTTAGTTTTCGCCGGTTCTTCGTCCTCGATGGCTATGGCACTGGCACTTTTTGATTTCGAGCTCTTTTTTGCCATTCTATTCACGCATGGTAATTCTATCAGTTTAAATAGCTAGATAAAATGTAATTATTTATCTTGTGTTATTAAGCAATGAAGAGCACGAAATTTCTGAACGAGCCGAAGCATCATGAGCGCGGAAAACCGACGAAAAATTTTGTGGGGCATCACGTCGTCGGGCGACAAGCTGAACGACATCATCGAGCTCATGATCGAGGTCAAGTCGTGGAACGCGTGGCAAATCGACGTGTTACTCACCCGTGAGGCGCCGTTCGTGCTCAAATATTACGACGTGTGGCAACTGGTGAAGGATAATTTTTCGCCCGTGTTCGAGGAACGAGGCCCGAATGCCCCGTTCCTGGGCGGGCCGATCCAGCGGAAAAAATACGAGTTTCTCGTGATAGCCCCCGTTACTGCCAACACCATGGCCAAGATCGCGTGCGGGATAGCCGACTCTGCCGTGAGCAATGATGTCTCGCTCGGCTTGAAAGCACGGGTGCCGGTCTACTTGTTCCCGACGGATCAAGGAGCGGAAGTTACTGTGGAGCTACGTGATGGCTCCACCTTGAACTTGTACCCGCGAAAAGTGGACCTGGATAATCTCGAGAAAGTCCGGGCCATGGACGATGTCACGATTTTCAAGGACGTGGCGGAAATACGAACTTTTTTCGAAGAGCGACGAGCTACCTGATCATCATTCTTCCTTGAAAAGCTGGCTCTCGGTAAGCGGTATGTGCACGCCGCATTTCGGGCAAACCCACTCTGTCTCGTATATTTTCACGTTCCGGAGTACGCACGACGGACAGTAAACACGATCGCAAGAAAAACAGTAATAGGAGTGAATGATGTCGGCAGGAACTTGATAGCAGATGGCACATCGTTTCGTGTCTTCCTTTTTTGCCATGAAGATAACCCGACAATTTTTTCATTCCTTAAGTTGATCCTTTTGCACGGTTGATTAAAAAGTTCCGGCCTTGTGAAATGTCGTTTCTTCACGCCATGACATGGTTTGTTTCAGCCATCTGAAGGTTTAAAAACAAAACCACGCTTTTCATCCGAGCGAGTAATCATCGCGATGATCTCGCCGTGGTTCTCGCGAACAACTTAAAAGAGATGATCTCGTGCAAGCCCTTCAATTCAAATCCTTCGGCGAGCCGAAAGACGTGCTCGATTTGATCGACGTGCCGAAACTTGAGCCCAAGCCTGGACAGGCACGCATCCGCATGACATGCCGGCCAATCAATCCTTCAGACCTTTTATTCATCCGTGGCGTCTATGGTATCAAGCCCCGGTTACCCGCGGTTCCTGGCTTCGAAGGCATGGGCCATATCGATGCCGTCGGTGATGATGTTACGGATTTGACACCAGGACAGCGGGTCGTCGTCATGGGCGTTCCTGGCACGTGGCAAGAAACCGTGATAGCCCGTACTGCCAGGATCATCGCGGTGCCCGATCGCGTTAGCGACCAATCCGCTGCACAATTGAGCGTCAATCCAGTTACTGCGTGGATCATGACCACGAAGGAGTTGCAGCTCAATCAGGATGAATGGCTCCTCCAAACCGCAGCTGGTTCGACCTTGGGACGCATGGTGCTACAGATTGCAGCCATGCGAGGTTTCAAAACGATAAACTTCGTACGTCGCAAGGATCAAGTGCAAGACCTCCTCGAGATGGGAGCGGACGTCGTCATTTGCACGGAAGATCCAGACCCGGTAAACCAGGTGATGAAGGTGACCCGCGGGCAAGGAGTTCACGCCGCGATCGACGCCGTCGGAGGAAAAACAGGAGGCCGGGCTGCAAAATGCCTTGCCCCAGGTGGGACCATGCTGGTGTATGGCTTGCTGAGCGGGGAACGCATCCCGCTCGATGCCGGGGAAATGATCTTCAAGCAGAGCACCATCCGTGGCTTTTGGCTCTCGAAATGGTACGAGAACATGGCCCCGGAACTGGCCCGCGCGACGCTGGACGAGGTCCTGGACTTGATGGAAAGTGGAAAGCTTATCCCGCCCGTCGAGGCTGAATATGACCTTACCAATTTCAAGGAAGCGGTCGTCCACGCGGAAACGCCGGGTCGTCAAGGCAAGGTACTCTTGACCGGATAGAAGATATCACGGTCAAGCATATTTATCGATCAATTCTTGCTTGAGCGCATGCAGTTTTTCGCTCAAGCTCACCTTATACTCGTGAGGATTGATCAAGCGCTTGTAGGTCGGGTGCAACATTGTCAAGTCCGCGGCACAACGATCCCTTGCTTTTTTCCAGTCCAATGCTTCTTGATCTAGCACGATACATCCATTTTCGATGAACGGTATCATGAGAGGGGTGGACACGATGGCCGTTTCGAGCTTGTACTTCTTCCTTTCCTCGGCAGGATGGTAAATCCACGACCCAGGCACCGGTTCGCCCTCGTCGTGCAACGCGATGACGTCTGCAAGGAATGTTTCTTGAGCAGGATCCATAACGCGATACACCTGCTTGATTCCAGGATCGATGATCTTCGTCGAGTTCTCGCTCAACTTGATGCGAGGCTCGCCGTCCACCGCGACCAGCTTGTATACCCCTCCGAGACTTGCCTGGCTACCGCCCGTGATCAATTTCGTCCCGACGCCATGCATGAGGTGCGCCACGACGTCCTTGCGGAGCTGCAACTCGTCCTCGGTGAAATTATTTCCGGGCGCCACGATCTGGAGCGTGATGGTCTCGATGAGCGTTTCGTCAAGATCATTTGATAGCACAATGGTGATGTTTGGAAACCCTTCTTCCTTGAATTTCCGGTACACTTCGACAGCCAGGTACGCGAGATCCCCGGAGTCGATCCGGACGCCGAGTAATTCGTTGCCCTCGGCGTGTAATTCCTTCGCGACCTGGATCGCGTTACCGAGCCCCGAGTTCAGCACGTTATACGTGTCGATGAGGAGCAGGCACTTGGCGGGAAAGACCTTAGCGTAGGCACGGAATGCTTCAAGCTCGCTGTCGAAAACTTGAATCCAGGAATGTGCCTGGGTGCCCGTGACCGGCGCATCGAGAATTTTTCCAGCATGGACGAAAGAGGTGCTGACAGCGCCGCCGATCATGGCAGCTCGGGTTCCAAGAAACGCACCGTCACCTTGTGCACGACGAAGGCCGAATTCCACGACCTTAGCTTCACGCGCGGCATAGCAAATGCGAGATGTTTTCGTGGCAATCAAGGTCGAGTAATTCACGATATTGAGCAATGCCGATTCGACCAGTTGCGCCTCGATGATGGGCGCCGTGACCTGTAATAAAGGCTCGTGAGGAAACGCGACCGTTCCCTCGGGCAATCCATCGACCGAGCCGGAGAACTTGAAGCTCGATAAATAGTCAAGGAATTCACCCGTAAACAACCCTTGCCCTTTCAAGTACTCGATGTCATCGCTCGTGAACTGCACGTGCTGCAAGTATTCGAGGGCTGGCGCGATGCCTCCAACGATGGCATATCCGCCATTGAATGGAATCTCGCGAAAAAACAAGTTGAACGTGGCAACCTTGTCTTGAAGTCCCAGCGCGTGATAACCTTGTGCCATTGTCAATTCATAATAATCGAGCAAAAGGGCTCGATTCGCCGTGTAATTCATCGTGATGCCTTGCCTCGGAAGTTGATTGCCGCGTGTCATTGCACGCAGAAGAAATACATTAATTTTTATTTTTTTAAACGAAAGATCCTCACATGGATTACAACACTATCGTCTTCGTCTCGTTCGAGAACCAGTTTGCGCCGGTTGGCGGCCTTGCAGCAGTCATGAAAATGCTACCCCCGGCCATCTCGAAATACCGAAAGACGATCCTGATAACCCCGTGTTTCCAGAACATCCCTTCAACGAGGAAAGCGCTTGAGAATGGCCAGATCATTGACGCTGGCTTGAGAGCGCAGGTGCATTACATGGGATATTCGCATCCGGTCGAGATTTTCGAAGCCCATCCAATCCTGGACAATATGGACTACACGATTTACCTTGTAAAATCCAATTCATTTTTCCTCAGCGGAGAAAATCCCTACATCGACACGTGGCGCATTGACGCGTTGTATAATGACGCCTATTTCCTGTGCAAGTCCGTGCCCGTCGTCCTGGACCTTGTCAAGGAAACAGCGCCACCTGCATATGTCATCGACCTGCAAGATTGGGAAACGGCGCTCGTGATCGAAACAATGGATCCTGCGGTCCCGAACAAGTGCGTCTTAACGCTGCATAATTGTTATGACCACCCGCTCCATGGTGATCCCGAAGGGAGGTATATCTTGCAATTTACCATCCCGCGGATGCAAGGGATCTCGGCAGTCTCGGAACAATTTTCTTATGAACTCACGCACGACGTGCTCCAGACGCAGAACCTCGCGAGAAACTTGCAGTACGAGTTCAGCCTCATGCCACCCGTAGGCATCAACAACGGTAATTTCGTCGAATTGACCTTTCCCGAGGGTTTAGCATCGGCCGACGAGATCATGGACGTGAAAATGCAAGCCAGGGGAAACTTCAATGACATCTTGCATTCAAGAGACGATCTTTCGCCGACATGGGGGCAAAAGATCGATCTCATGACCCAGCCAGACATCCCCATATTCTTGTTGTTCGGGCGGGATGAGCCGAAGCAGAAAGGTTTTGACGTAGCGGCGGCAGCCATTCAGAGGCTATTAGCGGAGGGTGGCACATCTACAGGTTATTTCATCTTCACGCCAATCCCGGGTGTACATGGTTTGGCAAGTCTTGAATACCTGGATGATCTATGCAAGGAATTTAGCGAGAATGTCATGGTCTTCGCGTACCGGCTATCGGATGGCTATAAGGATTTGCAGCAGGCTTCCTCCTACGTCATCATGCCTTCGTACTACGAGCCCTTTGGTGCCGCCAATGAAGCCTACGCGAGCGGGGTTCCCGTGATCGCTAGGGCGACGGGAGGCTTGATCCAGCAAGTGAGACCCTTGAACTTGGCGGATCTTCCAATGGCCATCCAAGGGTTCGTGCAAAAGTACCACGGGGACAAGATCGACAGCCCGACCGGCTATCTCTATCGGGAACACGCAAGCACGGAGACGGGGAGCAACTGGGCATACCTTCTCGCGACCGATTTCAGCAAGCGCCGGTCGATCCAAGAACCGGTAAACAAGTTAAATCCCGTGTTTTGGTCGATGGTAACGGAGCTTGGAAACGTGCTTGGACAAGCCGTGGAATATTACAAGAAGGATAAAGAAGGATATTGCAAGTTTATCGTGAATGGTATTGACTTGTTCAAGGAGTTCTCGTGGGATGCATCAGCGAGAAACTATTTTGAAAAATTATATCACGTGCCACTTGAATAAGCATAAATCCTTGCTAAAACGGGTGAAAATGAGTAGTAAATAACGATGGTTACTTCAACGATTTTTTATCATTCTTCCCCGCGCGGTTTCCCTTGCGGTTTTCGCGGGGGTTGACCTTGTCGATTGGGTGGCCCCTGTCGATTTGGCGGTCCTTGACGATTCGGTGGCCCTTGTCGATTCGGTGGCCCTTGACGATTCGGTGGCCCTTGTCGATTGGGTGGTCCTTGACGATTCGGTGGCCCTTGTCGATTGGGTGGTCCCTGCCGATTCGGCGGTCCTTGACGGTTGGGTGGCCCTTGTCGATTACCCCTGCCCTGGAAATCACCGCCACGGTCGCCACCCCTATATCCACCTTGATCGCGGCGTGGATATGGCTTCTGATAGCCACGATTCTGCGGATACCTGCCTTGATCTCCCCGTGAATCTCGCCGACCACCATCGGAATTGAACCGTTGCCGCTGATACGGTTGCCTGGAAGGCTGGCGTGCCACGAAAACTGGCTTGTCGATCTTTAGGAATATGATGTTATCACCTCGAAGGATGATGCTGCCGATGTCCTCCTCGATTTTTTCGATCGGTTTGGGAACCGGTTCCTCCTCGTTGCTTGCTTCCTTGGAAATGGTTTCTCCATGTGAGGTATCGATCTCGTCATCATCATCGATGATATCTTCCACAGGTTCTTCAGGAACGATGATAATCTCATTCTTCACGTTTTCAAGATACATGTTCAAATGTTCATCAAAGGCAGTTAAAATTCCGATATAACGTTGATTTCTCTTGATTTGAATCGTTACTGCACGGTTCAAGTTCAAGTTTAATAGATCAAGCGGCCTCATGCAAAAATTGCCTTATTACAATTGTTCGTTTTGCCTTGAAGGCCATGCGCCTTCAAACGATAGCTAATTCTAGGCTTAGAGCGAATTAAAACTATGCCATAAAAACATGCTAATTCTCCTAACTCCCGAGTCCATGAAATCTTGGGGTCAAGGTTTGACAATCCATAACACCCGGCCAAAGCAATTTGATATCGTTAAATTAAATTTTTAAATCTTCGGAGAAAAGATATCAGTAAGAAACGATGGAAATGAGGAATTTTTCATCGCGACCAGGTCGCTACCCATGAGTGAACTCAGTGAAGCCGAAGCCAGCAATTTAGCCCAGTATCTTGGACAAATCATCTCGCACACGGAGCTCGAAGCACTCGCTCTCGTGAGCCGACAAGGCGATCGGCTCGCGTTTTCGGCAGTGCCCGGAGCGAACTTGGATCCCGACATGTTATGTTCCATGGCAGCAGTGTTGCTCCAAGCGGGTTCGCAAGCGATCGAGCGCATCGGTTATCACCAGCTGCTCGAGCTGGTCTTGCGGGGAGGAAACGCGTTCCTCGTGTTATCCGATGCGGGGCGGTTTTTCCTTTGTGGTGCTTCGACGAAGCTAAGTGACATGGGTAAGATCGTGTCGGTGTTCAGGTATTACGCGAAAGAGATATCTACAACGTATCCTGCGCTCGCGTAAACCTTTATTTCAAACTACGACAAACTTGCAACGTTTTTTCTATTTGCAAGCAACTCTTTTTGCAAAATTACAAAGTTTATGGAAAAATAGTGAAAATTAGCTAATCACGTGAATAATGAATTTACACTCTTCGATGGTGGTGGTGGAGTGTACTCTTCGCCTTGGGATCGTCGCACCTGCTCCACGAGTTCCTTCAGCTTGGCTTGCAATTGATCGTCGCGTTCGATGAGTTCTTGCGTGTCAACATCGAGGCCATCGAAGATCTTTTTCAGGGCGTCGATCAACGCCGCGGCGCTCCTGGTGGCTGGAAACATCTCTCGTACAGGCACGATCAGCGCGAATCCGTCGATTTCTCGCTCGAGGGTCTCGTTGAGCACGAGTGCCTCTATGCCGAAGATCATGCCCTTTGGAAGTGGTTGGATACCTTCGATTTTTTTCAATTTTTCAATAATTTCGGGTTCCGCGGCATAGAAAACGTCATATTGCTCGAATTCCTCGACTGGAAAACCGACAAGCGCGACAATCGTCTTGATGTTGAGTTCTTGAGCATAATCAACGAGCACGTGGGCCGTTTCGTGGAGAACAGCGACATCCTTCGTCATCGGGAGTTCGGATGTCGCGATGAAAAAGCGCGCTGGTTTATCGTTCCCGTTCTCGTCCTTGGAATCGGCATATATCCGGAATGGATGTTTCAACTCCCCGTCCATGAACACGCTCACGGGGGGAAAATTGCTTGAATAGATATGCGCACATTCCTCCGGGTGTAATTTATCGATTAGATGCCCCGCGGCTATTGAACCTACGAGGCCAGCATTTGCAACGCCGACGATCATCACGGCATCTTCTGCCGCTTCGACCGTGCAGCACTTCTTCAAGTTTGTTCCTGGTTCCATGGTATTCACGAGCTTCAAATCAACATGTTGGTTTTATATTTCATTCGATCATTGCTTTCCCTTGAGAAGATATTAATGCATATACTGATCTCAAATAATCAATGCAACTGGTTTAGGCCAAGCACATGGTGAAAAAAGAAATTCTCGCGAAGGACATCGAAATCAAGGCACCAGTCACCATCGAGGAGGGCAAGACAGTTCCCGAGGCAGCGGATCTGATGCTGCGATATAACTCATCCTATCTTCTCGTCGTTAACAACGATTTCAAGCCAACGGGAATCGTGACCGAGAAAGATTTCATGATCATTGTTGCTAAGGATCGAGCTTGCCATGACATGCCCATCGAGGAGGTGGCATCGAAACCGTTAATCACGGCATCCTTGTACAGCACCATCGACGAATGCTCGGACATTTTAAAACGCAACGGCATCAAACACCTTCCTGTCACGGATGAAAATGGCGTGCTGCACGGCGTGATCACGTGGAAAGAACTTTACGTGCGCGATCCCGGCGTGGTGGTCGACACGCATCCCATCGCGCTCTTCGTCATCAGCAAGATCCTTGGCTTGTTATTGTTCGAATATTCGTTTTCAAGCACCAAGAAAATAATAAGTGGTGATCTATTTTCGGGGGCAATTTCCTCCTTTGACTCCATGTTCAAGGAGCTGTTAAATGATCCCGAAGGTAATCTCAAATTTGTCGAGATTGAAGATAATGCATTCTTGTTCGAGCATGGAAAGTTCACGATCGCCATTCTCGTCCAGGATCAAGAGAGCATCGACAGCCGCAAGCGACTAAAACTGTTTGAACGGGGGTTCGAGGAGAAATTTTCCACTCATCTCGAAAATTATTCCCAGAAAACGCCGATCAACATATTTGAAGAAGCGACGGCAATCGTCGAGGAATTATTCTCGGCAAGCATCGATAGATGATAAAAAGAAGCAGTTCACATCCAGTCCCGCAACGAGAACCCGTCTTGCAAGATTTGTTCTTCGAACGCTGACACGTCGATTTTTTCCAGGATCATGCGACGAAGGTCCAATTGCTGTTCCAGGTCGCCGATCAATATCGCGCCGATGACCTGGTGTTTATCGAGCAGGATTTTCTTGTAAACTCCAAGCGTCATGTCTACTTTATAATAGGAATAAATATCCTTCCATTCATCGGGGTCAATCGTGAATTCATTTACCCGCCCGAGGCTCACCATTCCAGTATTGAATCCATAGAACGAGACCGATGGCACCGTGCCCTCGTAGACCTTCATCTTGCCTTCAGGCTGGACGATGTTGTAAGCGCATATTTTGGCCTGTTCGAGCGCTGCTGGATTGATGCCGTAGATAAAGGCATTGAACTCGCAACAATCACCGACGGCATACACGTTCTTGATGTTGGTTTGCATGTACTCGTTGATGACGATGCCGTCGATGATTTCGATGGGCGTGTTGCGTAGAAATTCGACGTTCGGTTTTATACCACAGCAAAAAACAATCATGTCCCCTTTGTGGATTGTCTTGTCAGCGAGCCGACAACCCTCGATGGACTTGTCGCCAACGAGTTCAGTGACCTCTGTTTTCACGAGGATCTTGATGCCAGCTCGTTCAAGCAAATTGAGAAATACCGTGGAGCCTTGTTTATCCATGTAGACAGGTGCAACAGTTGGTTCTATTTCAATGACGCTCGTGTCGCGCGTGTTCGATCCTGACCGGAACGCGTTGGCGAGCTCCAAACCAAGCAATCCAGAGCCAAGAATCGTTATGCGTTCGACTTGCTTGAGATGTTCCTTGATACCCTCGGCATCCTCGATGTTGCGCAAGATATGCCAACCATACTTGTCTTTCCCGGGAACGTCAGGGATCACGGGTTTGCTCCCGCTCGCGATCACGAGGATATCGTAGGAATGCTCGTAGGAGGTGGGAATTCCTTCCTCGATAGTTTCGACCGTGATCGTGCTCTTATTCGTGTTCACGACCATCACGGAGGAATTTAAATGCAAGTTGATGTTTCTCTGCGTGTACCAACTAGCATCATATACAAAAAGCTCATCCAACGCAACATTTCCAAGTACATAATCCACGAGGCGAACTCTCGAATAATAAGTATGCGATTCTTCCGAAAACATGTCAATCTCAATTGAATCATCCAAGTTCACTAGATTCGATGCAACCGTGACACCTGCAAGCCCGTTACCGATAATGGCTACTTTCAATGTTGTTTCCTCGCAATGTTTTTAAAGTGAATGGTACCAACAACGTGAATTTCCAGGGAATGCTATCAATATCGAGTGAAAGGATATCCCGTGCCATTTTCACGCCGCATCCCCGCATGGACGAGGGGGCTTTCACGCGTGTTTGGAGTATGGAAGAATGTTTGAACATGAATATATCTTTTGGCGTTGCTCCAACGCAACTGAAGTTTTGATCACCCATGCCGTGGCTAAATCCATGACTGCGTTTTCTTGGGAGCTTGGGTGCTAGATCCACTCGCTTGCAGCTGCGTCACCGTCCTTTTCCCCAAGGCTCTCAAGAATTTGTCCAGCTTCGCCTTGGGTATTTCAACACCAGCCGCTGGCGCGTGCCCGCCGCCTGGGCTGTCGATGTTCAGCTCCTTCAACACGTCCCGGATTGCCGTGCCAAGATTGAGACCCCGGTCAACGAGAGATTGCACGGCGCGGGCAGAGATTTTCACGGCGTCGGGATCATCCTTGATAAACGCCCACCCGACGACGGGTGAATCAGTCCCGACGGACCGCGAATTCAGCAACATGGACACGAGCGTGCCAATCATGGCATCATCGATGTACGCGGCACCTTCCAGGACCTGAAGATTGTCACGTTTCTTGATCGCGTTCGTCGTGTGGATCCAATCCATGTAATTCGAAATCTTTTTTCGATATTCCCCGATGACGTGCTGGCCCTCGGCGAAAATCTCACCGCGATCACCCATTGCAATCGCGATCCCGATACCGCCGTAGCCTTGCCGTCCACAAGAATTGAGCATCGACGCGAACTCCCTGAGATCCTTCAAGTTAGTCGATGGATCCTCATTTTCAAGAACGTAAATGTTGCCGACGAGGCCTTTAATCGTCGCGGCAGCCATGCCATGCTGCATGGACCACTCGATAAGCGCGGAAACGAACTTTGATTTCTCGTCAGGGGTCATGTCGGCGATGGTGCGGGATTTCTCCGTGCCAGGATGTTTCACCGGTATTTGCAACCGCTGCACGAAATTCGCGCATGCGGTCTCGTCACCCGACAATCCTGGCAAAAATGGATCCATGGTGAAACTCAGCGCCAGGTGAATGGGCCGGCTGTATCGGCCAAAGACCTTGAGATCAAGGGATTCAGAGATGAGCCCCATGTTTTTCGCGTCCTCGACAACGACGCGATTCAACCCGGTAAGCGATGTCTTGTCACCCTTGTCTTGCATATCGCCAAGCGCGCCCATGATCGCCAGGGGTGCGAGATCCTTGTTGTCAGGATTCATTGCCTTGGCAAACAAGTAAGCGACGCCCGCCCCGGATATCTCCATCGAACCATTGATCCCGAAGAGCCAGGGATTCACGTGCAGCATCCCGGACAACACCGTCTCGTCCTTGACTTCCTCGATCTCGTGATGGTCCAGGATGAGAACACGGCTGCGATCGACGCTTTTCGCGAGAAAATCGAGCTGGCCGCTCCCGAAATCCGTGAACACGAAGAATTTATCGGGACATTCGCTATCTGGGCCAGTCAAACAATTCTCTGCCGTCTCGCCCCGGAATGTACCGGTTATGTCGCCAATGTATTTCGAGGAGATTTGCTTCACGACCCGAGCTTGAAACGGGATCTGTTGCCGTTTCAACGCGGAAGTCATGATCGAACCAGCGGAGATACCATCCGCATCGTGATGGGTGATGATGAAGACGATGGTCTTTTCATGCTCCAGCTTCTTGAGAAACTGATCCTTCACCGTCGCGGTGTATTCAAGGAAGCCATCATAGTCAGGTGTTGACATTGGAAATTTTCACCCAAAATGGGAAGTAATAAATGACCTCTAGCCACTCGAACATGAAAACTGGCAAGTAAGGATATTGTCGTGACCGCACATCAATTTTTCGGATGCTTCAATGCCCCTGGTTTTGCTCGGGTACTCGATCCGGGTTTTGACCGGGGAATTTTTTTAAATCGCCGTAGTGAAGTAACTACAAATTACGAGGTAAGATGACATGAGCGCTTATGTTCCGAGCGTGAACACGCTCGCGCTGTCCATTCTCATGGATCTCAAGACGGACGCGAAAAATCTCGGGTTAAAAATCGAAAAGTTTCCAAATGGCTCCTCGGCGATCGATGCGACCAATGGTGATTACTATACCGGCGCGAAGGTCGGCGAAATTTGCCTTGGCGGGCTTGGCAGGGTCAAGCTCACGAGCATGCTCGTCGGCGACGTGTATTTGCCTGCCGTGAACGTGTACACGGGTCATCCCGTGATCGCTTGCATGGCATCCCAATACGCCGGGTGGCAAGTGAAGGTGAAGGATGAAGAGACGGGAAAAAGCTGGAAATCCATGTCGTCAGGGCCGGCAAGGGCGAAAGCCAGGGTCGAAAAAGAATTGTTCGAGCGCATTGGTTACGAGGACGTGGCTGCATGCGCGGTCTCCGTCTTCGAGACGAGCACGGCACCGACGGCCGAGGTCATGGAACACGTGGCGACGAAATGCGATGTCGATCCCAAGGACACGCACGCCATCTGGGCACCCACCAAATCGTTCGTTGGCTCGGTGCAGATTTCCGCCCGTGTCGTGGAAACCGCTATCCACAAGGTGTTCGAGGTGAGCCACGAGAAAGGCCTCGCCATCGAGGACAAGATCATTGCTGGCCAAGGCATAGCCCCCGTTGCTCCGCTTGCCAAGGATGATTTGAAAGCAATGGGACGCACCAATGACGCCATCCTCGCTGGAGGCAACGTGAGCTTGACCGTCGACGTGCCCAAGGATGATGAAGATTTGCTCTGGGAAGTCATGGCAAGCGTGCCATCTTCGACTGCAAGCGGCTATGGAGAACCGTTCTACAACGCGTTCAAGGCCGTCGAGTTTGACTTCTACAAGATCGATCCCGGCATCTTTGCGCCGGCCGTCGTGGTCGTGAACAACACGCAAACGGGCAAGACGAAGGCATTTGGCCAGCTTGACCCGGAGTTGCTGAAACGATCATTCTTCGATTGAAGTGAAAGAAAATAGCTTTAATCTTTTTTCTCTTAATTGTCCTTTCAGATACTAATCTTCAAAAAGATTCTAATGTTTTATCATACCGTCATCAAGGATCTATCCAAGTCAACTAATCTTTGC
>Ga0209039_10000793_pt1 | contig 30347 bp, 22 predicted proteins | sample BogFormECP12_OM1_FD_188238 | JGI IMG/M metagenome (GOLD analysis project Ga0209039, IMG submission 188238) | Bog forest soil microbial communities from Calvert Island, British Columbia, Canada - ECP12_OM1 (SPAdes) (version 2) | ecosystem: Environmental > Aquatic > Freshwater > Wetlands > Bog ... | reverse complement strand
TTGCGGCCCTTTGAGAAAAGCCCCAAGATCGATGCGCACGTTGCGCGCGGTCGCTCCGTTGGTGATCGCCAGGAACCACGTGTTGCCACTGCGCCGGGCGAAGGCCGCGACTTGCCGGATTTCGGAGACCGGCAGCACCACGGTCTCATCCCAGTAGCTCGGGATGCTCTTGAGCACGTCGACCGACGGGTTGTCCAGCATATGTTGGGGGTGCGCCACATAGACCAGCAGCGGAGACTGTAGGATCACCGCATTGGCCACCTGGTGCGCCCACGTGGTATCCGCAATCAGCGTGCCGAAGTGCGTTGGCGTGTAATCGCCCATCCCGGCCAACATGCGAGTGAAGGGCAGAACCACCTCATGCTGCGCGTAGGGCGGATAGAACTCCATCCCGCGGATGCCTTCGATGCCCACGATGTTGGGATAGGTTCGCTCCAGACCCGTGGGCTTGTTGGCGCCGTGAAAATCGACCATCACTTTGTGCTGGGCGGCCGCTTTGGCGAGCATCTCGTAGAGATCGACCACCTCTTTGTGCTCGTGGTCGAAGAAATCGATTTTGAGGCCCGCGATGCCCACCCGGTCGCACAGTTCGAGAGTCTGCTGCAGGGCCTTGGGGTCCTGTAACAGGGAGCGTATGTTCCACACGAAAGCCTTCACCCCGTGCTCGCGCATATAACTAATGACATCCTTCAACTGCGCCTCGGACCAACTGGTGCGCCAGAAGCCCTCGATCACGATGTATTCGAATCCCATTAGCGAACCGAGCCGCGCCATCTCTTTCTGCCCTTCGGGAGTGGAATCCACGCCGTCGAGATAGCTCCAGACCGCGCGGCCGGGCTTGATCCAATCCGTGTGCAGGCCCTGCGGGAAGAGTTTGGGGTCGGGAGGCGCGGCCACGTTGTGCACGATGTCGCAGTTGACCAGGGCATTAAGGTCCGCGCCGACCATTACGATTCTCCACGGCGTCGTGATGGGGCCATTAATCACCGCCGGATGGCTGAGGCGCTCGACGTCCTTGGCGTATCGCGAGCGGAATCCAAAGGTTGCCGGCTCGGAGTGTCCCAGCCTGGCGTGCAGCGCCTGTGTGCCATCCGCCTGGAAGACCATCCCGCTGTAATTGACCAGCGCGCCCTCGGTGATGGAAGCGTATGCGCTCTTATCGCGCAGCACGAAAGTGAACGGCGGGTTGGTCCACTCGCCCTCCATCATGCCCTCGATGGTGTTGGTGGTGGTTCGCCACGGATAGAGACCTTCGTAGCCGGAGACGTAGTTCTGCGGCGTGATCACGCTTCCCGCCGGAACGCGGAAGATGGTGGCCTCGTCTGGCGTCCGTGCGCCCTGGCCCGGCACCAGGTGCCGGAACGCGATGCCGTTGTCGTATGCCCGGATCTCCAGCGTGTAAGACGTTCCCGTTTTCGGGTGCGTCACGGTCACTTTGACGCCGATGCAGTTGTCTACCGCCGTGGAGTGCGGGCCGTACCAGGGGTAGGTTTCGTTGATCTTGTAGGTCTCCGTCTTCCCGATCTGCGCGCCGCCGGCGAGATCCACGCCATCCACCACGATGCCGAGCGGGGATGGATCGATGATGTTCTTCGAATTGAACGCGACGGTGTATTCGAGGTGGCCCTGGGCGCCCGACGACAGCACAAAGCGCACGCGGCCATCGGGGCTGGCTACCGTCACGTCCGCCGCTGCGGGGAGCGACAGGCAGAACAGAACTACTGGATACAGAATGGTTGCTCTCATTGATTTTCTCCTTGCACCGGGACGAGCCGTATGGCGCTACCGCCCCCCGGCGCCAGCTTCAATTTCAAAACCGTGCGGGCATCCACGCGGCGCTTCTCGACCACCGAGTCTTTCGGCTGCGCGGCGGCGTTGGGTCCGTCGGCGTAAATCTCCGCATCGTAGGCCCCGCTGCTTAGAAAGCTGAGCGGCACATCGAGCTCGCGCGCGTCCCAATCCGTGATGCTGCCCACGAACCACACTTCCCCGCGGCGGCGCGCGATGGTGATGTACTTGGGCGGCACGCCGTTAAGGACGCGGGTCTCATCCCAGGCCGCCGGGACCGCCTTCAGAAACTCGAGTTCCTTCTGCCCATCGTAGGCGTCGGGGGAATCCGCGACCATCTGCAACCCGCTTTCGAAGACCACGAACAGCGCGGTGGCATGGGCGCGTGTGTGCATCACCATGGGCGCCGTGGTGCGCGGCACGAAGTCCTCGCGGGTCACGTTATTGAACCCGCCGGGGGTGTAGTCCATCGGCCCGGCCAACATGCGGGTGAAGGCAAGCGCGACGTTGTGCCGGGGAGTCACTCGGGCGCTCCACCGGTTATACTCGGCGCCCATGACGCCTTCGCGGGTCATCACGTTGGGATAGGTGCGGGCGCTTCCGTCGGGCTTCGACGCGCCGTGAAAGTCGACCATGATGTGGTGCTCGGCGGCTTTCTTCGCCACCTCCCGGTACCAGTTCATCATCCATTGGTCGGTGCGGTCGATGAAATCGATCTTCACGCCGGCCAGTCCCCATTTCTCGTACTGCTCCAAGGCCTCGTCGAGTCGCTCGCCACGCATGTCCTTGGAAGAAGTGATCACCCAGATGCGAACGTTTTTCGACTGGGCATAGGCGACCAGCATCGGAATATCGATGGCCGGGACGGATTGCGTATTGGAGAGGCCGCCGTACTGGCCATCGCCGGCTTGACCGCCCGGCCGGGGCACGCTCGCCTGCCAGCCGCCGTCGATCAGCAGGAACTCGAACTTGTTGCGCGCGGAGAAGTCGATGTAGTACTTCATGGTCTCGTTGTTCATGCCGGGCTTCGCCACGCCCTTGGCCTGGCTGCCGTTCCACCAGTCCCAGGAAGTTTTGCCGGGCTTGATCCAGGAAGTGTCCGCGATGGCGCAGGGCGGATTCAAGTTGAGCACCATGTTGGATTCCACCAGCCGTCCGGGCTGATCGGCGATCATCAACACGCGCCAGGACGACCGGACGGGAGTTTGCGCAATCACCGACACCTTCGCCGCGTCCGCCTTGGGATCGAAGGAGGGGGCGATGTTGGCATTGCTGTTGGGATTCTCTTCGCGCGGCGCCAGGCGCGCCACCAGCGTCTGGCCGCCCGCGGCGGTGACGAACAGGCTGGAATAGTCCTCGATGTCGGCTTCGGTCAGAGCGACCCAGGCGATTCCGGGCACTTCCACCAGGACCGGAAGGTTGACGAGGTACTCGGGATGCAGGCCGCCGATCGTCAGTTCGTGATAATCGTCCTCGTTGCTGGTCTCAAAGCCGCGCGAAATCAGTGACAAGGTGCTGGCGAACTTGGAGAAGCGGAACTGCGTGGCTTCGTTGAGGATGCGCAATTCCTTGAGGGAAGGCTGCTCGGGCACGGCATAACGGAAGGCCACGCCGTCATCGTAAGCGCGGGCCTCCACCACCAGGCGGCGGCCGTTGGCGGCCGTCTCCACCGTCTGCACGGCGACGGCGTTGTAGTGATTGCGTATGCGGCTGGCCTTGCCCTGCACCGCCGTCCAGGTCTCGTCCTGGCTGGAGGGCTGCGACGATTCGATCCGGACAGCCGGCCCGAGCGCTGGCGAGCCCTCCAATATGAGCCCGAGGTTCGACCACTGGAGCACAGGCTGGCCGTGAAACGCCACGCGATACGCCAGTTGCCCGCCCGCCGCCTGCACGGCCTGGCCGCGCACGGTGGCGACGGAGATCTCGAGGGCGCCGTCCGGCGAAGTGAGCACCACCGGTCCGGTCTGCGCCGCCGCAGCGAGCAAGGCCAACAGAACTAGCGCGAGCAGCTTGAGGAGTTTCAGATCGGAAAGCATATTGGACTTAGGCTACTACTTTTAGCGCACCGAGGCTAGCCGTATGGCGCTGCCGCCGCCCGGCGCCAGCTTCAACTGCAAGACCGTCCGGGCGTCCACGCGGCGCTTGTCGACAACTGAGTCTGTGGGCTGCGTCGGCGCGTTCGGTCCGTCCCGCGCGCAACAAATTCGAATACATGCTGATGGACGGCCCCTGGTCGGTTTTCGGATGCTGAGGCGAATGCCGGTTGTTATGATTACGGTTGTGAAAGTGCTGGTCGTCGATGACACGCCGAGATCCCCAGCGCGTCTTCGCAAGGCGGCGCTGACCGCGGCATTCATCGGGGCCGTGGCGCTTTTTGGCTGTGTCAAATACCATCCCCGCCCGCTGGACCCGCCCCGGTCCGAACAGCAGTTCCGCGCGCGAACGCTCGCCGACGCTGGGCTTGGCTCGTTCCTGAAGAGGGCCGACTGGCCGCCCGCCAAACTCGGCCTCAATGACCTCATCGCGGTCGCGTTCTACTTCAATGCCGATCTCGACGTGGCCCGCGCGCAGTTCCGGACCGCGCAGGCCGGGATTTTGAGCGCCAAGACGCGGCCGAATCCATCGCTCTCGGTGGCCGGCGGGTGGACGAATTCGCCGGAATCGCCGCTGGTCTTTCACTTCGACCCGGCGATCACGCTGGAAACCGCCGGCAAGCGGGGATGGCGCATTCTGGAGTCGGAGAAACTCGCCGAGGCGGCGCGGGTACGGGTCGCCGAAACCGCCTGGCTGGTTCGCAGCCGCGTGCGCGCGGCGTGGCTGGATTACGCGATGGCGCTGCGCGCGCTGGATGTATTGCGCAACGAACGCGATGCCCGGTCCGAAGCTGTCGCGATTCTGGAAAAGCGCTTGAGCGTGGGAGAAGCGGCGCGGCCGGACGTGAGCGTGGCCCGCGCGGCTCTGATTGGGGTCGAGGCGGAGGCGAAAGCCGCCGAGACCAAAGTGGCGGAGTCCAGCGCCGCTCTGGCCTCCGCCATTGGCTTGCCCACCTTGCCCGCTGTGGATGCCCAGGCGCTGCCCGCCACGCCCGCGTCGCTGCCATTGGCCGAAGTGCAAAAAGCGGGCCTTTTGAATCGGGCCGATATCCGCCGCGGCCTGCTCGAATACGTGGCCGCCGAAGCCAAGCTACACCTGGAGGTCGCCAATCAGTACCCGGACGTTCAACTCAGCCCCGGATACGGCTTTGACGAAGGTCATCACAAAATCGAATTCGGCCCATCGCTGCCTGTCCCGCTGCTCAACCGCAACCGGGGCCCCATCGCCGAGGCCGAGGCCCGCCGCGCCGAAGCGGAGGCGCGCTTTAATTCTCTGCAGGCCCAGGCCATCGGCCAAATGGAGATGGCGCTGGCGGGTTATCAAGGCGGGCTGGCGGAACTGGCCGACGCCGGGGAGCGGCTCACGAGCATTCAGCAGGTGCGCGAAACCAACATGCGCCGCGCGGTGGCGGCCGGAGAAGAAGACCGGCTCGCGCTGGTGGGAGTGCGCATCGAAAGCGCGGTGGCGGCGCGGGCCCGCCTGGAATCCCTGCGGCGCGTCCAGAGCGCGCTCGGCGCTCTGGAGAATGCCGTTCAGCAGCCCCTGGAAGCCGGTCCCGCTTTGCCGAACCCGGAAATCAAGCCATGAAACGATTCCTCAAGTTCGCATTGTTCGCAGCCGTCGCCGCGGCGGTCGCCGGGGCGCTCCTTTGGTCCTTCCTGGCGCACCGGGCGGAGCTCGCGGCTGAGGTCGGGAGCGACCAGCCGATCGGGAGCGCATCCCATGTCAGCCATGGCGCGACTGGCGAAACCATCGTGAAATTCACCGCGGAGAAGCAGCAGCTCCTCGATATCCGGACGGAACCAATCGCCGCCGTAACCAAGCCTCACGAAACCGTGGCATACGGGCGTCTGGAGGAGGACCCGTCGCGCTCTTTCGTTTTGCGCGCGCCGGTTTCGGGGGCCGTCCGCGAGCGTCCCGCCGAAAGATGGCCGGAGGTCGGCCAGACCCTGCCGGATGGGACCGTGGTGGGCGCTATCGAACCGCGCCTCGCCCCGGCCGACCGCATCACCCTCGGCGACCGCCTGTCTTCCGCCAGGGCGGATGCCGAGTCGGGCAGGGCAACGCTCGCCGCCGCACAGGCGGCTCTGGATCGCGCCACCGCGTTGAACGCCGATGACAAAAACGTGTCCGACCGTGCCGTGCAGGAGGCGCAAGCCCGGGTCGCCTCCGAGCAGGCGCGCGTCACGGCCGCCAATCGGAGCATCGGCCTGATCGAATCTTCGCTGGGTTCCATGAGCGGCGCCGCGGCGCCGCTCGAACTGGATCGCGGCGGGCAGGTAGTCGAGGTGCTCGTGAATCCCGGCGAGTCTGTCGAGCCCGGCCAGCCCATCATGCGGGTGGCGCGGTTCGACCGCCTGCTGGCCCGCGTGGATGTTCCGGCGGGGGACGTGGTTGACGGCGATGTAGCGGCAGCCAGCATCGTGCCCGTCGGTTACGAGAACCGGCCCGTGCATGGCGAACGAGTTTCGCTCGCTCCGGCAGTCGATCCCAAAACCCAAGGCCAGCCGTTCTTGTTTCGCGTTTCCAACCCGTCCCTCGCCTTACGGCCCGGTCTTTCGGTCACGGCTTACCTGGAGGCGCCCGGACCGCCTCGCAAGGGTGTGGTGATTCCTCGCGCCGCGGTGGTGCGGCAATCCGGCAAGACATGGGTATACCTGCAGACGGCGGTGGACCAGTTTGTACGGCGCGAAGTCAGACTGGAAGACCCCACGGCCGAAGGGTGGTTCTCGCGCTCGCTTTCGCCGGGGGACCGCGTCGCAACCACCGGCGCGCAGACTCTGCTTTCCGAGGAGTTCAAGTCGCAGATCCAGGTTGGGGAAGAGAGCCAGCCTTAGATGCTTCAGTTGCTGGTCCGCTTCTCCATCCGTTTCCGCGGGGCCATCATCGCGCTCGCCTGTTTGCTGATCGGCTACGGGATCTACGCGGTCACCCGGTCGAAGTACGACGTTTACCCGGAGTTCGCGCCCCCTCTGGTGGAGGTTCAAACCGAAGCGCCAAGTCTTTCGCCGGAAGAGGTGGAGATGCTGGTCACCCGGCCTATCGAGAACGCCATTAACGGGGTGAGCCAGCTCGAATCCATCCGCTCGAAATCGGTTCAGGGCCTCGCCATCGTCACCGCCATTTTTCAGGAGCGCAGCGACGTCTTCCGCGCGCGGCAGGCAGTCGCCGAGCGGCTCGGAGAATTGGCCGGCGAGATGCCACAGAGCGTAAAGCCGCCGGTCATGGAGCCGCTGACCTCCGCCGCCAGTCTGGTGTTGGTGGTAGGGCTGACGTCGGATACGCGTTCCCAGATGGATCTGCGTACGTTCGCCGACTGGACGCTTCGCCCCCGGTTGATCGGGGTGCCCGGGGTTGCCAAAGCCGTGGTTTTTGGTGGAGAAGTGCGGCAACTGCAAATCCAGGTTCTCCCCGACCGCCTGGCCGCGTTCGGTCTCTCGATCACGGATGTGCTGGCGGCCGCGCGCGCCTCTACCGGCATCCGCGGAGCGGGCTTTGTCGAGAGCGCCACGCAACGGATCGTCCTTCAGACCCAGGGACAGGCTCTCACGGCCGCCGAGCTTGGCGAGGTCGCCCTGGCGCACAACAACGGCGTCACGGTCCGCATGAAGGACGCCGCCCGCGTAGCCGACGGCGCCGAACCGAAGGTTGGAGACGCGGCCATCGACGGCCAGCCGGGGGTGATGATCGAGGTCTCCGGCCAGTATGGTTCCAATACTCTGGACGTGACCGCCGCTTTGGCAAAGGCGCTTGATGAGATGAGGCCCGCCATTGCCGCGCAGGGCATGGTGCTGCACGACCGTGTTTTTCGCCCGGCCGACTTCATTGAGACTTCCATCCGCAACATCAACCAGTCTCTGATTCTCGGCGCCATTCTGGTGGCCCTGGTCTTGTTCATTTTCCTGATGAACATTCGCACGGCCTTCATCTCGCTCACAGCCATTCCTCTTTCCTTGCTGCTGGCGATCGCCGGGCTGCAGTGGCTCGGTTTCACGTTGAACACCCTGACCTTGGGCGGCCTGGCGATCGCCATCGGTGAAGTGGTCGACGATGCCATCATCGACGTCGAGAACATCCTGCGCCGCCTTAAGGAGAATCGCCGCCTCGGAAATCCTCAAACGGCATTCCGCGTGGTTCTGGACGCTTCGCTCGAAGTCCGCGGCGCGGTGGTCTATGCCACCTTCGTGGTGGTGCTGGTGTTTCTGCCGGTATTGACCATGGGTGGAGTGCAAGGGCGGTTGTTCGCCCCGCTCGCGATCGCCTACATCTTTGCCATCCTGGCGTCGCTGCTGGTGGCTCTCACTCTGACGCCGGCGCTCTGCGCGGTTCTGCTACCGCCGGTCATCGATCGGACGAAGGAAGCCCGCTTGATTACGGCTTTGAAGGAGCGCTATCGCCGCCTCATGCGCCGCGTAATGGGAAGGCCGGCGCCTCTCCTGATTGCCGCCGGAGCGGTTTGTGTGGCGGCGCTGGCCGCCGTGCCTTTCTTCGGCGGCGAGTTTCTGCCGGATCTTAAGGAAGGTCATTTCATCGTTCATATGTCCGCCGTGCCGGGCACCTCCATTCACGAAACCATGCGCCTCGGCAATGCGCTCACCCGGGAACTCAAGAAGAAGCCCTTTGTCGACTCGGTGTCGCAGCAGATCGGCCGCGCCGAGCAGGCGGATGACACATGGGGCGTGAACTACGAAGAAATGCACGTCCAGTTGAAACCGTTGGAAGGCGAGGCCGCGGACGCCGCGGAAGCGGAGATTCGCAAGACCATCGCCGGCTTCCCGGGCGTCTACTTCGCGGTCCGCAGGTTCCTGGGCGAAAGAATCGAGGAGACCATTTCCGGCGTCACGGCGGAGGTGGTCATCAAGATCTTCGGCGACGACCTGGACCTGCTCGACCGGAAGTCCAAAGAGGTGGCGCAAGTGGTGGCGGGCATTCGCGGCGCCGCCGATGTTCAGGTGGAGTCGCCGCCCGGCGCCCCGCGCATCGTGGTGCGGTTGCTGCCCGAGCGCCTGAAGCAATTCGGTTTCCGGCCGGTGGATGTCATGGACGCGGTAAGCGCCGCTTACGAGGGGATGCCGGTCGCGCAGACCTACGAGGCCGGCAAGATCTTCGATGTCGCGGTGATTCTGGATGAGCGCGTCCGCCAGGATCCCCAGGCGGTGGGGGGGCTGATGCTGGCCAATCAGGACGGCTTGCGCGTGCCCTTGCGCCAGTTGGCGGACGTATTCGAGGACACCGGCCGCGCCGAGATCCTGCACGACGGCACGCGACGCCGCCAGGCCGTGACGTGCGATGTCCGCGGCCGCGATTTGACTTCCTTCGTGGAGGAAGTCCAGCGCGCTTTCCGAAGCAAGGTCGCCTTTCCCGCCGGAACCTATGCGGTGGTAGGCGGCGCTTCGGCCGCGCGCGAGCAGGCCCGCCGCGATATCCTGGTGCATTCCCTGGCCGCGGCCGCCGGCATTCTGCTGTTGCTCTCAATTGTGTTCCGTAACATGCGCAACCTTCTGCTGGTCCTGGCGAATCTCCCCTTCGCGCTGGTCGGCGGCGTGCTGGCGGTGTTCGCCACGGGCGGCCTGATGAGCGTCGGGGCGATGGTGGGATTTGTGACGCTCTTCGGCATCACCATGCGCAATTCCATGATGATGATTTCCCATTTCGAGCACCTCGTTGAGCGGGAGAGCATGACGTGGGGAATGGAAGCCGCGCTGCGCGGCGCTTCCGAGCGACTGGTGCCGATCCTCATGACCGCGATCGTTACCGCGCTCGGCCTGCTCCCCCTGGCGATCGGCAGTGGCGAAGCCGGCCGCGAGATTGAGGGTCCGATGGCCGTCGTGATCCTGGGAGGGCTCGCGACGTCGACTGCCCTGAACCTGCTGATCCTGCCCACTCTCGCTTTACGCTACGGGGAGTTCGAGCCAGCCCGAGAGGAGTAGTGCCTTGTGCCCGAACTGCACTACCCGGCCAGCCGCTCTTTCTCGAGGGCCTGATGCAAGAGCATCTTCATGTAGGTCTGGTACGGCAGACCCTTGCGGTCCGCGAGGCGTTGGGCGGCCTCCAGATCCCTCATAGGTATCCGTATGGTGACGCTCTTGGACTTCGGAATGCCCCGCAACAAGCGCCCTTCCTTGGCTGCCTTCTCGAATTGCTTCACGATGAAGTCGGGGTGGGAGTCCCACCAGGCCGCCTCTTCGGCTTCGCTCTTGAATTTCGGAATCGTGGTCGTTCGGGCCGTCTTCTTGGTCGCCATGGATTATCGCTTCCTGAAGTAGAACTCCTCCTGCCGAGGTGTCATAGGGTACGTCGTCACCACCCTGATCGCCTGGCCTCGTTCGATATACACCACCGCCAGCAACCTGCCCCTGTTCGTTTGCCCCAGGCAGAGCACCCGTTCCTCGGCGGCATGATCCTGGAACTGCACCACCAGGGGATCGTTCCGGAGCACCTGCTCGGCTTCTTCCGGGGTGATCCGGTGCCGCGCGACGTGCTTCCGGTTCTGGGAATCCCGATCGAATTCCACGCCTACATTGTACATACAACGTGCGGAGATGTCGAGCCTGCCATGGCGGCACTCGATCAGATCCGCCTCACCCCGCCAACTTCAGATATGCGTAAGCAAAGTTCAACAGGGCCTTGACAGAGGCTGCAAGTTTCGGTGTATACTACCTCAAACCCCGGAATCCAAGAATAGGAAGTTCGGACGACCGAGTGTTTTCCAGCCACTCATCACGAGGCAAAATCATGATACGGAAGACAGTGGTGTCGTTGTGTGCCTGCCAAGCATTTCTGTGGGCGGGCAATGTCGTCACCACCCAGCCAGGCGAAATCATTACGACGCCGCGCTCCTCCACGGCTCCCACCCAACTGCTGTTTGCGCTTGCCAGCACTCTAGGCGGATTCGACACGGAGATCACCATCTCCAACACGTCGCAGGACCCCTATGGAAGCGTCCCGCAGGCCGGAACTTGCTCCCTGAATTTCTACGGACAGAATTCTCCTGGTGCGAGCACCTCGGTATCCATTGCCGCCGGCCAGCAACTGGTTTTCAACCTGTCACAGGGCGGGGGCGGCATCCCGGCTGCTCCGAATTTTCAGGGCTACATTGCGGCAAGCTGCGCCTTTCCGCTGGGCCGGGGAACGGCCAAAGGCTTTGCGGCCGGCCATCTGGGGTTTTCCAACGATGCGCAGGTGATCACCACACCCAGGAGCACGGCCAATCCGCAGAACTTGCTTTTCCCGTTCGTCACCAACCAATCCGGATTCGACACTGGTATTGCCATTTCGAATACCAGCGCCGATCCATTCGGGACGACGCCTACAGCGGGAAGGTGCTCGCTGTACTTCTACGGTTCGAACGCTCCTCCCAAGTGGGTTACGCCCCCTATTCCCGCCGGTACCGTTTACCCTGAAATGGCCTCCATAATCGCGCCTAATTTTCAGGGGTATATCAGTGCATCCTGTAATTTTGACGGCGCTGCCGGGATTGCTTTTGTAAGCGATCTCGGCGCGACAAACGTCGCTTTTGCCGAGACCGCGGAACTGCTGCCTTCTTCACGCGGATCGACCGCCAAGCCGTTGCTTTTTTCATCGGTGACGAACCAGGGCGGCATGGACACGGTAATGTCGATTGCGAATACCACTTACGACTCGACCGGTAACACTTCACCTCACTCCGGCACCTGCACGCTGAATTTCTACGGCGCAAACGCTCCCTCCGCGTACGTTACGCCGACTCTCAACGCCGGTACCGTGTACACGAGAAAGGCTTCCGTAATTGCGCCCGATTTTCAGGGATATGTCATTGCCGTGTGTGGCTTTCCGCTGTCTCGGGGATGGGCATATATAAGTCCGGCGGGAGTGACAGCCGAGGGTGACAGTGAAACCGCCGAGATCATCACGACTCCCAGGAGCATAACGCCCGCTCCGTTGTTGTTTACCGCCGCTACCAACTGGAACGGCTCCGATACGAACTTCACGATTTCGAACACATCCGAGGACTCGTTCGGCACATCCCAGATCTCCGGCACGTGTACCATCTCGTATTACGGCGCCATGGCGGGCAGTGGCAATGTTCCCTCGCCACAGACCTCGGTGCCGATCCAGGCTGGAAGCCAATTGTCCTTTTCCCTCTCCCAGGGCAACTCCTTACAAGGCATTGCCGGTGCACCCGGTTTCCGCGGGTATGTGATCGCCGACTGCAATTTCCCCCTGGCCCGCGGTCTGGCAACTGTTACCACCGGAGCGCCGTCCTTGAGCATCGCCAAAACGCATAGCGGAAACTTCACCCAGGGGCAATCCAACGCCGCCTATACTGTGACCGTGTCCAATGCCGGCGGCGCTGGCAGCACCGACGGGACAGTGACTGTGACCGAAACCGTGCCGGCGGGGATGACGCTGATGTCGATGGCGGGGACGGGGTGGACGTGTCCCGGGACGTTGCCCAACAACTGTTCGCGGAGCGATGTTCTGATAGGGGGTGCGAGCTACCCGGCGATCACCGTGACGGTGAACGTGGCCGGGAACGCGACATCGCCGCAGGTGAATTCCGTCAGTGTGTCGGGCGGAGGCTCGGCGACCGCCAACACCACCGATTCTACGGTTATCAACACCCCGGTGACCATTCAAACCAGCCCGCCGGGGCTGCAGTTTAGCGTGGATGGCGGAGCAGTTCAGACGGCGCCTCAGACGCTCAGCCTGACGCAGGGGTCGCATACCATTGCGGTCGTCGGCACTCAAGCCGGCCCGGCCGGAACCCAGTACGTGTTCACGGGGTGGAGCGATAGCGGCGCGGCGTCGCACTCCATCACTGTCCAGAGCTCGGCGGCTACCTACACGGCCAGCTTCAAGACACAGTACCAGTTGACCACCGGGACGAATCCGGCCAACGGCGGCAGTATCACGGCCGGCGGTTGGAATGACGCGGGGAGCGTGGTCGGGGTGTCGGCGAATGCCGCCACGGGGTACGGGTTCGCCTACTTCTCGGGCGGCCTCACCGGCTCCGCCAACCCGCAAAACCTCACCATGAATAGCCCGAAGAAAGTGTTCGCGAACTTCCAGGCCCAGGCTCCCGTGCTGAACGCTGCTCTTGCGGCCAAGGCCAACGGCGCAATCCCGGGACAACGCGTCTGGACCATTCGCCTTTCAAATACTGGTGCCGGGCGGGCCTCCGGAACTCAGATAACGGGTGTGATCCTGACGCAAGTGGCGGGAACGGCTTGCTCGCCGGCGGCTTCCGCGGTTTCCACGTTTCCGGTCGCAATTGGGGACATCGCGGTCGGCGCGAACGCCACCGGCGCGGTGACCTTCGGTTTCAGGGGATGCTCCGACTCCACCGCCCGGTTTACGGCGAAAGTGAGTTTCAGCGCCAATAGCGGAGCATATACCGGTTCAAGCACGATCAACAACCAACCGAAATAGATCGAGAACGGAGCTCTCATGAATCCAATCAATCGGCTCATAGTAGTGACTGCGGTTTTTGCGGCGGCAGCTTCGGCGGCAGGTATTTTGCCGACGGTGACATTCACACTGGATCCCCTCGATGGATACGTGTCGGGATGGCCGGGTTCGTCCGTCGGCTGGGGATACACAATCGACAGTACCAATAACGGCGACCCCGCTTTTGTGTTTATTGAAGGCTTCACATTCGGCGATGCGACGCCCATCGGCACCTTCTCGCAACCCGGCGTTCCGGTAACCGGGGCCACCGACGGTTCTCCCATCGTGGTGCCCTGGTTACTAAACGTTTCCGGTCTGCAATATGATATTGATCCGGGGGCGTCGCCTGGGGCGTCAACTCAGGGTGTCATGACCCTGACATACGACGTTTATTCCGACGCGGCGCAAACTGACCCGAACGCGGTCTACGGTTTAAGCGTGAACGCTCAGATGAACGGCCAGGACGTGAACGCGGAAGTTGAAGCTTCTCCAACCCCGGAACCTGGCGCAGTTACGCTGTTCGTCCTGGGCGCGGCGGGGTTGTTGTTTCGCGAGCGGAGCCTGCACCGCACCGCGCGGCGCTAGCGAACGCCTCACCCCGCCAGCTTCAGATACGCGTAGATCAGCGGCAGCGAAAACAGCGTGCTGTCCACGCGGTCGAGCATGCCGCCGTGGCCGGGCAGAATCGCGCCGCTGTCCTTCACGCCGGCGCCGCGCTTCATGGCCGATTCCGTCAGGTCGCCAAGCTGGCCGGCGGCGTTGGCGGCAACCGTGAGCGCCACCGCCTGCGCCACGCCGACTCCCGGCACGAAACGCAGCAGGTAGGCCCCCGCAACCAGAACCGACACGATCACCGATGCCACTGCGCCTTCCCACGATTTGTGCGGGCTTACCCGCGGCGCCATCTTGTGCCAGCCCCAGCGACTGCCCACATAGTAAGCGCCCATATCGCCCACCCAGTTGACTAGCAGCGCATACATCAGCCAATGCGGATTCAACTCCCGCAGCGGCACGGCGCACTTCCAGCAACCGAAGACGTAGACGATGCCCGCCAGCAGCAGGGACGCGCGCGGCAGCGATTTCGCCAGGTCGTCCCCGCGCATGGCCACCGCCAGCAGGATCAGCGCTATGCCCAGCAACAGCAGCCAGGTCTCCTGCCACCAGACCAGCAACAGCAGGCCGGCGCCATAGCCCAGCGGACCAGGCGCGCCGAAACCGTAAGCCTCCGCCACGGCGTTGAACTCGCGGTAGCACAGCAGGGCCACCGTCGCCAGCACGGCCAGAAAGACCCAGAAGTTGGCCCACAAAACTACGTAGACGACAATGGGAATGAGCGCGACCGCGGTAAGAATCCGCTTCATGACGAGCGGAGCGCAACGACGAAAGTGTCGTCTGTGGCCTGGTTGTCGCCGTTGACTGGCGCACTGAGGCCGCCATAGCGGCGGTCGCGTTTCTGGTATTCCAGCACGGCCTCCAGCAGGTCCGTGCGCGTGAAATCCGGCCACAACGTTTCGGTGACGTAGAGCTCCGAGTAGGCGATCTGCCAGAGCAGGAAGTTGCTGATGCGCATTTCACCGGAAGTGCGGATCAGCAGGTCGGGATCGGGGCAGGAAGCCGTGTAGAGGCTGGTCGCAATCAGGTCCTCATCGAGTTTCAGGGTTGCGATGCTGCCGTCGAGCCGGGCCATCTCCAGAATCGCGTTGACGGCGTCCACAATCTCCGCGCGCCCGCCGTAATTGATGGCCAGGTTGACCAACAACCCGCGGTTGGCAGAGGTGGCGTCCACCGCGGCGTCGAGTTCGCGCCGGACCTGCGTGGGCAGCGCGTCCAGCCGCCCGATGGCCTGCAAACGGATATCGTTCTTCTGCAGTTCGGGAAGCTCCTGCTTGAGGTAAAAGCGCAGCAGCCGCCACAGAGTCTCGACTTCGGCTCGCGGCCGCTTCCAGTTCTCGACGGAGAAGGCGTACAGCGTGAGCACTTTCACGCCCAGGCGCGCGCACGTCTCGACGGTCGAGCGGACGGGACCGATTCCCGCTTTGTGGCCGGCCACACGCGGCAACCGCCGCCGGCCCGCCCACCTTCCGTTGCCGTCCATGATGATGGCGATATGCGCAGGCAGCCGGGCGGGATCGATCGCCTGCGCGAGATCCCAATCCCTCTCACCGGGCTGGAGCGATTGCAGTAAAGCCTTCATGGAGTAATCATTTATAGTACAACACGGCTATGTTCGCGGTGCGCACTTGCCTTTTGTAATCCGCCAACACGACATGCCAAAATGAGACGGGTTCAGACCATGCGACAACCGCCATTAAGAGCACATGCCTTTGCGCTGACGCTTCTGTGCCTGGGGACCGCCGGCGCGAGCGCCGCCGCTAATCCACTGGCGCACTTCAAGAAGATCGTTTTCGGATGCCATTCCGATAACCTCGCGGACTTTGAAGCCTTTGCCCGCCGCGCCAAACAATCCGGCGCCACCCATATTGTGCTCACTGGCGAGGACCTGCCATGGGCCATGTGGCAACTGGACACTCCCGGCGACCCTTATCCGGCCTGGGCCATGTCGAATATCGGCCTGCTCAAGATCGCGACGCCCGCGGCCCTGAAGCCATACCTTCCCCAGGACTATGCGGATTCCGTCATGGGAATTCTCCGTTCCCGGTGCGCCGTTCTGCGCAAACTCGGTTTGAAGGCCGCCTTCACCACCTTCGAGCCGCAGATGCTTCCGGAACCGGTATTCGAGGCCCATCCTCTGTGGCGAGGGCCGCAGGTGGATCACCCGCTGCGCTCCCGCGTGCCGCGCTTCGCTCCCGCGATTGACAATCCCGATGTGCTCGCCTTGTATCGGGAGTCGATCAAGACACTGTTGACCGCCTGCCCTGAGATCGAGATCCTCTCTCTGCACACCAACGACTCGGGATCGGGAGTGAGTTGGAGCGGAGGCCTGTATCCGGGCCCCAACGGCAATTCCCTCTACCGGGATGAACCCATGCACCAGCGCTACCACGACTTCTTCGGCGCTCTCCAGGCTGGAGCGCGCGACGCCGGTGCCACGGGCCTCGAGATCGACGCGGACTGGGTGCGCGAGAGCGCGCCGGAATTGATCGCCGGCCGCCTCGGCCCCGGCATGGCGGTCGCCAACCTGGAAGGACCGGGCGCCACCCCCTATAAAGCGGAAGCCGGTTTCCTGTTAGACTACTTCTACCCGTTCTACCCAGCCCAGGGAATCCCCATACCGGTGCGTTATCTCGACGAACTGGGACAAGCTTCGATGAGCGCGGCGCCGCGCCTGTTTTACCTGATTGGCGATCGATTCGATAGCGACTTGTACTTCCGCCTCTACGATGCGTTTGTCAAGAACCCGACCCAGGACGATGTGTCCCGCTTGCAGCTATTACGCTCGCTGGCCGCCGAGCGCGTGGGCGCCGAGAGCGCCGCCGCGCTGCTGGACGCCTGGCTGGCGCTCGATCGCATTCAACGCGACACGGATATCGTCAACTTCGGGGGCACCATGTTCTATATCGGCTCCGTGCATCAACGCTGGCTGACCAGGCCCTTTGTGCCTTTTCCTGAGGAGTTGACGCCCGCCGAGACCCAATACTACCGGAAGTACCTGTTCCAGGCGAGGACGGAGGAGCGCGCTCGCAGTCTGGACGAGTTGCAGGGAACCCATCAATACCAGGGATTAGGGGGCGCCGCGCTCTCGGGCAAGCTGTTCGTACGGATGCTCGCCGAACTCGCGAGAGCCCGCGGCGATGTCCGCAAGATCCAGCAGGCCGCCGGCGAGGCCGCCCGGCAGCCGTACCAGTTATTGGATGCACGCCTGCGCGTGTTTCAAGCGCTGGTCGACAACTGCCGGGACGCCATCGAGTACCAATACGATCTGGACACCGCCAAGGCGTGGGATTTGCGGCGTCCGGTCGAAAGCCAGGAGCAGTTGACGGATATTCCCGAATGGCGGGCCATACGCAACACCGCCAGGCGGGAGATCGACAATACGGCCGTGCTGATCGACCTGCTGCAATCGCAAAAAGCCCCGTTAATCGATCTCGCCAAGACAAGCGGCGAGGAGAACATACGCGTACTCGGACCGGACCTTGTCGATCAGCTCCGCAAAAAGATCAAAATCATGATGGCCCACTGGGAGGACTACGAGCGGCTGTTCATAAACGAGGGTGGCCACGCGGCCGACCCCACGGCCATCCCACGTTAGAACAGGGAAGCCTCAGATCGATTTCATACGTACAGCATTTCTGATATGATACGTACATGGCCAAGCTCACCTTGAGCGTGGACGATCGCGTGGTTTCACGCGCCAAACAATACGCCAAACGGCGAGGCGTCTCCGTATCGGAAATGGTGGAAGCCTACCTGGCCGCGGTTGCCGAGCCGCACCAACCCGCCACCGGCGCTACGTCAATTCTGCGTTCGGTCCGGGGCGTTCTGAAGAATGCCAACACCGGCCAGTACCGGAAGCATCTGGCGGAGAAGTATCGATGAGGAGAGTCCTCTTCGATACCAATGTCGTCCTGGACGTTCTGCTCGATCGGCGACCTTATGTCGAGGCCAGTGCGGCGGCATGGGCGGCCATCGAGACCGGCGCCGCGGAGGGGATGCTGGCGGCCCACGCGGTGACCACAATCCACTATCTGGTCGGGAGAGAGTTGGGCGGCCTCAAAACCAGGCGGATTGTCTCGGCGATCCTGAGAGTTTTTCGAGTAGCGGCTGTCGATGCCGCTGTCGTCGAAGAGGCGCTGCAATTGCCTCTTTCCGACTTTGAGGACGCAGTCACCACGGCTGCCGCGCGAGTGGCGGGTTGCGAGTGCATCGTCACGCGAGACCCGAAAGGCTTTCGTGGATCTCCGGTCCGTGCTATCACGCCCGAAGCCGTCACGCCGCTGCTTCGTTAGCTACTTCCTCAGCAAGGCGTTGACACACCATAGCACCGGTGCCTGGCCGTGCGGATTACCCTTCTGTGTCGGGCGATTCAGGTAGAAATCCAGGCTGTTGGTCTGGCCCGTGCCCACGCAAACCTTGTCCACCAGGCCGTCCTTGTCGATGAATAACTTGTTGAGGCCGATCCAGGCTTTGCGCGGCGACTCGGCGTAGGCCTTGTCCTTCAGCCAGCCCTTCTTCACGCCGGTGATCATGGCGTAGGCGAACATGGCCGTCGCGGAACTCTCCTGGTAAGACTCGGGGTGGTCGATCAGTTGATGCCACACCCCGTCCGCATCCTGGTACTTCAACAGCGAAGCCATCATCTTCAGGTAGCCTTGCATGATGCGGGCGCGCTGGGGGTGGTTCTTCGGCAGGTCGGTGAGCAGTTCGGACATGCCGCCCGCCACCCAGCCGTTGCCCCGGCCCCAGAAGAAGGGGAACTCGGGCCCGTGGTAGAACAGGCCGTTGGGCTTCTGCAGCTTATCCAGGTAGGCTACCATTTCGAGCGCGGCGCGGTCCAGGTAGACCTTATTGCCCATGGCGCGATAGGCCTGAAGCTGGAGGATCGTGATCATGTACATGTCGTCGATCCAGAAGCGCGTCTCGTCCGACAGCCCTTCCGGCGTCGTTTTCTCCCACTGGTAGTCCGCCAGCTTCTTCCCGAGCGCCAGGTATTGCGGGTCCTTGGTGCGGATATACAGCTCCAGTGGCACAATGCCGAAAATATTGTGGTCCACGTGGCGCTGCCACGAGACCAGCTTCTTCTGTCCCTCCTCGGTCCGCCACGGGTCGTAGCGCTTCACCAACGCGTCGGTCAGCGCCTGATCGTTGGTCAGCTTGGCGAACTCCAGCGCCGAGTACCACGTCGAATCCTCGGCGTAGTGCACCCCGGGGCCGCGCGGAATCCAGCGCGGGATCATGTCTGTAGCGATCTTCTTGCCGATTTCCTGCGGCGAGGTACCGGCCGGCCAGTTGGTGAATTCCTTTTTCTGTGCGGTCGCAACCGCTGCCAGCCCCACGATCATGAGTCCGGCGAGCGAGTAGTGAATCAGTGTACGCATTCTCTTTCCTCTCAAAGTGTACACGAGCCAGCGCCACTGCGCGCGCTTTTTCACGCGGAGGGCGCGACGTCTTTCTCAAGCGCGAGGTAACCGCAGGCCACCACCACCAGGAACATGGTGAGCACTTCGCTGTCACCCAGGTTGTACTCGAAGAATCCCTCGGCCATGGTCGCCAACACCACGGCAATGCCACCGTGCAGCAGGAACCTTCGATCGTCGCGGCCGGGCGGCAGCGCGCGAAGTCCCTTCCAGAAGTCGAACAGAATCTGAAGCAGCATCCACATCATGATCAGCATGGTGGGGATGCCGCGCTCGGCGGCATACTGCAAATAGATGTTGTGCAGGTGCCCGTACCACCCCGCCGGCAGCGGGCGCGGGACGTCTGGTGGCACCCATTCCTGGAAGTGGTACTTGGGCCCTTCCGGTCCGAGGCCCAACCATGGGTGTGCTTCGATCATACGAAGGCCGGTGCGCCAGGTAACCACGCGAAACTGATTGGAATCGACCTGCCGCGGCTGGAGAATGGACGTGAAGCGCTCGCGGATGGCCGGGGGCGAGGCCACGAACGCGACCAGGATCGCGGCCGGAACCAGCAGCGTCATCCAGCGCCGCCAGAACCAAACGAGGTAAAGACCCGCCACCGCCGTGCCGATCCAAATGGCGCGCGTCTCCCCGAGCAGCACGGCTATGGCGATCAGCCCGGCGCACATCACCCAGGCCCAGGATCGCTTGCGCGTGCCGGCGAAGAACAGGAAAGCGCCCAGCATGATGAGAGCGAACATCTCCTCGGCGGAGTAAGTGTTCCAATGGCTGGTGAAGCCGGTGATGCGCTCGCCCAAGTAGAAATCGTAGAAGCCGCGTCCCGCCTGGCGGGCCTCCTGTACCTTGCCGGCGAACTGGACGAACCCGCGGATGGCGGTCAGGCTGGCAATACCCGCCCAGGTCAGGAACAGCCAGCGGACCACTTGGATGTTGCGCAGAGTGGAGAAGACCACCAGCAGTTCGAGGAACACGTAGAACTTGCGGATTTGAGGCAGGCCGGCCGCCGGGTCCGCCGAGAAGGCCAGGGCGATCACGGTCCCCAGCATGAACAGGGCGAGCGGCAGCCGTATGCGCGGCAAGCGCAATTTCTCGCCGGAAGCCAGCAGGGCGGCCAGCGCGAGGGCCAGCAGAATTTGAGAAATCGCGATCGAGAGCAGGATGGAGACGGCCGACCCAAACGTCAGCCAGCGTGCGGCGCGCGCGAGAAACGGTTCCGGGGGGTTCATGGAAACAGAACTTCAGTATGACAGAGTGAAAACGGCGGGAAGCGGCGATCCCCCCTACCCCCCCATGAACAACGCTCTCCGCATGCCCTCGGCCAGTGGTAGGCTGTACCCGATCAGGCATAACTGGTCCAGGGCGAATAACACCACCGATTCGATCCCTTCCCCCAGAGCCAGGCGCAGTTCCTTCGCCCACGGCGTGGTGTAGTCGCCGATGCCCACCAGGTGACTCCTCTGAGAGGGTGGGAAACCAAGCTGCATCGGCAGCGCGAGGGATTGCCGCGCTTTGTCCAGATCCCGGTCTCCTGTATAAGTGAAATTCTCGGTCTTGAAACAGGCTAGTTTCGCGGGCGTCCAGAAAGCGCTCGGAAGGTTGATGAGCTTGTTCAGCGGCGTATCATTGGTGTCTGGCGGATAGAGCACCTCGAAGCGCGCGTTCGAATAGGATTGCCGCACGAAAGCCATAATCGCCTGCGTGAATTGGCCGATCAGCGTGGGCAGGAACACGCACTCGTCGGGGAACGCGGCGGGGTCTGCATTCTGGCTGGTAATGGTCCCCAGGGGCCGTCCGTGCGCCGTTTGGAACGCGCTCTTGGTGTAATCGTCGTAGAAAGGCATGCCGGAGGGTGCGGCGAAGTACCACCACTGGACCTCGCCGAATTGCAGGTACGGAGTCACTCCCGCATTCGCCATCACCCCCGCCATGTCCAGGTAGACTTGCTGCCAGAACGCCGTGCTGGCCGGCGAGAAGTTGGTCTGCAACGCCGGGGTGTTGAGCCACGCCGCGTCGCCGTTCGGATATCTCTGAGCGATGCCCGCGGCCAGGCTGTCGTCTCCGTGCCGCAGTTCCATGCTGAAGGACGTGGTCACGCCGATACCGTACGATTTCAACGCCTCGAAGAAGCTGCGGCTCCAATCGCGCGCGGCGCGGTTCAGCCGGGGAGTGGCAGCCAGATCGGTGTGCCAGGTCCCGTCGACGCCCCCCGCCAACGCCGCCGGGCTGGCCTGCGCCGTGAAGTTTGTGTTGCCGGTGTTGGTGGCGACGGTCAGGCCGTTGCCAGCCGACCCCATTGTGCGCGCGGTGATCGTGAGCGTCGTTCCATCGGCATGCGCCCAGACCGCCGACGAGCCGGCCGAAATCAGAAACTCGAAGGCCTTCGCAATGCTCTGGGCCGTATCGCCGATCAAGTTGACATGTGCGAGCGGAGTGCCGGCCAGCGTGACTGTGGTGGTATCGCCGAAACGCGGAGCGCCCGTGAACACGATGGCGGCCGAGGCGTACTGGTTGCCCGTGCAAACCAATTCGTAGAACCACATGGCGCCGGCGTAATGGTTTGCCCGGCCTTTGAAGCCCAGCGTTGCCATGAGCCAGGCCGTCCTCTCCGGTGCGATGGCCAGCGAGTGGTCCGTATCCCAGTCGGTTGCCAGCGCGTTCACCGGCGAGGCGGCGAACACCGGCAGGTCCGCGGTGGGCATGGCGATCTCCAGGAAATCGAAGTAGACGTCCGTCGCCGCGGCGCCGGTGTGAGTGACCGTGACGGTGTGCTGCGCCTGCCCTGAGAATTGCCCTAGCGACACCCGAATGAGAACGTCCTCCAGCGATCGTTTCAGATTCACAATCAGGGCTGGATTGCTGTCCACTTGCACCGTCGCTTGTCCGGCGTTGTCGGAGTACCGCGTCCCCAGGTATAACGTGTGCGCGGCGGCGGAGTAGGTGCATTGCAAATGGTTACCCTGAGTAGTCGTATGGTGGATCGACCCTCCGGAGTAATTCCCGCGCTCTTCCACCCAAGCGCCGGTGTAGGAAATCTCCGGCGCGATGTCTTCAATCCTTCGGCTGCCCGGCCCGGCAACCTGATACTGTATGTCTGTTCCAGTAACTTGCCAGTTGGTTGCCACCACCGCAAATTCGCTTCGCGTGAAGTTACCGGACTGCAAATCCGCGGCCCACGTCCAGCGTAGCTTCCGCACGTTGGTGGTGGTGATGGTGTTTCCGAATTCATCTTTCAGATTGCTGAAATCCAGAGTCACGCGCCAGCGGTCGGGCGATGTTCCCCCTTGGAACATGGCCCAGGATGGCGACCACGCCCCCGTTCCATTGTTGGGGCTGTATACCCACCCGTATACTCCCACCCGGTTTCCGTTCGCCCCAGGCGCGCCAGCATAGGTCAGCGTGATCTGGCTGCCATTGGCGCTGGCTGAAACTTTGCTGGCGCCCGTCTGGGCGTTGATGTTGGCCGCCAGCCCGCTGGCCACGTCCGCCGCGCTGTTCCCCGCCACAACCCAGTAGTTGGGGTACTGGTCCAGCCACGCCAGTCCCACTATGTCCCCGGCTGCGGGCGCGCCTTGAAACTCAAATACCACCGCCGGTTGCGTGTAACTGCCATCCACCGCCAAGGCATACTGGAGAAGAGGAACTCGATGGAAGTTCTCGGTGTTGTTGGATTCCTCCCAGATTCTCAAGTAGGACCAGCTAATTGAGTCATACGTCGTGGAATCGAGCGGGATGCAGTTAGTGCGGGTTTCTTCGTAGCTGAGATGCATGCCGCTCAGATCTCCGTCCGGCAGGTTGCGGAGCACGGGATGCTGGAACACGTTGTCCCGATTCCATTCCACCACCGCCCAGTCGAATTGCTGACGCCAGCACCCCGAAACAGTGAACCCGCTGGCGCTGGTCCCACTGAGCGCCGCTACCGCCGACGGCTCCTGAAAGTAACACTGCAGGTCCCGGTCCGGGCGCAGTTTGGAGAGTTGGTCCGGCATTAGAGTCGGATGATGACGGTGAGGTCGGAGCCGGGAACGGTCTGTCCCACCGACAACACCGACAGCGTCACCTGCGCGCCCGATGGCAGCGGCGGCAGTGTGTTGCCGTTCACGGTGTTCGAAACGGTCGCCCACGCGGCAATGGTCAGTTGGCAGTACGACGCCCCGTTAAGGTTCAACTGGAGCTGGACCGCGGCATCGGCGGCCGCGCCCAGCACCGCGTACACATCCCGCACCGAGTGCGACGAGTCCATCACCAGCGCCGGCGCCGCCGATTGATCCACTGCCAGGTACCCGTCCACCTGGATCGAATACTGCCCGCCCGACAATGTTCGCAGCCCGCTGTCGGTGGTATGGGTCAGGCAGATGTCATTGGTCGGGCTGTTCCCCTGCTGGTTGGTAACGAACAACTCGGCGCTCGCTACCCGCACATCCGGAAACGTAATGGGGTAGCTCCAGCTTCCGCTGTAGGGGCTGCCGAAGAACTCCGGCGGGAACGGTGCGATCGCCGTCTTGCTCAGAAGGTGATACACCGGCGTTTGTGCCGCGTGTGCCGCCGCCTGGCTGCCATCGATGGCTCGCGTCACAGTGTACCGTGCGCCGTTGTTCTGGATCGACTCGACGCGGATCACCTCCAGTTCAATCTGGATGAAGCTTCCGGGTTGTGCGGACCCGGCCGCGCTGAGGCTCAGTTGCGTATCGCCGATGGCCACGGCGCCGGCCAGGGTAATCGCCGGCGTGCCCTGCAATTCATCCCAGTAGTACATCGTCAGCGTAGCCGCCGAAATGGTTCGCGTGTTGGTCGGGCCGGTGAAGGAAACCCCGCTCAGTTCCACCGTTCCGCCACGCTGGCCTGGCCCTAGCCCGAAAGATGGCATCGGGGGAACATCGCTGTCGCTCGTCCCGCCGCCGCCGATCTGCCACCGCGTAACCGTGGATATCTCCGGCGCGCATTCCACGTCGTTCGCATTGGCCGCGCGCCCGGTGAGATGAACTGTCTCTCCCGACCGGTTGGGAACCGCAAACTGCACCGGGCTGCTCCTGGTGAGCGCGCCAAATCGCCAGCCGGTCTCCGCCACTACGAAAAAACTGGTGGCATCCGGCTCCACGATCCATGCCGGTGCGATCGTCAGGCTGGTTGTATCGTTGGCCGCGATGACGCGCTCCTGCCCGGCGCCCGTGCCTCGCGTGATCCGCGCGATCATGCTGCGGTAACGGTTCGCGGTCATCTGCAACGATGCGTTTCCCACCGACGTCGCCGAGTGCATCGTCACGCCGCTCTCCGGTTGCAATTCCATCCGCCAATAAAAGTTGGCGTGATCGAAATTGGAATCGGGAGGGGCAATCAGTTGATTGGCGAGGCCCGTATCCGTGAACTGGCCGGCCAGCGCCTGGGCGGAAGCGATTCGAAAGAGTTCCGCCGGCGTGCTTCCCCGATAAACGTCAAACGTGCTCGTACCCGCCGCGAAACTCAACCCCGATAGCGTCACAGTGCTCCCGGCCGTCGAGATCGACGCCCTGACGATGAATGACAACCCACTTTCGTTTCCAGCGCTGTCCTGGCCGGAGACCGCATAGTACAGCGTCTGCCCACCCGCGAGCGTTCCACCCGTTCCAACCGCCGGCGCCAAGCCCAACAACGGTATGCCCGGCCCGGCGGCTGCCGCACTGCCTGGGCCCGCGGGCGGAACGAAACTGACCGATACGCTGGTTTCCACCGTGTTATCGCTGGCCGTGATCGTCGATTCCGCAACGCCGAATTGAACGTCTCCGTTTTCGTCCAACACGCCGCCGATGAGGGGCCTCGGCACGCCAACGCCGGCGTTCCCCTGCGTCACCCCTCCGGTAGCGGAGGTCACCTGGCCGTTGGTGTCGGAGTACCAAGCATCGTCGTGAATCTGCGCTGTGATGGTGGAGGTCCGATAGTTGGTGGCCGGCGAGATCTTCAGAACCCGCATCGCCTGGCGAGTAAGACCCTCCTTCAGGTAGGTAACCGTAATCAAGTCTCCCGGCCGGATCCCGAAGGCTTTGGCGCTGGTATCGAATTCGATGTAAGTGTTCCCGCGAACCAACTTGTCGAGATTGAATTTCAGAATCCGGGCCGCCTGGTCGTAATGCGGAAGGCCCAGCGCCGGGAGTGTTTTGGAGACCTCCTGTCCGGCCAGAGCGATGTCGGCGGGGTCCACTAGCTCGTAGCTGTCCTGCTGGTAGCCGTTGAGCGCGTCCTGAAACTCCACCGAGAGGCGGTTCGGCGTATCCGCGATGCTGCGCGCAGTCAGGGTCACGCTCGGTTCGCCATTGGGCCGCCTCAGGATTCCCGAAAAACCGTTGCTGCCGTCTCCAAATTCGTAGCTCGGCCAGCCTCCGTTGAGCGGTTGCGTGCTGTTTGAGCAGTCCGGCTTGGCGGGCTGCTGCAGCGCCGCCGTGTTCTCCACCTGCAACTGCAACACACCTCCCGGTCCGTAGGTGAGGTAAAGCCGAGCGGTATTGCGGACGCCGCGTACCACGTCTCCGCCGCTGCGCCGGTTCTGCAGAACCAGGTTGCACTGAAACCGCGGCAGCGTGATGGGGTTGCCATTCAAATCCGTGGAGTTGATCGATGCATCGCAGTATGCCGCGGCGGCCGCGAAGCTCGGAACGTCGATTTCAGAAGCGGCCCATCCGCTCCGCCGAAGAACATCCAGCAGGATCCATGCGGGGTTGCTCGAGAACTGGTCGTTGATGTACGTCCCGTCCGCCGCATAGGCCGGTACTTTCAGACCCTGCGCCAGCACCTTTACCGTGGGCAGCGAATTCCCATTGTTCAGTTGGTTGGGGACCACCACGGAAAGGTACGCCATGCTGCCATAAGGGTCTCCCGCCGGGTTTCCGCTTCCGTCCAGAAAATTGTAGTCCAGCGCGCCGTCGCGCGTCCCCAGCGTCTGAATGTTGTACCAGCCCGTGCCGGTCATGTTCCGGCCGGTGACTCCCATGGGAATCTCGACACCGCTCACCAGCACCGTCAGCACGCCCTCCATCTCTCCGATTCCCAGGAGCGCCTCCATCCGGGTGAGGTTGCCGTCGTTGCGCGCAAACACCACCAGCGGCTCCCACCAGGCCGTGCCGTACACCATTGGAACGTAGTCGTTGTAGCGCGCCTCGTTGTCCGAGACGGCCGATGTCGTCCAGTCTTTTCCGTAACCGCGCACGGAGATCGCCGGCGGAACGAACTCCAGCCCGCCGAACCGCGTGAACATTCCGCGCGCCTGGCAGTCCTGCCGCGTGTACCCGCACGACGTAAACGGCGCGCCGCCATCCAGACTGCCCATTCCCCCGGCGATCCCGGCGGAGTAGCCGCAGCGGTAATAGCGCGAGTATTTGCCGTTTGCGCCGCCGTCGACGGCTTCGGTCCGCTGACCCGCGGTCGCCGGGAACTCCCACGGACATCTGCGTTGGATGCGGACTTGCGGAAGCAGCAGCCGTTGCAGGTTCATCCGGTTGATGGCCGTCAGGCGGAATGTCGATTCCTTGATCTGGTCCGGCGGGTTGCAGATTCCTTGAAACACCACCGCGGTATCCGTCAGCGGAGCGTCGTTTCGCAAATCGTAAAATAGGAACGCGACCGTCAGCCGCGCGCCCTTCCATCCCGTCGCGCGCTCGATTTCCGAGAAGTGCGAGTCGGCGTTGGCCAGCACAATCGAGATTCGCGGGCTTCCGTCGATGCCCTGGTCGGACGCGGTCTGGATGTCGAAGGCGCTGTGCTGCAGAACTCGCGGCTGGTACGTCGCGCCGTCCACCGTCGCCTGGTGCGTGCTCCAGTGTTCCGTTTGGCCGTTGGCGAGCACGCAGTCGAACACCAGAAGCGGCGTATCCGTGACCGGCTGTTCCTTCAACTCAGAGATGGTTTGCATAAATGATGTTGACCGTGGCGGAGTGGCGGTTTACGCCGGTGGTGGTTAGGGAGAGGGCGTCATCGCGGAATCGCGCGTTCTCATAGACGCCGCCGGTGGTGGTCGCTTTGTATATCGACGCGCCCGCCTGCGGCTCCACTTGCAGGCCGAATACATCCGCGGAGCCTCCAGCCGGCAGTTCCAGGCCGAATACGATCGATTCCGCCGATGCGTCGCCGCTGGCTGTCAATACGATTCGGCTCCAATTTGTTCCCAGGGTTCGATCGGCGCGATTGCTTCCGTGCAGCAGGGTCGCCACGGTGGGTTGCGCCGACCGCGCGAATGCGCTCAGGCAATACACGTACCCCGCCGGCGCGGACAACGTCTGGGAGATGTTCTGAGCGCCGCCGCCGGAATCGGTGAGGTGCCATGCGTTGGTCCCGCCCGCCGGGTCGGCGATTCCGCCCGCAATCGAGAGGAACGGCTGCTTTGCCCAAGCCGCATTGTCCAGCTTGTCGCTCCACGCGAAGAGGTTGGCGGTTGGATCCAGGAACGTGAAACCATTCAGCGTTCCCTCGGTGGCTGCGAAGAATTGCTGCAAGGCGGCAACTTCGTCATCGGTCAAGCCCGCGTACGCCAACTGCCATTCGGTGATTTCCGCCGCCGGATCGGCCAGCTTGATCGGCCTCCCGTCCAGGGACGTATTCACCACCGTCCGCAAACGGCGCCGTTTTTGAACCGGAAACTGGCTCAATGCTCCGGTGGCGAGTTGTGGGTATACCAGCATGTGCTATCCCCGGTTCTCGATCACGGTAAGCGAGGTCTTACCCTGCATTTCCGCCATCGCGGTCAGGTCCAGTTGGTCGCTGGCCAGGCTGCAATTGGCGTATTGAGTTGCGTCCCACGGATCGGTGAATGCGAAGTTCCCGAAACATCCCTGGTTGTCGGCGAAGAACTGTTCCAGCGCCGCCATTTCACTCTCGTCCAGCGCGTTCAGGCGGATCTCCCAGCGGTGCAGCGGCCCGGCCGAGTCCCGGTAGCGTTGCTCCACTCCGTCCACGAATCGCAGCGCCTGGTTTTGAAACCGGAAGGTCCTGGTCGCCGGATACTGCGCCACCGCGTTGGTCTTTAGCTTGGGGAAGGTGGACATGTCAGAGGTCGTTCACCACGTCGTTGATCGAATTGCAATTCAACATCGCGTCTCGAACCGCTTGGGCAATCTCGCTGCTATGGTCCAGAAACGATTGCGAGTCCATGGCTTGCACGTTCACCGTGATCTGAGGCGCCGGAGCGCTGCTGGGCCCGGAGGGCACCCCGCTGCTGCCGGCGCTGGCCGGAGCTGCCACCCCGCCGGCCTGTGCGCTCGCTCCGTCGGGCGCCGCGCCGTACGCTCGGGGCATCCCCATCTGGTCGTAATCCGCGCCGCTCACGTCGCTGCCCGTGTCCGCTCCTTCGAAGTAGATCGGGTCCGGCATGGCGTATTTCACCAGCGGCGGGGTGCCCTGTGGGCCCGCCGGTGTCCCCCCGCCTCCGAACAGCCCCATTAACCCGACGATCAACGGGACCATGCCCAGCCCGCTCTCCAGAACCGTGGTTGCGATTGACTCCACCGTACTGCCGCTGGTTGTGCCTGCCGTGGAAGCGCTGTTGCTGCTGCTGGTTGTGCCGGCAATGGAAGCGCCGCCGCTGTTTGTCTCCTGGGTGGAAGCGCTGCTGCCGCTGGTTGTGCCCGCGGTGGAAGTGGCGCCGCTGTTCGTCTCCTGGGCGGAGGCGCTGCTGCCGCTGGTTGTGCCCGCGGTGGAAGTGGCGCCGCTGTTCGTCTCCTGGGCGGAAGCGCTGCTGCCGCTGGTTGTGTCCGCGGTGGAAATGCTGTCGCTGCCGGTTGCCTGCGCCCCGTTGCCCCCCTGGAGTTCGCCGAGTTGCTTCACGGTGTCGCTCAGTGAGGCGGCGATCTCTTCGGCGCTGTGTAGCGTCCCACCCAGGTTGGGATCTTGTTGCCCCGCGACCGCGACAAAAGTCTCGTAAAGCCTATCTTGTGTTGCGCTGGCCATAGTCGATCTCCGCGGCAAAAGCCCTTTCCAGAATCACGAACGCTTCCACCTGCCGTGCGCTCAGCTCCGCAAAATCCACTGCTCGCAGCCGGCGACGCACAAAAAACTCCTCCACCAGCGTCTGGCTCTCAGCCGTGATATACGGCTTCGGGCAGGTTCTGAGCGCCACGTCCCTTCTCGCCCAGACCAACGGCCCACTGGCGCCCTCGCCCATCCCCAACCACCCGCACCGGCGCTTTTTCTCCAGGCCGGACTTCCGGCAGACGTCGCACTTCCAACCGGCCTGGTTGGAAAACTGAAAGTGGAAGGCGACAATCAGTTTTTTCGTTCCGCCTCGTTCAGTCCCGTCTCTGCCCGCACCGCCGCCAGCGCTTCCCGAAAGAGGTTCTCCGGCCCGGCTTCCGCCAGTAGTTCGGGTGTGGCATCCGACCCGTCCAGTTCCAGCCCCGATACGGCCCGCAGTCCCCACGTCAGGAACAGCCGGTCGATCTCCGTCTGGAGCAGCGCCGCGTCCATCTTGTCGCCCGGCGTCTGGCCGGCCTCCAGGAACTCCATTCGCCGGGCCAGTTCCCGCACCCGGCGCATCAGCTCCACGCGGCGTCCGAACGAGATCTTCGCCAGCGTAAATGTCACCCCGCGCGCAACTTGCGACTCCACCGTCCTTACGCTTTCGTAGGTCATGATTATCCGAACGCCACCGCGATTTCGTTGTCCACCGTGCCCTGCGCGCGCGATTGCCGGAATTTCCACTGCAACCGGTTCTGGCCGTCATTGAACTCCGGCACCTCCGGAATCACGCTCTGCAGGTACACGGCCATCACCTGTCCCGCGGTTTGGCCCAACTGAAACATGACGCTGATCGGCGATTGCTGCCTGGCGGCCTGATAGAGACCCGTGGTGGCGGCATCGTCCTGGCTGACCAGCTCCAGAGCCGCCGTCACCGACCGCTGGCCCGGGGAAATGGCGCGCGGCAGGTTCGATCCGAACTCCTTGGACCGCGTGTCCAGTTGGTTCTTGAGAACGATGGAGGCGCTGGTGATGGTGAGGAACTGCGACGGCGAGGTTCCCAGCCACGCTTCACCCATGTTCCCC
>Ga0209039_10000792_pt1 | contig 30352 bp, 72 predicted proteins | sample BogFormECP12_OM1_FD_188238 | JGI IMG/M metagenome (GOLD analysis project Ga0209039, IMG submission 188238) | Bog forest soil microbial communities from Calvert Island, British Columbia, Canada - ECP12_OM1 (SPAdes) (version 2) | ecosystem: Environmental > Aquatic > Freshwater > Wetlands > Bog ... | reverse complement strand
TCTGGGACGTGTTCGTCGGCGAGTCCGAGGTCGGCTTCACGGCGGACGGCGTCGCCGTCGTCAGGGACCGCTCCTGGCGCACCGACCCGCACGACAACGACTACGGGACGGACGCCGACTAGAATCAAAGACTTAGGCCGCAACCAGACGATTTCCCCCGCCCTGTAGTATAATGCAGACGGGAAGAGGGAAAACGCATGAAGCTAGGCACACCGGGCACGCCTACGGTCTCGACTGGCGTCCAAGAAGAGTCGGACTTTCAGTTCGCCAACAACGCGGTCGCCTTCGACGCGTTCTCCAGCAAGCTCTACACCGACAAGCCCCGCGCCATCATCCGCGAGCTGTCGTGCAACGCCTTCGACGCGCATGTCGCGGCGGGGTGCCCCGACAGGCCGTTCGAAATCCACCTCCCCACGCCCCACGAGCCCTACTTCGCCATCAACGACTACGGCACTGGCCTGAACCACGAGGACATGAAGGCGCTGTTCTCCCTCTACTTCGGCTCCAACAAGCGCGACTCCGACAAGTTCATAGGGGCGCTCGGCCTCGGCTCCAAGTCCCCGTTCTGCTACGACGGCAACGGCGGCAGCTTCAGCGTCGTGTCGCGGCACCAGGGGATCACCCGCTGCTACGTCGCGTCCAAGACGAACGGGCGGCCCAAGCTTGAGCGCATGGGCGACGAGATGGAGACCCCGAACGCGCCGAACGGCATAGAGATCAAGTTCGCGGTGGACACCGCAGACATCTGGGAGTTCGAGAACAAGGCCAAGATCGCGTTCGAGTTCTTCGAGCCGATGCCCGTCGTCAACCTTGAGAAGTTCGAGGTCACCAAGCAGAAGTACGTCCTGAAGGCCGCCAAGTGGGGGCTGCGCTCCGAGGCGAAGACGGCCTGGGGCCACGGCGTCCGCGCCATCATGGGCAAGGTGCAGTACTCCGTCGGAGACATAGACGTGAGCCGCGCCTCGTACACCCAGCAGAAGGTGCTGGCGATGCCCATCGACCTGTTCTTCGAGATAGGCGACCTGGACTTCGCCATCAGCCGCGAGTCCCTTGAGATGAAGCCGCGCACGGTGAAGGCCATCCTCGCCGCCGTGGACAACGTCTACGAGGAGTTCATCCAGACGGTCAAGGAGAAGATCGAGGCGTGCGAGCACGTATGGGAGGCGCGGATCATGCTGTACAGCCTGATCAACTCCACCTCCAACGCGGGCTACGGCGGCGGCAGCATGGGCGGCCTGATCAACGAGGCGCTCAACTCCGGCAAGCTCTTCGGCAAGTACAAGAACTTCACCTACGAGCAGCGGATGCCACAGGTGAACGAGCTGCTCTACGACCACGCCACGACCACGCGCTTCACGCGCAACGGGCGCTCCAGCGCGAGGGCGAACAAGACGAAGGTGATCGGCATCGGCCAGAACATGACGGCCGACCAGGTGCGCGACGCGCGAAGCCGCGCGAAGCGCGACCCGTCCCTCGCCACGGGGTGGAAGTTCAACATCGACGTTCAGCCCGACGTCCACTTCGTCATCAACGACACGAAGGTCCCGGGCGACAAGTACGTCCACTACTACATCCAGAACGCCTCCGACAACGGCGGCGCGAAGACGGTGTACGTGATCCACCGCCGCGAGAAGGCGTCCACCCCGGCCCAGATCGTGGCGGACGGCAAGGCGCTGCTCGCCAGCATCGGCCAGCCGCCCTTCCTGCTCATGTCCGAGCTCCAGAAGCGTTACGGCATCTTCGTGGACCCGGCGGCGGGCAGCGTGCCGCGCAGCCGCGAGCGCCGCGAGATCGTGACGCTCCAGGACCCCGGCAGCCGCTACCGCTACACGACGGTCGGCTGGACGAAGGCGTGGGCCAAGGCCCCCGAGACCCTGCCGCAGGGCAAGAAGTTCTACGTCGCCCTGGACAAGCTCGTCGCCACGGACGCGAAGTTCAACGACGCGTGGGAGTTCCACAGCTTCGTCGGCACCGTGCAGGCCAGCGGCAAGTTCGGCCTGGACGGCAGCACGCCCGTGTACGGCCTGAAGCGCGGGTGCAAGCAGATCAAGAACAACGACGGGGAGTGGGTGGAGCTGATGACCCACGTGATGTCCCGCGTCAAGCGCATCATGACGCCGCAGAAGACGGCGCAGCTCAGCCTCTACCTCAAGCCGTTCGACGAGAGCATGTACCACGACCTGCTCAAGCACGTCGCCAAGGAGCAGCCGCTCTCCGCCGACAGCCCCGTGCAGTCCTTCGCCCTGGCCCTGGCCGAGGCGGACGCGCACGACGAGAAGAACTGGAAGGCGTTCCAGACGGTGCTCAACCTGGCCCAGCAGCGCGGGAAGTACACGCCTGGGACGCCGACGGACTTCAACAAGCAGTGGCAGGCCATCAAGCAGATGTACCCGCTGCTCACGGTCGTCGCGGGCTTCAACCGCAGCATGGCGACCGCCGCCGTGCGCGAGAGTGTGATAGAATACGTTAGGATGATGGACAGGAAGATGGCGGACGAGGCGGCCCAGAAGGCGCAGCAGATCGCGCAGATGGCCCTCGCCGCGACAGCCTCAGGAGGGGACAATGCCAGCAATTAACTATTCTCTGAAGGAAGGCGAGAGCGTCACGGTCTGCCTGATGAACAAGCAGACGGGGCTCCCCGAGTTCCACCCGCTGCACTCCACGCACCCGACGTTCAAGCCGCTGGTCCGCGCCCTGAAGCGCAAGGACTGGAAGCGCGTGCCGAAGCTCATCTCGACCGCCGCGCTGATCGCGGACAAGTCGCAGGGCAGCGTCGAGGTCAAGAAGGGCGGCGTCTACTACAAGGGCACGCTGATCGACAACTCCCTGACCGTCCGCATCCTCCAGATCATCAAGGAGGGCAAGCCCGTCTCCGCGATGCTGAAGTTCATGGACAACCTGTACCAGAACCCCGAGCAGTTCGCCATCGGCGAGCTGTACGACTGGCTGGCGGGCTGCAAGCTGCCCATCACCGACCGTGGGACGTTCATGGCGTACAAGCGCGTCCGCAGCGACTACAAGGACTGCTACACGGGCACGATCGACAACTCCGTGGGGCAGATCATCTTCATGAAGCGCACGGACGTCTGCAAGGACCGCCAGCAGACCTGCGAGCGCGGGCTGCACTTCTGCTCCATCGCGTACCTGCCGAACTACCCCGGCGACAAGATCATGATGGTGGAGATCAACCCGAAGGACGTGGTCAGCATCCCTGTGGACTACGACTACTCGAAGGGCCGCACCTGGCTCTACGAGGTGGTCGCCGAGGTCCCGCAGGACCAGCTCGCCCGCCTCTTCGACCAGAAGATCGACATCGAGCAGTACCAGACCGCCGTGTACAGCGTGGCTAAGGACCGCCGCAAGCTGCTCGCGGACATCCTGGCCCTGCCCGCGATCAAGAGCATGGTCCGGCACCAGCGCAAGCTGAAGGCCAAGAAGGTGAAGCGCGGCCGCAAGGCGAAGACCGAGCAGTTCATCCTGTCCGAGAAGTCCATCAAGAAGATGACCATCGGGCGTCTGACCTCGCTCTACAAGAAGTTCGCGCCCCCGGCCCCGCCGAAGCCGTCCAGCCTGACCGAGAACCGCCTCCACGACATCCGCGTGTCGTACGGCTTCTCCCGAGGCCAGGTCGCCACGAAGATCGGCGTCACCTACGGCACGGTGGCGAACTACGAGAACGCGAAGTTCGTCCCGCAGGACGTGATCGACTCCTACCTGGACGCGCTGATGCGTCTGGCGCGTCTGGGGCCGACCAAGGCCACGGGCATCTCGTTCCCGAAGAAGACCGCGCAGAAGTCCAAGGCCGCGGCCGCCGCGTCGTACGCGCAGTACGACCCGCAGTCCGCCGCCAACTCCGTGGAGGACGACTCCGTGGAGGAAGGCGACGAGTTCGGGTACGAGGTTGGAGACGAGGTGGAAGTCGAGGACTAGGACTTCCCCGCACAAGATAGGGGCACCCCTCTTCCCGAGGAACGCCCCTTAAACCGGGCACCCAGCACCGTCAAGTCTCTCTAAACTTCGAACGGCGGGTGCCCGGTTTCCCTTTTGGCCGCAAACGGCTGATTCCACGGTGAATACAGCCAGACGATTCCGCCCCGACGGGCGTATACTGTGTGAGGAGGGAACATCAATGGCTAAGAAATCAGCAGCAGACGTGGCCGCCGACCTGAAGAGCACGATCGACGCCGCCAACTCCACCCCCGAAATCCTGCGCACCCCAGAAAAGAAGAACGCCTCGAAGTCCGTGTGGAAGGGCTACATCAGCGCCTTCGGCGTGATGCTCATCCCCGCAGCCGCCTACAAGGCGACCGACGAGGACAAGATCGAGCGCCACATGTACCACTCCGCCGAGTGCCTGAACCCGCTGTCGCAGGGCAAGATGAACTGCTCGGGCTGCGGAGCCACGGGCATAGACAAGTCCGCCGCCGTGAAGGGCGTCGAGGTCAACGGCAAGATCGTCCTCCTGACCGACGAGGAGATGGAGTCGCAGAAACCGTCCTCCGACAAGGTCCTCAAGATCACCGAGTTCGTCCCCGTTGACGCGGTGGACCCAACCTACTACGCGTCGAGCGAATACCTCGCGGCGGGAGAGGGCGGCGAGAAGGCTTTCGCTACCTTCCAACAGGCTCTAGCGAGCAAGAACCGCGTGGCGATCGGCACGTTCGTGAGCAAGGGGCACCAGTACACCGTCGCCATCCGCGCGAAGGGGCAGTACGGGCTGGTCATGTCCTACCTGTACGCGGAGCACGAGGTCCGCAACTGCGGCAAGTGGAAGTCCGTAGCGACGAACCCCGACGAAGTCGCCCTGTGCGAGCAGCTCATGACGGAGACGGAATACGCGAAGGACGCCTTCACGGCCGCCGCGTACGACCCGTTCATCGCCAAGACGCGCAAGATGATCGCGGACAAGGCCAACGGCGTCGAAGCCGCGAAGCCGACCGCGTGCGACGAGCCGAAGCAGGGCACGGACGACCTCCTGTCCTCGCTCAAGAAAATGCTGGACCAGCAGAAGTCCAAGGCTGCGAAGGCGTAAGACGTTGTAGGTCGGGCAGTGGCGGGGTGTAAAGCGGCCCAGACGTGGGCAACGACGAAGCCCCGCCGTCCGACCAGTTCCGCAGCGGCTCCGCACGGGCGAAACGGTTCATTGTTTCCTCCAACCCGTGCCTGAGCCGCTACGGAACAGAGAGGAGACGGCCTGTGAAGACGACGCTTTTCGTTCTCGTGTTGGCTGCGGTCCCCGCCCTGGCGCAGGAGCCGTCGGCCCCGATCAAGTCAGCGGAGACGGTGACGGTCGCCGCCTCGCACCCGTGCACGAGCGTCGCGGTGGGCGACTCGAAGCCCGCCCCCGTGATCTACCCCGAGCCGCGCCCCACCAAAATCTCACTGGGCGAGTACGCCCGACGCATCCGCGCAGCCCACGGCTACGCCCCCAAGGCCGCCACCTACAAGGTCAACGACGACGCCCCGATCGAGGAAGTGGCGTACAAGGAGTTCAGATGACAGTCACAAGGCGCTGCTGCTCGTCAACCGAGAACGACAGGCACGACAAGGACTGCCCGGTGGGCGTCCGCGAGGCCGAGCTGGCCGACGCCGCGAGGCGGACGGCGCAGTGGCAGAGGGACATCGCCGCTGGCCACGGGCCGCTGCCCGTGTTCCGCGTCACCCTGGACATCGCCGAGCCCGAGGACCTGGAGTTCCGCAACTCCGTGGCGCGTCACGGCATCGCCATGCGCTTCACGGGCGTGACGAACCCGTCCTACGAGTACGAGTTCACCGCCCTGACCCGCGAGGCGCTCGTGGGCCTGATAGAGGTCGAGCTCAACGACGGGAGCGGCGACATGGCGTACCTGACCGACCTGATCGAGGAAAGCACGGTGACCGCGTGAGCAGCGACTTCAAGCCAGGGGACACCGTGGAGTACTGCGGCGAGCAGGCGACCGTGGTCGCGAACTACGGCACGAGCGGCACCGTGGAGATACCCGGCGAGGGGCGCATGTCCTGGTACTGGGTGTTCGACGGCGAGCCAGTCAAGTTGGTACGGAGGGCGGCATGAACAGGCTAGCGGGAATCTCGGCGTATTTCCACTACAACCCGGACCTGAGCGGCGACGTGGAGGTCTACCTCGACGGAGACCGCGTCACGGACCTGGTCACTGGCAAGCGGATCGTGTCGATTTACGGCGCGGACCTGATGCTGCTGGTCGCGGAGTACGTCCGCCTGGAAAAGATCGCACGCGTCGAGCAGATGACCATGGACCAGGTGCTCGGCATCGAGGAGCCGCTGCCGCAGCAGGTGCCCGCCGCAGAGTGGATCAAGTCCCCGCAAGCGAGGAAGCCGTGAAGGACAGGATAGAGGCGATCCTCATGGGGCTGTGGCACCCGAGGCGCAAGGTCCTGACGGACGCGAAGCGCAGCGGGACGGACCGCAGGGCGGCTGACAGGGGGACGACCGACCGCAGGGCGATAGCGCCCGTGACGGGCGCGGAACTGAAGGCGAGACTGGCGGAGCTCAATGGCTAAGAAAAGAGTCACGCGGGACGGCGAGAAGCACCTGACGCGGGAGGACACGCTCAGCATGCCTAAGAAAGCAGGGCCGCGTATAGTCCGCGCCTACGAGCTGAAGCCCGGTGACCGCTTCACCTACATCCCCGCAGCCTGGTTCGGGCCTGGGACGGTGACGCAGTCGTACGGCGACCGCGTCCTGCTCCCGAACGACGCGTGGTACCAGAACAGCTACCCGCTGAGCAAGGACGGGAAGCACCGCGTAAGCGGCACCTGGACGCTGAAGTTCGACGCGCCCGTGGTGAACCCACCGGGGGTCGAGTACTGCCACTGCGAGACCAAGTTCCTTTTGCTGAAGAGGGGGAAACGCTGTAGACTGAAGGCTAAGGCTGGCCGCCCGCCTGACCGTTCCGGGAGGTAAGATCGAAGGTCCGGCAGAAGACCGCCGCCTGGGGCTCCGATCGGGTAAGTGCGGAAGAGCGCACGCCGAGAGGGGAAGGCCGCCAGGGCTAATACGAGAGACGCCAGCACAACTTTATGCCCGACCCGCTGAAACCCGAGCTGCCGCTGCTGATGAAGCTGGGCAGCATCATCGTGCACGCCGAGGAGTACCTCGGTGACACGGGCAACCCGGTGGACAGGGTCGCGCTTGAGGCCCTCCTGAAGGAGGCCGACGTGCAGGAATGGATCAGGGACATGGGGGTCTTCCTGCCCGTGAAACGATAATGACTTTGGCGCAGACAATGCAGGCGGAGCCGACCAAGGGTTCCCTCCAAGGACCAATCGGGACTCCCCTGCGAAGTAGCACTGCGCCAGATGCGGAGCCGGATTCCCGGCCCTTTCCGGGTGCCTCCGGCTCCGTTTCCAATTCCGAGGAGGCGTAATGGCGACTGACGGGCCCAACCCGAGACCGTGCGACGGCAAGATTTTCAAGAAGGGCGAGATTCTGGCCAGGATCGACGGCGCGTCCAACGCCGTGGAGAACTGGGTCCTCGGCGTGGCCAAGAGGGCCGACGCCAAGGTGGACTGGCACTACGCCGGGGGCGTCGCCAACGTGCTCCACCTCGGCGACGCGAAAAGCCGCAAGCGCACCCTCCAGGCGATACGGGACCTCGAGCCCTCGCTGAAGGGCGAGATACTGTACAAGGCGGAATAACCCGCGCCCACGGGGCGGCCGGGGGCATCAAACGGTAGAGAGGGAGCCATGTTCAAGGACAGCGAAAAGATCGTCAAGGAGCTCGCGCCGCTGCTCAAGAAAATCTACGAGCGGCAGTCGGGCGGCTGCTGCCTCCACGGCATCGTGGACGACGGGAACTGGGAATCCACCTACCCGGACGACTGGCTCAAGCACAAGGACTGCCGCGAGGCGTACGCCCTGATCCAGCAGATGGACCCGGACGACCGCGAGCGCCTGGAGCACAGCGGCGGCGACGAGCTGCGCCTGCTCCCGCTCATCGAGGACGACGACGGCTTCGAGGACTACGAGGAGACCTGCGAGGACTGCGGGATGAACCCCGTCGGGGGCCACCCGCCGCTGTGCGACGGCTGCCACGAGTCCATGCAGGACGGGGAATAGCATGACCATAGACAACTCCGTGAACGTCCGCGCCTTCCGGCTCAGCGAGCTTGAGGGGCTGGACGACATCACCGTGTTCCTCCAGGACCTCGGCCCCGGCCAGGGGCGCATCGTCGTGGAGTGCTACGGGAGCGCGTGGAGCGCCTACTTCGGCGCGATGGGCGGCGCGAAGGGCATCCAGGGCTTCGTGCGGGACGCGGGGCTGGACTACCTGGTCCCCAAGTTCAACGCGCCCACGCTGAAGGGCAGGAAGCGCGACGAGGACTACCTGAGGAAGATTCTGGCGGCCGTCAAGGCCGCGCTGTAGGAGGAGACGATGCTGACCGAATGGCCAACGACGCGGACCCTGGGCATGTGCATCTGCACGGGCCTGGTCGCGTTCGTCCTGGGGCAGTGGTCCGTCCTGGGGCAGTGGTTCGGCCACGACGGCCCGCCCAGCAAGACCGACTACAAGGTGGTCGTGAAGCAGGTGGACAAGCCCTGCCCCGCGCCGCCCAAGCCCGAGGAGCCGCCCGCCGAGGGCCGGACCGAGACGCTGACCTCCGGCTTCGTCCGCGTGATCAACACCGACCAGAAGCTCCTGGTGGTCGAGACCGACTACGGGTTCATCAAGGCGCTTGAGCCGTACTGCTGGCAGAGCACCACCCTGCCCGTCTGGGTCGGGATGCGCGTGCAGCAGGTGAACTACCGCTGGATCGCCGACGGCCAGTGCTACGCCGTGGACTACATCGGGCACGCCTCCGAGGGCGACCTGAAGACCAACGCGGCCGGGGTGCAGAAGTGAGCCTGAAGGCGCAGACATGCACGACGATGATCGCGGAGCTCCAGGCCATCCTGGCGGAGCACGGCGACCTCACGATATTCCACGTGGACTCCAGGAGCGACTCGGCCCAGGAGGTGTACTGCACCGAGGTCGACGAGAACTCCCACTGGGAAGGAGCGCCCGAGGAGAAGGCGGTGTACCTGTCATGAGGATCGAGGGCCCGGTGTTCAGCGACGACCCAGGCGTGCGCGTCCCCGCCGAGAACTTCTGCGCGACGCTCAACGCGAACGTGGACAACAAGAAAGTGTCGGACAAAGAGTTCAGGGCGTTCGTGCGGCGCACGCTGCCGATCGTCCAGTTCGTGCAGGTCGTGCCGTGGAGCGAGGGAGACACCAAGAAGCGATGAACCGCGACCAGTGCGTAAAGACGACGCTTTTCGTTCTCAAGCTCGCGCAGGAGCTAGGCTGGACGCCGTGGGGCAAGCCGCACACACGGAGTCCCGGCAACGACAGCAAGTACCAATGCTTCCGGCGCGGGAACCGCTACCTGTGGGTCGGCAACTATTTCATCGAACGGGACGACGAGTCAATCGCCCACGACTACGTCAACTCCACGCCGGAGTCCACGCGCAGCCTGGTGGCCGGGCAGCCGAGCACGGGCGAGACCATAGTTGGCTGATGAACCGGAAAAGATTCAAGGCCGAGGTCGGGAAGTACCTGGACGGCCTGGTGGCGCAGTCCGGCGGAGACGCCGAGATCAGGGTGGTCGTGGCCGAGGGCGTCGCAAGCTACGTGGCCGTAGAGCTCAGGCACATGAAGGGCGTGCGGTTCCTGGAGACCAGGGGAAAGGGGTACGAGCTGGCATGGCGAAAAAGAAAAGCAAAGGCACCCAAGAAATCCCGAAAGAGAACCTCGTCACGGTAGAGCGCGAGCTCCTGAACCCGTTCGACGGCAAGCGCATCTACTGCGTCGTCGCCGACACCGTGCAGCACCCGCTTGAGTTCACGGGCGAGTACTCCGGCCCGCTGACCCCCAGGCGCACGCCCGACACGCGCACCGTCGCCCAGGTCGCTGGCCGCGCCATGGCCCAGGGCGAGCACGCCGTATCCAAGGTCCGCTTCCACATGGTCCGCGCAGAGGTGCTACGCGCCCTCAGGGTCGCGAAGGCCTCGAAGAGCAAGGAGGTCTGGTTCCTCGGGCACCACTTCATGTTCTTCCACGAGGTCACGACCATCAACCTCGCGGCGCGGGACAGCTTCGAGCTCTACCACGTCCTCCGCCTGCTGAGGGCGAAGGGCGTCCCCGTCCACTCCTTCAGGGACACGAACCCCGCCGTCTACGGCGAGGGCAAGGTGCTGACGGCGATCGCCACGGAGCCGATCGACCCCGCCGCCGTGGACGGCATCCTGGACTACCTCCCCCTGTGGTACCGCCCCGAGAACGCCCCCAAGCCCTCCGTGGGCACGGCGGCCGACCTAAAATAGCCCGCAAACTGTTGATAAACAGGTACTTTGAGCCTGGACGTTTCCGCTCGCCCTCCTGTATACTGTGTGAGGAGGGAACAGATGAGCAACGCACTGGTCGTAAGGGTTCCTGAAGATCGCAAACTGCCGGACAACGCGCAGTACACCAACCGCTTCCAGATCAAGTCCGAGTCATCGGAACGCCTCTACACGATCGCTCAGAGCAAGAGCGGCCTGTGGTGGGCCTGCTCCTGCCCCGGATGGATTCGCCACAAAACCTGCAAGCACCTTCAGAGCATGGGCCTCCCTGGCCGTCACCAGCCGTTCGAAGCCACGCTCGCGGCGGGGAAATAACATGGCTCGCAAAAAATCACAATTCGGCGGCAAGCCTGGGTACTTCGAGAAGTTGGCGATGGGCACGTCCCACCCGACCTATGACCCGAAGGTTGAGGGCTACGGCTCCGACGCCGAGTGGCAGAGCATCTTCAACGTCGTGATGGGCTTCGAGGAGGCCTCCAACGTCCGCAAGAACTCGAAGCGCGGACAGACGGACTGGCAGGTCATCGCGGAAATCTCGGGCATCCACGTCGACGAGAGCAGTGTTTGGAGCGAGATCAAGAGCGCCTTCCGCAAGGCGTCCATGAACTCGCACCCCGACCGCGCCTCGCAGACGGGCATGGACCCCGCCGTCGCGGAGGAGACGTTCAAGGAAGTCAGCGCCGCGTTCGTCATGCTTGAGGACATCTATCGTTCGAAGGGACGGATTGAGTAGATGAAACGGGCGCATCCAAAGACGAAGGCGGAGCGATCAGCGGAGAACAAGGCAGGGCGGAGGAATTGACCAAGGCCTTCATGTCGCAGCAGATGTCGGACAGGGAGCTCAACCGCCTCCTGGACGAGTTCCTGGACAGGCTGACGGCGGCGCTGCCGCCGCTGACCGACGCCCAGGCGTTCGAGGCGCTGAGCGCCGACGAGGCGACGAGGACGTTCGCGGAATCGATACCATGTTGGATGGGGGACAGCAATGGCAACTGAAAACAAATCCGAGGAGCGGGCCGCCAAGTTGCACCAGGCCTTGGCACGCATCCGCGCCATCGCGTCGCTCGGCGGCAACCTGCCTGACGACCGCCTGACCTCGCGCACGGGGCCGAACGACGCCGCCGCGAGGGGACTGATGTACACCGAGGCCCGCCGCCTCGCCAACGAAGTCGTGAAACTTCTTGAGGGAGTGAAACTGTGAAAAGCAGACTGTTCCTCACCGTGTTCTACGCGCTGGCGGCCTTCTGGGCGCTGCTCGTCCTCAGCCGCACGGGCAGCCTCCCGGCGTGGCAAGCCTGGGGCATGGCGCTGCTCCCCGCCTTCTTCATCGGGGCGCTGGGGCTGCGGATGTACGCCGCGATCAACGTCAAGAACTTCATCCGCAAGTGCCGCCTCGCGCCCAAGCACGAGGTCGTCAACGGCACCAACCCGCTGGCCCCGTGCCAGACCATGTACCGCCAACCTTACTTCGACCCGAGGGTGAACTGATGAGCGAAGCCAAAGCAAAGACCGTGGCAGAATCCGTGATGTACCAGGTCCACTACTTCCGCGCTCTGTACCACATGTACCAGGCGAAGCGGTGGCTACGCAAGGCGCAGGTCACCGCCGAGAAGCTCGCGGCGTTCATCGACGGGTGCAAGGAGCGCGGCGAGGACACGCGGTCGCTAGTGGCGTCGCGGCACCATGCGGAGCTCGTGGCGATGATCGCGAAGGTGGAGAAGCAGACCAAGGACCTCCCCGAGGACGAGAGCCTGGAGGCGGCCCTGGAGAAGTTCAACAGGCAGACGGACGAGCTGCTGGCGCAGGGCGGCGACGACCCCTATGCGAATTGACATCAAGGCGATACTGCGCGACCCGGAGCAGCGGAGGGACCTGATGATCCGCGTGATCGTCGCGACCCAGGCGCGGGAGGGCATCAAGACGACGCAGGAGCAGGCCGCTGCGGCGTACGACAAGGTCCTTGAGGAGAAGCGATGAGCCGACACGTGATCATGCGGGACAAGGGCACGCGCGAGACGCGCAAGAAGGTGCCGTGCCAGACGGGCATCGGCTTCGCCTGGGTGCCGGACGGCCAGGAGGAGTTCGAGTACGAGGTCACCCTCGAAGGGACGGGGCTGCACAAGCTCGTGCTCCGCGCCGCCGCCAACGCCAACGGCGTGAGCGTGCGGGGGCCGCTGCGGGCCAGGATCACGAACCGGAGGAAGATATGAAGCGCCTGAACCTGAGGAACCGCGAGTGCCCGAGGTGCGGGGGCAAGATCGGCGTCATCCGCCGCGCCACCGCCACGGAGCCGCTCCAGACGCTAGGCTGCCGGAGCAACATCCACATCCAGGTGGACGGCACCTGGGGCTACAGCGCGGACGACTTCCCCAAGAAGCAGAAGCCCAAGAAGCCGACCACGCAGGCGGAGGTCGACAAGTTCATCGCGACCGTCCGCTACCCCAAGTTCGCGGCCTTCGCCGTGAACAAGATCATGGCGAAGTTCAAGTTCACCCGCGAGCAGGCCGAGGCGGCGTGGAAGGCGAGGGCGATATGAGGCTGAGCAAGACGGACGCGGGGACCATACTGCACGAGTTCTGCGCGGGGCTGGGGACCAGGTGTGACCTGGACGCCCCCTCGCACCGCAAGGCGTTCGACAGGGCGGTCGCCGCCCTGGCAGGCAAGGGCGCGGCGCTGGACACGCAGACGCTCCCGAGGACTACGGGGGGCATCAAGATCAACTCGCGCCGCCCCCTGTACGACGAGAAGCCGGACGGCTACATGGAGTCCGACAGGGACTACGTGGAGAACAACCTGGAGCTCTGCGTCGAGATACTCAACGCGCTGGAGATGGCGGGCTTCCTGAACGCGGTGCTGAAGGCGAGGGGCAAGTAATGCCAGTCACCTCCAAGCCGCTGTGGCAGCGATGGCTGCACACGCTCGTCTCGGGCATGTGCGGGCGGGGGAACTCCTGCTCGTACGAGCGCCACGGCGAGCGCAAGCAGAAGATCGACTACCGCAGCCAGGAGAGCGCGGACAGGGCGAGGGTCAAGCTGGGGAGGAAGTTCGGGCGGGAGTTCGACGCGTACCAGTGCTGGTTCTGCCGGGGCTGGCACGTCGGCAACGCCCACAACCTGACGCTACCGAAGTTTTGCAGCATCGTCTACATCTGGATCATCCAACGCAAGAGAACCGGGAACAAGGCGCGGCCCTGGGAGGGCGTATAATGGCGACTACGGAGCGCAAACGCATATTCGTGTTCGGCAGCAACGAGCTGGGCATCCACGGCGGCGGGGCGGCGCGGGTCGCCCGCCTGAAGCACGGGGCGATCCTGCACCAGGGGTTCGGGTTCCAGGGGAACTCCTTCGGCATCCCCACCTGCGCGAAGCCCACGGGGGAGCCTGACCACGACATCTCCTACGAAAAGCTCCAGCAGTACGTCCGCCTGTTCATCGAGGCGGCGCGGGAGCACCCGGAGTTCGACTACGACGTGACGCAGATCGGCTGCGGGCTGGCCGGGTGGACGCCGGAGCAGGTAGCGCCGCTGTTCGCCGACGCGCCGGACTACTGCTACTTCGACACGGCCTGGGAGCCGTGGCTCGGCGAGGAGTGCCGCACCGGGCGCAAGTACTGGGGGCACGTGGCGTAATGCTGGGCGGAATCATATTCTGGGCCGTGTTCGTCGGGCTGATCATCCTCGCCAACAGGCGGAAACACCCGAAGGACCCGTACCCCGGCTTCACCGAGGACCAGGAGCGCATCAAGCGCAACGGCCCGTTCGTGCGGCCGTACAAGAAAGGCGAGTGACATGCCGAGGGACAGGGAGCCGAGCATCGAGGTCAACGGCGTCGCGCTGACCACCGCGCAGGCCATGACCGTCCGAGTGGCGATCGAGAGCTTCGCGTCGGACCTCCAGGGCGGCAGCCTGGGCGACGACGAGCACGGCAAGGCGATGACGGCGGCCTACAAGGCCCGCATCGACGAGATCAGGGAGATCATATTCCGATGAGGGGCTGGGAGTTCAAGTACCGCAAGGACGGCAAGGTCGTCACGGTCAGGGCCGACGGCACGGGCATGGAGCTGCCCGCCTACAGCGACACCTGGTACCGGAACTTCACCATCAACACGGGCCAGGTCGAGGGGTGCGCGGCGGGCCACTGCAAGCAGAAGACCGTCGGGCGGTGCAAGGTCAGCGACCTGCTCCCCGGCTACGACAAGAAGGCCAAGCGCCTGTACGGCAAGCACTGGATGGACAAGGTCACGTCCCAGAAGAAGATCAGCCTGTGGCGGGCGCACTCCGAGGACTTCGGCGGGCTGCCCAAGGACGCCGAGGACGTGTGGTACCTCGGGGCGCGGGACTGCTGGGTGATCCAGTGCAGGGGGCGGGCCATCCTGCACGTCATGAACAACCCCGAGCGCAGCAGGCGCGGCAGGACGTTCGCCGAGGCGCTGCGGAAGCTGTTCCCCAAGCAGGCGATCGAGATCAACCATCCCGCAGTACGCAAGGAGACAGTTCGATGAGCATCGACGACGCGGCGGGCAGGAGCCTGGGCGACGGCAGGATGACCAGGAAGCAGGCGCGGGAGTGCGGCGCTCTGTGCACCAAGTCCTACTACGCCCCGAGGCTGAGCCTGATCGGCGGCGAGAAGGTCGAGTTCAAGCACCGCATGAAATGGCTTACGACATGCCTGAAGACGGGAAAATACCTCGTCAGGGGCGAGGCACGCTGCGGGCGGCACACGCCAGCGGCGCTGCGCACCAAGGGGAGATCAATATGAGATCGCACATGAAGTTCCTGCCAGTCCTGCTAGTCCTGCTCGCGGCCGCGGCCTCGGCGCAGGTCACCACGTTCAAGTCCGCCGCCGACGGCTTCCAGGTGAGCGTCCCCGCCGCGAACTTCAAGCTGGTCGGCACGAAGACCGGGACCACGGCCGACGGCTTCCCCTTCACCGAGGACCAGTACGCCGGGGACAACCCCCAGGGCGACTACATCGTCACGGTGACCACCTACGACCGCGAGGTCACCAAGGACCGCCTCGTCGCGCTCGCCAACACGTACAAGGGCGAGATCGTCACCAGCCGGGACGACCTGGACGTGGACGGGCAGTACGCCGTCCTCCGCCTGACCAAGACCCCGCAGGGCAAGATGGCGAACTGGATGACGGCCAAGGGCAGCAGGTTCTACCAGATCATCTTCGGCTCGGACAAGACCGCCGAGCAGATCAACTTCGACGAGGTCAACGCGTTCGTGGACTCGTTCAAGTTCGTCAACTGAACATGGCGAGCCACTCCATGTTCGTGGTCGTGCCCGTCTCCAAAGCACGCTGGAGGCTCGCCAAGCTGGAGGAGCGGGACGGGGTGCTGGTCGCCGTGTTCATCTCCGGCAAGGGCAAGTACAGCCTGGTCGCGGACGCCTGCCGCCGCTGGCAGGAGTCGGAGAAGGCGGGAGAGGGTCTAGCATGAAGCACTTCGTATTCCCGGCGTCGCCGCTCAACTGGCGCGTCATCGACGAGGAGTTCGAGGAGCAGTCCGCCGCCCTCAGGGCGGCGGGGTTCCAGACCCGCGTCCTCTCGATCGAGGGCGACGTGACAAGGCTGAGCGACATCCTGCCCGAGAAAGCGGTCACCGTCTGGCGCGGCTGGATGCTGAGCGCACGCGAGTACGCGATGTACGTCAGCAGCGTCAAAATGTCCGGCGCGGAGCCCCTGGTGTCGCAGGAGCAGTACTACGTGGCGCACCACCTCCCCAACTGGTACCCCCTCGTGGAGAGCCTCACGCCGTCGACGCTGATTTTCCCGGGCGGCGACCTCCAGGGCTGGAAGCTGACCGTCGCCAACACCTGGTCCAGGATACAGGTCAAGGACTACGTGAAGTCCCTCAAGACGAAGGGCGGCTCGGTGATAGGCTCGGCCGAGGAGCTGCCGCAGGTCCTTGAGTACATGCAGCAGTATCGCGGCGAGATCGAGGGCGGCGTGTGCCTCCGCCACTACGAGGAGTTCCAGCCGGGGAGCGAGAAGCGGTACTTCGTCATCAACAAGAGGTTCTACGGCCAGGAGGAGGCGTTCGACACCAGGGCCATGAGCATACTCGCCCGCGTGGCGCGGGACATCCCGTCCCCGTTCTTCTCCGTGGACATCGCGCAGCGGACGGACGGCCAGTGCAGGATCGTCGAGATAGGAGACGGGCAGGTGTCCGACCTCGTGGGGTGGACGCCGGAAAGGTTCGCGGAGATATGGAAACGAAGCGAGTCATAGTCATCGGCTGCCGGGACGCGCACGACCGGGAGACCCTCAACAAGATCGCGGACTGGGCGCTGGTCCACGGCTACGCGGACCTGTTCAAGGCCATCTCCACCAACAAGCTCGACATCTACGACATGACCACCAAGCTCGGCAAGGGCGACGGCGTGGACGCGCTGAAGCGGCACACGGACACGGCCGCCGTCATCACCCTGCACCTGTTCGGCCTGGACGGCCCGCAGGACGAGAACTTCGCCGACCCCAAGCGGTGCATGGACACCCTCACGGGCGGCAAGGGCTACGGCAAGCACAAGCAGGACAGGTGGATGTACACCAAGAGCAACCATGAGATAATCGGGATATGCCTGGAGCGCGGCATCCCGCTGGTCTGCTTCGGCGACCAGCCGTTCCGCAAGACGGAGAAGCTCCCCGACTACGTTCGCCGGACCTGCGTGGCCAAGACGGCGACGTACAGGTTCCCGGTATACATCTATGAAAAAAGCGAAAGCGAAAAAGAAGCCTGAGATCGGCGTCGGCTGCCTGGTGGTGAATCCGTCGGGGCAGATCATGCTCTGCAAGCGCCTGAAGCCCTACGGCTACGGCAAGCTCGCCCTCCCTGGGGGCCACCTGGAGTGGCAGGAGACGCTGGAGGACTGCGCCCGCCGCGAGGTGCTTGAGGAGAGCGGGATCAAGCTGGGCGAGATTCTCAACCTCGACCACTACACCCAGGAAATCACCGGGACGCGCCACTACATCACGTTCTACCTCATCGCGCCGCTGCCCGACGGCCAGGTCCCGGTCCGCACGGAGCCGAAGAAGCACGGCGAGTGGAAGTGGTACGACCCGTACGACCTGCCGAAGCACGCCTGGGAGCCGACGAAGCGCCTGCTGCGCCTGTGCGGCGAGAGGATCGAAGGGGCCATCAGGGTCTACCGCTGGGAGGCCATGAAGCGGCACGAGGCGCGGATGCACGTCGAGGCGGTCACCAAGCCGTCCGGCCGCAAGGGCGTCAGGGTCACCATCGGATGAAGAGCAGGGAAGAGATCGCGAAGATGGTCGCGGAGCAGTTCGGCCTGCCGGAGCAGACCCTCGCCTGGCTGATGGACACGGAGAACGGGCCGTACGCGGGCACGCTGACGCAGAGGCTCTTCCTTGAGGTCGTCACGCTGCAACGCTGGATCGAGGACGAGACGGAGGGATGATGGACTGCCACCACAAGTGCCACCGCGGCCGCGGCCTGAACCCGTGGGTGGAGAGGTGCCCGTCGTGCGGCTGCGCCAACGCCCGCTACGACGCGGCGAACGCCGCCGCGCTCCGCGAGAAGTTCATCGTCGAGATGGAGGAGATGGGCTGGCAGGGGTTCCGCGAGACGGTGGACCTGCTAAACTACTGATTTCAGGGTACTTTTAGACTAGCCAAGACCGTCCCCTTTCCCGTATACTGTTGGAGGAGGGACGCCTTGATAAAAGCTGAGCTGCTTCAGGACGCGACGGACCAGCACGTCAAGCGTTTCATGGTGGACCCGACCTCCATCTGGGAGGAGAAGCACAACGGCGACCGCCGCCTCATAGCGAAGCAAGGGCTGGACATCAACGACTTCAACCGCAACGGCGAGCCCGCGAAGGGCCTTCCGCCGAACGTCATTGACGCCCTGCGAAAGCACCCCCTCCACAAATTCGTGATCGACGTTGAGTACGTCTACGCCGAGCGCCCCGAGAAAATCTACGTGTTCGACATGCTGCACTCGGGCGACGACCAGATCGTCACCATGCCGCTGTCCTCGCGCAAGGGATACCTGCACTCCGCGTTCGACGCCTTCCACGCCGACGTTCCCGTCGTGCAGGGCGCGGGTACGCCGCAGGAGAAGTTGGCGCTGATCGAGCGCGTCATGCGGGAACACGGCGAGGGGTTCGTGATGAAGGACCTCACCGCGCCGTACCGCCCGAGCGAGGGCAACCGCCGCTGGAACTACAGGTTCAAGTTCTGGAAAACGCTGGACGCGGTGGTGATCGGCGACAGCGAGAAGGTCGTGGACGGCAAGAAGCGGGACAGCGTCAGGCTCGGGCTGTACATGCCCGACGGGACGCTCAAGGACATCTGCGGCGCGACCAAGAAGTCCGCCTACGTGCTCAAGCCGAACGACGTCGTCGAGGTCAAGTACCTCTACGGCACGGGCACGCTCGACATAGTCCAGATAGACATTCTGCACCAACGCTTCGACAAGGCACCCGCGCTCTGCACGGCGGACCAGATCGTCGTCAACAAGAACTGGTTCCTCAAGGGGGAGGGCAAGCTGTGAAGAAGCTGGAGTTCTACTGCGCCCAGTGCGGCAAGAGGGACACGGCGTTCTCCGGCCTGAGCCGCGAGGACTGCCCCGCCCAGACCGTGATACGCGCAGGGCACGACATAAAAACCAGCACCAGGCTCAAGCGGGTGAAGGCATGAGGGTCCAGGGAATCTACGTCTACGAGGCGGCGGGGGCTGTATACTACAGCAAGGGCCCGCACAAGGACAAGCTCGCGAACGTGCACCGATGCTGCTCCTGCCAGAAGTGGGCGGAGCCGATCTTCAAGGGCGTCCAGGGCGACGCCGAGACGTACCTGTACGAGGAGTGCGCGGACTGCGGCGAGGTCATGTGCGCCGAGTGCAAGATCGAGCCGGGCCTGGGGGACGAGGTCACGGGGATCGGCGAGAACGACGAGATCACGGGCGTGGACGACGGCGACGAGCCGCCGATCTGCTCCGACTGCTGGCAGACGCGGTGCATCAGGAAGAAAGCGAAGGTACAATGAGGCGCAGGAGAGTCGAGAGCAACGGGCACAGGACGCAGCTGGTCCTGGTGCCGACGTTCTTCTTCAAGGACGAGGAGCCCTTCGAGCGCACCCTCTGGGTGGACACGCCGAACGACCTGGTCGGCACCGTGACCGCGCCCGCCGTGCTGACGGGCGACCTGATCACGGTCCAGGAGGACACGCGCGAGTACCGCGTGACGCAGGTCTGCGCCACCTTGAGGGAACAGGACATCTGCGTGCCGCACAGGACGGCGACGCTGAAAACTTTGACAAGGGGGGACTAATGGGCAACAAGGGACTGAGCGAGGAGATCGTCGAGAAGCACGAGAGCTACGGCATGGTGGGCATCAACCGATGCTCGTCCAGCGGCTCCTTCCTGTTCGGCAGCATGGCCAACCACCGCAGCTTCATCACGCTGTCTGTCAAACGCGCCTCGCGCCGCCGCAGCCTGGCGAACGACCGCTTCAGCGCGGAGAGCCGCGACCTGATCGAGATCGAGATGACGCACAGCCAGTTCGGCGAGCTGATCACCAGCCCAGGCATGGGCGACGGCGTCCCCTGCACCATCCGCGCCTTCGACGGCAAGCTGCTTGAGGCGTGCCCGGAGCCGGAGCGCATGGTGTCCAAGTTCGAGGGCGACCTCAAGGCGACCACGAAGGAGACGGTCAGCCTGCTCCAGGACCTCACCAACCAGCTGGACGAGGCGCTGCTCCCCGGCAACAAGGCGCTCGGGAAGAAGGAGCTCGGCGTCCTGCTCCAGGGCCTCAAGAGCGCGTTGCAGTCCGTGACGGACAGCATCCCGTTCATCGAGCAGTCGTTCGGCGAGGAGATGGAGATACAGATCGACAAGGCCATCACGGAGATCGAGGCCGTCGGCAGCCACATGATCCACAAGACGGGGCTGAACGCGCTCGCCAAGGCTAACGCCGACCTGGCGCTGCCAGACCTCCGCACGCCCATGCTCGGCAAGGGCGAGGGGGAGACGAAATGATCAAGTGCGCCGTATGCGTGATGCACAGCCTCAAGGGCAAGGACCACAGCACCGCCGAGCCAGTCCAGCAGGGCGTGGACGGGGCGAAGACCGCCGTCGTGACTATCGACGGCCAGTCCCTCTGCGTGGAGCACCTCCACGAGCGGCTGACGTTCGGGGCCATGCAGGAGTACCTGGCCGACGTGGAGCGGCAAGTCTCAGGGAGGCGCGGATGAAACTCGTTATCTGGTTCCTCGGCCCCGGCGGGCCGATCCCGGGCCTGAGGCGGTTCATCATCTGCCGCCGGGTCCACGGCGCGTCCTGGCTGCGGTGCCGCGTGAGCGGCGACATGCGCTGGGGATGCGGGAGGGCATCATGACGGCATACAGGATCACCACGCAGTTCCCCGGCAACCCCAACCACCCCGACGAGCGGCTCATCAGGCCGTTCGCGCAGGGCACCGACGACCTGACGCGGGTCTCCGTCTACGCCCAGTCCGCCAGCTTCGTGGTGTTCCGCGTGGAGGCGCACAAGTACTGGAACGGGCGGTTCACGCCCCGCGCCTACATGCCCACGCGCCACATACTGATCCGCAAGACCCAGTTCTGCATCGGCAACGACACGCGGGAGTGGCGCGGCAAGGTCACCAAGGCCGTCGCGGCGGAGATCACCAAGGCCCTGGCGGCGGCAGAGAAGGCCGGGAAAATCAGGGTCCCGAAGCCCAAGGAAGGCATCTAACAGACATGGGAATGCACAGCTACGTGAGGGGCGTCAAGCCAGCAGACGCGAAGTACCGCAAGATGCAGGCGATCTACGAGCAGTGCGAGGCGGCCGACGTGTCCATCCCGAAAGAGGTGGACGACTTCTTCAACGGCGAGCGGCCCGACCCGAAGGGCGTGGTCGTGAGCCTGAACCCGTCCGCGAAGGGCCCCGTGCAGGAGTGGCGGGACGAGCAGAACGAGATGCTTGAGGGCTTCGAGGTGGACATCACCAGGCTGCCCAAGGACGTGACCATCATCCGGTTCATCAACTCATACTGACATGACAGCCTTCCCCATAATCGCGTTCCTGATCGTGATGCTTGCCATCGTGCAGCTCTTCAAGCTGGTGCGGAGCGGGCACTACAGCGGCCTGGACAAGGTCGCGGGCGTCTCCTACGTCGTGGCGATCGTCTACGGCCTGTACGCCCTGGTGAAGTGATGATCCCCGACACGCGCCTCAACGAGGCTCTCACGCTCGTCTCCGCCCTGGTCGGCTACGGCCTGATCATGCTCGCCCTGCGCCACGCCCCCGGAAGGTTCAAGGACTGGCAGTTCTGGCTGCCCCTCGCCGTGGGCTTCGCCGTCTTCTCGGCGGCGATGACAGTCGTCCTGGGCTGGGGGCCGCCCGAGGTCTCCCACTGCGTAAAGCATTGCTTCCCCTGGGGCGACTAGCGTAAGATGGTGGGATGCCTCCCGCGAAGCTGTCCAGGGCCGCCAAGGTCGAGATACTCGGCTCCGTGCTGCACGTGCTGGAGCACATGATCGCGGAGCGCCCCGAGGTCAGGAAGATGATGCCGATGCGGTACAGGCGTCTGATCCACGCCGCCCAGAGCTCCTGCTGGGTCCACGCGAACGAGCTGAGCAAGGCCGACATCAAGCTGATACGCGAGTTCTTCGACGAGAACGACCCGAAACGGAAGACGAGGAAAAAATGAAACGCACGCTCCTGCTGATCCTGACGATGCTCGCCTCAACCCTCTGCCTGGCCCAGGACGCCAAGCCGTCCCCCGCCGTCCCGAAGTGGCAGCGTTGGGCGGTCAACGACAGCGCCAGCGTCCAGTACGACCCGGCCGTCTGGGCCCTGTCCACGGTCGAGCAGGAGGGCGAGGCGACTCCCACGCTGTTCCTGCTGGGCAAGGACGGCAAGCCCACTGACACGTTCATCCAGGTGAAGGTGTTCACGCAGCCGGACAAGACCTTCAAGGAGATGTTCACGCATGCGCGGGAGGGGGCCCTGGCCGTCGACGGCACCCTGGAGATGGAGCTGAGCGGGTTCGTGTCGCAGACCGAGAAGGGTGTCTTCTTCTCCTACATGAAGGCCCTCAGCAAGGGCGGCGTGGTCGTGTCCTGGTACGCGTTCCCCGGCGAGACCAGCGACATCAGCAGCCACACCTCTATCGTGTTCGTGGCCGTGTTCCCGATGTCCGCGATCGACGAGGCAGGGGACAACTTCAAGCCGATCGACGCCGTGATCGGGACGTTCACGATCAAGCGGGCAGTGCCGGACAACCCGGTGCCGCTGCCGAAGAAATGACCATGGAACCGAGGAAGCACCTGTTCAACGAGGGCTACGAGTCGTCCACCGAGGAGGGCAACGCCCTCTTCGAGGAGGCGTCCCGCGCCCTGCGGCCGATCTTCGAGCGCATGTGCGCCGCAGGGTACAGCATCCGCGACGTGTCGCACACGCTGATCGGCGCGGTGACCCTGATGGAGGCCGAGACCGTGCTCATCCGCAACCTGGACGTGCACAAGGCCGAGCAGGCGGCGCGGAAGAAGGAGCGGGGATGGTGAGGGGCTGGCGTCCGATAAACACCGCGCCCACGGACGGCACGATGGTCCTGGTTTGCGAGACCCCGAACGGCGAGGTCTGGAACGTCCTGGCCGCCGCCTACGGCGAAGTGGGCTCCGGCGCTGGCTGGTGGGGCGTCTACTACCGCTCCAGCTGGCGGGCCTTCGCGCCCGTGGCCTGCCACCCGGTGTGCTGGAAGCCGTTCCCCAAGCCGGAGGACGCGAGCAGGCTGAGGCGCAGGAAGTCCGCGATCCTCAGGGCGAAGTACCCCGCGCCGTCGCCCGCGATAAGGTCCGGCCCAAACTACACGTTCGAGGACGGCGATGCCCGGAGTGCTACTAACCCGTGACCAGTTCCGCGAAGGAGTCTTCGCCAGAGACGGGCGAAGGTGCGTCAACTGCGGCGGCCACGCCGTGGACGCGCACCACATCCTTGAGCGCAGGCTCTTCCCCGACGGAGGCTATTACCTCGCTAATGGTGTTAGCCTGTGCAGCGATTGCCATCTCGCCGCAGAAGCTACGGCCCTATCGTGCGGCGAACTACGTGCCAGAGCAGGAATCGCTGAGGTAGTCCTCCCGCCGCACCTCTTCGCCGACCAGGACTACGACAAGTGGGGCAACCCCGTCCTGGCGGACGGCAGGCGCATGCAGGGCGAGCTCTTCGACGAGGAGCCAGTGCAGAAGGTGCTCAAGGGGTCGATGCACCTCTTCACCAACAGGATCAAGTACCCGCGCACCTACCACTTCCCGTGGTCCCCCGGCCTGAAGAACGACGACAGGATGCTGGAGAGCACGGCGGGCTGGGAGGGCACGCGGGTCGTCGTCACCGAGAAGATGGACGGCGAGGGCACCACGTTCTACCGTGGCGACCTGCACGCCCGCTCGCTGGAGTGGTCGTCGCACGCCAGCCGCACCCACATCAAGGCGATCCACGCCGCCGTCGAGTACGACATCCCCGAGACCTTCCGCGTCTGCGGCGAGAACCTGACCGCCGTGCACTCCCTCAGGTACGAGGGGCTGCCGTCCTACTTCATGATGTTCAACATCTGGGACAGGCTGACCTGCCTCTCCTGGCCGGAGACGGCGGAGTGGGCGGCGCTGCTGGGCGTCCGCACCGTGCCCCTGATATACTGGGGCGAGTACAGCGACGAGAAGTGCAGGGAGCTGTGCGCGGCGCTGGACCCCGAGAGGCAGGAGGGGCTGGTCGTGCGCCCGGAGCGGGCGTTCAACCTCAAGGAGTTCCCCCGCGTCGTCGGGAAATACGTCAGGGCGAAGCACGTCCAGACGGACGAGCACTGGATGAGCAAGCCCGTGGAGTACAATGGCCTCAAAAAAGAAGACGAAGCCGGAAAAGAAGAAGGCTAGGACGCGCAAGGCGATCCTGATACAGGAAGCCAGGGACGCCGAGATCAGGGCCTCGTACCACGACTACTACGGCAGGAAGACGCCGGAGTGGTTCGCGGAGATGCGGCTGGCCGCGAGGCTGAGGGAGCTGGCGGGATGAGCGACGTGAGAGAACGGGCACGCAGGATACTGGCCGCGCTTCCCCTCAGCGAGAGGCAGCGCGAGCTATACGGCCGCGGCATGGAGTCGCAGGACGAGGCGGAGCTGGAGCGCACCACCAACAGGCTTGAGGCGTCGCTCGCGCGAGCGCCCGAGACGCTGGCGGCGGCCAAGGAGCTGCTAAAGGGGCGGTCATGATCCACGCATGGTTCATGCCAGCGTGCAAGATCGCGTCGGGGCTCGCCATACTCTACCTCCTGTGGCGGAGGAACCAAATCCTGAGGAACCGCAAATGACCTGCCAGAAATGCAAGAGCGAGAGGGTGCTGAGCGTCGGCGCGAAGTGCAGCGACCTCTGCCACTGCTACTACATGGACCACGAGAAGGACGGCTACGCGCCGGAGCTGGACCCGATCGGCGGCGGCGACTACGTCGAGTTCGACGTGTGCCTGGACTGCGGCTCGATGCAGGGCGAGTTCCCGATCACCGACGACCAGCTGAGGGAGGCGAGGATACTCCCGACAGAGGAGCAGATCGCGGAGAAGGCGGCGCAGGAGGCCGACTGGCCGGAGCAGTGCGACGCCGTCCACAGGCCGGGCAACCTGTGCGCGTCCTGCGGCGCGACGGAGCCACCCGAGAAGCCCGTGTTCGAGATACGCAGGAGCACGATGCCGGACGGCAAGGAGCACGTCACCACCGTCAGCACGCGCCTCAGGCCGCCCACGGACAACAGGCTCGGGCGGCTGGAGGAGCAGCGCAGCAGGGTGCGGGCCGTACAGGAGAACCGTGGGAATCAATGAGACCCCCAAGGGGCAGCTCGGCAAGTACCTGATCGGCGACCTCGCGGTCGCGCGGCGGCACATAGAGCGCGTGAGGAACGGGACGCTCCCGTGCGCCCTGGTGATCGGCGAGATCAGCCGCTCCGTGGAGGACTGCGTGAGGCGCATCGAGCGCGACATCCAGGACGACCCCGACGACGGGATCACCATGGACGAGGTGCTCGACGACTGGAAGCGGCGGCGCGAGGACTGATATGGAGCTGTACGACGCCCTCAGGACGATAGACAGGCGCGGCGGCCGCAGGTACGGCGAGGTGGCGGTGCGCCCCGCGACGCTCGGGGAGTGGGGCGACACGTGGCCGTTCGAGCCGGGCCAGTACGTCGCCACGGACAACGGCGTAGACTTCGGCATCTGGGAGATCGCCCCCTTCGACAAAAGATACCTCATCCGGCGCTGCGGCGGCGGAGACCGGGGCTACTGCTTGAACAAGACGGACTGGCAGCCCTACCCGGCCAGGTACACGGTCGTGTTCGAGTACAGGGGCAGGATCAGGTACTTGGAGCCCCTGCGGAACGACCCCGCCTCCCTCATAGACGAGAGGTTCTGGATCAGCCCCGGCAAGAAGAAGAAGAAGACTCCCCTATGACGCTGGAGGACGCGCTCGGCCTAGACAGCATCGCGCTGTGCCCGTACTACCGCGACCCTGGGCTCATGGCGGACATCCGCAAGGGCAAGTACATCGCGACCCGCAACGGCCGGGACTTCACGCTGGTCTGGGCGGACTCGATGCAGACAGTGGAGTACAACGGCTGGACGATGGGCGACCTGTGGGAGAAGACGCGGGGCAGGTCCGACTGGTTCCCGCTCAGGCTCGCGTTCCCGAGGTTCCGCGTCCTGTTCAGGTGGCGGAGCTCGGAGGACCTATGATGCTGGCGGAGGCGATCTCGCGCAACTCGTACGCCCGCAGGCCGTTCGGGGCCGTGGACATCGTAAGCTGGCCGCAATCGCTCATGGGGACCATGCCGCCGATGGGCGCGAGGTGGGTGGTCACCAGCAAGGCGCTCGTGGACAACTGGCGCGGGGAGTTCGGGGGCGTCACGATGGTGCCCGGGGACAAGATCGGCGAGTTCTGGTACGCGGACGGCGGCATGCGCCACCTGAGGTATCTTGAGACGGGCGAGTGGAGGCTGGTGCACAAGAGGGACGACTGGGAGCCCTGGGAGTTCTTCAGGTACGTAGTGGAGTTCCGCTACCGCGACCCCCGCGACTACATCGTCTGGGACCGCATGCGGAAGCCGCGCTGGCTGCTCGGCTAGTCCTTGTCGAACGTCTCGCCCAGGCTGGCGTAGTGCTCGTCCATCTTTTTCTCCGCCTCTGGCGTCATAGGCACGTTCCCGCCCCACGAGTTTATGCTCTCCATGCCCCGGGCGGCCTCGGCCGGGCAGGGCTGCTGGGCGTTCCCGTACGGGCCCTTCTCGCCGCTGTGGCCCGTGAAGGCGATCCCCCACATGATGCGGAGCGCCTGCCACTCGGGCAGGTCGTTGCAGTACTTGCAGTTGTCGTCGGGGGAGTGCAGCACGCGCTGGTCGCAGTGCGGCATCTGGTGTACGTGCTTCAGGGCGAACTCTCTCAGGTCCATGCCCTATAATACCGCGTCAGCCCTTGTCGCCCGCCGTTCCGGCGCTGGGGTCGGCCGCCGCCGTGGCGGTCGCGGTGTTGGTGTTCGCGTTGGTGTTCGTGTTCTGCACGTTCACGTCGACCGTGGGCGCTGGGGTCGTCGGGTCCGGCCACTTCTGGTAGACGAGGGCGTGGCCGCCGAGGAAGCCGTAGAACGCGTAGAGCGAGCTCACGTAGCCGGAGGGGAGGTCCTTGCCAGTCTTGAAGCAGTAGACGGAGTCCACGATGAACACGAAAAGCGCGATCGGCACGTGCGCGTCGTTGGTCAGCTTGTCCAGAAAGTTCTTCAGCCTGTCCTTGTGCTCTTGAAAGAATCCCATGTTCGGCCTCTAAATAGGGGAAGATAGTGGACTTTCCGGTACTATACGTAGAGATCACGGCGGATGATACGGATTGCTTGGCTGATCGCGGCCGCGAGCAGCCGAAACCGAAAGCCGCCTGAAGCGCAGGCGTGATAGCCTGTCGCGGGGAAGCTCCTTGGTCCCTTATCCCGTGGTTAGGAGCCCTCCAGCTGGGGACCACGGGACGTCATCCGAGCGCCGCCCGCAAGGGCGGCGTTTCCCTTTCCCTTCTCCCCTCCCTTTTATTCCCCGCCCCCACTCCGGTACACTGCATCTAAGAGGTGTGGAGATGCCACGCAAAGTCGAAGCATACGCAGACCCGATCACGGGGATGGTGTACAAGACCGCCAAGGAAGCGGCGGCGGCCGAGAACAAGCTGGACAGGAAGAAGCTCGCGGAGCTGAAGCGCCGGATCAAGGCGGCCAAGTTCTGGGTGCCCAAGGTCGGCGAGTACATCTACACTACGACCAGGATGTCCATCGACCACGGCGAGGACGACGTGGTCGGCGGCCTGAGCACGGTGTCGAAGGTCTACACGGGCATGAGCGGCGGCGACCCGAAGTGCGTCTTCGTCGAGATCAGCCAGCACGACCGGGGCGGCAACTGGACCCAGTTCCTCTTCAAGGACCAGAAGGGCCTCATGAAGAGGTTCGGGAGCAGCTTCTCCTACCCGGACCCGGACCACGGCCCGGGCGGCTACGACCCGCACGAATGGCACTGATGGAACCAGTCGGCTTCTTCCGGGACGGGAGGTTCCACCACCCCATCATAGAGGGGGAGGTGAAGGCGTTCTCGCGCTGGGGCAGGGCGTTCTGGGGGCCGCTGCTCGCGTCGGACGGCAGGAACCTCGTCATCTGCATAAACGGGAACGTGGTCACCTACGCCAAGGAGGACCTGCTCTGGTTCGCCACGCGGTGGACAGGCGAGCGGGACGCCGACGGCAACCCCACGTCGGCCAACCTCCCGGCCCCGCACCCCGACGGCCTGAAGTGGCCCGCCGCGCACCCTGGCGGCTGCGGCACGGTCAACGGCGGCACGGACGGCAAGGGCTGGGTGCCGAGGAAATGACCTACACCGTGGTGTTCCGCAGGAGGCTCTGCCAGTACAACGTGCTCATGAACCGCCCCGAGCGGCTCTGCTTCGAGCACGGGGCGGACTTCGTAGTGCCCCCTCCTGGCGTGGTGGCGCAGCCCCGCGTCTGGCTCTGCGCCGAGCACTTCGACACGTTCACGAGGATCATGGGCTACCAGATATACGGCACGAGGTTGGGCGCATGATCCTGACCGAGTTCATCCTGGCGTTCCGCGAGAGGGCGGCGGAGCTGAAGGGGAAGTGCTTCTACTGCGGCATCCAGACGGAGAAGGGCATCAAGGAGTCCTGCGCCCTGTTCCAGACCATGGACCATGTCATCCCCAAGAGCGCGGGGACCAAGCACGTGGACGGCCACGCGAACCGGGTGGTGTGCTGCCGGAAGTGCAACGACCTGAAGGAGGACCTGACGCTGTTCGAGTTCAAGCGCAGGAGCGGGATCGTCACGTTCTTCGCGGAGCAGGTTCTCGGGGTCCTGATCGACGAGCTGGACGACATCGAGCACGTCACGAAGCACACGGTCCACAACCGCAAGGTGGAGGGCCGGACGGTCAGGTTCAACGGCAAGAAGGTGGTCAGGGCCGTACAGATGCCCCTGGTGTTCAGCAGGTCGGGGGTCATCGTGGTGGGCGTCCCGGAGCCGCCGCCGCGCCCGCCGTGCGAGGTGCAGCTGCGGCTGTTCGGTGACCCGATGGTTACCATCGTTTTTTCAGGTAGCCCCAGCCCCGGCGGGGGCATCTAATGCACGAGGCGGGAAATCTCATGATTGCAGGCAGATTCTCGGCAGGGACGCCAACGGGGGCAAAAGTCACCTTTTTCTCCCCTAGAAAGAAGGGCTTGTGGGCATAGGTCAGGCGGTAAAGCAGGTGTTCTCGTCCAGCCCGCAGGTGACAGGTGACTCGGTGAAGACTGGCATGAAGCAGCCGTTAGACCCCACCAAGCGCAGCAGCGAGGCCAAGGAGTTCGAGGCCACGATGCGGCGCAAGATCATCGGCCAGGACGCGGCCGTTGAGAAGGTAGTAGGCATCTACCAGATGTTCCTCGCCGGGCTCAACCCTCCCTCCCGCCCGGTCGGCAACCTGCTGTTCCTCGGGCCCACGGGCTCGGGCAAGACCCGCGTCGTCGAGGCCATGGCGGAGACCCTGTTCGGGTCCACCAACGCCTGCATCAAGATCGACTGCGCCGAGTTCCAGCACTCCCACGAGATCGCCAAGCTCATCGGCTCGCCCCCGGGATACCTCGGCCACCGCGAGACCCATCCCCTGCTCACGCAGGAGGCGCTCAACCAGTGGTTCACGGAGAAGCTCAAGCTCTCCATCCTCCTCTTCGACGAGATAGAGAAGTCCTCCGACGCCCTGTGGCAGCTCCTCCTCGGCATCCTGGACAAGGCCACGCTCACGCTGGGCGACAACCGCCGCGTGGACCTGAGCCAGTGCGTCATCATCCTCACCTCCAACCTGGGCGCGGCCGACATGCAGACGCTCATGGAGGGCGGCCTGGGCTTCCACACGAAGAAGGAGGCCGTCGTGGTCGACAAGTCCCTGGACGACAAGATCGACAGGACGGCTGTCGAGGCGGCGCGGCGCAAGTTCACCCCGGAGTTCATGAACCGCATCGACGGCACGGTCGTGTTCAAGACCCTGCGCGACGAGCACCTCAAGGACATCCTCAACATCGAGCTCGGGGCGGTGCAGCAGCGCATCCTCTGGGCCGTGGGCGGCAAGCAGTTCGTCTTCCAGTGCACGCAGCGGGCGAAGGACGCCCTGCTGGCCGAGGGCACGGACCCGAAGTACGGAGCCCGCCACCTCAAGCGCACCATCGAGCGCCAGCTGGTCTTCCCGCTCGCCAACATGACGGCGACCGACCAGATCAAGCTCGGGGACTACATCGAGGTCGACTACGAGGGCCCGATTCCCGCGAACGCCCAGCCGTGCGAGGGGACGTTCACCTTCGTCAAGCAGGCCGAGAACGTGATGGTCCCGAACCTCCTGGAGAACATAGGGGCGATGGGCTCCGCGGCCCCCACGGGGCGCGTGGTCATCCCGAAGAAGATCATCTAACGTGGACCGCCTCACCAAGGCGCAGCGCAGCAGG
>Ga0209039_10000791_pt1 | contig 30466 bp, 30 predicted proteins | sample BogFormECP12_OM1_FD_188238 | JGI IMG/M metagenome (GOLD analysis project Ga0209039, IMG submission 188238) | Bog forest soil microbial communities from Calvert Island, British Columbia, Canada - ECP12_OM1 (SPAdes) (version 2) | ecosystem: Environmental > Aquatic > Freshwater > Wetlands > Bog ... | reverse complement strand
GGGTTCAATACCGGTCTGATTCAGATTGCCAGCTTGAAGTTGGGGAATAGTCTTGCAGGTGAGGCGGTGACCGGACGCAAGCTGATCCATGTCTGTGAGCTTGAGCAGAGAGAGCCAGATCCGCTTCTTTCCAAACTCTGGTTGGGGGAGGGGTTCAAGTGCATGGATGTCATTCCTCTGATCTCGAAGGGGGAAGTCAAAGGCGTGATGACCGTTTTTCATCGCAAAGACTTTACACCCGAACCGGCCTGGAGCAGTTTCCTTGAAACTCTGGCAGGTCAAGCGGCCATCGCCATTGATGTCACGCAAATGTTCGACAACCTGCAGCGCGCCAATATGGAACTAGCCGTGGCCTACGAAGCCACCATCGAGGGCTGGTCGCAGGCCATGGACTTACGCGACAAGGAGACCGAGGGGCACACCCAACGCGTGACGCAAATGTCACAGCGATTAGGGAAAGCCATGCAACTAGGCGAGGAATACCTCCTTCACATGCGGCGCGGCGCCCTATTGCACGATATTGGCAAACTGGGTGTGCCCGATGCCATCCTGCTCAAACCGGACAAGCTGACTGACGAAGAATGGCTGGTCATGAAGAAGCACCCGGAGTTTGCTTACGATATGCTCCATTCCGTCGCCTATTTGCGCAACTCGATGGATATCCCCTACTGCCACCATGAGAAATGGGATGGCAGCGGTTATCCACAAGGCTTGAAAGGTGAGCAGATCCCACTCGCAGCCAGAATATTTGCCATCGTGGATGTTTGGGATGCGCTGACCAGTGACCGTCCCTACCGGAAGGCTTGGAGCAAACCGGATGCCATGAAATACATCCGCGAGCAGAGCGGAAAGCATTTTGATCCCTTAGTGGTGGAGATCTTCCTCAAGGAGTTTGGGGATGAATCGGCCTAGGCCAATAACTCTTTTGCAACATTGGATAACCGCCAATGATTCATGGCAACTTTTCAGGAGACATTTATGGATGAAGAAAATTCAACCTCAAAGGCATCGCCTTTCGAACAGAGCGTATTCTTAATAGTTAACAGGCAGATGATCCCGCTTGAGAAACCCGTAATCCGAATTGGCCGCCAATTGGAGAATGATATTGTTCTACATGAGGAATTTGTCTCACGGTTTCATTCGGAGATCCGCTTTGAAGAGGGCAAATATGTTCTTCGGGACAATGGGTCAACGAGTGGGACGTTTGTAAATGGCCGCAAAATCGATCGCTGTGTGCTTAATTCAGGTGATCTCATCTCCATCGCCACGATACAAATGATGTTTGTCAACAATAACGCCAGCTTGATTGACAAGGCTAGAGGCACGACTCGGAGCTTGCGTAAGGACGAGTAGGAGAAGGATATATGCCTACGATATTAATCATTGACGACGAACCAGCCTTGCTACTGGGTTTGGCCGCAAAAATCAGGCGTCATGGATATACGGTGGTTACCGCCACGAATGGCAGTGATGGATTGCAAAAAGCAAAAGAGTCCATGCCAGATCTGATTGTCTCTGATGTGATGATGCCTCCGCCCAATGGGTTTGAGCTGCGGAGGCTGCTGAGCCTGCAGCCCGCGCTGGCATCCATACCATTCATATTTCTCACGGCGCGCGCCAGCGTGGAAGATCGGGTAGGCGGCCTTCGGGATGGAGCGGATGACTACATCACCAAGCCTTTTGAGACGGAGGAATTATTTGCCCGGATCGAGGCGGTTTTTCGCCGCGTGCAAACGGAACAGGCGCGCGGCCGCGAAGAAATGAGAGTGATTGCCGAGAAGGACATGGAGAAATTGAAGCATGAGATCCTTCAAAATTATCATCACGAATTGCGCACGCCGCTCACCAACATATTGATGCCATTGGAACTGGCGACCAACCATCGCTTTGAAAATCCCGAAGAACAGAGCCGCTTTCTCAAAATTGCCCTATCCAACGCAGACCGGCTTGAGTCTCTGGTTTCAGATCTGATTCTATTAAGCAACATGGACCAGGGGAATCTCAACTTGATCCGGCAAACGGTGGATCTGCACGCCGGGCTCGTCGTTCCCGTTCAGAAACGTTTAGAGCGCTATAAGAACAAGAACCTGAATTTGATCCTGGATTGTCCTGAAGAGGGAACCCTGCTTGCCCCTCGGCACGAATTCACGCGTTCGATCGTGCACCTTGTGGATAACGCCTTCAAGTTCAGCCCTGAAAACGGAAACGTACAGTTGAGTGTGGAGCTGGGGGGTAAGGGGAGTGCGGCCATCCTCGTGCAGGATGAGGGGCCGGGCATCCCGGCTGACCTCAGGGAAAAAGTGTTTGAACGATTCTATCAAATCAGTCAGGGGGACAACCGTGAACATGATGGCTTGGGGGTCGGCTTGACCATTGCTCGTACGGTATTCCGCGGCTTGGGTGGTACGGTGGAGATTATGGACAGTCCCAAGGGTTGCAAGGTGCGGGCGTGGCTGCCGGAGCGTAGTCAGGATGATCTTGTCTATGGATGAAAAAACTGTCCCGATCTCAGGCAATTTAGTGGGTAAGAAGCTGCTGGCCGAGGCACAGAATATCCAACCGGGAAATACATTGAATTACCGCGCCCTGTTCGATCAAACCGGGGAATGTGTATTTATTATCGGGCTGGACCTGACGTACATAGCCGCCAATCAACAGGCCTTGCAATTATTGGGATATGAAGAAAAGGAATTGGTTGGCATGCCGGTCAGCAAGGTGATGTCATTGGATGAACAACTCACGCATGATTCCCTGGGGGAAGGCCCCAATCTGTACGAACGCATTCTCAAGCGCAAGGATGGAAGAACGGTGCCGGTTGAGGTGAGCACGTCTCTGGTTTATACCGCTGATAAGGAGCCAGCCTACATCCAAAGCCTCGCCCGCGATATCTCGGAACGAAAAAATGCCGAGGAAATGCTGAAGAAGCAGGCGCGTATTCTTTCCGTGATCAGTGAGGCCACAGCCCGTTTGCTGCAATCGTCCAATATAGTATACCGACTTCCGGAGGTATTGGAATCCCTGGGCAGGGCCATGAATGTTTTTTGCTGCGCCATCTTTGAAATTACGACTTTCTCAGGGCGGTCGTCTGTTGAAGTTCAATACCAGTGGGTAAAAAAGGAGCGGTCTGATTTCAAGGTGATTGATGCGATCACCCCGCATCTATCGTCCATCTTGAGTGAAACCAGCGGGCATTTTTATGAGGCTCTGGATAAAATGAATTCTGGAGATCTGTCCTTTGGTGTTGTGCCCATTCGAAATACCCGGAGACTGGGGAGCTTCCTCGGTCTGTTTGATGATCAGCAGGAGCTTTTGTGGTCTGCCTCGGAACGGGAGGCTGTTCGAACTGCGGCCAATTTGATCGGTTCTGCGATGCAGCGCAATGACTATGAAGAGGCGATCCAGTTGAGCGAAGCGCGTAATCGGATCATCCTGTCTGTGCTGCCCGATCTTCTGATCCGCGTGGATTTCAACGGCATCATTCTGGATTACAGCGCGAATCCAGAGCATCCGCTTTATGTTCATCGGGATATGATGTCTGGCAAGCGACTGGCTGAGACATGGCCGGAGGAGGTGGTTCAGCGGATCATGGGTGAAAGTCAGGGCCGGGGATTCAAATCGCCGCAGGTGCTGGAAAGATTCACTCTGCCCTTTAGCCGCGATGAGTATGAAGCGCGCCTGTATCCCATCGATTCACGCGAAGCTTTGATCGTGATCCGCGATATCACAGAACAGATCCAACTCGATCAAATGAAATCGGATTTCATCAACCGCGCCTCGCATGAACTGCGCACACCCGTTACCTCCGCCATCCTGATGGCTGAATTGATTCAGGAAGGGGGTACGGCGGAAGAACTGGATGAATACTGGCACACGCTGAAGAGTGAACTCAACAGGCAGAAGATCCTGATTGACCGCTTGCTCATTGCCGGACGTTTGGAGAGCGGCATGATGAAGCTGGAACATACCCCGCTGGATCTGGTGCCTGCTTTGATGGATTCCGTTCAGGCAGTTAAGCCAATTGCGAAAAAACGAAACGTCGTGATCCAGTTGAATGGCACGGACAAGCCAACACGCGTCATTGGTGATAAGGGCGGGTTGGAACAGGTATTTATTAACTTGATCAATAATGCTGTGAAATTCTCTCCGGAGGGAAAAACGGTCCATATCGACCTGGCGGAACGCGGGTCTGATGTCAGCATTTCGATTGCAGACCACGGACTTGGGATTCCGCCTGAGGCCGCTTCTCATCTGTTTGAGCGTTTCTATCGCGCCAAAAACGTGACCGTTGCGGAGATCCCGGGCAGCGGAATTGGGCTCTATATCGTGAAATCGATTGTAGAAGAACTGGGCGGAAAGATCATGGTTGAAAGTGTGATCAAGCAGGGAACAACATTTATTGTGACTCTGAAAAAAGCAAAGTAATTCCTGTTTCTGCCTTCGTAACAGATTCCTTTGGCGCTCACCAATAGCGATCAACTAACGTCCCAGGCTCGGACTCCACGGTTCTGCGATGACGAATCAGCGCCCCCAACTCGAATCCCCGTTGGAATCTATGCAAGTCTGAAATGTAATATGCCTCGGCCCCACATAAACTTTCGTTAACTTGAACGCTTAAAGGACATAAGACTAGAAAACAATGGAAGAATGTCCATCTCCCCCAAGTGGCGGAGAACAATACTCCCCAACTGATGGATAGGATTGCGTAGTATTCGTGGTAGGCTGAGTGTATGGTACGGGTATATCTTGCGGATGCAATGTTCGAAGAGCGCTCAGCATTGCGGCTTTTGTTGCTGGATATGAATATGGAAATCGCAGGAGAAGCTGACAACTGGTCAACCGCTTTGGCTGAAACGCCAATAAGCCATACAGACATACTGATTGTGGATTCGGATTTGCTCTCCGGTTCGTCCAACATACCGCTGGATGAAGTACGAAGGGTGTGTCCGAAAGTGCTTATCATTATTCTAATTGGTCGTCTAGAAGCTCGTCAGCAAGCTGCACTGTCGGCAGGTGCTGATCTGTTTATCAGCAAAAGTGAGACGCCTGAACGTGTGGCTGAACACCTGCGTGCCGCGGCTACAATAATTCGGAAGTGATAAAAATGCCTTGCAGTATTTGGTTTCTGATACATTTTTTGCTGGTTGAACTTTTCAGTATTGAAAAAAATTAATCGCACAAGGAATCCGCCCGCGTATTTGGCTAGGGGCGGGCGGATTCCTTGTGCGATGTGGACGTAGGGTGGGGGTCTAGCACAAGGTCACAAATTATGATATTGGTATTCGATGATGGAACAAAAAACGTCCTTCGCATTAGCGGCGGATATTACACCTATAATCGCCAGTACATTGAGCAACTTCCTATTCGCACCATCAACTTCTCTGATCCTACCGATAAAGCGCGGCACGATAAAATGGTTTCGCTGGTCGAGCGCATGTTGTCCTTGCACAAACAGAGTCCGAAGACGCCACAAGAGCAAGAGATGGTCAAGCGCGAGATTGAGTCAACGGATAGGGAGATTGATCAACTGGTCTATGAGTTGTATGGATTGTCAGAGGAAGAGATAAAGATTGTGGAAGACACTGGCGAGACCAAACAATGATAAACATAAGGAAGCTCGCCGCAGTTGATATGGCTTTTCATGGAACACGCTTCATTGTGGCAGAATTTGCTCTTGGCGTTGTGTTGCCATTCATTCTCGGATTGTTATCGCTTCGCTCTGGTCTGCATATTGCATTTACTTGGCAGGTAGTTATAGGAATCTGGCTAATGACGATTGCGGCAAATTACATCCCCTTGTTTATTTATTCTGTGTTGATTGCGAAAGCTGGAAGCGTAAAAGAAGAGGGTCAACCGGAAATTGCAAACGCGAAACGATATGGCATCCAGCAAATGATCATACTTGTCCCTTTTATGGTTGTGGTTGTAGCAATTGTGCAAGAACTTCGACAGAGGAAGAGATAAAGATTGGAAAAAGTGAATAGTCATGGCCCTAAAATTTAAAGTGGATACTTCGCGTCGTGTGGCAGATGCAATTTCAAAAGCGTTTCTATCCCTGCATCTTGCGCCACAAGGTTATTATTTGTTAACGACTATCGGGCGTAAGACTGGAATACCAAGATCAAATCCAGTCACTCTAATTGAGGAAGGTGAACAGCGTTGGCTGGTTTCTCCATATGGAAATGTAAGCTGGGTCTATAATGCGAAGGCGTCCGGAAAGGTAACACTAACGCGAAATGGGAAATCCGAAACAGTTGCGATTCGGGAATGTTCTGCAGAACAGGCCGCGCCGATTCTAAGAAATTACGTAGCCAATGTTGCAATCATAAGACCTTATTTTGATGTCAAGGTCGATTCTTCGGACGAAGCATATATCGCAGAAGCGCCCAAGCATCCTGTATTTGAACTCTTGCGAATATGAAATCGAGTCAACGGATAGGGAGATTGATCAACTGGTCTATGAGTTGTATGGGCTGAGTGAAGAATGGATAAAGATTGTAGAAGGAGAATAGAAGAAGTTTTATTGTCTGGATAAAATTTAGACGCTTGTATAAACTCAAACGCACAGGTAAGACGCCCGCGTATTTGGCTAGGGGCGGGCGGATTCCTTGTGCTGGACGTAGGGATGGCGTCCAGCACAAGGTCACAAAATACGACAATATTTATCAGATTACGATGTGGGGCATTCATTCAGGGAATAAAAAAACGCTCTTCGGTTTGAAGAGCGTTTTTCGTGTGACTAGATTTTTATTTCAAGCTCGAATGAAATCTGACGTATTGATTCATGTGCGCTTTCCGGTAAAGTCTATTATTTATGGAAGGGGGGAACCACCAGTTTAATTCCGTTCAATGAGTTTCCCAGGCCCACGCGCTCGCGTAACCGATATGCGGATTCCTGTAGATTGTAAATTGCAGCTTCTTCATCAACTGTAAGTATGACACCTTTCTCCATCACCACCTTGCCGTGTATCACCACCGTATCAATGGACCCCGGATTCGCTGAGTAGACTATGGAAGTGATCGGGTCAGCGATCGGAACGCAGGCAACATTCTTGGGATTAAACAGGAAGAAATCAGCTTTTTTCCCGACCTCAAGTGACCCAATCTCCTCTTCGCGGCCGACGACCCTTGCTCCCTCGATGGTCGCCATTTTTAGCACTTCAATCGCCGGAAACAGGGTGGCGTCACGGTGAATGCACTTGTGCAAAATAGCAGTCGTTTTGATAACTTCCAGCATATTCTGCGTATCGTTAGCGGCTGCACCATCCGTGCCAAGGCTAACGTCCAAGCCCCTCCTCTTCAATTCCGGAATGGGCGCAACGCCGGAAGCCACCACCATGTTTGAAACGGGATTATGAGAAACCTTCACGCGCCGTTTCTCCAGGATGTCGAGACTTTTCTCGTCCAGGTGAACAAGGTGAACACCAATAAAATCCTCGCCTAAGATCCCGTTGCGATCCAATAGTTCAACGGTATTAACCCCATACTTTTCCATGGAATACTGATCATCCTCTTCCGTCTCATCCAAGTGCATCGTAATACGGAACCCGTATCGGTCGGCATATTGACGAACTTTTCGGAAGCCCTCTTCCCCCAAATCCCACACGATTCCCGGGGCCAAGGCCAAGGTTATTCTTTCGTGGCCATGCAGCTCCTTTGCCAGCCGTTCAACGTCTTGAAAAAACATGTCCTCCGTTTCATTAATGGGACATTCACTGCCTTTGGCAAAGTTATTAGTTTTCGTATGGGTCCTTCCCAAAATTCCCCGAATGCCGGTTTCGTCAAAGGCTTGGACAACGGCATCATCCAATCCAGTTTGGCTGCCATGTGCGTACATGTAATCCAGGACAGTGGTTACTCCGCTACGCATATTTTCAATACACCCTGCAACGGCCGCGTTGTAGACATCTGGATAACGGATTTCATGCATTGCCTTTCGAACCGAACTATCCAGCCAGTCAAACAACGATTTGTCACGGCCCAATCCCTTTAGGCCGTTCTGGAAAAGGTGAGTATGAGTATTGATGAAACCGGGAAAAATATATTGATCCCGACCATCAATCACCCTGGAACTTTCATATTTCCGGGACACTGATCGAGACGGTTCAATGGCAGCGATCGCACTCGCCTTCACAACCAAGGAGTGGTCTTCCAAAACCTGACTCTCCTTGTTCATAGTGATGATGGTTGCATTATTTACAATCAGGTCTGCCTTTTCCATGGGGTTCTCCGATCTTATTTGGGGTCTTATGTATATCTTCGTCCATAAACAAGCTTTTGGCAGGCGAAGAGAAAACTGTTCTCGTGCATGGCAATCACCAGTTGCTATCGCCTTCGACGACGGCGCGCTTGCATTCGATGCTGGAAACAACAGTAAAATAAGAAGTATTTAAGTGGGAAGAAGTACAGCTAAAACCTCCCAATCTCAACTGTATAGGGGTATGAAACTCTTATCCCCAAATATGTGTCAAATGGCACTTGACATTCATACACTATAGTATATCATTATTCTAATTAATAACGTACATAGTTCAAAGTCTAAATTACCATTTTTTATTCATAATCTTATAATTTTGGCTGCAATTTAAGCGTTTTACTTGGATCCTAAAAAAGGAAATGAATGAAGAACGCCAAAATTCGCTTTGATTTGCTGTTCCATAATAAAGGGGGGGCAATTGCTTGGATTAATCAGGCAGCCCAAACTCGATGGCTTGATAAGGGCCTGATTTTGTTCATCACATTCCCAGCGGGAAATTAAATTGTTGACTTGCACTTTCCGCTCATACTTTGGCAACCATGGTTTTATTTACCCCAAATACAGATTTAACCAGAATGCCATCGCGGAAGTAAATCTATTCTCCAAGGAGGTGACCGCTTAAATTCAAAATCGCTGATGAAACCAATTTATGAAACCAACTACTACTACTTGGTAATCCAATCAAAAGAAAAAGTCATGGAGGAAGAAATGAAAATCACGAATATGTTCGGTAAGGTGTTTGCTGTAATAGCGCTCTTGGCACTATTGGGCGCCTGTGCGCCCGCTCCTGCAGCCGCGCCTACCGCTGCGCCTGCACCTACTACCGCCCCAGCTGCAACGACTGCGCCAGCCGCAGTTTCTGCAACCGCAACCATGGGTAAGGCACAAGATGTAGTCACATGGTTTGAGTTTGACCAAAATAATACAGACCCCAAAGCCGATGAAGCCGTTGGGAATGCTGCTATACGCCAAGCGATCCCGCTGTTTAACCAACAATTTGCAGGGCAATGGAATTGGGCGAATAACTCAGTGGCTTTTGACCAGAAGGATGCTCAATTGATTGCCGCCGTCCAGGCGGGGGGCCAGGTCCCTGACGTCTTTGAAGCCACCCTAGGTATAAACTCGTTCTATCAACATGGATCGCTGCAAGATCTTACGGATTGGGCTAAGGCCCAGCCTTGGTATAGCGATATTGACCCGAATGTGCTCCCTGTCTGCACAGGCCCGGATGGCAAGCTCTACTGTATCCCTGTGACCGAACGGCCTCAGGTCGTTTATGTCTGGAAGGATCTTTACCCGAACGGCTTCCCCACATCTGAGGCTGACTTTATGACCCAAGCTGCGGCACTGAAAACCAAGGGGCATTACGCCCTCACCTTCTTCGGTTCAACCGACGAAAATGGTGAAGCTACTACGCGCGCCTATGATGATATCCTTCAGTCGTATGGCGGGGCCGTTGATGATGGCCATGGTAAGATGCTGCTCGATACGCCTCAGAACATTGCGGCGATTCAATTCCTGCGCACTATTGTTGCTAAAGGATATGTGCCAGACATCGCTTTCGCAGGCGGTTTCCAGGAAGAGTCGGCGTTTAGTGATTCTTCGGCTGGCGCTTTCCCGACCGGGGCAGATGGATATAATTACTTGACCCCGCTTACCGCGCCCAGCGGCAAGACATACACAAAAGGCAATCAACAAGACTTCTTGGATGCGGTGGCGGCTGGTGACATTTACCTCTCGCCATTCTTCTCCAATGTCCCTGGTCAGAAACCTGGTTGCGATATCTTTTCAACGGCCTTGTCCATCCCGGTTGGGGCAAAGAATGTTGATGGAGCGAAAGCATTCATCAACTGGATGATGGGTACGCAGGAGAACGCTCAGTTCGCGTTCGGTATTGGCGGCGTGTCCGCTCTCAAATCCGGCCAATCCAACGCAGTGTTCCAGATCCCCTACTTCCAAGAGCTGGCCAAGGTTACGACGCAAGAAGCTTGCAAACCGTGGTATGGCACGTTGACAGATCAGTCAGCTGCTGAGCCGTTAGTCGCGGCTGTTTTCTATCAGCTGGTCAAACAGACTCCGAATGCTGCTATCCCCGCCGCGCTGGATGCGGCTGCAGCTCAATACAATTCAAATCACTAGGCGGCTTTTCTTGCACCTTTTGAATAAGCAAGTGTAAGTTTATTGGCAGGGTGGCAAGGTAATTTCCTTGCCACCCTGTAGATTGTTGTATTTTAAATTTATGCGAATAGGATATGTAACTTATGGAACAGGTAAAAACACCATCCTTCCAAAAGAAATCTCTTAAGTGGTTGGAGAATTCCTTGCCCTTTTGGTTGATTTTGCCTACTCTGGTTGTTCTGTTCGCAATCCAAATTTATCCTTTCCTGTATACGATCTGGCTCAGCGTGGAACAGCGCCAGCCGAAGGGATGGCTATTTGTTGGCCTTAAGAACTTTACGCAACTTTTTGCAACCAGTTTATTCCAACAAAGTATTGGTTTGACGGTTGTTTTTCTCGTTATTTTTGTGATTCTCACCATGGTGGGTGGTTTCGTCATTGCTTATTTGTTGAGCCGAAACATAAGCTTTACAGCCCTATATACTACATTGATATTCATTCCGTGGGTTCTTTCCGATATCATTGGTGGAGAGGTATTCCGTTTGCTGGTATTGCCGGCTTATGGCGTCTTGTCTGCTATCTTGCAAAATCCGCAAGTATTTCCTCCCAATGGATTGTCCGTGTTGACTGCCGCACCTCCCAATCCGTGGATTGGGAATTTCCCATTTCCGCCTGCGCCTGCGCTCATCTTGCTCATTCTCGCCACAACGTGGCGCGCCCTACCTTTTGTCTCTCTCTTGCTGCTGGCTTCCATTCAGATGATCCCTCTGGAAATCATCGAAAGCGCTCGCATCGATGGAGCGAATGTTTTGCAAGTCATTTGGCATATTATGCTTCCCATCATGCGACCCACTTTGGTGGTTGTGATCTTCAGCCTCACTCTCAATGGAATGAACGGCGTGGGGATGATCTTCAGTTTGACTCGTGGGGGACCTGGAACGGAGACAGAAATTCTGCCGTGGCTGCTCTACTCCATTGGCTGGCTCCAGGTTAATTTCAACTGGGCAGCGGCATTGGCTCTGTTCATCGGAATTATCAATCTAATATTAATTATTGGCACGCTACGTGTGACTAGGTTGGAGGAGAATGGCTGACAAATTTAAGCGCGCTCACCACAACAATCATTGGTTGATTCATTTTTGTCTTATTGTTATCTGTTTGGTGATGATGTTCCCCATCCTCATCGCCATCATTGAATCATTCAAGCTCCAGCAAGACATTCAGCGTAATCCTCCAATACTTTTCCCGTGTGATACGAACACCCAATCCTTCAACCTGGCCGCCTGTCGGTGGTCTACGGAAGGTTATAACCGTGTGTTGGATATCAAACCCGATCCAAAATCGCTCTTAGGTTTTGACATTACCGGTACCATCATCAGTGTTTATCTTGAAAATACATTGCTGTATGCAACCACGTCCTCGCTTCTGGTGGTTTTCCTGGCAGCGGCTTCTGGTTACGCGTTTTCTCGCTATAATTTTCGCGGCAAGAGAGCCTTAATGACCGCTTTAATTGCATTTACAGGCGTGCCATTGCTCACCATTTTGCTGGGTCTGTACCAGATGGGCGTTACACTTCGCAAGTCTGGGCTTCCCTTTGATGACCGGGCATATCTAATCATCGTGTATGTCGGCCTGTTCCTTCCAATGAGCGTATGGATAGCCAAGGGTTTTTTCGATGCTATACCACGTGATTTGGATGAAGCTGCGCTGATAGACGGTTGCAACCATCTTGGTGCTCTCTTTCGGGTGGTCATGCCGCTGGCCCTTCCAGGTTTGTTGGCGATTTTCCTGCTTACATTTGTCAATGTATGGAATGAGTTCTTGGCCGGTTATTTGCTGGTAAGTGAGAATCAATATAAGCCGGTCATGTTCGGCCTCTATAATTTCCTCGGTCAGAATATCATCAATTTGCAAGTCATTGGCGCAGCTTGTATATTGGTTTCCTTGCCGATCATCGTTCTCTTCCTATTTTTCCGTCGCAGTTTCTTTCAGGCGATGGTCGAAGGCGCAATCAAGGGATAGGGATCTTTCTCTGGTTTCAATTTATCCGGGCAGAATAAGGAGTCGCGGCTCTCAACACAATCAAGCCATAACTTGGGCAGTTGCTCCAAGTGTTGCTTGTAAAGGACAGGTTTCGTTGGATGAGCAACGTTTTTGATGTCATTGTGATTGGAGCCGGTTACATCGGCAGTTCGGTGGCTTATCACCTGTGCGCAGCAGGTTTGAGAACAGCTCTTTTTGACCAGGGCTCAATGGCGGCGGGGGCCTCGCGCGCCAGTTACGGCAGCATTCAAATCCAGGATCTGGAATTGAGCAAGAGTGTGGAGCTGATCAGGTTGGCCCGTACGCGCCTTGCGACGCTGGAGGAAAATCTAGAGCAGAAGGTTGGGCTGAGGCGCATCGGCGGACTTTTACTCATCGAGAACGAAAACCAATGGCAAATGATGGAAGCTAGGCTCAAGGCTTTGCACTCGCAGGGCATCCACTCCGAGTTGGTGCCGGCCGCGCACTTGCGGGAGGTGGAGCCTCGTCTCGATACCTCAACGCTTCTGGGTGGGCTTTATCACGATGACGAAGGGCAGATCGACCCGTTCCGGCTGATCTGGGGATATCTGGTGCAGGCCCGACGCTTGGGGCTGCAGGAATTTTATTTCACTGAAGTGACCGGCTTCGATGTTAAAAACGGCCGGCTGGAGGGGATCATCACACCCCACGAGTATTATAGTGCCGGGAGGGTAGTGTTATGTACTGGGGCATATACCCGTCAGTTGGGCCGATTGCTGGGACGAGAATGGGACATCCAGTATATCCTTGGGCAGGCGATGGTGACAGATCCCGCCGAGCCCGTCCTGCACAACCACATTTCATCCGCCTCCTTTTTTGAAGAGACACCCGCAGACCAAGAAGGAGCGGTCAGGGTGGGACTTGCGATCAGCCAGTCCATCCATGGGCACCTGCTGCTGGGCGAGGCGATGGTGGTTGCCGACACCTTCCAGAGTTGGGTGCCAAACCAATCACTTCAGGCTATAGCCGGATATGTTTTACGCTGCTTTCCCTCATTCTGCAGGCTGCGCGTCCGGCGAAGTTGGTCGGCGCCGGTGGCTTATACTCCGGATTGGTGTCCGTGGTTGGGTCCGGTTCCAGGAATAGAAGGGTTGTTTTTAGCCACGGCATTCCGCTCTACAGTGGTCGTCACGCCACTGATCGGCGAGCTGGTGACGAAGCTGGTAACAGGCGGAAAATGTGATTTAAACATTGATAATTTCCTGCCGGAAAGGAATCTAGATTATGCGCATTAAATCATTCGGTTCTACTCTGCCTGAATGGCAGCGCGGCCGATCAATCCAAATTCAGGTGGATGGAAAAGCGATCGAGGCGTTTGAAGGCGAGACGGTCGCTGCAGCCTTGCTGGCTTCGGGAATCCATACCTTCCGTTTGAGCCGAAAAAACAAAGAACCGCGCGGCCTCTTTTGCGGAATGGGTATCTGTTATGAATGTCTGGTAACAGTCAATGGGACGCATGCCGTCCAGGCTTGCCTGACGCCGGTGGCGGAAGGGATGCAGGTTGAAACCTGCCGGGAATGGGAATTATGAGCGAAACCTATGAACTGGCCGTGATCGGAGCAGGTCCGGCGGGAATGGAAGCCGCCATCGCAGCTTCAGAAGCAGGGGTTAAGACCGTCATCATCGATGGCCTGCCTCGAGAAGGCGGTCAATATTACCGGAAGCCCTCACAAGCTTTCACAGCCTCCCGAAAGACGGTCGTGGAAAAAGAAGGAGACCTTTTAGCTGAGCGTCTTGCCGGAGCGCCAGCGGTAAAAATTTTTAATGCCCTGACGTGGGGAATCTTTAAAGAAGAAAAAAGTGAAGGGTGGTTGGTAGGCCTTTACGGGCCGGATGTTCCCAAATGGGTGCACGCTCGTACCTTGGTCCTGGCGAACGGTGCTTACGACACACCCGTGGCTTTTCCAGGTTGGACTTTGCCGGGCGTGATTACGAGTGGGGCAGCCTTGATCTTGGTTAAATCCCAAGGTGTCGCGCCCGGTCAACGGGTTTTGGTGACTGGAAGCGGCCCGTTGCTGCTCTCTTCGGCCGCCCACTTGATCGAGGCCGGTGTCGAGGTAGTCGGTGTGTGTGAAACCACGCGGCTGTTCCCGAAGGGGATCATCTATGCCCCGACCATGTTGGGCCAGTTGCACCGCTTGCAGGAGGGTATGCAATATCTGAGCCTTCTCCTCCGCAAGAAGGTGCCTTATCGGACCGGTTGGTCGATTCTCGAGGTGCACGGCAAGGAGCATGTGGAGGAAGCAGTGATCGCCAGGGTGGATTCGAAAGGCATCCCTCTCGCAGGCAGCCTCCGGACTGAACGCGTGGATACGGTGGTTTGTGGTTTTGGGCTTACTCCGAACACGGGCCTGGCACGCATGCTGGGGTGCAGGATGGAATACCAACCCCAAAAGGGCGGCTGGGTACCCCTGCGTGATTCTATGTTGCAAACCAGCCTGCCTGGTGTTTATATGGCAGGGGACGGGGCTGGAATTTGCGGGGCGGAGAATGCGCGCTGGGAAGGAAGGCTTGCGGGAACAGCGATTGCGCTCCTAACAGGGCACTTGAGCAATCAGGAAGCTGGAAAAATAATTCAACGAGTTGGCCCTGAGTTGGCCAGACAACGCCGCTTTGGTCGTTTGTTGGGGGAGCTCTTCTCTCCTAATCCAGGCTGGATTTCGCTGGCGCGCGATGAAACTCTGCTCTGCCGCTGTGAAGAGGTCGGCCTGGCGGAGGTCAAAGCTGCTGTGGCAGATGGGGCGCGTACCTTGGGTGAGGTCAAGATGGTCACCCGTGCGGGGATGGGTAATTGTCAGGGCAGGATGTGCGAACGCTCCGTTGCGGGGGCGATCATGCAAGCCTGTTTGGCAGAAGGGGCCACCCCTGAATCCGTGGGAATGTACTCCATCCGGCCGCCACTGCATCCTTTGCCGATGGATTTTCTTGCGGAGGCCGGGCTGGAAGAGTGAGGCAGCAGAAAAGAATCAGAAGAGGAAAGGCACATCCCATCAAGCAAGAGGCGAGGTAGAAACTCCCTCGTGGTGCTTATTTCTTCTTTTCCAGCCAGTTACAGACTGCCAGGATATTATCCTTGAAGGATCCGTTCGGGACAAATTTCTTGTCAAATAAAGCGCTGCCGATCGTGAAGCCCCAAGCCTTAGAGTCGCGCACCTCTTCCAAGCGTTTATAAGAATCAATGGATCCGGCCGAAACGAGGGGGATAGTGGTGGCTGCTACAACGGCTCGCAGTAGGGCCGGCGCGTCTCCCACGTAGCGGTAGGAAAGTAAGTCCAGGCCCTGAACCCCCTTGCACTCAAGAGAATGGGCGTGCTCGACGATGTCAGGGATCTGACCATCGAGGATGCTCGGATGACTATATACATGGCCAGGAAAAGGATAATACTTGATCGGTTTATCTTTCAGATAATCCCGAATTGAATCAAAATAAACAGTCCCCATGAGGATGTCGAAGCCGGCTTGCACTGCCACCCGGGCACCCCTCAAGCCTTCCTGCTCTGACAAGCTGACCACTTCCAGAAAAGTTGTTTTGCCGGCCAATTTCATTTCATGGGCCAGCTCCTGCATTTTCGGTTCGGGTAATCCAACGTCTTTGAACCCCCAATGGGTAACGGGCGTGTCCTTGCATTCTCTGAATAATTCCAGGGCGTTTTTTACAGTTTGATCGTTATAAGTCAACATCAGGATGAATTCAGGTTTCATGACAGGAGCTCCTTTTTAGGATGGAATGGTGGTTTGTATTCTTGTACTTGACAAGCGGCCTTAAATTTGCTATATTGTATAGTATGTTAGGATGTCATACATCATGATATATTACTCTTACGCTCATTATAGCCACTCGATTGCATTTTGTCAATTTCCCCGCAGCGGTTCTACGATTCAAATCTAAGTTCCAACGATCGACTCACTGATTTTGCGGAGGCAGTATGAGCAATTCAAAAGTCACGATTATCCCATCGACCAAAGCGCGAACATACATGGACGGCCCGGAGCTTTGTCGGGAATATGTAAAAGTGCCGGAGATGTGGCTTGGCACCTCCACCCTGCCACCGGGGCTGCGCGGCAACATTGACCCCGGACATCCGAACTCCGTGGAGGTCTTCTATGTTTGTACCGGCCACATTCTGCTCTTTGACGAGCAGGAGTATTACGAACTTTTCCCCGGAGATTCCATCTTGATCTCCAGAAACCTCCCCCATACGTTAATCAATATTGGCGAAGACACGGCAGTGCTGGTTTGGGCCGGTGCACCGGGACAATAGTCATATGCCGACCATCCTGGCCTTTGACCTGGGCACGACGGCGCTCAAGTGCGCCTTGCATGACTTGCGTGGCAATGTGATCGCCAAGGCCTCTGTGGAGTACGAGCTGATCACGCCCGATGCCGATTCGGTCGAAATGGAAGTGGAGACATATTGGCAGGCTTTCAAATCCGCCCTGGGCAAAGTCCTCAAGGATTCTGACACATCCCCGAACGAGATCAAGGCGATGGGAATCTCTGCGCAGGGGGAAACGTTGATCCTGACGGATCACAATGGCCGGCCCCTGCGCCGCGCCATTGTGTGGCTGGACAACCGCGCCCAGCAGGAAGCAAATGAATTGGGGGAAATATTTGGAAATCCGTCGGCCTATGAAATCACGGGCCAGGTTAAGCTGGTGCCAACCTGGCCGGCTTCCAAGATCCTTTGGATCAAAAAACATGAGCCCGAAATCTTTGAACGGACCGCAAAATTCCTGCTTATTGAAGATTATTTTCTGCACCGGCTGACAGGCGAATTTGTATGTGAAGGTTCGCTGGTCACATCCACCTGCTATTGGAATTTCCGCACGCGGACTTGGTGGCCGGAGATGCTGGCGGAGCTTGGAATTACAACCAGCCAGCTGCCCCAATACCGGGAGTCGGGCGAGGTCGTGGGAAAGCTGCGCAAAGAGGTTGCCGCTGAATTGGGATTGAGCCCGGAAACTCTGGTGTGCACGGGTGCCTTGGACCAGGCCTGTGGAGCGATCGGCGTGGGAAATATCCAGCCCGGCATCTTCAGTGAAAATACCGGCGCGGCCCTGGCCATCTGCGCCAGCGTCAAACAACCCACTCTGGACCCCGCCCGCCAAATGCCATGCCATTATCATGGCCTGCCCGGATTATATATGCTGCATACTTTTACAGGCGGTGGAATTGTAATGCGCTGGTTCAGGGATGAATTCGCCCAGACCGAGATGTCGGTTGGAAAGGCCGCTGGCCTGGATGCTTATGACCTCATGGGTTCGGAGGTTGCTCAAGTTCCTGCAGGTTGCGAGGGACTCGTCATGCTTCCTCACCTGCAGGGGGCGATGGCTCCGGAGGCCAATCCGGAGGCCAAAGGCGTTTTCTATGGTTTCAGCCTCCATCACACGCGCAATCATTTTATGCGGGCCATCATGGAAGCCGTGTCGTTCATTGTGCGCCGCAACATCGAGGTGGTGGAGGGGATGGGTGTCCGGGTGCGTGAGATCCGCACCCTCGGCGGTGGAGCCCGCAGCCGGATTTGGAAGCAGATTGAAGCCGATATCACCGGCCGGCCAGTCCTGACCACTAGAAATGAAGAGGCCGCGACTCTCGGGGCCGCCATTCTGGCCGGAAAAGCCGTGGGCCTATATTTGAATGTCCAGGAAGCTGTGGACCAAATGGTTCAGATCAAGGAGCGCTTTGAACCCTCTCCTGAAAACAAGCGCATCTATGATGAAACCTTCCGGACGTATGTGGATTTGTACGCTGCTCTTTGTCCGCTCTTCTCCAAAAAAGCACAGGAAGGATAGGAACAATGGCCAACACCCCAAAGGCCCGCCAGACAGTTCTCGTGCGGCCTAAGCGTCGTACCCTCACTGATGCCACCGTGATCGCAATTTCCGACGCCATTAAGAAAAATCAGTTTCCGGCAGGAAGTCAATTGCCGTCCGAGTTTGAACTCATACAAATGCTTGGAGTCTCGCGCACCACCCTGCGCGAAGCCCTGCGCACCCTGGAAGAACAGGGAGCGATCCACCGCCGGCGAGGGCTGGGGACCTTCGTCTCCGCCAGGTCCATCATTGTCAAAGACCTAAGCATCAATTTTGGGATTACGGAAATGATCACGCAGGCAGGCTTTACCCCTAAAACGATAGAGTGCCAGGTGGAAGAAGGCGAAGCGCATGGAGAGGTGGCAAAGAGCCTGGAACTCGAAGAAGGTACGCCGGTGTGTGTGGTGCGTCGGTTAAGGCTGGCGGATGACACTCCGATTGTGTGGTCCGAGGATATCGTACCCGCCGTGGTGCTGGATGGTCAGATCCCCAAGGAGAGTGATCTCAAAGTGCAGTCATTCTATGATTATCTGGAAAAAAATCATAACCTTCGCATTTATCAGGGCACGGCTGTCTTGAAGCCCATTGCGGCCCCCAAGGAGGTCGCGGCAAAACTCCAGATTCATCGCAACGACACCCTGTTGCTGATCAGCCAGACAGATTACGCGGAGAATCAGCGGCCCATCATTTATTCCGAGGAGTACCATCTTTCTGACAAAATCACTTTTCTCATTCATCGGAAGGGTCCCAACCGATGAAAGGCCACAGATATCCTTTTAGTGTTTGGGCCACCCATTGAAAGGAGGAAACAAAGAACAGAGCCTAATACAAAGATGTAAGCCGGATCTTGCTTGTTGTTGCTTAAAATAATCTTGAAAGGAGATCTGTATGACTGTAAATTTGCCTGATGCAGCTCAATCAGCTGCAGAACAAGCGGGCCAGGTATTTTCCCGCAAAGCTTCCGGGATGACGCGCGTGGTCAGCCCATGGACAGCATTGGCCTATTCGTTTGTGGCACCCAATATTACGCAGGCGAGTTTTTACCTGCTCTGGGCAGTGACCCTTTACGCTGGTGCCAACATGCCTTGGGCCATCATGTTTATGCTGACCCTCGTGCCATTTGCCGCCATCTACGTATATTTTTCAGCCAGCATGCCTCGCTCCGGTGGGGAGTATATTTATATCAGCCGTGTACTCACCCCGTTCCTGGGTTTCCTTGCATCCTGGACCTTAACGATCGTTGGTCTGAACTGGCAGGGAAATAACACCAATTATGTGATCAACTGGGGTTTCGGCCATACCCTCATGCAATTTGGGTTGGTTTATAAAAACACAGGCCTATTTAACCTTGGCATCGAAATGGCTAGACCGCAAGGCTCCTGGTTGGTTTGGATCCTGGGAACCATCTCTCTCATCCTATCCTTCTATGTGATCTATCGCGGGATCAAGCTGTTCATGAAATTTGTGTGGGCCGCCATGATCCTCACCTGGATCATGCTGGCCGTCTATGCTGGCGTTATGATGACTGTGAATCCCACCGTGATCGCCCATGGCATGAAACTGCTTCAGAACATTGATTACCAGGCGGTGCTCCAGCAGGCTGCCTCCTTGGGCTGGCAACGAGGCGTGTTCTCTGTGGCTGCCACGGTCATGGCAGGCATCACCTACATGAACCTGACCTGTTTAGGCTCCACGTATTCAGCCAACATCGCGGGCGAAATCAAACGCGTCGATAAGGCTCAACCGCTGGCTCAATACGGCTCCATCTTCCTCTTTATCGTCTACTATCAGATCTATACGTATGTGACGTATCACGGAATTGGCGTCGATCTATTACAGGCCATCTCCAAACTGGATGCAGCTGGTGCGGATACCCCCATCTTCAAAGCCTTCCCACAGATACCCTACCTGTTGGTGTATGCGACCCAAAACCCCATCCTATTACTGCTCGGTGGACCTTTTTCCTGGGGTTTGATTAACTGGGTAGGCGCCATGGGTCTCGCCTTTGCACCAGTGCGGAACCTGTTCGCGTATTCCTTCGACGGCATGCTGCCTGCCAAATTGAATGAAGTGAATCGCCGCGGCTCACCGATCTTTGCAGTTGGACTCGGCTTCATCATCGCCTGGTTCCAGTTCTCGGTGAACTGCCTGACGCCACTACTATCTGCCTACCAAACCTATACCATCACGATCTGGTTCTTCGGATGGATCTTCCTGAGTATTGCAGCCATCGTCTTCCCATGGCGCCGCAAAGATATTTGGGATAAAGCCCCCGAAGTTACCCGCCAGAAGATATTTGGCGCTCCTGCGATTGTGGTTGCCGGCGTATTCGGTTTGATCGTCAGTGTAGCGGCTGTATGGTTCACCTTCGTTCCGTCTTTGCAAGGTGTCTCCATCTATTCCCAGGCGCCCTCCCTGCTGACCTCGTTTGGCTTCTACATGATTCTGCCGATCATTCTATACTTTATTGCCATGTATCTAAACAAGCGGCGCGGTGTTCCGATTGAAAAACGCTTCCAGCAGATTCCTCCGGATTAGTTGGGTTCAGGCGTTTCTTTACAACAGGGGTAACCCGACGGCTTCCATAGTCCAAGGGTTGCCCCGTTTCATTAATTCACTTTATATTTATAGGAGGTCGCAATGAGCGTGTTTGGCGGTAGCAAAAAAACTCGAATCTTCTTCACCACAGATGTGCATGGTTCCACGGTGGTCTTCAAGAAATTCATCAATTCGGCGAAATTTTATGAAGCTCAGGTAATCATTCTCGGCGGGGATATGGTGGGAAAAATGATCGTTCCGCTGGTCGAACAGGCGAACCATAATTATCGTTCAAATTATCTGGGTAAGGTCTATGATGTCAAGGCTGGTAAAGAACTCGAAGAACTGGAGCAGACACTCGAAAATTCCGGTCTCTATCCGTTGCGTGTATCGCCAGAAGAGGTGAAAGCGTTTGAAACAGATAAAAGCCTGGTTGACAAACAATTCGGAAGGCTTGCATCGCAGCGAATCGCGAGCTGGCTGCAAATCGCAGACGAGCGCCTGCGCGGCACCGGCATTAAGTGTTTTGTCCAACCTGGAAATGACGATCCATACGAGATCGACCAGGTCTTCAAGCAATCCGAATTTGTGAAAAATGTGGATGAAACCGTTGTGATGGTGGATGAAGATCATGAGATGGTCAGTGTCGGCGCAGCCAATCAAACGCCCTGGCACTGCCCGCGTGATCTTCCCGAGGAGGAGTTAACCAGACGAATCGAGGCTGTGATCGGACAGCTCAAGAATCCGGCCAATGCAATCTTCAATCTGCATGTGCCACCCTATGATACGAATCTGGATGTCGCTCCTGAGATTGATGAAAACCTCACACCAAAATTATCCCTAGCCGGTGGGTTCAAGATGATTTCGGTGGGCAGCACAGCCGTTCGCGCCGTGATCGAAAAATACCAACCCCTGGTGGGGCTGCATGGACATATCCATGAAAGTCGCTCAGCTCAAAAAATCGGCCGGACGACATGCATCAACCCAGGTAGCGAATATGGAGAAGGTGTGATCAGAGGAGTGATCGTCGACCTGTCGAAACAAAAGCTTGAAAACTATACATTTACTCAGGGCTAGCCTATAAATGAGCTAAAATTTGATTAGTATTGTGATTGGAGGTTCGATTGGCTGATAATGGTTATTTCGTTTCTGAGGCACTCGGCTTGGTGGAAAGGGCACAAGCCAAGGGCGTCTATTTACGGTTATTGGGTTCAACCGCTTTCCGGATTCATAGTCCTGAATATGTTTCCATTCATGAAGCCATGAACCGTCCCCTTACCGATATTGATTTTATAGCCTACAGCAAACAAGATCGCGAAATTGAAGCTTTTCTTGTCAAGGAAAACTACAAACCGGTGGTGGCTGCTTTGACCCCGGAGTTGTTTGCCATGCGGCGTATTTATAATCATCCAAGCAACGGGATCCATATCGATGTGTTTCTGGATGAGCTTAGCATGTGTCATGTAATACCCTTTAAAAATCGCCTGGAAATTGACTCGCCGACGATTCCCCTGGCGGAACTGGTGCTGGAGAAAACCCAAATTGTGACTTTGAACCAGAAGGATATTAAGGACATGTTGATTCTTTTGGCTGCCCATGCGGTGGGCGACCATGACCAGGATACGATCAATGGAAAATATATAGCCGGACTTCTTGGCAAAGACTGGGGTTTCTATTACACAACCAAGCTCAATCTGGCCAAGATCAGAGAAGGTTTGGAGGTCTACAAGCAGCCGTTCAGCGAACAGGATGTCAAGAATATCCAGGACCGTCTTGATATTCTGACGCAGATGATTGAAGACGCGCCCAAAACACTTAAATGGAAATCCAGGGCTGCCATCGGCACAAAATTAAAATGGTACAACGACGTTGACGAAGTAGACCGCGCCGAGCACCTCGAAGACCTGACCAAGCATTAGAAAATGGATTATGTCATTGGCTGCGACCTTGGCTCACAAGGCATCAAGGTCATTTTATTGTCGGTGGATGGACAACTGGCGGGCGAGGCCAGCGCGGGATATGGAATAGATTATCCGTATCCAACCTGGGCCGAACAACCAGCCAGCCGCTGGACCGAAGCCATGTCCGCCGCGGTCCGAAAGCTGATTCAACTCAGCGGTGTTTCCTCCCAACAAATCCGGGCCATAGGCCTTGACGCCCAGGTGGATGGCGTGGTTCCAGTGGACGCGGCCGGGAATCCATTGCGGAAGGCCATCATTTGGATGGACCGGCGGGCGGTGGATCAATGCTCTGCGGCGGCCAAGGTCTGCGCACCTGAAAGGATTTTTCAACTGACCGGGTTGAACCTGGATGCCTCGCATGTCGCCCCCAAGATACGCTGGCTGGCCGACCAGGAACCGGAGATCTATCGGAAGGCTGCGCACTTCCTTCTAGCGGGCAGCTATGCGGCGTACCACCTTACCGGCGAATACGCCGTTGACTACTCAAACGCCTCCTCCACCATGTTGATGGATGTCCGCACAAAAACGTGGTCAGAGGAAATGTGTCAGAGTTTCGAGATCCCAATCGACCGCCTGGTGCCGATCTGCTCATCCCTGACCGAGATCGGCAGGCTGCGGCCGCACATTGCGGAACAAATGGGGTTGCAGCCGGCCACGCGGGTCATTCTAGGAAGCGGAGATGAACACGCGGCCTGCCTTGGGGCCGGAGCGGTTCGGCCAGGCTTGGTTTGTGATATCGCTGGAACCGCAGAGCCAGTTTGTGTTTCAAGCCTGCAGCCTTTTTTTGACCCTACAGGTTTGGTGGAAACCCATTGCCATGCGGACCCCCAATTATGGCTGCTCGAAAACCCCGGGTTCATTTCGGGTGCAAATTACCGCTGGTTCCGGGACGAATTTTCTTTTGCAGAGGTTAAATCTGCAGAAGAGGCGGGCGGGAGTGCCTATGACTTGCTGAACGCGCTGGCTGCAAAAGTCCCGGCGGGTTCGGATGGCTTGGTCTTCCTGCCCTGCCTGATGGGTGCCATGGCGCCAACCTGGAATTCCGCCGCGCGCGGGACTTACTTCGGCTTCACTTTAGCGCACACCCGCGGCCATTTTGTGCGCGCCCTGCTCGAGGGTTCAGCTTATGCTGTCCGCGATATCACCGATCAGATGCAGAAGCTGGGCTTGTCTCTGGAACAAATACGCGTCGTAGGCGGAGGCGCACAAAGCCGGCTCTGGCGGCAAATGAAAGCCGATGTAACCGGCTTACCGATCGCGCTTCCCCAAACAATTGAAACCACCGCCTTGGGCGCCGGAATGATGGCGCTGGTAGGCGCTGGAATCTTTAATTCCCTGGATGAGGCCGCCGGTCAGATAGTGCAGATTGTAGATGTGCTCGAACCCGATCCGAAATCCAGAAGTCGTTATGAAGACTACTACCAGCTTTATCGGTCCACCTATCAAGCCTTGCTGCCGGTCTTCGATCAACTGGCCGGAATACAAGATAAATAAGATGCGCCATCCTTTCAGATTGGATATCCTGCATGACTGAGGCTGCGAACCCATTAAGTGCGGTTCGCTGTTTCTTGTTGGATATGGACGGCACCTTCTACCTGGGCGATCACCTGCTCGAGGGAGCCCTTCGCTTCATTGAACAGCTGCATTTACAGAAGAAGGAGTTCCTGTTCCTGACTAACAATTCCTCGAAACACCGCGGACAATATATCGAGAAGATCAAACGCCTGGGGTTGGACCTGTCTGAAGAACAGGTGCTCACTGCAGGAGAAGCAACAGCCATCTATCTGAAGAATCGACATCCCGGAGCCAGCCTGTTTGTGGTTGGTACACCCTCGCTGGAGGATGAATTCCGACAGCACGGCTTTCGGTTGGTGCAGCAACAGCCGGATTTTGTGGTATTGGGTTTTGACACAACCCTGACTTATCAGAAGCTATGGAATCTGTGTGATCTGGTAAGGGCAGGTGTTCCCTACATTGCCACTCACCCGGATTTCAATTGTCCAACGGACACAGGCTTCATGCCTGACATCGGCGCCATGATTGCCTTTGTCAAGGCGGCCACCGGGCGCGAGCCGGATGTGGTCATCGGCAAACCGAACCGGTTCATCGTGGATGCCGCGGCGGACAAGCTGAAATTGCCTGTCAGCCAGCTGGGGATGATCGGAGACCGGTTATATACGGACATCGCCTTGGGCTCATCCACGGGGATCACAACCGTCCTGGTGCTGAGCGGGGAGACCAAGCTTGAAGATCTAAAAGACTCGTCTTTCAAGCCGGATTATGTATTTGAGAACTTGGCCGGTGTGGCCGACTGGCTGGAAGGGCATGGCTGAGAATGGGACCAAAGGCAAACGCCATTGTGATCGGGGCGGGATCGACCGGCTCGGCTCTGGCGCACGACCTAAGCCTGCGCGGCCTGCGCGTGACGGTGCTGGATCGGGCCGGTGTGGCAGGCGGTTCCACCGGGCACAACCAGGCTCAACTTCATTCAGGCGCGCGCTACGCGGTCAACGATCCGGAGTCGGCGCGCGAGTGCATTCATGAAAATTGGATTCTGCGCCGCATTCTGCCTGAGGTGTTGGAACTGAACGATGGACTTTTCGTTGCAGTGGATGAGCAGGGGATGGTCTATCGCAGGGCTTTTTTGGAAGCTTGCTCAGCCTGTGGGATTCCGACGCGTGAACTTTCCATGGCACAGGCTTGGAGCATGGAGCCGCTGCTCAATCCCCAGGCTCTGGCGGCCATTCAGATACCGGACGGTGTATTCGATCCTTATCGCCTCTGTTTGAGTTTTTTGGCAACCGCCTCCCAGCATGGAGCAGGCGTGCGAACATTTTGCGAGGTCACCGGCCTCGATCTCGCCAACCGGAAAGTCACCTTTCATTCCAGGATTACAAACCAGGAGGAGACCCTCCAGGCGGATATTGTGATCAATGCTGCCGGGCCGTGGGCCGCTGGGCTTGCTGCTCTGGGAGGATTGCATGTGAACCTCGAGCCCTCTGCCGGGGCCATGGCCACCATCGATCGGCGCGTCTGCAATATGGTCATCAACAAACTGGCCCCCGCGGACGATGGCGATATCATCGTACCGCAGCGAAATACGAGCATCCTGGGCACCACCTCTTGGACCGTGGAAGACCTGGAGGATCTCCCGATCCCATCCGGGCATATCGAGATGATCTTCAAGGTTGCTGAGCAACTAATCCCGTCCGTACGCCAGGCAGGTTTGCGGGGCGTCATGGCTGCTGTCCGGCCGTTGCTGATTACAAAAGGCGCGGGCGGCCGCACCGCTACGCGAGGCTTCACCTGTTTTAATCACTCTGCAGAAGGAGCTCCGGGTTTTTTCTCTGTGGTTGGAGGCAAAACCACCACCGCCCGTTTGATGGCCGAGAAAGTGGCCGATCAAGTTTGCGCTTTTCTGGGAATCGAGGCTCCCTGTCTAACCCGGGAGTTTCCCTTATTGTCCTATCGGAAATTGGCACAAGCATGAAAACGGTCACCGTCACGCTGCGGATTCGCCGCACCTCCAAATGGCAGGATTATGAACTGCACCTGCCCGCGGATGCTTATGTTCTGGATGCCCTGCAGGCCGCCGCATCCCAGGATCAGAGTCTTCTATTCCGGCATGCCTGCCATCATGCCTCCTGTGGCAGTTGCGGGATCCGCATCAACGGCAGAGAATCCTTGGCCTGTATCACGCCGCTTGCAAAGTTTGGGAAGTCCAAGCCCGTGATCCGTCTGGAACCGCTACGTAATTTCCCGCTGATTGGAGATCTGCTCGTGGATTTTCAGCCCTTCATGAATCAACTGGCTTTAATCGACCTGCCCTATGCCCGCAGTGTGATGGATTTGCCGGCGGAAAAACACCCGATTGAACGGCTGCAACCTGTTGCCGCGGAGGGAGACCTTCCGGAAATATCCCCTGAATTCAACCGCTTGGAAAACTGTATCGAGTGTGGTTTATGCGTCAGCGCCTGCCCCATTGTCGGCTCTGATTATAACTACGCCGGACCTGCTCTTCTGGCTGCGGCCGGCCGGGTTGCGGCTGAACCGCGAGGCCGATCCGTGCCTGAGATTCTGAAACAGGTCGACCATGATCACGGACTGTGGCGTTGTCACGGGGCCTTCGAATGTTCGCGAGTTTGTCCGGCGGGTGTAGATCCGGCGCATGAGATCATGTCCATGCGCAGCCGGCTTCTCCAGATGCTTCCAACGCCGCGCGCGGAGGCAGGTATTAAATGAAGGGACGCAGCCAGTGGTTCGAGTTTCGCTTGGACTCGGGAGGCATGTTGGGGTTTATGCTGCATCGTCTGACCGGGATTGGACTGGTAGTATATCTCTATCTTCACCTGGCACTCCTCAACCAGCTTCGGCAAGGTCCCGCAGCTTGGGATGCGTTCGTGCAAACCATGCGGTCCCCATGGGTTTTGCTGGCGGACTCGGTCCTGCTCTTTGGAATATTGATGCACGGCTTGAATGGTCTGCGCTTGACCTTGTTGGGTTTCGGGAAATTCCTGCGCTGGCAGCAGGAGCTTTTCTGGTCGAGCTTCATCCTGGCAGTGGTCCTGACAGCTTGGGGCATGCTTGCCATGCATTAGGAAGCCTGCATGAATAAGAATGGCTCGCGCATGTTGTGGTTATTGCAGGTTGTCCTGGGAATCCTCTTGATCCTGTTGCTGGGAGTCCATTGGATCGCCCAGCATTACCTGGCAGCAGAGGGCCTGCGGAATTATGCAGAGGTCGCGGCTTATCTAAAACAGCCGATCATCCTGGCGTTGGAAATAACCTTTCTAGTTGTAATCACCGCACACGCACTGCTGGGCGTGCGCGCCATTCTTGCCGATCTCGGCCTACAAGCTCCCTTGCAGCGCGCGCTGGATGCAACCCTATGGCTCATCGGGCTGTTCACTGTTCTGTATGGCATCCAGCTGGTCTGGCAAATTGTCCATCAATAAGGAATTTTTGTAATCAGGAGAAAAAATACTTATGAAACCTATCTACGATCCCGGTGCAGGCGCAGCCTTTTGGGCGGCAATTGAAAAGTTGCCCGGCTATCCATCCGGCGAACATATGCCGATCCCCATCATACTGTTTGAATCCAATGCGGTTTACAAATTGCCGGACGTCATGACTCAAGCCAAGGCGCAGCGCGACAAGCCGCTGCTGGTGGTGATGGATAAGACACCGATGGTCCGCCAGGGAAAATATCTTAAGCAGCTGGTCATGGAAATCCTGTCCAAAGCCGGCTGGCAGATACAGTCCATTTTTCTGGAACCGGATGGCACGGGTCAGGTGCATACGGATATGCCGCATATCGAAGTGGTCAAGAAAATGATCCAGCCGGGTGCATCTCTTCTCGCGGTTGGATCGGGCACGGTCTGCGATATCACCAAACACGCGGCCTATTTATACGAAAAAGAAACCGGCAGTGCACCAAGCTTTGTGGCCTTCCAGACCGCCAATAGTGTGAGTGCGTTTACCTCCAATATGGCTCCAACTTTTGTGGACGGTGTAAAACGTACATTGCCCTCTCGTTATCCAAATGCGTTGGTGTGCGACCTCGAGACGTTGGCGGATGCGCCCTATGATATGACTGTGGCCGGGGTGGGGGACCTACTGGCAGCTTTTGTCAGCTTTCCGGATTGGTATCTGGCCCATGAGTTGGGCATGGATCCGGCCTACAGCGAGTTTGCTCAACTCTTGATGGGCCCTCTGGATGAGGTCTTCCTGGATTCTGCAAAAAAGATCCACGACCGTTCCCCTGAAGGGATGGCCATCCTGGCCAAGCTCATCGCGCTGGGGGGACTCGCGATGTCGTTGTCGCATGCCACCACCCCAATGTCCGGCTATGAACATGTAATATCGCATGTTCTGGATATGCTGGCCGAAACCGAGGCCCGGCCCCTGGCTCAGCACGGCACTCAGGTAGCCTTGGCGACTCTGCTTGCAGCAGATGCGTATCAGCACTTTCTCAACGAATTTGATCCATTGGAAGTGAACCTTGACAGCTGTTATCCAAAGCCGGCCTCCATGGAAAAACTGATTCTCAACACGTTCGGCACAATTGACCCGAGCGGTGGGGCAGGGCGCGAATGTTGGGCCGATTACCGCCTCAAGCTGGACCTTTGGAATGAAAACCGCCCGCGTTTTGAATCGCTGAGGCAGGATTGGCCATCCGTCCGGGCACACCTTTCAAGCTTGACTCGCACGCCCGAACAGCTGCTGGAAATTCTTCGTGCCATCGATGCTCCGCTCAACTTTGATCAGATCGTTCCTCCCGTATCCGAGGTGCAGATCCGGTTTGCATTCATGAATGCTCCATTGATGCGCAGGCGTCTCACTCTGGGAGATCTATTGCTATTCTCGAATTGGGATCGGGATCGCCTATGGCAACAAATATGGGCACGCAGTCAGACGTTAGCGAAGGCCTGATTGCATCAGGCGGTTGGAATTTTGAAACCACGTTAGGGAAGTGAGGATGGAATGCTTGAAAAACGATTGCAGGGCAAGGTGGCCTTGATCACTGGAGCCAGCCAGGGGATTGGTCGGGCCGCATCTTTAGCGCTGGCCAAGGAAGGGGCAGCTGTGGTGATCACCTCGCGGCATCAGAAGGAACTGGATGTGGTGGCGGGGGAGATTCGGAGTTATGGCGTGGATTGTCTGGCCGTGCCTGGTGACGCCAGTCTGCAGGAGGATGTGGAGAAAATCCAACAGAAAACGCTGTCCACGTTTAACAAAGTGGATATACTCGTGAATAATGTGGGTATCGCCAAATATGCGCCTTTTTCAGAAATCTCCATCCAGGATTTTGACTGGATGATGAACACGAACATGCGCTCCTCCTTTCTCTTTACCAAGGCCTTCTTTCCCGGGATGGTGGAACGCCGGCAGGGATGGATTGTGTTTGTCGCTTCCGTCTCGGGCTTGATGGGCCTGCCGAACGAAACAGGTTATGCAGCTTCCAAGCATGCCCAAGTTGGATTTGCGCGGGCTCTGGATCACGAGGCCTATCCTCACAATGTTAAAGTGAGCATCATCGCTCCTGGAGGGGTAAATACCCGGCATGCCATGGGCACCGGCAGGATGCCGGACGACCCTCGTCTTGGAGAGTATTTGAGTCCGGAGGATGTAGCAGAGGCCGTTATCTTTGCGGTGACGCAGCCGCTGAAATCCAGGCTTTTCATATTAGGGATGCGGCCATTAAATGAATCACTCTTTGACTAAAAAGTGGCTCCTGGCGGAACGCTCCTGAAGAGCAATAATAGCCGGTTTGTTGGATCACTCTAAATAAAAACAGGAAAGTCGTCGGATAGCGCCGATGATGGTTCGGTACCGCAGAACCATGATGGAAAGAGTACTTTGAGACGCCCTATTGATGGACTTGAGGAAAGAGCAAATGGCTTGAACGAGTTTCGAAATCGTTTTGAATCAATGGTTGTGAGTGACTTTTCGACGGAGGTGCTTCCAGATTAGTTTGCGTTTCATCGACCGAAATTACTGCATTCCGATCCGTTCTCAGTTCCACTTTGTACTCATTCGTGAAACTGTCCGGTGACTAGAAAATAAATTTTCCGCACATATATCAAAGGAAATTGAAATGTCAACAAATAAAATTCTTCACGATTTTTTAGTAGGCATGGAAAAGGAAAAAAATAAGTCCGTTTGTTTTGTTGTCTCTGCGGGAAAAATAAAAGGAGACTTTGAAAGTTACGATTTG
>Ga0209039_10000789_pt1 | contig 30569 bp, 27 predicted proteins | sample BogFormECP12_OM1_FD_188238 | JGI IMG/M metagenome (GOLD analysis project Ga0209039, IMG submission 188238) | Bog forest soil microbial communities from Calvert Island, British Columbia, Canada - ECP12_OM1 (SPAdes) (version 2) | ecosystem: Environmental > Aquatic > Freshwater > Wetlands > Bog ... | reverse complement strand
TTACCCCGCGTGGGTAATACGATGGCCGGTTCCCAACCCGTTCCGAAACAACTACTTATACTCTTGTTTCGGTCCTTCGCAGTAAACTTCCGCTAGCCCAAGGCTAGCCTGGGTCGCTCTCATCTTCAGCGTCATCCCCAGAATCGAGAGCGTCGAACAGACCGGCCTGCGGATTCGGAGGAACATAATCGCGGCCCAGGTCAAGACGAAGGCGGCCATGCGGCCTGCCGTCGGGCCAGGAACTGGTCTGCGTCCTGGCGGCATTCTGGGCAAGCCAGTCGCACCGGTTGTTGTCCTCATGACCGGCGTGACCTTTGGTCCAGATCCAGTTCGTCTTGTGGACCCCAACCAACTCGTCCAGTTCAATCCATAGATCGGCGTTGCGAACCGGGCGGTTCTTCTTCCACCAGTGGCGGCGTTTCCATCGGCCAATCCACTGCGTAATTCCTTGCCTGACATACTCGGCGTCGGTCGTGATTTCTACTTCGCACGGCTCCCTGAACGCGAGCAGGCCCTGGATCGCCGCCATCAATTCCATTCGATTGTTGGTGGTGTGAGGATCGTACCCGAAGAGTTCCTTCTTCACCGCGCCGAATCGCAGGATGCAGGCCCACCCACCAGGGCCGGGATTGCCCAGGCACGAGCCATCGGTAATCAGCCAAGCCTTCTTCATCGCCTCCGGGACCATGATGACAAATCTCGATGGAAGGCTCTACCGACCGGCGCGGGCACTGGGCGATTTCGGGGGCCAGTTTCATGTTTCAGCTCACTGCGAGGGAGTTTGCGGATTGGAAGTCACAAATTGTGACTTCCAATTTCGCGGCCAGAAGGACCTGGCCCGAAAGATCGAAGCGCTGCATTTCAGGCATTTCAGGGACAGGCTACGATGCCGTAAGATTGAAGGGAACCAGATGCCGAAGAAACCAGAGCGCGGCCTTATTCCCCTCGAGATCATCGAGCGCCGCATCTACCTCATCCGCGACCAGAAGGTCATGTTCGATTTCGACCTGGCAGAGTTGTATCAAGCACCCACCAGAGCCCTCAATCAAGCAGTCCGCCGAAACCTGGCCCGCTTCCCGGCCGATTTTATGTTCCAGCTCAGTGGGCGGGAGCTTGCACATTGGAAGTCACAAATTGTGATTTCCAATCCTGCCGCCAAAATGGGCCTACGCAAGCCTCCTTTGGTGTTCACGGAGCACGGCGTCGCGATGCTCTCCTCGGTGTTGCAAAGCGACCGCGCGGTACAGGTGAATATCGCCATCGTGCGGACGTTCGCGCGGCTCCGGCAGATTCTCGCGACGCACAAAGAGCTCGGCGAGCGCCTGGCGGCCATGGAGAAGAAATACGACCAGCAGTTCAAAGTCGTGTTCGACATCTTGCGGCAGCTCATGGAGCCGTTAGCGCCGGCGAAGCACCCCATAGGATTCGTTGGGCCGGGCAGGAAGGTGCTGGCGAAGCCCAGGCGGGTTGTCGACCCCGACGACGCGCTCACTCCCGCCGTGGCGAAACGCTTGCGCCAAAGTCTCAAACAGACGCGCCAAGGGAAGACGCGGCCATAGGCTGAAATGCGCCCGTAAGGGGGTCCTCCAATTTCACTCGAACTCCCACGTGCGGAACCGGTGCTGGTGCTCCACCATGTCCACGCGCCGGCCGCGAAAGCGCACTCCCTCCAACTCCAGCCGCGTGCGCTGTTCCAGGCCGGCTTCGTATTTCAGCTTGATGGCGCCGCCCGCGCCGACCACGCGCTGCCACGGCAATGAATTCCCCGCCTTGCGCAGCAACTGCGCAACCTGCCGGTGAAATAGCGGGTACCCGGCGGCGGCCGCCACCTGGCCATAGGTCGCCACTTTGCCACGCGGGATCTGCCGCACGGCCTTGCGGATGGCCGCGTCCCGCGGCTCGCTCTTGGGCGCGCGAATCAAGCGGCGCGCCGCTTCCCGATGCGTCAGTTTTCGCATGGCGCGGCGTGCAGCAGTTCCTTCTCGACCGTCAGCGCATAGCAGCCGGGCGTCTTCAGGTCCTGGAGCGAGAGCCCGTTCCAGTAAAGGGTGGCGGGCGTCCATGCCGACGGCACCGTCACGCGCATTTCCGTCACGGTGCGGCTGATGATCTGGATCTCCTTTTCCGCGGGCGAATACTGCGCCTGCACGCGCGCGGTGACCGCCGAATCGCGCTTGGGGAGAACGATGCGGGTATCCACGCGGATGCGTTCCTTGCCCCGCTGGACCAGCGCCACCGCGGGCTTCTCCTCCGCAATCTGCTCCATGGTTTCGGCGAACTGGCGCGCGTCTTGAATGGGCTTGCCATCCAGCGCCACGATGCGATCTCCCATTTTGAGCGGGCCGCTGTACTTTCCGGGGAGATGCGAGACCAGCACGCCGGGACCCAAATCGGCGGCGCTGTAGCTGAAGTCCCCCAGGTCGAGCGCCGCTCCGGAGCCGCCCGCCATACGCGTCGAAGGAAGCACGTCGTTGCGCTCGCGGGCATCGAACTTCGTCATTCGGATCCAATAGCAGCGCGCGAACGTGGGCGAGTTGGTTTCGCAATCGATGGCAGCGGGGAACTCGTCGCGCTGGTGACCGGCCAGCCATTCGAAGACGTCGGCGTTGGTGACGCCCTTCGCCAGGCGCCATTCCAGATTGAGCCCCGCGGACTTCAGCTTTTCCGCGAGCGCCTGGTCGCCGGCCTCGGCGATCCACAGCACCGGCGCATTGGTGAAATTGGCGGTGAACAAGCGGTTGGTGTCGACGGCCGACTTGGGGGAACCGCCCAGAGCGATGCCGGCGGCCCACAGATCGGGAACGCGCGAGATGGCGTAGAACACCACCGCCGCCGCGCTGCTACGGCCCGCCAGGTACACGCGCCCCGCATCGACGCCCGCATTGCGGATGGCCGCCTCCACCGCCGAGGCCAGCGCCTGCACGCGCACATCGGGGTTGGCATTGGGGGAGTCGGCGGAGGGCGCGATCACCTGCCAGCCGAGGTCCTTCGTCCAGGCCTGCCACTGGGCGGCATCCGCGCCGTCCACCAACACGATGGCGGGCGACTTCGCCGGCGTAGCCTGGGCGGCCGCGGCGCCACGCGCGAAGAGGCTAATTATGCCGCAGGCGAGAGCGAATGTTCTTGACCAACTTTTCGATTTCATCGATCTCTTTGAGCGAGGAGATGGAGAGAACGTAGCGGTCGTTCTTTTCCAGTTCCTGCTTCAGTTGTTCGGCCAGGTCGGCCAACTGGGCTACGTCCTTCAAGTTCTGTTGGTGCTCGGCCTTCAGAATCTCATCGCGCTGGAGCTTCCCGTTGGGCAGGCGAACCGGGGCTTCGTCTTCAGTCTGGGATTGCGAGCGCCCCCCGCCGCGTTGCGCCACCGCAAAGCAGGAGACGGCCGCGAATGACAACACCAGCGCACAGCGCCGCAACCAAGGTTTCATGGGAGAACCTGCTGTTATGATAGCCCGGCCGTGGCTTTCCCACTGATATCATGAAACACATAGGCGGGTAGTCCACATGAAGAGGATAGGAGTTCTCGCGGCATTGGCTCTGGCCGGCGCCATGTCCGCACAAGTGGCCACGCAGGCCAATACCCAGTACCAGACGGAACAGGGCCGGAAAGCCTTGGCAGCCGGCCTGGGCAGCGCGGACCGCGACGCGTTTGAGAAACCTCGCGACGTGGTGAAGGCGATGGGGCTTCAGAAGGGCATGACGGTGGCGGACGTAGGAACCGGTATCGGCTACATGCTGCCGTTTCTGAGCCGCGCCGTGGGGCCGGACGGACGGGTGATCGCGGAAGACATCTTCGACGACTTCCTGGCATCCGCCAAGCAGCGGGCGTCGAACCAGAACCTGGCCAACGTGACCTTCGTCAAGGGTACGGAGGCCGATCCGGGCCTGCCCGAAGGCGCGGTGGATGAGGTGCTGGCGCTCGACGTCTACCACCACTTCGATTACCCCGAGAAGATGCTGGCGGGCATCCACAAAGCGCTCAAGCCGGGTGGCAAACTGGTAGTAGTGGAATACTACAAACGCCCCGAGGCCATGGAGAATGGCCGCGCCATGACGCACATACGCCTGGACATGCCGGACGTGATCAAGGAGATTGAAGCCAACCACTTCCACCTCCTCTCCGAAATGGAACATATCAAGGACAGCCAGTACATTCTGGTCTTGGAAAAGAGATAGGAACCGCATGAAAAAGTTTCTCCGATTTGCAAGCTTCGCGGTGCTGCCGCTGGCGTTTCTGCTGCCGCTCGGCGCGCAGGATGCCGCCAAGGACCAGGGCATCACGCGCCAGCAGGCCGACCAGATTCTGAACGAGCTGCGCCAGATCCGCCAGTTGCTCGAGAAGCAGCAGGCGCAGGCGGCGCGGACTCAAGAGGAACAGCCCACCAAGGCCAAACTGAACCTGGCGGGCTTCGCCATGCTCGGCTCGAAGGAAGCGCCGCTGACCATCGTGGAGTTCACGGATTACCAGTGTCCCTTCTGCCAGCGGTTCCACACCACCAGCTTCGTCGAGCTGAAAAAGAATTACATCGACACCGGCAAGGTGCGGTTCTACAGCCGCGACATGCCGCTCGATTTCCACCCCAACGCCATGCGCGCTGCCCAGGCCGCCCGCTGCGCCAGCGACCAGGGCCAGTTCTGGCAACTGCGCGACGTGATGGGCGCCAATCCCAACCAGCTCGACATGGACAGCCTGGTGGCGGACGCGACGAACCTGAAGATGGATGTGAATGCGTTCCGCGCCTGCGTGGAGAGCGAGAAGTACAGGAACGCCGTGCAGACCGACGTTATGGAAGCCATGAAGATCGGCGCCAGCGGGACGCCCACCTTCGTGGTCGGTAAGAGCACGCCCGACGGAGTGGATGGCGATCTGGTGGTGGGCGCCCAGCCGTACCCCATGTTCGACCAGAGACTCAAAGAGCTGGGCTCCGCGAAATAATCTGCCATAAAACCGAGAAAGGCCCATTTCATGACAAAAAGCGCAATTCTGCTCCTGTGCCTCGCGCTGGCGGCTATCGCTCAGAGCCAGCCGGCGCCGGAACCGGGTTTGCTGTTCTATCTTTCGGGCGACCACGGTCTTCAGGCCGATTACGCGGGCGGCAACCCCGCGCCGAATTTCTGGAATGACGAAGTCAAGGTGCTCCCCGGCGGTCCCAAGGGGCCGTATTTTCAGTGCGGCGATCTGGAGAATCTTTCCTACTGGGCGGCCGGCAACATCTACGCCCAGCGCGGCACGCTCTCCTTCTACTGGCGCTCGCGCGACGTGGTGGGGCCGACGCCGTTTCCCGTCTTTCGCGTCGGCTACGGCGACCACTCCAGTTGGGACATGGTATGGCTGCGCATCGACTACAACGGCAAGCCCGGCTTCGACGCCTTTGTCACCGACATCAACCTTGGGCGCACGCGCGTCTCCTATGCCATGCCGGCATTTCCCAAACCCGATGAATGGGTGCACCTGGCGCTGGCCTGGGACGAAAACCGCGGCATTCGTTTCTACGTGAACGGCAAATTTGTGGCTGAGGCCGCGGCCACCGGCATGTTCAACGCCACCCTCGACCAGTTCGGGCCGCATTCCCGCACCATCAGCCCCGTGCAGGTGCAGAGCGCGTACAATTTCGACCGCGGCGGCGATATCGACGAAATCCGCATCTATGACCGCATGCTTTCCGACGACAACATCGCCGGCCTCGCGCACAACCAGACCCCCCGCGACATCCCGGCGCTGGCGCGCAACCTGTCGTCCAAAGACTGGCAAAGTGAGTGGTGGTTCCGCTATGGCTGGAACCGCCCCGGCGATGTCCCCCCGCCGCTCGCCGAGCGCTACACCACCGTCCGCAAAGTGGAAATTCACGACGCCTACGATCTGAAACGGTGGTGGTGGCGGGCCAACGACGGCATCCGCGAGACCACCTGGCCGGGTGTATACAACCGCTCCCGGCGGCCCGGGCGCAACGACTATTTCCAGCTCCCGGATTGGGACTGTTACTCGCAATCCGGCAAAGCCATCACCTTCTTCATGCCGGAGGAGCCCTGGAACCACCTCGAGATTGCGGGCGGCGCCTGGGGAAATATGAGTCTGCTGAGCTTCGACTTGGAGAAGCGGGCCGATGTCGAAAAGAGCCTCTTCGAGCGGCCCAAGGATCAGGAAAAGACGTTCCACCGGTTCGACGACGCCATCACCGGCCAGAAGATCCGCTTCACCAACGTCGAACAGGAGACGCCCATCGGCGAGCTGGCGGCCTACTACGTGCACCCCGGCAACCCGCCCTCCGGCATTGCGCAATTGCGATACCGGCTGACCGCCGCCGCGGAGCCCGACAACCCCAGCTTGAAGCCGCTCACCGAATTCATCGACGGCCGCTACCCGCCCGACGAGCGCGTAACCATGGTGGCGCTCCCCACCGGCTCCCCTCGCACGCCGCGCAAAGCCGCGCAGACCGGTCTGCCGCTGGTGCACATCCTGATCCCCGCGGATTTTCGCGAGGTGCCCAACAACCACGCGTTCTCCTACGGCTGGGAGAACATGCACGCCGGCCTCGACGGCATCGCCATCGATCTTCCCGCGCTCGGCGTCAAACCCACGCACGGCGAGTATTTCCCGCTCAACATCCAGGTGAAGGACCCGCTCTGGCCCATGCGCGATATGCTCGACTTCACCTTCTCCGTCAAGCCCGGTGAGCCGCACACGCTCTGGCTCGATACCCGCGACCGGATTCTGCCCAACAACAAGAGCTTCTGGTTGACCATCGCCGGCGCGGGCGCCGATTTCACCCCGGCGCTGCTCGAAGGCGCCGAAGTGCGGCTCATTTTCAAGCCGTGGAAAGACGCCGCCCCGGAACACGAACTCGACCGCTTCACGCAAGTGCGCGACAACTACTCCAACATGGTCGAAGAGCATGTCAACGTCAAGCGCCTGAATAATTTCGCGCGCTTCGACGCGGACCTGACCGACCTGCTGCGCGTCAACCCCGATCACATCCCCGGCTTGTATTACTGGTACGACACCAATAAGGAGCAGGCCAAGCCGCCCTTCACGCAACCCGTTCCGCCCGCCGGCGTGCCCCTCTGGGCTTTCCGCCAGGTGAAAGATCTGGACTACCTGAAGCGCTTCGTCAACTGGTACATCGACAACCGGCAAATCTCAGACGGCGAACTGGGCGGCGGGCTATCCGACGATGGCGACCTCACCAATACCTGGCCCGGCACCGCGCTCATGGGCGTCAATCCCGAGAAGATTCAGAATTCGCTGCTCCGGGAGCTGGATGCTTTTTACAACGCGCACATGTTCACCAATGGCCTCTCCACCATCCAGGCCGATGAGCTGCACAGCTACGAGGAAGGCCTCTCGACGCTGGGAGAAGCGCTCATCCTGAATTTCGGCAGCCCCAAGCAACTCGAGCGCGCCATGGAAACCTCACGCAAGCTGGAGTGGCTCACGGGAGTCAACCAGGCTGGCCACCGCCATATCAAGACCAATTATTTCAATGGACTCAAAATGTCGGAAGAAGACGTTTGGGGATGGCAGAAGGCCTACTCTTTCCTGGTCTACCAACCGGGAGCGCTGCTGGTGCAGTTCAACGGCGCACCTCCTACCCGCAAGCTGATTCTGGAACTGGCCGACGGCCTGTTGGCGCATCGCAAACCCAAGGCCGGCGGCGGGTACGAGATCCACAACGTCATCAATTTCCGCACGGACGAAGATAAGGTAAGCCCGCTCAGTATCGACTGGTACGTCTTTTGGGCGGCCTACAAATGGACCGGCGACGCCAAGTATTTGCAGCCGCTTCGGGATGAGGGGCCGGCCATTCTGGCGAGCCTCACCGCCGACGGCCTCGACCTGCTCAATGTGAAGGACACATGGGGTACGCAGGTCTTTACTTCCAGCGCGCAGCGCTCCACCCAGGCCGGCCCACATTTCGCCTGGCAGATGACCGGCGACCTGCACTACCTGGAGCAGCTTTACGGCGACCAGATCGAAGCCGCGGCATTGCGCGAGTACCTCAACACCGAAGGCAGCCTATGGATCGACCGCGTCGACGTGGAGCATGCCGAGTTGCAGCGCGCGCGGCTGGGCGGCATTGCGCTGGTGCGCAACTTGCCTTATCCGGGACATGTGCTGAGTTGGAAATTCCAGGCGCCCGCCAGCGACCAGAGCGTCGCCGTCGCGGTTTCCGAAGGGACGCCCGACCATATCAAGCTGATAGCCTACAACCTGGATCAAACGCCCGTTAAGGCACTCATGACCGGCTGGGAAATCGAGCCTGGCAAGTGGGAGATGACCCAGGATTCGGTCACCCGCACCATCGATTTCGAGCGCGGCCGGGACGTCGAAGTCACTTTCGCGCCGCGCGCCAACACCACCATCGAACTGAAGCTGGTGACCAAGGGCGTGCCCTACTGGTCGCGGCCGGACCTGGGAATCGACCCCGGGGACGTGCGCGTCGAAGGCAGCCGCATGACGGTGAAGGTGCACAGCCTGGGCGCCGTGGACGCGCCGGCATCGCGCGTGGTTCTGCGCGACCGCGCGGGCCGCACCGTCGCCACGGCCAGCGTGCCGTCATTGAAAGCGCCGTCCGACCTGATGCCGAAGACCGCCGACGCGGCCTTGGACCTGCCCGCCAGTGCCGATTGGCATGGAGGCACGGTGACCGTGGAGATGACCGGCGCCGATCCCGAAATCACCCTGCGCAACAATCGCGTGGAACTGGCCAAATGATTCGCGGGCGGCTCGCCTTGACGCTCGCAGTTTTGGGCCTGCTGCCCCTACATGCCGCCGGCGGCAATCACCGCATGATCCTGCTCACCGACCTGCTGGCCGAGCAGGACGATTCGCAAATGATGGTGCGCCTGCTGATGTACGCCAACGAAATGGATATCGAAGGCCTGATCGCCGTCAGCATCAGCGAACCCGGGTATCCGGCCAGGGCGCCCTCGCAGCCGCACCGCGTGGGCGTGCACCCGGAGGAAATTGTGAGCCGCATCGAGGCCTATGCCAAGGTGCGCGACAACCTGCTCAAGCACGCTCCCGGATGGCCCACGCGGCGCGACCTAATGGCCAAGGTGGCGTGCGGTCCGGAGGGCTACGGTATGGCCGCGGTGGGCGATGGCAAGGGCACGCCCGGCTCGCGCATGATCATTGCCGCCGTGGAGAAGCCCGACCCGCGGCCCATCTACATCTGCGTCACAGGCTCCGCCAACACGCTGGCGCAGGCTATCTGGGACTACCGCGCGACGCACACTCCCGAAGAAATGAAGAGCTTCCTCGCCAAGATCCGCGTCTACGACGATTTCGGCCAGGACGATTCCGGCGCCTGGATCTGCCACAACTTCCCGGAGATCGTCTGGATACGCAGTCTCGACCAGGTGTTCGGCCTGATGGGTCCCGGCCCGCCGCACATTCCGCCGGGCTACTCGCAGACCGCGCGCGAACCTTATGTCTGGCAGCCGTACCCACCCACCGACGAGGGCCAGCACCTGTGGATGAAGGAGCACGTGCAAAACAACCACGGCCCGCTGGGCGCCCTCTACATCGACCGCGTCGAAGCCAACGGCGCGTACCGCTACCTGGAAGGCGGCAACACCAGCACATGGATCGGCTTGGTGAACAAGGGCCTCTACGACCCCGAGCAGATCACCTGGGGCGGCTGGGGCGGCCGGTTTGAGGGGACCAAAGTGGCCATTCCGGCGGGCCAGGATCGCGTGCGTTTCGGCCCGGGCGAGAAGCCGTACGAGCCTTTCGCGATGTTCCCCGATGCCTCGGACCATTGGACCGACCCCGAAACCGGGAAGGCCTATTTCGATCGCTGGACGCCCATACGCCGCTGGCGTCGCGCCTACCAGAACGAGTTCCAGGCCCGCATGGATTGGTGCGTCAAGGAATTCAAGGGCGCCAATCACAACCCCATCGCGGCCTTCAACGGCGACGCGAGCCGCACCATTGTGCGCCTCTCCGCCCAGCCCGCGCAATCGGTTGCGCTCGACGCTTCCGCCTCCACGGACCCCGACGGCGACGCCCTCAATTTCCGCTGGTATGTCTACCCCGAGGCCGGCACGTATGCGGGCGCGGTCGAGATCGGGCATCCCACTGAAAAGATCGCCCGCGTGGCGATCCCCGCCGATGCCGCCGGCAGCCAGATCCACGTCATTTTGGAAGTGAGGGACAACAACCCGATTGTGCCGCTCTACGCCTATCGGCGCGTGGTGATCGATGTGAAGTAGCGCGGCCCTCCTCAGCACAGGTCTTCACATCCTTGCTATGCTGGCGGTGCGAGCCCCAGAGTGTGGGCACCTATGACCGTGACAGTCAGGAACAAGAGCGCTTTGGTGGTGCCGCCCAGCGTTCGGCGCAGGGCGGGCCTCAAGCACGGTGACCAGGTGGAGTTTTGCGTCTCCGGCCGCGTCATCAAGATCGTTCCCAAGTCGCCCTTTGCCGATGTTGAATACACTCCCGCCCAGCGCCGAATCATCGACGCCCGCCTGGCCGAATCGGAGGAGGATCTCAAGAGAGGCCGCACGTTCGGCCCTTTCAGCACCGCCAATGAAATGATCGCCTCCATGAAACGGGAGTTGAAGAAGAGAGCCACTGGTAAGAAAAAAGGAATCTGTACGATATAATACGCATATGTGACTGAAAGAGAAAGAATTCCGCCAGTTGGTATTGCGATCTCTGTTCCCAACCTAGTGTCCCGTGCCGGCCCTCGCACCACTCAACGACTCCGCCTTCGCGAACTTAGGCCAGTTGAAGCCATAGAACGCTACGAAAGCGAAGCAGAACATCGGCACGATGAAACCACGCGACATGTCGAACCTATCGGCCACGTAACCCATGAGTTTGGGCAGGATGGCGCCGCCGATGATGGCCATAACGATGTAGGATGATGCCTTTTTCGCCCGCGCGCCCAGGCCGTAAATCCCCAGCGCGAAGATAGTCGGGAACATGATGGACATGAAGAAGTAACTCAGGAACACACAAGCCACCGACAGCCAGCCCAGCTTGCAGAAGACCAGGAAAGTAGCGGCCACATTCAGCACCGCATAGAGACCGAGTATCTTATGAGCGGAGAATTTCTTCAGCAAGCCCGCACCGGTGAATCGGCCCACCAGGAAACATACAAAGCCCAGCGACGCCAGGTTGGAAGCGCCTTTATCGCTCATGCCGAGAATGCCGGACTTATTCGCTTCGAACCAACCGGACATCCAGCTCTGTAAGAAGCCGGAGTGGAGTGACAACTTAGTCATCGCCGAACCCCACCCGGCAGGAATGGCCGGAACTTCGGCCGTCATGTAATTGATGAAGAAGCTGAAAATGCCGGCTTGCGCGGCCACGTAGAAAAACTGCGCCGCCACGGCCATCACGAAGTGCGGGTGCTGCCAGATGGAATGCGAGGCCCCCGGCGCGGCATCGTCCAGGTGGTAGTCGTCCTCGGTCTTGATGTCGGGGACCTTGGCAAAGAAGAAAATGGTGGCCAGAACGATGACGATGACGGCGATCGACACGTAGGGAATGTAGAGCGTCTGGCTGCCGGTGCTGCGGCCCAGCGTGTCTTTGGAGTAGAAAAACAAGCTGCCGATGATGGGGCCGCAAATCCAGCCAACGCCGTTGCAGGATTGGGCCAGGTTGATCCGCGTGGCGGCATAGCGCGCGTGGCCGAGCACGGTCGTATAGGGGTTGGCGATGGTTTCCAGAAACGTGAGCCCGCTGGCGATGGCGCAAACGCCCACCAGAAATGCCACGAACGCGAGGTTGGGCGATACGCGTCCTACATGCACCAGCTCGCTGATATGCGTGGCGGGGATGAACCAGAATCCGCCCAGCGCCACAATCAGCAGGCCGGCGATGATTCCGAATTTGTACCCGAGCTTGGTGGCCAGCCAACCAGCGGGCACCGACATCAGGAAGTAGCCCAGGTAGTGCGCGAACTGCACCCAGGCGGATTGCGATTTGGTCAGGCTCAACTCTTCCTGGAAGTGCTTGTCCATCACGTCGATCATCCCGTTGCAGACTCCCCAGAGGAGGAATAGCGAGCTGACCAGGATGAACGTGTACATCAGGTTGATGCCGTCATCTCGTACGAAAAGGCCCTTCTTGGCTGGATTCATGATGTGGAGACAATTCTAACAGGCATTGTGGGGCAGGATTTCATCCTGCGCGCCGGTTTGTAACCGGCGCAACTGGCGGATTGCAAATCCGCCGCAGATTGCAAATCTGCCCCACAATCGCTACAACAATACGTGATGGGCAGATTCACTCGACGCACTTTTCTGGCTAGCTCCGCCCTGCTGGCGGCGCAGCCCGAGCACAGGCGCACTCCGCTGAGCTCGCTCTGGAACCCCGACAAACTGCCCGAGCGGTTTCACCCGTTTCCTACGGCAAGCGAGCGCACGGCCTGGGATGCGCTCCCCGCCGACGCTTCCGCGGCGCTCCTCCAATCCGGCGAGAAGCAACTCAAAACTACTTGGGACGCCCTGCCGGCCACGGCCTTTCTCGAGTACGCGCGCAACGGCAACCGCTCCCGCTTCGAAAACGTCCGCGACCGCCGCCGCAACAAGTTGCAGCAACTCGTAATCGCCGAGTGCCTCGAAGGCAAGGGGCGCTTCATCGATGAGATCGTCAACGGCGTCTGGCTCACCTGCGAAGAGACGTTCTGGGGCGTGCCCGCGCACCTGGGAGCGCAAAAAGCCGGCGTCGGCCTGCCCGATGTTGCCGAGCCTATCGTCGAGCTTTTCTCGGCTGAGACCGCCAGCCTGCTGGCCTGGACCCTCTACCTGCTCGGGCCGCAGCTCAGCCGCGTCTCGCCGCTCATCCCCGAGCGCATCCGCCTGGAGACCGACCGCCGCATCCTCACACCCTGTCTCGCGCGCGACAACTTCAGTTGGATGGGCTTCTCGGGCCGTCCGCCCAACAATTGGAATCCGTGGATCTGCTCCAACTGGCTCACCGCCCTGCTGCTGCTGGAGCGCGACGAAAAGCGGCGCCAGGCCGCGGTCGCGAAGATTCTCCGCTGCCTCGACAATTTCCTGAGCGGCTATTACGACGATGGCGGCTGTGACGAAGGTCCCAGCTATTGGGGCCGCGCCGGCGCTTCCTTGTTCGATTGCCTCGAACTGCTCGACATGGGGTTCCAGCTTCCGCTCGTCCGCCAAATCGGCCTCTACATCTGCCGCGCCCATATTCACAACGAGTGGTACACCAATTTCGCCGACGCCCCCGCGCGCGTCTACCCCAACGGAGACCTGGTCTATCGGTTCGGCAAGCGCGTGGGAGACGAAACTATGATGGCGCACGGCGCGTTCGCCGCCTTCCTCGGCAAGGAAAGCGGCCTTCCGGGCGACAGCATCGGCCGCCAGTTGCCGGCGCTATTCAACCTCGCCGAGCTGCGAAAAGCGCCGCGCTCCCAGGCGCTGTTCCGCGACGTGTGGCTGCCCGGCATCCAGGTGATGGCCGCGCGCCTCCAGGAAGGCGCACCAAGCGGTCTCTACCTCGCCGCCCAGGGCGGCAACAACGCCGAGAGCCACAATCATAACGACGTCGGCAACTTCATGGTCTACGCCAATGGCCTGCCGGCCATCATCGATGTGGGAGTGGAGACTTACACCGCGCAGACCTTCAGCTCCCGGCGCTATGAGATCTGGACCATGCAGTCGGCGTACCACAACTGCCCCACCATCGATGGCGTCATGCAGTCCGCCGGGCTTGAGTTCGCCGCCAGGGAGGTAGTGTACCATGCCAATGACGGCGCCGCGGAATTCAGTTTGAACATGGCCGCGGCGTATCCCAAGGAAGCCAACCTGGAGAGCTGGAAGCGCTCGCTGCGGCTCAATCGCGCCGCCAATGAAATCGAAGTTGCCGACGACTACGCGTTGCAGAAAGCCGCCAAGCTGGTCACACTGACTCTGATGACGCCGTGCCAGGTCACCCAGGAAGGGCCGGGGCAGCTTTCGCTCGCCGTCGCTTCGGGCAATACCGTGAAGGTGCTCTACGACGGCGCGGCCTTCACGCCGGTGGTGGAAGAGATCCGTCTGGAGGACGCGCGGCTCCGCTCCACCTGGGGCGATCGTCTGTATCGCATTCTGTTGCGCGCGGCCAATCCAGCGCCGCGCGCGCGTTGGATCACCCGCATCGTTCAATCGTAACCGGAGGAAATATGAGTCAGTTGCAGAAATGGTTGTCCGAAGGTCCACTAATCACCGATGGAGCGTGGGGCACCCAGTTGCTGGCCCTCGGCCTCGCGCCCGGCGCTTTGCCCGACGCCTGGAACCTGGAGCGTCCCGAGGCCGTGGAGTCCGTGGCCCGCGCCTACGTGGAAGCCGGAAGCCAGGTGATTCTGACCAACACGTTCCGTTCGAACTGGATCACGCTCGAGGGGGCCGGATTGGCCGGGCAACTCGACGCCATCAACCGCGCCGGGGTGGAGATCTCCAAACGCGCGGCGGCGGGCAAGGCGCTGGTGTTCGCCTCCATCGGGCCCACCGGCAAGCTGCTCATGAACGACGAGGTTACTCGCGAGCAAGTCGCCGCCGCGTTCGCAGCGCAGGCCATTGCGCTGGCGGAAGCCGGCGCGGACGCGCTGCTCATCGAAACCATGAGCGATATTGAAGAGGCGGGCATCGCCCTGAGCATGGCCCAATTCACCGGCCTGCCGGTCGTCGTCTCTTTCGCCTTCGATAGCGGGAGGAACAAGGACCGCACGATGATGGGAGTCACTCCCGAGGCGGCCGCGCGCGCCATGGCATTGGCCGGCGCGGATGCCGTCGGCGCCAATTGCGGCGCGGGTATCGAGCGCTTCGTGCCAGTCTGCGAACGGCTCGCGGGGGCCTGTTCCCTGCCCATCTGGATCAAGGCCAATGCCGGCCTGCCGGAGATGCGGCAAGGCTCAGTGGTCTACAGTACGCCGGCGGGCGTTTTCGCCTCGTACCTGCCGGCGCTGATCGAGGCTGGCGCCGCGTTCATTGGCGGCTGCTGCGGAACCACTCCCGAATTCATTCGGGCGCTGGCCACATGACGTTTGAGATCCACCCCGAGCCGCATCGCAGCCTGGCCGACCGCCTGTTCGAGCTGGGCGTCGAGTTCCCTTGCGGCGGCGAGACCGCCTGTGGCGGGTGCAAGATCCGCGTGCTCTCCGGCCACATTCCCATCAACGCAACCATGCGGCAAGCCTTGTCCGATACGGAACTCACCCAAGGCTGGCGCCTGGCCTGCTGCGCCGAGGCGCGCGAAAACGTTGTGGTCGAAGTGGAGCAGTGGTCGATCCCGGTGCTCACCGATGAGCAGGCCACGCCGCTCGAACCGCGCGACGGTCTCGGCGCGGCCATCGACCTCGGCACCACCACGCTGGTGGCGCAACTGGTGAACCTCGCAACGGGCGAGGTGCTGGCCGTCGAGACGGCGCTCAACCCCCAGGCGCGGCACGGCGCCGACGTCATGAGCCGCATCCAATATGACCTGCATCACCCCGGCGAACTGACCGCGATGATCCGACAGACTCTCGGGCAAATGCTGGCGCGCCTGGCCGCCGGCCGCGCCCTCGAAGAGGTGCTACTAGCGGGCAACACCACGATGCACCACCTCTTTTGCGGCCTGAGCGTCAAACCGCTGGCGGCGGTGCCGTTCCTCTCCCCCGATCTCGGGGAGCGCCGCTTCAGCGCCCAGGAGCTTGGATGGGGCGCCCGAGTCCGCTTCCTGCCCTGCCTCGGCGGCTTCGTGGGCAGCGACCTGCTAGCCGGCATCGTAGCCACCCGCCTCCACGAGCAGTCCGCCACTCACGCGCTATTCGATGTCGGCACCAACGGCGAAATTGTGCTGGGCGGCCGCCACGGAATCCTGTGCGCTTCCACCGCCGCCGGGCCCGCCTTCGAAGGCGGCAGAATCACCGCCGGGATGACCGCACGCGCCGGCGCCATCGACGCCGTGCGAATTCACGATGGCGCCTACGAATGCCATGTGCTCGGGGGCCAGGCGGCGCGCGGCATCTGCGGCAGCGGCCTGGTGGACGCCGCCGCTTGCGCCCTGGAACTCGGCCAAATCCTGCCCAGCGGCCGCCTCGCCAACGGCGTTAAAACCTTGAACCTTACCGGTGCCGTCTCGCTGACGCAGAGCGACATCCGCGAACTCCAGCTCGCCAAAGGCGCCATGGCCGCGGGCTTGAAGTTACTCGCCGCCGCGCCGCCGCGCACTATCTGGTTAGCGGGCGCTTTCGGCAGTTACATCAAGGAAGCCGCCGCCCGCGCCATCGGACTGCTGCCTCAGGATGTCGCCATCCAGCCCGTCGGCAACAGCGCGCTTCGCGGCACTCGAATGCTGCTCTTGGCCCCCACGCATCGCGACGCCTTGCTCGCCCGTCTGTGCGCCCTCACCAGGCACGTGGAACTGGCGGCCGACCCGACATTTCAGGACACCTTTGCGGACTCCATGTCGTTCGCGCCCGTATCCTTTCGGCCGTCCGGGTGTGAGAACTGGAATCATCACGCGAATCCCTCGTTTTAACACCGCGTGTCTCCGCTCCCTCCGCGTTCGAACCCGCGGAACAGGGACGGCGTTACGGCTCGAACTTAACCGGCACCGACACATCGAAGCCAGCCCGCTTCAACTGCTCCAAATTCCGAATCTTCAACCCACCGATCTTAACGTTCTTAAACAAAATCGGACCCACGTTCTTCCCCGCCAGCAAACTGGGACGGGTCGGGTGATAGAACGTGCAGTTCTCAAAAGCGAAGTTCGTCAAAGGCGACTCCCCGCCGTCGATCCAGATATGCCCGCCATCGTTTTCGAACGTGCAGTTGACAAACCGTATATCATCGCTCGGGTAGGCTCTCGCGGTCCCGCGGCCCTCGGGATACCCCCGTCCCGTCCAATACCGGGGCGCAAGTTGAAACCAGATCGCGTAATCGACCGTGTTGCTGACGAAGTGCACGTCTTCGAAACGCAGGTGCTTGACGGAAGCGCCGCCGCCATACCCTGTGCCCACCCCGGTATCGTAGGTGTAATTCACAAATCCCTTCACCACGATATCCTCCAGGCCGGCGCCGGCGGTTCTGCTTCCGTACAAGGCCCAGGTATCGTCCATGCCCATAGCGAACCCGTCTTCAATCAAGATATGTTTGCTGGTGCCGGTTAAATCATAGATATCGTCGTGGTGCTGCCGCTTGCGGTTCACGATCTTAATGTTCCTGGTGGTGAAATTCTCGGTGTCTATCACGTGCACCGTCCATTCGGCGGATCGGAGCAGCAACAGATCCTGGAAGGTAATGTTGCGGCAGGTGTTGATTACGTAACCCCTGGCGCCGGACCCATGAGGGTCCTTCACGATCCCATCGGCGTCTCTTGCTTTTCCGTCCGCCGTGTCAGGTGCGAAGTCATACCACAATTTGGGATAGCCATCCATGTCGATGCCGCCTCGTCCCGCCAGGCCGGCATTCTCGACATGGTCGAAGATCACCTGGGCGCGGAGCGGCCTTCCCGGAGCAGGCGCACCAGCGGGCGGGGGGGCGGAGGTGTAATCCACCATCTTGCCGGTCCCCTTAATCAGGGCTCCCGCGTCCACGTAGAGCTTGACGTTGCTCTTCATCAACAATGTGCCCGCCATGTAGACGCCCGGGGGAAAGTAGAGCACGCCGCCCCCAGGCTTGGCGGAGACTTCGCCGATGGCTTGATTGATCTTCGCGGTCTCAACTGTCTTGCCGTTGTTATCCACCTTGTAGTCCATAATGTTGACCACGTTCGGATCGCCGAGCTTGGGAGGATTCTTCTCGGGCGGTTCGGCAAACAGCATCAACCCGGCGGCGCCGAAGGACGCCACTTCGTTGGGGAACACAAGGAGATAACGGGGCCGATCGAGATCGAAGCTACACGTATTCCCGCCGATCTGCGGCTTGATGCCGTAAGCCAGCGGCCTGATGTCGCAGGTGAGCACATTCATCTCTCCCACGAGATTGGTGACCGTCACCCGGACCTTTCCCGTCATGGAGAAACTGGCATAGTCCATAAACTGAAACTGATCGTAAGTCAGAAAGCGGTGCACAAACACCGGCTGACCGTCCACGGTCACCTTAAAAGACGGGCTCACTTTCGCACCCGGATACGGCGGGTAAGGGGTGACCGCGGCGAAGGCAGCCGCTGACCAGAGCATCGAGAACAATAGCATGTGCCGCTTAGTTGATCCACTCACCTTCGTCGTCCTCCTCTTCGTCATCTTCCTCGTCCTCTTCGTAGGCTGAAGCTCCTTCAGCCATCATCATGGCCTCATCGGCTGCCTCGGCGATGTCTTCGTCGTCGGAGTCGGCCAGGTCAACCAATATCATGCCCGCCTCGGTGGGGCGGATGCTGCCGGCGGCTTCGATGGCGGCCAACAGCAGGTTCTTTGGCGTGTCCGGGTCATTCAGAAGTTCGACTACGTGATCCCAGGCCGCGTCCAGTTCCCAATTGCCGGCCGCGCGGACTGCCTCGTAATGAATATCGCGGTTGGCGCTTTCCAGGGCTTCCAGTATCTGCTTGTCAAACCCGCGGACCCAGCGCATCGCGAACACAGCCGTCAGCATCCACTTTTTGTCTCCGCTGGCATACGCCTGCGCGATGGCGTCCTGGTGCCATGGCTCGGGGGCGCGCACGGACGCTTCCAGAATCTTCCGCCGCACTTCCTTGGGATTGCTGGTATCGAAGTAAAGCTTCTGAAGCGAGTCCTGGATGTTGCGAAACATGCCCTCGGTAATCGGCACGTCGTCCGGATCCTCGAATTCATCGATATGCGCCTGTTCCAGGGCCGCCCCAAAGGAGATTGCCGCCCTGGCGCGCAGTTGCTCCGGCTCGCTGGCGTCGCGGACGATGGTCAACAAGGCGCCGGCCAAATCGTCGTTGATCACCGTGAAGTCGCCGGCCAGCTCGGCGGCGATCAGCCGGTCGGATGCCTTCGCCCGCCGGTCAGTCAGAATCTTCAGAAACATCGTCCCGGCATCCGGGGGCCATTCCCATGGAGGCGTGTCGAGCAAGATTTTAAGGTCCATTTGGGTACCTCTAGCATTCTAGCTCCGCCCGCCCCCGCTGGTCTTCCTTGTTATGATGTTCGTTCAAATGAAAGTTCCGCTGCTGGACTTGCGACGTCAGAACCTGCCGCTCGAAGCCGAGTTGCTCGACGCCTTCCGCCGCGTCCTGACATCCGGGCAGTTCATTCTGGGACCCGAGGTCGAACAATTCGAGAGCGCGGCGGCCGCGGTGGCGGGCGCGCGCTTCGGCATCGGCATGTCTTCCGGGACGGATGCCATCCTGGTGGCGCTGATGGCCCTGGGCATCGGTCCCGGCGACGAGGTGATCTGCCCATCGTTCACCTTCTTCGCCACGGCCGGTTGCATCGCCCGCGTGGGCGCCCGGCCGGTTTTTGCCGATTCGTGCTCCGAATGTTTTAACCTGGCGCCCGCCGGCATCGAGCCGCTCATCACCCCCCGCACCAAGGCCATCATCCCCGTGCATCTGTTCGGCCAGGCCGCGGACATGGACCCGATCCTCGAGATTGCCCGGCGCCGGGGGTTGGCCGTGATTGAGGACGCCGCCCAAGCTTTCGGCGCGGTTTATCGCCGCCGGCCGGTTGGCTCGCTCGGCGACTTTGGAACCATCAGTTTTTTCCCCACCAAGAACCTGGGCGCGCTGGGCGATGCCGGCCTGCTGGTTACCAATGACGAGGCCCTGGCGGAGAAGGCGCGCTTGCTACGGAATCACGGCGCCAGCCAGCGCTACTTCCACAGCCTGGTGGGCGGCAACTTCCGCCTGGATGCCGTACAGGCGGCGCTGCTCCGGGTCAAGCTGCCGCACCTGGCGGAATATACCGCGCGCCGGCAGCAACATTTCGCCGAATACAATCGCGCGCTGGCCGGTCGCCAGGGGGTCGTTGTGCCGGCCACGCATCCGGACCGCACTCACATCGCCAACCAGTACACCTTGCGGGTGCGCCACGGCCGGCGCGATGCCCTGCGGCGCCTCCTTCAGGAGCGCGGGATCGCCTCGGAGATCTACTACCCGGTCCCCTTGCACGCGCAGGAGTGCTTCCGCGCCTTTGGTCCCTACCCCGCATTGCCGGTGTCGGAAGCCCTGGCGGATGAAGTGGTCAGCCTGCCCGTATTCCCCGAGATGACCCCCGAGGAGCGCGGCGCGGTGCTGGCGGCGATCACGGATTTTCTGGAGTCTTCGGCATGAGCACGCCGGCTCGCGATGCAGTCGTCAGCGCGCTGAATCATCGCTCTTCCGGGCGCATACCGGTCGATTTCGGCAGCACCGCGGTTACCGGAATCCACATCAGTTGCGTGGCGGCCCTGCGTGAGCGCTACGGTCTCGAGCGGCGTCCCGTGAAGGTCCACGAACCCTACCAGATGCTCGGGCTTTTGGAAGACGACCTGCAGCGCGCCATGGGCATCGACATGGAAGGCGTCTTCCCCAGAAACACCATGTTCGGCTTCCCCATCGAGAACTGGAAGCCCTGGATTTTCCGCGGCATCGAAGTGCTCGTGCCGGCCGGTTTCAATACCACCACCGACCCGAACGGCGACACCTTGATCCATCCTGAGGGAGACATCTCCGTGCCGCCCAGCGGCCGCATGCCGAAGGACGGCTTCTTCTTCGATTCCATCGTGCGCCAAAGACCGATCGACGAGGACAGGCTCGATCCCGCCGACAACCTGGAAGAGTTCGCCCCGATCACGGAGGAAGACCTGGCGTGGTTCGCCCGCTCGGCCCGCCATGCTCGCGCCACCGGGCGAGCCGTCATCGCCAACTTCGGGGGCACGGCTTTCGGCGACATCGCTCTGGTCCCGGCGCCCTTTCTCAAGGACCCGAAAGGAATCCGCGACGTGGCCGAGTGGTACATCTCGACGCGCAGCAGGCGGGAGTATATCCACCAGGTATTCGCGCGGCAATGCGACATCGCCACCGGAAACCTGGATAAGATCCGCTTGGCAGTCGGCGACTCGGTGGATGCCGTCTTTACATGCGGCACCGACTTCGGCACCCAGACCTCGGCCTTCTGTTCGGTCCCGGCCTTCCGCGAGTTGTATTTTCCCTACTACAAGCGCCTCAACGAGTGGATCCACCGGAACACGAGCTGGAAGACCTTCAAGCACTCCTGCGGCTCGGTCGAGCGCTTCATCGATTCCTTCATCGAGTGCGGGTTCGACATTCTGAACCCGGTGCAGTGCTCGGCCGCGGGCATGGACCCCGTCCATTTGAAGCAACGGTATGGCGACCGAATTGTCTTCTGGGGCGGCGGTGTGGACACGCAGCAAGTCCTTCCGTTCGGCACGCCGGCCCAGGTGCGGGAGCAGGTGCTCGAGCGTTGCGAGGCCTTCTCCCGGAACGGAGGATTCGTGTTCAATACGATTCACAACATCCAGGCGCGGACCCCCGTGGAAAACGTGGTAGCGATGATCGACGCCGTCCACGAGTTCCACGGCAGCTAGCGGGGCCGATTGTCAATCGGCCTTGCCCCGCGCACCAGTGTCGGCCCCCCTACATTCCCCAAAGATCTCCAGTATTGACTGACTTCCCTTGCAACTTCAGGTAGTAAAAGAGCTGTCCTTTGTGCTGTTTCAAATGCTCCACCATCTGGAGAAGGCGATGCCCCAGCACCACCGCGGTCGGATCCCACGGAGCCGGCGCTGGTTTGTTCGCAAGCTCTTCCTCGCCACACGCCGCGAGCATCTCAAGCGCCACCTGCCGGTCTTCGCCCAACAAGCGCTTCGCCTCGGCAACGCTCTCGATGGTTGGCAGCTTCTCCGCCGGCGGCAACTGCTCTTCCGGCGTGAGTTCGCTCACCTCCTTGCCTTCAGGCATTCCCCAATCGCCCGTGACGAAGCCCCGGAAGCACATACCGCAAGACTGCGTGATGTGCATGAGCAGTTGCCCCATGGTCATCCAATTGCGGCCCGTGGCGGGTTTCCATGGAAGATCGCCATCGTTCACCAGCGCGAGCAATCGCTCCGTGACCGAGTATGTAGACCGCGTCTCCGCTTCCAGCAGTGCTTTCCAGTTCATAATGACTCCTTTTATCCCGTCCCCCATTTTCAACGCTTTCACCCGATCCCGCAACTGCGCCGCCTTCTCGACCTCGAACTTCCGCGCCGCCTCTCGCATCTTCTCGTGAGGCGCCGCCCACCGTTGGTAGAATAGGAAACGGTATGGCATCCTCGGCAGCCATTGACGCGATGGTTCGAACGATTGTCGAGCACATTGGTCCGGAGAAGGTGATCCTTTTCGGCTCACACGCCCGTGGGAATCCGCGCCCGGACAGCGATGTCGATCTGATGGTCGTGGTCAAGGAACCAGGAAACCGGCGCGCCAAAGCCGCCGAGATTTACAGACTGCTGGCCGGGGCTGGCGTCGCGAAGGATGTCGTCGTAGTGAGTCCGGAAGAGGCCGACGCCTATCGCAACGCTCCAGGCACGATCATCAAGCCCGCCCTGCTGGAAGGCAAGGTTTTGTATGAGCGCCGCGCCTGAGAGTATGGTCGGGCAGTGGCTGGTGAAAGCCGACCATGATTATGGGAGCGCCCACGATCTGATCGAATTCTCGTCCGATTGCGCGTACGACGTCGTCTGCTTCCTTTGCCAGCAGTGCGTGGAAAAGTACCTGAAGGCAATGCTGGTCCTTCACGGCCTAGACGTTCCTCGAACCCACGATCTCACTCAGATCTTCGCCGCAATTCCGAGTCGCGACTCCCCCTGGCGAATCTGACACCCTACGCAGTCGAGATGCGCTATCCAGGCCATTAGCTCATGGAAACACGCGAGGAAGCCACGAAAGCCTTCGAGGTCGCCACTCGCATCCGAAACCTGCTCAAGCCGCTGTTGCAGCCCTAGCTCTTCGCCCCTCCCCCATCTTCAACCCCTTCACCCTATCCCTCAGCGCCGCCGCCTTCTCGAATTCGAACTTCCGCGCCGCCTCTATCGTTTCCGTGCTAGCGTAACGACTCGGTCGTGGAGCGGGGGCTCAGCGGTCAATCGTTGCTTCCAGGAATGTCTCGTCAAACGTGCCGTCTTTTCCCTCGGGACCGCTGAATACGACGAAGCGCACCACTTGGCCGCGGAATAGCGCCTTCTTGATCGAGAAGGGTTTCCTCACGGTCTCGCCGGGGGCGATGTGTTCGGCCCAGAGGGGGTGGGCCGCGTCCGTATCCAGGATCACCGCCGTATCAACTCCGTCTCCCGCTACCGGATCGGTGTATGCGCGTTGGAATGCCCCGCTGATGGTGTACCGGCCGTCCGCGGAGACGTTGAATCCAAGCGCGGCGGCCCATTGAGAGGTGCCGAAATTGCCGGGATGAAGAAGAAGTTTGTGCGCGTCCTGGTCGAACTGGATCCACGGAAAACCAGTGTCCGCCATCCTGTAGGCCGCGCCGGAACTCCTGGTCGCGCCGTGAGTCATGGTCATGAGGCCGGCGCTGTTTAAGGCTCGTATCGATTCCTTGCCGAGCTGGCCGTAATCGTTCCAGCCCCACGTCCAGAGGCTGCCATCGTTCTTCAGCGCCAGCCCGTGTTGCCCGCCCGCGGCAATGGCAACCGCGCTGGAGAGGTCCCTGACCGCAACCGGCGCCAGGCGTTGTGTCCACGTACCGTCGCCCAGCGCGCCGTAGTCGTTCTGTCCCCATGCCCAGACGCTCCCGTCGCGCTTCAAAACGTAGCTATGCTGAGCCCCGGCAGCGATGGACGCCACGTCCGAAAGTCCGCGCACTGGAACCGGCGTCGGGCGATCCGTTGTGGTACCATCGCCGAGCTCGCCGTAGGAGTTCTCTCCCCAAGCCCAGACGCTCCCATCGCGCTTCAGAGCGATGCTGTGGCGAATGCCCGCTGCCACGGCGGCCACGCTCGAGAGCCCCCCGACCCGCACGGGCGTCAGGCGATCCGTGGTGGTCCCGTCGCCGAGTTGGCCGTTGGCATTCTTTCCCCAAGCCCAGACGCTCCCGTCGCCCTGCAGGGCCAGGGTGTGCCTGTTGCCTCCAGAGACGGCCACCACGCCCGAGAGGCCGCGAACAGGAGCCGGCGTCGGGCGACTGGCGGTGGTTCCGTCGCCAAGTTGGCCGGTGTCGTTCTTGCCCCAAGCCCAGACGCTCCCGTCACTTTTCAGCGCCAGGCTGTAAGCAGCGCCACTGGCGATGGCTACGATTCCCGAAAGCCCGGACACCTGAATCGGAGTGCGGCGATTGACGGTAGTCCCGTCACCGAGTTGTCCGTCGACATTGTATCCCCAAGCCCAGAGGGTGCCGTCGCTTTTCTTCAGGGCCAGACTGTGATCACCTCGAGCCGCGACCGCACTGACTCCGGCCAGGGTAGATCCCCCGACCCGGACCGGCGTCAGGCGATTCGCCGTGCTTCCGTCGCCAAGCTGTCCTGAGCCGTTGTATCCCCAAGCCCACACGCTGCCGTCGTTCTCCATGGCCAGGCTGTGGCCCCAGCCTCCGGCCACGGTCGCCACCCCCGCGAGGCCGCTGACCTGGGCCGGCGAATTGCGCCACGCTGTGTCCTGGTCCGCGGAATGTGGATTGGACGGGCGGTTGTCCAGGAACGCCTCCGTTCTGAGGCCGAGTTTATCGAAGTCCCGATTGAGCACCGCGTGCCTGGAGTCGATTAGCGCGGAAACTTTGAGCGGGCCGGCACGCCGCTCCAGGTACACGCTGACAGACCCGGCCACCAGCAGGAGCAGCAGCGCGCCGCCGGCTACCCACCGCCAGCGTTGCTTCACGACCGGCTGCACTGTGGTGAACGCTTCTTCGAGCCGCTGCACGAATTCCGCGCAGGTGGCGTAACGATCCTGGCTGGACCTGGCAAGCGCGCGCTGCAGGACTTCGTCCACTGCCGCCGGCAGATCCGGAACCACTGCCCCCGCCCGCGGCCGGTCGGCATAGACGATCTGGTGCACCAGGCTGGCCAAGGATTCTCCCCGAAACGGCTTGTCCCCGGTCACCATTTCATAGGCCACGACGGCGATCGAAAACTGGTCGGAGCGCCCATTGACGGCGTGCCCTTCAATCTGCTCCGGGGACATGTAGTTCGGCGTGCCCATCGTCAGCCCGGTGCTGGTGACCTGTTCCATGCGCGTGAGCTTGGCGATGCCGAAGTCGGTGATCTTGACCGTCGTGCCCTGTAGCATGATGTTACTGGGCTTGATGTCGCGGTGGACCACTCCGGCCTCATGCGCGTAGTCCAGCGCGGCCGCCGCCTGCCGCAGGATGTGCAGCACTTCCCGGCGCTCCATCCGCTCCGGCGCCGCCAGGCGATGTTGCAACGTGGGACCGTCGACGCGCTCCATGGCGATAAAAGCCAGGTCTTCGTGCACGCCCGAATCGTGGATGGTGACGATATTCGGGTGTGACAGCGCGCCCGCCGACCGGGCTTCGCGGAACAGCCGCTCCCGCAGCCACTCCCGTTCAGCCGGGGTCCCGCGGCCTTCCAGCCGGATGGTCTTCAGGGCGACCGTGCGGCCGATCAGAGGGTCGTGGGCCTCGAAAACGACTCCCATGCCCCCGTGCCCCAATTCGCGGCCGATCACGTACCGCCCAACGTGCTCGGAGACAGCGGCCGGCGGAGGAGCAGTTGTTGGGGCCGCCGGCTCCGGTGGCGAGGTCTCTTCCAGCCGCTCATACTCGGCGACGAGCGAACGTACCTCGGCCAAGAGCTTCTCGTCGGTTCCGCAAGCGTCTCGCAGAAACCCGGCCCGTTTGGAAGGCTCCTCCAGCAAGGCAGCTTCGAACAACTCCGTGATCCGCTGCCTCGCATCCTCCGAGTTCATGGCCCCTGTCTGAGATCGCGGCTCAACCAAGCCTTGGCGAATTTCCAGTCGCGCTTGACGGTTAAGACGGTGACACCGAGCGTTCCGGCTATCTCCTCTTCACCGTAGCCCCCGAAGAACCTCATTTCAACCACCCTGGCCTGGCGCGGATACTCACCGGCAAACCGTTCGAGCGATTCGTCGATGGCGGCCAGCTCGCCGGGCTGCTCGGTGGCCGTCGCCAGCGCATCGCGAAACGAGACGCGGATCTCGTCCCCAGCCCGCTTGGCGGCGCTGTGCTTGCGCGCGTGATCCACCAGTATTCGCCGCATCTGCTGGGCCGCGACGCCAAAGAACTGGGAGCGGTTTTGCCAGTCGCCGTCGTGGCCGATCAGTCGCAGATAGGCTTCGTGTGTCAGCGCGGTGGTCTGTAGGGTGTGATCCGGCCGCTCCCTGCGCATATAGGCGGCGGCCCGCCGCCGGAGCTCTCCATAGACCAGCGAGATCAACTCGGCTTCCGCGGAGCGGTCGCCCTGGCTGGAGGCGCGGAGGAGGCGGGTAATGACCCCGACGTCGGCCACGTTGCTCAACTCCTTGACAGTAAAGATTTTATGACCTCGCGCGGGAGGATGCAATGGGCCGGCGCGGGTTTCTCCGGTACTTTTGGGAGATTTTGCGCTTCGGCATGATACCTTTCGCGGCGCGTTTGCGCGTCATGGATGTGAGGAAACTCAACCGGTCCGCTGCCCGGCGAAGGAGGGACCGGTCCATGGAGACGCTGCTTCCCATGACCCGCTGGCTAGGGTTGAGTTAGACCTCCAGGAGGTACTCAATATGGTGATGATCCAACGATACGGTCGCTCTATCCGCGCGGCTCTTGCCGTGTTCGCTCTTGGCCTGATGGCGTCGGCATCTTGCGCGCAGACCGTCACGCCGATTCGGGTAAACGGAGGGCCTCTCGTGCAGCGCTTTATCAACGGAGCCCCCAACTGGATATCGTTTGCGGTATCCCGCGGTGGCCAATACGAGGTGCGGACTCTCGACCACCCCTCCCCTGCCGGCCGAACGATGACGGCGGTCCAGCTCATGACGAGGGACCAGCGTACTGTTCTCGCCACTGGAACGCCGGGTAGCGCAGGGGGTTTTGGCGCCATATTGCAGTGGACTGCCGATAGGAGCGATACGGTTCTCGCTCGTATTTCGTCCCAGGGCAGAGGGACCGAATACGAGGTGCAGGTCACGGGTAGCGAGGGGCCCGGTGGCGAACAAGGAACTGCTCCTCCGTCGTCGGGTGAGGCCGATATACGGCTGAAGATGGCGGACATCCAGTTGGGCAACGTCCTCGGGTTCTATGAGCAATTCTCGGATTCACTGAGCAGGGAGGCGGTACGCAGGTGGAAAGAAGGCGTTAGGGTCTCAAACATCGATGAGTTCGAGCGCAAAGTCGTTCCGAACCGGGGCTGGCTTGTGACGCGTAAGGGGGAGTGGGAACAGGCCGATGGTATGTCCATCCGCCTTACGTCCGACTAACAACCCTCGGGACGTCGTGGAACTTTGCGAGAAGCGTCAGATCGACGTGTGGAAGCCGTATCCCGCACCGCTCAGCAACAAGACTTTTGGGACACGACGCCTCGCCGAAACGCTCATGATCCGAACTCTCGCGCCGCCTCCCTCATCCTCCCTTCCAACTCGCGGACCAACTCCTCTTTCCCACGATTTCGGCGGGGCACAGGGTGCGCGGTATGCATCTATCGTCTATATTAATACATATGGTGCGTCCTGAAAGACGCGTTGTTCTTGCGGGTGAAAGTCCCGTCCGGGTAAGCGCCGGAGCGCCCGGTAGCAGACTCCGGCCGAGCGGAGAGATCCGCCCGCGCCGAGCGGAGTGTCGAAAGCCCTTGAAAGAGAGGGGAGCAAACCAGCGGGCCGCAACAACAGGTGAACGCTGCAGCCACGTCATAGTATCAGCCGAAAGGTGTTTGAGAGGGCCGAGCCGGTCATATCGCGGCGAAGGCAACAGACAGCATCCTCGACCGGAAGGGATGCTGGACCTCTCCGGGGTCTCAGGCGGTGGCACGTTGGGACAGAGCAATGCGGAACAGGAGAGATCCTACCTGGCAGCCATGTCGGGCAAAGACCGAGCGTATAAGACCGGACGGCTGAAGTCGCGCGGAGCCGGGAGGAAGTCCGAGAGGTCCGTATTACCAGTGAAGGCGTGTAGCAAAACGCGCCGGAGGGAAGGGACCCTGCTTTGGTCATGTCGGCGGGGAGGTAAGCGTGAGGGCATGCCGGAAACGGCCAACAACCTCATTGTAAAAGCGCGACAACTCTTCTGTCCGACTATCGGTGTGTGCCAAGTGGGTCCGCCCGGTGCGGGAGTCGGCGAAGGCACGAACAACCGGGTTGACATCCCGGTGAAAGGCCGGGTCGCGCATACGGTTGGGCATTATGCACGCCACATCAAGAAGATCATCGTTAAGCCGTGTGCGGGAAAACCGCAAGCACGGTTTGAAAGGGGGTTGATGGAAACGGGCCAGCCCTAAACGCTGGTACCGCGCCATAATCTACCAATGAGAACGACCCTGAATCTGGATGACGAACTTCTTCGCACCGCGCGGGAATACACGGGGATAGAGGAGAAAACCGCCCTGATTCACGCAGCGCTTCGCGAGATCATCTCTCGCGAAGCCGCCAAAAGGCTTGCAGCCTTAGGCGGGACGATGCCCGATTTCCGTGCGGGGCGGCGTCGCCGCTCCAGGAAAACACGATGACCCTGGTCGACACGTCGGCGTGGGTCAACCACTTCCGGCGTCCACAGAGCACTCTGATCAAGCTGCTGGAGGATTTCTCGGCGGGTATACATCCATTCGTCCTCGGAGAACTGGCATGCGGCAACTTGAAAGACCGCGCGCTGACGCTGGGCGATTTGGCAAGGATGCCCGAAGCGCCGCTTGCGACGGAAGGGGAAGTCTTGCACCTTCTGGAGTCCCGCCGCTTGTGGGGCGAAGGGCTCGGGTGGGTCGATGTTCACATTCTGGCCTCAGCGCTGCTTGGCGGATGGGACCTGCTGACAGCCGATCGCACGATGCGGCGCGCAGCCCGCCGGCTTGGTATCATGTGCTCGGAGTAGGGCCTCACCCCGCCCCCATCTTCAATTCCTTCACCCTATCCCTCAGTAGCGCCGCCTTCTCGAATTCGAACTTCCGCGCCGCCTCTCGCATCCGCTCTTCCAATTCGCCGATGAACCGTTCCCGCTGCTCCGGCGTCAGCCCCTCCACATCCTCGTCGCCCTCCAGCGGCACCGTCACGTAATCGCCTTCCGCCACGGCCACCAGGCTCATGTCGATCGGCTTGACGATCGATTGCGGCACAATTCCGTTGCGCTCGTTGTACTCCACCTGCACCCGCCGCCGCCGCCCGGTCTCTTCCAGCGCCCTCTTCATGGAATCGGTCATCACATCGGCATACAAGACGGCGTGTCCCTCCACGTGCCGCGCCGCGCGCCCGATGGTCTGAATCAGCGACCCCGCCGACCTCAGGAAGCCTTCCTTATCCGCGTCGAGTATGGCCACCAGCGAGACTTCCGGCAGATCCAGCCCCTCGCGCAACAGATTGATCCCGATCAGCACGTCGAATTCCCCGCGCCGCAAATCGCGCAGAATCCGTATGCGCTCCAGCGTGTCTATTTCCGAATGCAGGTACCGGCAGCGCACGCCGACCTCGGAGTAATATTCCGCCAGGTCCTCCGCCATGCGCTTGGTGAGCGTGGTCACCAGCACGCGCTGGCCGGCGTCCACGCGCTTGCGGATCTCGCCCAGCAAATCGTCCACCTGCCCCTTCACCGGCCGGATCTCGACGCTCGGGTCCACCAGCCCCGTGGGCCGTATGATCTGCTCCACCACCACGCCCGCCGATTTCGTCAGCTCGTACGGTCCGGGCGTCGCCGAAACGTAGATCAGTTGGTTGACCCGGTGCTCGAACTCTTCGAACGTCAGCGGACGATTGTCCAGCGCGCTCGGCAGCCGGAATCCGTGCGATACCAGTGTTTCTTTGCGCGACCGGTCGCCGTGATACATTCCGTGCAATTGCGGAACCGTCTGGTGGCTTTCGTCGAGGAACATCAGCGAATCGTGCGGCAGGTAATCCAGCAGCGTCGGCGGCGCTTCGCCCGGCAGCCGCCCCGAAAAATGGCGCGAGTAGTTCTCGATGCCGTGGCAGTAGCCGATCTCTTTCATCATCTCCAGATCGAACATGGTGCGCTGGTAGAGCCGCTGCGCCTCGATGTGCTTCCCCTGCTTCTCCAGTTCCTTGTGCCACCAGTCGAGCTCCGTCCGTATGCTTTCCATGGCGCCGATCTTGGTCTCCTCCGACATCACGTAGTGCGTTTTGGGATAGATCGGCAGCCGCTGGTAGGTCTGCTTCACCTGCCCCAGCAGCGGGTCGATCTGCGACAGGCTCTCCACTTCGTCGCCCCACAGCTCGATGCGATACGCGTAGTCGTCGTAGGTCGGATAGACTTCGATCGTGTCCCCGCGCACGCGAAACGTGCCGCGCCGGAAATCGATATCGTTCCTTTCGTACAGGATTTCCACCAGCTTGGATACGATCTGGTTGCGCGAAATCTTCTGCCCTTTCTCCAGCATCAACAACATGCCGTAGTAGGCTTCCGGCGACCCCAGCCCGTAGATGCAGCTCACGCTCGCCACAATCACGCAGTCGCGCCGCTCGAACAGCGACTTGGTGGCCGAGAGCCGCAGCTTGTCCAGCTCGTCGTTGATGGTGGCTTCTTTTTCGATGTAGACGTCGCTCGCGGGAATGTAGGCTTCCGGCTGGT
>Ga0209039_10000788_pt1 | contig 30574 bp, 29 predicted proteins | sample BogFormECP12_OM1_FD_188238 | JGI IMG/M metagenome (GOLD analysis project Ga0209039, IMG submission 188238) | Bog forest soil microbial communities from Calvert Island, British Columbia, Canada - ECP12_OM1 (SPAdes) (version 2) | ecosystem: Environmental > Aquatic > Freshwater > Wetlands > Bog ... | reverse complement strand
TTCTTCTCGTCGACCTCCTGCTTGAACTTGAGGGCCGCCGCGCCACCGGCCTCGGCGATCTCCCGGTCGATCGCGTCGATGGCGGACGTGAGTTCCGTCTGCTGAGCGGCAAGCGTCGTGCGCGACGCGTCGAGCTGCTCGATCTCGGCGCGGACCGCGTCCACCTGCTTTCGGCAGGTCGCGAGCTCGCGTTCGGCGAGGCGGTGTCCCGCCCGAGCCAACCGCGCCTCGGAGTGCTTCTTGTCGTCCTGGAGTTGCTTGTATTGAATGGCGAGGAGCCGTTGGCCCTCGAGGCCCGCGAGGCGCGACTTGATGTCGGTTAGAAGCGTCTGAATGCGGTCGAGGTTCCCGTCGAGGTCCACCCGCTTCGTGGCCGCGCGCTCGAGCTCCTCATCGAACTGGCTGATTCCGGCGAGCCGCTCCACGAGGCCCCGCCGAGGGATCGGCCCCATCGTGCAGATCTTGTTGATGTCGCCCTGTTGTACGAGGTTGTACCCGTCCCCCGAGAGCCGGGCGTGGGAGAGGAGCGAGTCGATCTCCGTCTGGGTGGTCCGCTTACCGTTGACGTAGAAGTACGAGTAGTACCCGTCGGGGTCGCTCGGGGCGAGCTTCACGTACCGGGTGACCTCGACCTCCGGGGTCTCGACCGGGAGAAGCTTGTCGGAATTGTCGAAGACGAGGGAGACCTCGCACTCCGTGGCGGGCTTCTTCGAGGATCCGCCGTTGAAGAAGAGGTGGGTCAACCGCTCCGCCCGCAACGCTTTCGAACTGGTCGGGCCGAGAACGAAGAGGATGGCGTCGGAGATGTTCGACTTGCCCATCCCGTTCGGCCCGGCGACGCCGGTGAACCCCGGCTGGAACGGAATTTCGGTGGCTCCGGCGAAGGACTTGAAGTTCCGCAGCTTGACACGTTTCAGGTGCATCGGGTGTTACCTCGGATCCGTCGACCTGCGGCCACCGACGCCGGAACCCGCCCGTTTGTCGGACGGTTGTCAGCAGCGCTCTCCGAGCCGCGTCAGCCATATTTAACACTGTTCTTGCTCGGGTACTGTTCAGAATCGGGTAATGGCGAATTCAGCCTGCGGGAATGGGTTCAGTGACCCCTCCAGTAAAGTGTGGAGAGTTTGACAGGATGAGGAAGACATCCCCCGCGACGACCGACCCGGGACACGTGAGTGAGAACTCATCTCCCGGCTGAAGAACAGATTCGGCTCCATCAGTCCAAGTGCCGGTCGCAAACCTGTACTCGGCCACACTCGAGTTCTCGCCCGAGATTAGGTGACTCGTCCAGCTGCTCGCCGGAGCGATTGTAGAGTAGGTAGAGTTAGTGACTTCGAGTGTTAGGTCACCTGCGCTGAGTGTGTTGTTGTCTACTATGATCGGGAATAGATAGGTGGTCCCCGATGCGTTCCGCTCGATGGACCCGGGCCTAAGCCCCAACGCGGTGCCGAGCGGTGCCGTGAGCCCGCAACCGTGACAGAGTCCGGAGGATGCAGAGTTGAGAAACACCACGGCCAGGACCAGAAGCAGGGCAGTGGCGGCCACCGCCACTACGATAGTGACGGGTCTTGCGGACCGTTGCTTGTGTCCGTCCCGTCTGGAAGTCGATTCGTCGGAGTCCTCCGACCCTCGCATACCCCGATGTGCCTCGCGGCCGCGGTGTTCGCCTCTTCGACCACGTAACATCGCGCTGAGGCCATATACCTGTCCTCACCGAGCGCGAAAGCGCGGAGCTGGGCGGCCGAAATCAAGACGCTTGAGTGGCTCGAGGTCCGGGGGAATCCGCGACGAACCCGACACCCGATGTTGAACGGCGAGGCTTTGTCAAGGTACACCACCCGAAGACCGAACAGAACCTCTTGCTCGGGTACTGTTCCGAGGGTGATCCCGCCACACCACCCTTCCCTGGGGAGCTACGCCCAAGGACTGATCAGGTACCCCTTGGGCGAACTGGTTCTGGAAGGGGTTCGAATTGGATCGGGCCCATTCCGTTGGGCCGCCTCGCGCTCGGTCGGACGGTTAGGGAAGGATGAGCCCGTAGGCAACGTCGTCCATGTCGTTGTGCCTCGGGTTCACGAAGATGTGGCGTGACTGGGTGCATTCGAGGATGCCTTCGAGACCCAGTTCCCGTCCGATCCCGCTGTTCTTGAACCCGCCTCTTGGGGCCGCCGCCGAGAGGAGATGGTACTGATTCACCCAGACCGTCCCAGCGTCGACCTGGGAGGCCACGCGTTCGGCCCTCACGAGGTCGTTCGTCCACACACCGGCAGCGAGCCCGTAGTCGGTCCGGTTCGCGAGCTCGACCGCGTCGGACTCCGACTCGAACTCCGTTACCGTGAGGACGGGGCCGAAGATCTCCTCGCGGGCGACCACCATATCGTCCCGGACATCCGTCAGCAATGTGGGCGGGTAGAACAACCCGCCCGGTGGGGTGAGGGACCCGAGGTCCTTGCGGTATCGGACCTTGGCCCCCGCGCTGATCCCGGTCTCGACCATCGACTCGATCTTCCGCTTCTGGCTTTCGGTGGTGATCGCGCTGATGTCCGTCTCCATGTCCATCGGGTTGCCCGGTCGCATCTGGTCCAACAGTTGGCACAACCGAGCCAGGAACGATTCCCGTATCGAAGCTTGTAGAATCAACCGGCTCCCCGACTCGCAGAGCTGCCCGGAATTGAGGTAGATCCCGAAGAGGACACCTTTCGCGGCCTGCTCGAGGTCGGCGTCCGCAAAGACGACGTTCGGCGATTTTCCGCCCAGCTCGAGGGTGAACTTTTTGAGCCCCGAGGAGCGCCCCAAAAGCTCCTGGCCGGTCTTGGTGGAACCGGTGAAGCTCACCATGTTCACCCTCGGGTGCTTCAGAAGGGCGTCGCCCACCACCGGGCCGGTGCCGGTGACGATGTTGACCACCCCGGGAGGGAACCCGACGGCGGCCGCGTCCCGCCCGAGCTCCAACGCGGTCAAAGGAGTGTGATGGGAGGGCTTCAGGACGACCGTGTTCCCCGCGAGGAGCGCCGGTCCGAGCTTCCAGACCGCCATCAGGAACGGGACGTTCCACGGGGCGATCGCCGCAACGACCCCCATGGGCGCGTACTGGACGATTCCCCGCGTACCGGGGAATTCCGGGTGCTCGATCTCCCGCTCCAAGACGAACTCCCGGGTGGTGGCGAAGAAGCGGAGATGCTCGATGCCGAGTGGAATGTCCATCAGGAGGCTCTGACGGAGGGTCTTGCCGGTGTTGAGCGACTCGAGGTTGGCGTACGTGTCGGCGCGCGACTGCACCCGTTCCATCAGGCGCGCGAGGAGACCCTGCCGTTCTTCGAGGGTCGACCTCTTCCATTTCGCGAGCGCCCCGAGAGCCGCGTCCACGGCCTCGGTGGCCTTGGAGGCCGTCGCGAACGTGACCGTAGCGACCTCCCGCCCGTCGGCGGGGCTCTTCAGAAGGCGCGGTTCCCCGTCGAAGTCCTCGTGACCCCCGACCCAGTTGCCGTATCGTGGCTCCATCTAGACCTCCCCAGAGTAGGCCTTCGTGAGGAGCTCCCGAAGCTCCGACGAGCCGGAGTCTCGCGGGTTCGTCACAAGGCCGGTCGACTCCGCGGCCATCGAGACGAGCTCCTCCATCCCGTCAAAGTACTCGTCCTTCTTCACCCCGAGCGTCGCGACGCTGGCATCCTGGCCCATGGCGCGGAACAAGCTCCGGATGGAAGCGCCGAGCGACGTGCCCCGGACCGTCGACGGGACCAGGAGGTTCAGTCGGTCGAAGCGGTCCTTGCAGACCGTGCTGTTGAAGTCGATCACCAGCGGAAGGAAGATCCCGACCGCCTTTCCATGGGGGGTCTTGTACCGGGCGCCTAACGCATGCCCCAGGGCGTGCGCCAGCCCGATCTGGGAGTTCGAGAATGACAAGCCCGCCATTGATGCCCCGATGTGGACGGCGCCCCGCGACGACCGGTCGCCCGGTTCCTTCAGGACCGACAGCAGGTTCCCGAAAATGAGTTCGAGCGCCTTCTCCGAGAGGGCGTCCGAGAACGGGTTCCTCCAGGTGCTCACGTACCCTTCGATGGCGTGCGTGATGGCGTCGACCGCGGTGTTTCGGGTCTGTTCGGGAGGGAGGCCGACGACCATCTCGGGGTCCAGGATCGCGTAGTCCGGGATGATTTCGGGAGATGCGAGTTCGTGCTTCCGCTTCTCCTGACGCTCCGAAAGGACCGCTGCCCAGGTGCATTCCGAGCCCGTGCCGCTCGTGGTCGGAATCGCCAGGAGGCGGCTCTTTCGTCGCAAGCCGAGCGGCTGGAGGGGAGTGGTGTCGTAGACCGTGAGGTCCGGCCGCTCGTAGAGGACGAACAGGATCTTGGCAGTGTCGATCGAGGAGCCTCCGCCGAGACCGAGAATCCAATCGGGCTCGAACCCTCGGATCTGGTCGAGGTGACGCGTCATCTCCTCGAGGTCCGGCTCTTCGCCGACGTCGCCGAGCAGTAGACTCTCAGCGCCCTTTGGCAGCGCCTGACGGACCTTCTCGGGAATCTCCGTCGTCAGAAGATGACGGTCCGTGACAATCAGGGCCTTGCGAATCGGTAGGGTCGAAAGGTACGAGAGGGCGTCCTCCCCGTAGACGATGGTCGGGGCTCGAAAGAACCACATTCTCTGCCGTCAGAACTCGGTCTGGACCTGCGTGGTGGTGGCCACCATCTCCTTCGCGGCGCGGGTGAACCGCATGATGGTCATCATCGAACCCTCGAGCTTGAACTTCCCGGTCAGGATGCCCTGGATGGGGTCGATCTCCTTGTTGATGAGACGTTTCCAGTTCGTGAACGGACCCATGTACTTGTACTGGGCCGGTGGCAGGTCGTCCAGGGAGAGCGAGAACTTGGACCCGCGGCACTTGCCGTGGTAGAGGTCGAGGTACAGATAGGCGTCCTTGTCTAAGGCGGGGTCCTTCTGAACGACAAAGGTCATCGACCCTTCCCACTTCCGGGCCGCGTCCTCGTAGTTCGGGTTCGAGTTCAGTTTTCCCATGTACTGCTCGAGCCATTCGGCGCTCGGGAACTTCGCCATTTCGTTTGGAAATGCGTCCGTCGGATATAATCGTCCGTTAGGAAGCCCTCCCGGGCCCGGACGGCTCGGAGAGTCCGCCGCCGAACCTCTTGCTCGAGTACTGTTCGGGGGTAGAACGCGCCCGAGCCGCGTGCTGGCTATTGGAGGAAGACCCCCACGAGTCTCGTGTCAGAGAACGGTACTGTAGTACGTCCCGATCACTTGCGCGGAATCGACGCAGTTTAGGGAGAAAAACAAGTAGAGGTAGGAAGGAGGGTTCGTCGCTACGAAATCGAAGAACCCCCGGTCCCCCGCGGCGTACGACCAATGGATGACGGCGCCGTGGTCGTCCTCCACCATGAGGTACTCCGGACAATTGTGCGTCACCGTCCATGACGCCTGGACGAGGCTCCCGCTAGGAAAGTTCAGCCGACAGGGGGCAAAGTACGCGCCACAGTCTCCAACGGCGAACGAGATCGGAATCGGTAGGATCCATAGAAGCGCCAGCAAGAGTATCACGAGCGCGACGCCGGGTACGATGGCCAAGCGTAGTGCGGTGGAGTCCCGGACCCTCGATCGCGGCCGAGCCGCTGCGGGCTCTTTGGACATGTTCGCTGTCCGTCTCCTCCCGTTAGGCACTGTGCTCGGTAAGTTCCTATAGGGGCCTCCGTCCACGGGGAACGGGACTGCCGCGCGGCGCATTCCAGCCCGTCGGGGTCGAAACAGGCCCAAGGCGGGAAGCGGGCAAACCTCGGACGAAAGGGCCGTCAGCCTTCGATCCGCCCGTACTGGAAGAGGCACGTGGCGAATCCAACGAGTCCCGCGGCCGCGAGCACCTCCGGAAACAGTCCCGTCAGCTGGCCCTCGATGAGGAACATGCTTCCGATTCCGGCCGCCACCACCCCTGCAAGGATGCCCGCAACAAGGGCCTGGGAAGCGCCTCGGGTCACAACCCCGGCTGCGGCGGTGACCCCGCCGAGAAACACCAGCAGCCCCAACATTCCGACGGCGAGGTGTGCCGGAACCAGGATCGGGGCCGGGGCGGTGGACGAAGTGGAGACGAGCGCGTTTGCAAGCCATGCTACCTCGATGGCGCCGACCCCGTAGGCGATGAGCGTGCCTCCGACCACGACCCCCAGTCGACCGGCGAGAGCACTCCCCCGAGGCTGCGGAAGCGCGAAGGTAAGATAGTACGTCCGGAGGGAGAGATCCTCTCCGACCGCGAGGGCCGTCAGGTCGAGGACGACCAAGGCCGCCAGCCCGGCGGTGATCAGGAGGCCCAAGACCTCGGCGGTCCCCGCGGAGGGGACGCGGAGGTACAAGTCCGCGATACCGCTTCCGACCGGCCCCGCGACGATGGGAATCAGGAGCAACCAGATCCGTTGGGAACGGCGGAGGCGAGCAACCTCCCAGCGGGCGTTGTGGGTCAGGGCCGCCACCTCGCCGCTCATGTCGCGTCCTCCCGGCCCACCCGCTCCAAGTATCGGCGCGCGAGGTCCGGCTCGGGCCTCGAAGCACTCACGAGAGGTAGCCCCGCTCGAATCAATCCGGCCAAGAGGGCCGCCTGAGCCGCGTCCCCGCCCGAGAACCGTATGGTCACTTCACGGGGGCCCTCCAGCGTAACCACGAACTCGGGCCCGGCGGCGCGGAGGACGGCTTCGGCGGTCACGCCCGAGCCGAAACCAAGCCGTAGGACGCGTCGAGAGCCATCGGGGCCTGTGTCGGGCTCGAGGTTCACGGGCTCGTCTCCGACCAGAACGCCGTTTCGGAGGAACAGCACCCGGCTACAGACCTCCTGGACGTCTTCCAGCATGTGGGTCGAGAGAAGGAGCGTCAGCCCGTTCCGGGAGAGATTGCGGAGAAGGCACCTTAGGTCGCGTCGGGCTGCCGGGTCGAGCCCGAGGGTCGGCTCGTCCAAGAGGAGAACATCGGGATCGCCGACCAGGACCGCGCCGAGGAGCATCCGCCGCGCCAGGCCCGTGGACAGCGACCCGAACGGGCGACCGAGATATTCGTCCACGTTCATCGACTCGGCCGCGTGGTGGACGGAGGCCTTGCGCTCCGAGGGCGGGACTCCCTTCACCCGAGCCACGTACTCGAGGAGGTCGGCCCCGGTGAGGTAGGGCGGAACTCCCGGCGTCTCCACGAGCGCTCCCAGTCGTCGAAGCGCCCGGGTCCGGTCACGGCTGGGGTCGAAGCCCTGTACTCTCACGGACCCCCGAGTGGGGCGGGAAAGCCCGGCGAGAAGCTTCAGTGTGGTGGTCTTGCCGGCACCGTTCGGTCCGAGGTAGCCGACCGCCTCCCCGCTCCGCAGCGAGAACCCGACGTTCCGCAAGGCGTCGTGGTCCCCGTACCGCTTCCAGACGGCGTCGATCGTCAGAACGTCCGAGGGCACACGATATCCGAGCGGGTTGGGGGAATATCATGCTCGCGGTCGATGGACCGTCGGCAGACGACCGGTCGTCCGTTCGGGCGCGGAACGCCCTTGGGCTCTCCCTGGGGACAGTTTGCCGTACCAGCATGTCGTGTTTACCGAGAAGGTCATCTTCGACGGAGAGCTACTCCGGTTCGTGAGCGAGAACGGCCCGCGAGAAGGTACCCGGGACCTGCCGCGCCCGCCACCCGAAGCGGGTCGACGTGCTATCGAGGAAGGGAGCCCAGCGGGAGTCGCGTACGGGTCCCTCTCCCGAGCGCTCCGCCGCCGCCGAGCTGATCTGGTCGCCCTCGCGGAAGCCGGAGTGGCGCCCTCCGGGATCGGAGCGTCGTACCAGGCCAAACATCCTCTCGAACCCGAAGTGACCCCCGCGGAGGTCGCCGCCGCCGTCCGAGAAGCGGCGACCCGTCGAGACGGGGCGGTGCGGTCCCGGATCCCCTCTCGATAGGAATCAGCGCGGGACCTGCCCACAAGATGGGTGGCAGGGAATCGGGTCGAGGGCGCCCCGCGGCAGAGTTCCGGCGGTCCTCCGAAACGCACGCCTACCGCCTTTGAACCAATTCCTTAAACCGTCGAAGGAGCGTGCCGCCCGCCGTGGGGCTCACGGAACTGTTCGTGGCGGTGGTGATCGTCGGGATATCGTGCGTGAACGCGGCCGCACCCGCGGCCGCTTGGTGGCGATCCCGCGATGGCCGCTTCCTCCTGTTGTCCGCGGCCAATGCTTTCCTTGCAGTTCTGGGGTTCGTGTGGACCTGGGGCGAGTTGCCATGGAGCCCTCCGGCCTGGACCGCCGTGCAGCTCCCGGTGCTGGGACTCATCCTCCTCGTGACGGTCCTCTTCCTTGCCACCACGCTGTGGCCACGACGTACGTGAGCGATGGAGGAGGACCTACTCGCGCTCCCCACCCGGCGTCGCCTCTACGACGTGGTCCGGCGGAGGCCCGGCATCGGGGCGCGCGAAGTCCAACGTGAGGCCGGCACGGGCTGGGGCGAGACGGTCTATCACCTCGAGAGGCTCACCGAAGCCCACCTACTTCACCGGGAACGATCCGGGCATCAGGACCACTATTTCGTCGCCGACGTCCCCCTCGCCGACCGCGGGCTCCTCCGTCTGACCCAGTCACCTTCGGCACGACGCTTGCTGGTGACCCTCCTCGAGTTCCCGAACTCCACCGTGCCCGACCTTACGGAACGGACGGGGCTGAGTGCCGGACGCGTGTCCGTTCACCTGGGACGCCTCGCGCAGCTCAGCGTTCTCCGCACCGGCCGCAGCGACCGGTTCCGGACGTTCGAGATCGCGGACCGGGATCGCATCCTGCGGCTGCTCGTGAGCTACCGCGAGAGCCTCGCAGACGAGTGGGTCGAGCGCCTTCTGGCCACTTGGTCCGACCTCCTAAGGACCTGACCCACGCGGGATTGGACCAAAGGATTCCGACCTTGGACCAAAAACCGAGTGACCCTTGGGCGATATGGGAGCAACGATGACGGTGGCACGAGGGACGAGTTCTCCCCCTCTCCGAGGGACTCGATCCCGATGGGTCGCCGGGACCACGGTCCTGGCCACGGCGGTCGCGCTTGTCGCTCTCCTGAGCCCCGGGGCGGCGGCCTACAGCGTCGGGGACGCGGTCTCGTGGTCGAACGGGGTGGTGATGTGTCAGTTCACCGCCGGCTCGCCGACCGTGGCGATTTCCCAGGCGAGTGTCAATGGCACGGGCGTCACCGTGGGGTTCCTGTCCCTCTCCGAAGCGGCTCCGAACCAGTCGGTCGTCGCGGTCGCCAACCTTCAGGGTCTCACTTGGAACCGCGCCGACTGGTCGAACGAAGATGCGTTCGACATGGGGTACACACTACAGGCTCCGCTCGTCGCCTCCTCGGGCTCCTTCACGCCGGTTGGGTCGGTGGACCTGACAATCCAGTTCGTCCTCCCGGCCTACCAGGGCTCGCCCAAGGGGCCGACGGACGCGGTCAACGTCCTCTTCACGGTGACCAGCTGGACCTGGCAGCAAGCGGGAGATCATCTCGCCTTGGCCTTCGCCGCGGCCCCGAGCTTCCCGGGAACCGAGCACCTGAACGCGAGCTCGGCCCCGGCGTGGCTGCTCGCGAGCACCTCGAACAGCTCGGGAGCCGTGCTCGAGCAGATCGGCGCCAACTCGAGCGCGACCGCGACGACGGCGTCAGGGTCTACGGCCTCCGTCAGGGCGAGCACCTCGCTCGCGATTGCCTCCCCCCAGTGGGCCACGGTGGCGGTGACGTTCGGAACCTCCGCGGGCACCTTTACGTCCCTCGCATACACGGTTCGAGTCGGAATCGTTCTGCCTGCGGCCGTGGCGGGGATACCCCTGCCCGAGCTGGTCGCCGCGGGCGCTGCCGGGGTGGTCGTGTCGGTCATGGTCGCTGTGACCGCCCGCCGCGTTCGGCGGAAGCCTTCGAAGCTGGTCTACGTCAACGAGGAGGAAAACGCATGATTGGATCCGAGGCCCGCGGTCGAGACATGGCGGGAATCCGACTAGTGTTGCCCTGCGGGCACCGGCTCACCGTGCCCTGGGGCCTGACTCCGGAGGTCGCGGCCCTGCTTCATCATCAGTCCGTTTGCGAGTACGACCCGGGAATCCCGGCGTTAGCCGCGAACTGCGGATCGCTTCCGACGGCTGTCCCGACGATCGAGGTGTTCCCATGACCACCGTTCCTCACCTCGGCCTCGCCGGCTTCGGCACCGTCCTATTCCTGGTGGGGCTCATGGCGCTCGCTCCGGCCGCGGCCGCGACCTCGGTCGGGTGGGAGAATCACGGGGCCGCGGCCGCCTCCTCCGCGCAGGGCCCGACCACCATCGACATCGCCGCCACGACGAGCCTGAGCTTCGTCCCCGACTCCTTCTCGGTCGCGCCCGGTGAAAGCGTCACGCTCGTCGTGACCCAGGAGGCCGATTTCGCCCACACGTTCACCCTCTCGTCGGTGGTCAACACCACCCTCCCCTCGAGCGATACAGCGGGCCAGCTCGCGGCCTTCTTCAACGCGCACGCTCCTCTCGTCAATCTCTCGCTCGGCTCCACCGCGGGGAGACAGTTCACCGCCACGTTCACCGCCCCCACCGTCCCCGGCATGTACGAGTTTCTGTGTCTGATTCACTTTTCCCAGATGACCGGGGTCATGACCGACTCAAACGCCGTTTCGGTGTCGGCGGGCGGGAGTGGCCTTTCGGCCGTGGAGCTCGTCGCGATCGGGGCGGTGGTCGCGGTCGTGGTGATCGCACTCGTTGTGGTCCTGGTCCAAAGGCGGTCTCGGAAACCGTAGCCACACGACGTAGCGAGGTCGCCCCCACCAAACGGTTGTTCGAACGCCGGAGTGAACGCGTGCAGATCCTCGGTGTCCAGCCGGAAATCGTCGCCGAGCCCTCACCGGGGCCAGCGCCCCGGCTGATCACGGGCGGGATTGTCGCGCACAACGACGAGCATCGTATCGCGCGATCGATTCGGTCCTTGCTCTCTCAGGATCTCCCCGCCGGCACGAACTGGGGACGGATCTGGGTGGTCGTAAGCGGCTGCACGGACCGAACGGCCGAGGTCGCACGCGCCCTCTCGGTCGACGAGCCGCGGCTCGGTCTCGTGGTGGAGCGCGAGCGTCGCGGAAAGGCGGCCGCGATCGGGGAGGTGCTGCGTCGGGCGGAGGGCGAGTATCTTGTACTCCTGAACTCGGACGCTGTGGCGGCGCCCGGGGCGGTGGCGGCCCTGATGTCGAAAGCGCAAGGCAAGCCTCGCCCGTTCGCGGTCATGGCGCGCCCGGTGGCTCCGACGGCCCTCGATGGGGGTTGGGACGGCACGATGCAGTGGATGTGGGAATTCCACCACGAGCTTCATCGCGAGATGCTCGCCAATGGTGGCGGAGCCCACCTCTCGGACGAGCTCCTCCTCGTCAGCCTGCCCGCGTACCCGTGGATCGAGGACGGCATCATCAACGATGGGTCGTACTGCGCGGTCTGGCTTCGTAATCACCAGGGCGGGTGTTGGTACGCACCAGTAGCCCGGGTCTGGATAGACGTGCCGGACTGCCCGTCTGCGCACCTTCGGCAACGCCGTCGCATCCATGTCGGCAATGCTCAGGTGCGCTCCCGACTGGGTCGGTCCCCCACCACGGCATTTCGGTACCTTCTCGAAGACCCGGTTCGCGCCCTCCGTGCGCTTCGCCGCGCTGGGAAACAGGAACACGCCCTTCGGCATCTCTTCCGAGTCGCGTGGTACGAGATGGTCTCACAAGCCCTCGCGGCGCGGGACCGCCTGTCTCCCCGCGTGAACCACGTGCTCTGGACTCGGATCCCGACACCGGTCAAGTCCGTCGCTCCGATGCCCGTCCCCTCGAGCGTTGCCACTGGCGCCGAAAGCGCCGTCGATCGACGAATTCGGGTTCTGCTCCGAGTCGCGCGGGAGTTCGGAACCGGGGTTCCTCTCACCAGTCTCTCGAACCTGTTGCCCATCACCATCGCCGAATCGGACAGGTTCGAGGCGTTTCTCGCGGGGCGACCCGATCTAGTGAAGGTCGAACAGGGGACCGTCTTTCCACCCGAAACACGGCCACCGACAGACGAGACCCGTGTCCTCCGGGGAGAGCACTACCTTCGCACCGCGAAGGCGTTGGTCGACGGGCCACTCGCTTGGCTTCGGCCCGCGGTGCGCTGCATCGCGGTGACCGGGTCCGCGGCCTACGGAGAACCGGAAGAGGGGGATGACGTGGACTTCTTCGTGGTGACGCGCGCTGGGGCCGTCCCATGGTTCCTGGCCGCCACCTACGTGAGCCTTCGACTCGACGCCCTGCGACGGGGGGTCCGCGTGGACCCGCCGCCGTGCTTCAACTACGTCGTCGATGAACGGCGGATTCCGGTCGAGTTCGAGCGAAGTCGGGGTCTGCTGTTCGCCCGAGAGGCGCTCTCGGCGAGGGTGATTGCGGGGGATCCCTACTACCGCGGGGTACTTCGTCAAGCACCCTGGATGGGGGACGAACTTCCCCGGCTCTTTGCAAGTCGCACCCAGGACCCGGGGGAGACGCGCCCTCGCGCCGCGCACCCGTTGATCCGGCTGCTCGGAGCGGTGACCTACCTTCCCCTCGCGGCATACCTGCAGATGGTCGGGCTCCGTCGAAACGCCCACCAGCGTCGTAGGGGCCGAATCGCGGGAACCTTCCGAACCTCCACCGCTCCCGACCGGATCGCGTTCCTCTCCCGTCGTTTCGAGGAGCTCCGCGACCGATACGAGGGCGAAGCGAACCGGCCGATCGCGTCCTACCCGGGGGTTTCCGCACCGTCGCGGATTCCGAGCTCGCGATGAGCGACCCAACTGCGACCGAGGAGATCGTCGATTACGGTCGGTTCGACTTCCCGGCCCTGTGGGCCGGGCGCGACCGCGTATCCGAAGTGGAGCGTGCGATCGTGAAAAGCGCCTTGGGAGCGTCGGACCGTCGTCGGATCCTCGAGGTTGGGACCGGGTTCGGTCGACTGCTCGGCACCCTCACGGGCCTCGGTAAGGAAGTCGTGGCCACCGACCTCGACCTGGGCGCCCTCGAGAGGATTCCCTCGGCCAATGGTTCTGATCGGGTACTTCGCGTGGCGGCGAACCTCTTCCATCTGCCGTTCGTGGCCGGATCGTTCACCGAGGCGACGCTGGTTCGAGTCCACCACCACTTGCTCGACCCCGTGAAAGCGCTGCAGGAAATCGCGCGTGTCCTCCGACCCGGCGCGCCACTCGTGGTTTCGTACCAGCCCCGTCCTTCCGTGGGCACGATTGTCAACGATGTTCAGCGCGCTCTCCACCGGAACGTCGCGGAGTCTCGAACTTCCGTCACCTTTGCCCGAGGACCTGTGGTGCTTCGGACACATCCGTTCCCGATCCGGACTGTCAGCCGGAAGCAGTTTCGGGAAGAGGCTCGCCGGGCGGGGTTCGAACTCACGTGGGAAGTGGGAGCCGGCCTCGAGGAGTACTCCCCAATGCGTCGGTTCCGCGCCGAGTCGTTCGTGCGCGTGGGAACGTTTCTCGGACGAGCTCCCGCCTTCCCGACCCGATTCACGGTGGTCACCAAGTGTGGGGGTCCGGAGCTTCCGCTCCCGGCCGCGACCGAAATCCTCGCCTGTCCGAGCTGTCGGACCCCGAGGCCCGGGTGGTCGCAAGGTGCGCTGCTCGCCTGCGACCGATGTGACTTTGAGGGAACGCAACGCGGAGGTATTCTCGACCTCCGATTCGCACCGCCGGGAACCCGTCGGTGGGAGGTAGGCGAGTGAACGTCCAGTCGATCCTACCCCTCACAACACCATCGGTTGACGTGGAGTTGCGAAAGACTTCGAGCGGCCTCATGACGCCCATGCGCTGGCTCGTCATCGCGATCGCGGCGTTCATCGCCGTGTCGTTCACGCTGGCGTGGCTGCGTGCGATCGAGTTCCATGCCACTACCTGGGACCTAGGAGTCTACCAGCAGGCCCTATGGACAACCGCCCACGGCCGGCCGTTCTACGAGACCGCCGACGTAGAGACCGGTGGGTTCGGCTCACTTCTGCAGATCCATTCGGTATTCCTGTTCTACGGGCTCGTTCCGCTGTACTGGGCCTTCCCGTACCCGACAACGCTCTTTGCGGTGCAGTCGGTCGTGGTGGGAGTCGCCGCGATCCCGCTCTTCCTCCTCGCGCGGGACCTTACCGGGTCTTCCCGTCTCGGCCTCGTGGCAGGTATCGTCTACCTCACCTGGACTCCCGTTCTCTCGTCCGCGCTTTACGACGTTCATCCGGAAGCGTTCCTTCCTGTCGAGATCTTCACGTTGATTCTCCTCTGGGAGCGTCACCGCTATGGGTGGGGGTTTGTCGTTGCGGCAATCGCCTTTTCGACGATGGAGGTGGCGCCCGTCCTCACCTTCTTCGTCGGTGGCTTCGGCCTGCTCGATATCTTCGGGCGAACCCGTCGGGCGGAAGCGGGCGTTTCGACGAAGGGCGGATGGAACCTCCTCATCGGCAAGATCCGGGGATGGCTCTCGGACCCACGAGTTCGCGCCTCGCTGACGCTGATGACTCTCAGCGTCGCCGCGTTCGCGCTCCTCCTCTATCTCCGCGTGGACGTGCTCACTCGGGTGCTGGGGACGTACCCGCTGTCGGTGCCAGCGAACGGGTACGTCATTGGTGGTACTCCTGCGGGATTGCAACTGAGTTGGGCGAACGCCTCCGTCGGACTGGTGCCGAAGCTGGAGTACTGGCTCACCGTCGTCGCACTGCTGGGGTTTCTTCCCCTCTTCGCTCCTCGGGCCCTGGTCCTATCCGTTCCATGGTTCGCGTTCACTCTGTTCAGCGCGGACCAGAACTACGTGACGCTAGGGTTCCAGTACGGGTTCATCGTCGCGAGCTCGCTGATGGTCGCCTTCGCGTACGGCCTCCCCAACGCCCGACGGTTGGTCAGGTGGCTCGACGCACGAGCGCGGGGCCGACGGACGACGGGACCGCTCATGGGCGCGGCGGCATCGCGGTCCTGGAAGCTAGGGCACGGTCATCGGGCGCTTCTTGCCGCGGGGCTTGCCGGGCTTGTCGCCGTGAACCTGGCCCTCTCACCGCTCAACCCCATGATGGACGGTCGGGTTGCCTACGGCGCCGGGTATCAGCTCTCGTACCACCCGAACCCGAACGACGGCCAGGTGGTCAAGCTGGCGAGCCTGATTCCGCCCGGCTCGGACGTTATCGCATCCTACAATCTGTTCCCGTTGGTTGCCAACGACGCGAACGCCTACTCGTTCGCGCCAGTCCAATCCCCCGAGCTCGGATTGCCATTCGGTCCTGCGCACCCGCCGAAGTACGTCCTCATCTCCCAGGACAGTCGAGACGCCGTGTCTGGCTGGCTCCCGTCGCTTCTCTACAATTCGGTGGTCTACGGAGTACGGGGCGTGGTCTGGTCCTCGGACCCAGGCGTGGTCCTCCTCTTCGAGGCGGGGTACTCCGGTGCCCCCACACAATTCGGCGCCCTGCCCGACCCGAGCGGAACGTATTACGGGGAATCGATGGTCTACCCAACCTCGGCGTTCGTGGCAACGGCAGCGAGCTCGGCGTTCTCCTCGGTCGTCTCGAGCGATCCCGGAGCCTTGGGAACCGTCTGGTTCGGTCCGGGCGCGAACGTCGCCCCGGGGAACTTCGACGTGCGCCTCTCCCTCCGTGCGACAGTCCTCCCCGGCGCATCTCCCCCAGCTCCCAACACCACGGTCGTGGCGGTGGGTGCCGAGGCGTGGGGGACGACGCTCACCGCCGAGATGCTCACCTTCGGCGCCGTTCAGTCCTCGGGGTGGACGTTCGTGAACTTCTTCGTCACCGTCCCTGAGCCAACAATCGAGTTCGGTGTCGTGGGCGTTGCGCTCGATAGCTCGGTGCAGGTCACGTTAAACTATGTCAGCCTGACGCCGGAGGGTCCGGGGCAGGAGGGGCATCCGTAGGAATGGCACGACGTTGGATCTCCGAGCGAGGCGCGCTCGTCAAGGTGCTGGTCGAGCCGCAGGGAGCAATCCTCGCGATGACCATGACGACCTACTCGTACCTGTTCATCGTCTCCCACCGGTTCGTGGGCCTAAAGAAGATCCGCACGCGCGACCGCGTCGTCGCTCGCGCCGGATACTCGACTCCGCGCGTGCTGTCGCTCATCTCACAGCTGTATCCGGAGGGATTGTGAGGGCCTCGGTAACGCCAACTCCGCTCTCCCACGACGGATCCGGCGGCCCGCCCCACGGGGCCACGATCCCCGCGGGGCGGTCGACGCTCGAGTTCAGAGTCGGAACGCGACCGCCGGTGACCCTTCTCTACGTCGAGCTCGATTCCCATCTCTTCGTGCTGCCGTCGTTCCCCTCTGGTGACTGGTTCTCCGGCGCGGTCCGAGAGGGCCGGGCCGAAATTCGCTGGCCGGACGGGACGGTCGTGCCGAACTCCGTACGACTCCGGGTCGAGGCTGAGCTGACGTCCCGGCTCCGAGAGCGCATCGAATCCAAGTACGGCGCGGGCACCTGGGCGAGGTACTTCGTGCGCGCTTCCGCCGCGCTCGAGCTCACTCCAAGCACCGGGACATCCGCGTCGGGAAGGCTCGACCAAGTGCGAGACGAGTTCGATGCCGTTGCCGAGGAGTACGATACACGGGTCAGCGCTCAACCGGTCGAGCGATACCTCAAGGATCGGGTCGCGGACCTCGCGGTCCGTGCGCTGGACGGTCTCGACCCGATCCTCGAGATCGGGCCCGGTACCGGCTATCACACGCTGCCGCTTCTCGCCGCCGGCCATCGTGTGGTGGCCGTCGACATCTCGGAGCAGATGCTCCGCCAGTTGCGCGCTCATGTGGCGAGCCGAGGATGGAGCGGCCGGCTCGAGACCCGCACGGGGCCTGCTTCGGAGCTTGAGACGCTTCTCGCGGATTTGGGTGATGCGTCGATCGGAGGTGCGTTTACGGCGTTCGGCGCACTCGACCTCGAGCCCGAGCTCGCGGGCACGGCCCGTACCCTCGCACGTGTCGTCCGACCCGGGGGCGTCTTCGCCCTCACTTCGCTCAATCGCCCCGGGTGGGCCCCGTTCATCTGGGAGCTCGCGATGGGTCGCCCCGGTGCCGCGGGGGCCCGTCTCGGTCACACGATCCGCCCCAACCGGATCCGTTTCCCGCTCGAACTGCATCCCCGGTCCCCGTCCGACTGGGACGGAACGCTGGGCTCCTCGTTCGTGCGGGAGTTCGCGGGTGGGGTTTCCGTCCTGGCCCCCCCGTTCGAGACCCGTCGTCCGATCGAGCTGCTCGGCCGTGCCGGAGTGGAGAAGATCCAGCGGTGGGATCGATGGTTCAGCCGGCAGAGCTCGGCGTGGGCCGCCTCGGAGTGGCTGTTCCTGACGTACCGGAGACGTGACCCGATCGACCGGACGGCGACCGAATCCGGCCCCCGACACTCGCCGCCGACCGGCCGGGCCCCGGAGTAGGGCACCACGCCCGACCGCGACCGAGATGGCTCTCCCCGTATCCGCGGGGGTTCGGTCGCATCACCCCAGTGGGCCACCGGAACCCTCAGTGGAGCGGGGCGGAGCGGCCTCCTGGTGGGGCGCCGCCCACGTGGCGTGCGAAGAAGGCGAGAAGAGCACCAGCGAGGGCCACCACCGCGACCACTTCGAAAACCACGGACACGCCGTACGCGGCGTAGGTCGCACCGATGAGTATCGGCCCTACGAGCAGACCGAGGTCCTCGAACGACCCGAACACTCCCACCGCGGTTCCCTGGAGGGGAACGGGTACCGTCTCGAGCGCGAGCGGAAGGAAAGCGGCGGAGAGCCACCCCATGCCGATGGCGAAGATGATCGTCGAGCCCACCATGGCGGCGTAGGACGGCGAGAACAACGTCCCCAGCACTCCCAGGGCGATCAGAAGGAACCCGAACGGGACGGTCCGCTGGGGTCGGAAACGGTCGACCACACCTCCGAGCAGGAAACCGGCCGCTAGCAGTGTCGCGCGGGCGACCCCGATCACGTATCCGGCTTCGGAGGGAGTGCCGCCAAACGTCTGCACCGAGTAGATCTGCAGGAAATTGATGACGAGGGTGAAGGTGAGGTAGGCGAGCACGACCAGGATCGAGGCGAACACGAACGGGATCGACATCACGCGGCGAACGAGGGAGAGTGAGCCCGACTCGGCCCGCGGTAATCGTGTCGTTCGCCACGGGAGCACCGCCATCAGGCCAAGGCCGACAGCATAGGTCCCAATCGCTAGGAAAGTGAGCGACTGGAAGCCCACGGACTCGTAGCACAGCGCACCGAGCGCGGAGCCGACAGCCATCCCACCCCCAAAGAACAGCCCGTACCGGCCGGTCCCGGTTCCTTCGGTCCCCGGTCCACCCGCGATCATTGCCATCCATCGGAAGAGCGGGACCGGGAAGATGATCAACCCCCCGAAAATTCCGAGCGAGACGGTGAGGTCAAGGAACGAGGTGGAGAGGTCGATGGCGAGGTACACGACCAGCACGGCGAGCCCGAGGGCCACGATCGTTCGGAAGTTCCCGATTCGGAACGCGAGCAGCCCCCAGACGCTCTCCGTGATGAGCATCCCGAGGGCAAAGACCGCGATCGCCACCCCGTACTGAACCACCGAGAGCCCGAGCGCCTGGAAGCGGAACGGTAGGGCCACCGCGAGCAGGGAGTACGATGCCCATACGGCGGTCGTGGAAGCGTAGACGAGGCCTACGACAAGCGTCGGCCGAGCCCGTGAGAGCACGAGCGGACCACGGGTTCCGGCTGCTAAGTCGTTGGCGTCGGGTCGCTCGCACTACGCCACCAACTCCCCGTCAAGGCAAGGGAATCCGAGTGGCCCCCACCCTTGGAACCCGAAGTCGTCCGCCACCGCCGGCGGGGCGACCGCAACAAGGGGCCCGTATCGGCCCAAGGGCCTATGGGGGGCAGGGACCTGGGTCCGGCGGACCCGCCCATGGACTTGAAGGCCTACTTCGTGCGGCCGTTCGCGGAAACCGATTACGAGGCTCTCTCCCGTCTCCGAACCCGGACCTCGCCCGAAACTCCGACCACTCCCGTGGAGGAACGGCATTGGGACACGACGCCGGTCCCCAGCCACTTCGTCAACGAGAAGTGGGTGGTCGAAGAACGCGCGACGGGGGAAGCGGTCGCCTTCGCGGCGCTGAACCACTCGGAGTACAGCTACGACCCGCACAAGTTCTGGGTCGACGTGCGGGTCGACCCCGACCATACGCGGCGCGGGGTCGGCCGGGCTCTCGGGACCCTCCTCGAAGCGGAGGCCGCGGCGCATCAGGCAACCTGTTTCTGGACGACCGTTCGCAAGGTCGACGCTCGCGCCCTCAAGTTCTCTGAGCTCCAGGGATTTGTCGAACGTCGGACGACCTGGATGAGCACCCTCGACCTCGAAGACACGGGTCCGTCGACGATCGAGGACCGCTCCGCCGCGTTCGAAGTAGAGGGGATCCGATTCACGACGCTGGCGGAGGAAGGCCCCCGTCGTCCCGAGGTTCGCCAACGGCTCTTCGAGCTCATGGACGAGGCCTCTCGGGATGTGCCCCGGCTCGGCGCCTACACGCCCCCGCCCTTCGCGCAGTTCTCCGCGGAATTGGATGGACCCAACATGATGCCCGAAGCGTTCTTTCTCGCCTGCTATGGCGAGACCTATGTTGCGTGCAGCAACCTTGAGAAAGACCTTGCGCGGTCCGATTCGTTGGGGGTCGGGTTCACGGGGACGAGGGTGGCGTATCGGGGTCGAGGTCTCGCCACGGAGTTGAAGCGGCGTTCCCTCGACTACGCCCGGCGCAGCGGAGTTCGTTTCCTGCGGACGTTCAACGACTCGCTCAACCAACCCATTGTGGCGATCAACGAGAAGATCGGGTTCCGACGGACGGTCGAATGGTCGAGCCGCGAGCGGCTCTTCCGAACCGAAACGGCGGCGGCCCCTCCGGCTCTCTGAGGCGCGAGCGAACGGCCCCGGTCCACGCAGGTTCCGTTCCCGCGGGCACTCGAAAACCCTTTAAAGAGGGAGTCGCCTCGTCAGGATGAATGCCTAGCTTTCCGACGGGGGCGTAGACCTCCTTTGACCCCAAGCGCGTGATTCCTTCTCGGTCGAACGCCATGGACGTCCTCGAGGCAATTCGCTCCTTCCGACCCTGCACCCAGTACAACCCGCGTCCCGTGTCGCCGGAGAAACTGAAGGCGGTGCTCGCCGCCGCTCGCCTCGCCCCCAGTCAACAGAACCTGCAGCCGTGGCGATTCGTCGTGGTGCAGGACGAGGAGCGCAAGCGGCTGCTCGCCCAGGCGTCGAATCGAGGGAAGCTGATCGCGGAGGCGCCCGCGGTCATCGTCGCCTTCGCGGTCGAGGAAGACATCCCGATCACGATCGGGGGGTACATTTCGGCCTATCCTCTCGATGTCGCCGTGGCGATCGCCCACCTGCAGCTCGCCGCCACAGCGGAGGGCCTCGGCACGAACTGGATCATCGAGTTCAACGACGAGAAGATCCGCTCGGTGCTACGGGTCCCCGAGGGGATCCACCCGATCGCTGTCATCCCGATCGGCTACCCGGTCGAGGGCAACGGTGCGGCGAAGTCGGGCGGCGACGGCCGAAAGAGCCCCGACGAGATCATCGGGTACAATGAGTACCCCGGGTAGCGTGACCGCGCTCACCTTCGTGAGCACCAACCCCGGGAAGTTCCGGGAGGTGCAGAGCCTCCTCGCCCGGTTCGGTGTGCGCACCCGATGGCGGCGAAGGACCCTACCTGAACCCCAAGCCGACACCCTCGAAGAGGTCGTACGGTCGAAGCTCGATGCCGTGCGGGACATCCCGGGCTATGTTCTCGTCGAGGATTCGGGACTTTTCATCCCGTCCTTGAACGGCTTCCCGGGAGTCTACTCCGCCCACTTCCTCAAAACCTGGAAGTTCGGCCCGACCCTCGAGCTCCTCGAGCGCCGCGACCGCGCGGCCTACTTCCGGACCGTCGCGGGACTTCAGCGAGGCCGCCGGCGATGGACGTTCGTCGGGGAGGTGGTCGGCTCGATCGCGGCCCGACCCCGAGGACGAAACGGGTTCGGCTACGACCCGATCTTCATTCCGGAGGGGGAACGGCGTACCTTCGCCGAGCTTCCCACTGACCAGAAGAACGCGCTCTCACATCGCGCCCGGGCCGTGGTCCAGGTGGGCGAGTTGCTCCGCTCGCGCACCCGCTAATTCGCTTGCGAGGTGGCCGTTCGGAGGGAACGGTCGACTGAAAAACAGGATCGGCCGGGTCCCCGGAACACCGGGGGGACCCGGAGGAAAGGGTTGGCAGCGTCGGAGAGTTCTGGGCTCAGTCTTCGCCGAAGTCCCCGCCGCCCATTCCGCCCATGCCGCCCATACCACCGCCGGGGCCGCCCGGGCCGCCGGAGGGGGGTGGGCTCGACTTGGACGCGATGACGTCGTCGATCCGAAGGATCATCACCGCGGCATCGGTCGCGCTCTCGATCGCCTGCCGCCCGACCCGGATCGGTTCGATGACGTGGAGCTCCCCCATGTCCACGGTCTTCCCCGTGGCGAGGTTGACGCCCGCACGTTGCTGGCCGCCCTTGTGCGCCTTGCGGAGCTCGATCAGCATGTCGATCGGGTCGAGTCCCGCGTTCTCGGCCAGCGTCCTCGGGATGGTCTCGAGGGCGTCGGCAAAGCTCTCGAACGCGATCTGCTCCCGGCCGCCGATCTTCGCGGCGTGGTCGCGCAGCCGCATCGCGAGCTCCTCGGCGGTCGCGCCGCCGCCGAAGACGTAGCGTCCATCCTCGACCGCGACTGCGACCACGTTGAGCGCGTCGTCGAGCGACCGCTCGATCTCATCGATGACATGCTCGGTGCCGCCGCGGATCAGGATGGAGACCGCCTTCGCCTTCTTCGCGCCCGTGACGAACGTGAGCGAGTCCTCTCCGATCTTCCGCTCCTCGACGAGGCCCGCGTGCCCAATGTCCTCGGGGGTGAGCTCGCTGACCTTCGAGACGATGTTCGCCCCGGTGGCCTTCGCGAGCTTCTCCATGTCCGACTTCTTCACCCGGCGGACGGCGTAGATCCCTTCCTTCGCGAGGAAGTGCTGGGCGAGGTCGTCGATCCCCTTCTGGCAGAGGACGACATTCGCACCGGACTTCTTGACCTGCTCGACCATCCGGCGGAGCATGTTCTCCTCCTCTTGGAGGAAGGCGTTGAGCTGGCTCGGGTCGTTGATCTCGATCTTCGCGTCGATCTCGGTCTTCTTGATCTCGAGTGCCGCATCGAGCAGGGCGATCTTCGGGTCCTCGACCCGCGTCGGCATGCCCGAGTGAACCTTCTCCTTGTCGACGATGACGCCTTCGATCAGCTGCGTGTCGGCCATCGAGCCGCCCTGCTTCTTGATCAGCTGGATGTTGTCGAGGTCGACGTCGTAGCCGCCGGTGCCCTTCGGCTGGGCGACCGCCGTCACGGCCTTCACCGCGATCTCGCCCATGTGGTCCCGGTCGAACGAGACCGACTTCGAGGCCATGGAGGTCACCGCGATGCGGGTGAGCAGTTCATGGTCGTTGATCGAGACCGGCTGGCTGACCTCCTGGAGGACCTCGAGCGCCTTCTGGGACGCGAGGCGGAACCCTTGGGAGATGATCGTCGGGTGGATGTTCTGCTCGATGAGGCCCTCGGCGCGCTTCAAAAGCTCACCGGCTAGGACGACGGCCGTGGTGGTCCCGTCGCCGGCTTCCTGGTCCTGGGTCTTCGCGACCTCGACCAGCATCTTCGCGGCCGGGTGGTCGACGTCCATCTCCTTGAGGATGGTGACCCCGTCGTTCGTGACGACCACGTCGCCCATCGAGTCGACCAGCATCTTGTCGAGCCCACGCGGCCCAAGCGTCGAGCGAACCGCGTCCGCGATCGCCTTCGCCGCCGCGATGTTGTTCCCGAGCGCGCTCCGGCCCTTCTCGCGCTTTGTTCCTTCCCTTAGCACCAGGATCGGTGTCTGTCCCGTTAGCATCGTTCTTCCCTCCGAGATTACTCTCGGCTGTCGGGTTTGGTAGAAAAGCGGTTCTATTTAAAACAATCCATGCCGCTCGATGGCACGGAGCGGCGCGACGCCCTCCTGAGGGGCGGTCATATGCCTCGGTCCGTACCTTCGGCAACGGTCGACGATGGCAGAGCCCACCGAAGCGCGGAGGTCCTACTCGCGGCTGTTGGCCACGCCCGCCTACACCCGCGTCTTCACCGCGGGCCTCGGGTCGACCCTCGGTTCCGCGATCTCGGGGATCTGTCTCGTATGGATCGTGTTCAGCGCGACCGGCTCAGCTCTCGACATCGCCCTGCTCGGAACCGCCTGGCTCGTCGCCGGGATTCTCTTCAGCGTCTTCGGGGGGACCCTGGTGGACCGCTACGACCGCCGCCGCTTGATGATCGGCTCGGACGTCGCCCGCGCGGTCGCGATGGCCGCGGTCGTTGTCGTCTTCGAGGTACACGGGTTCGACCTAGTGACGGTGCTCGCCGCCAACTTCGTGGTCGGTGCGTTCACCACGGTCTTCAACCCCGCCGAGCAGGCGATCATCCCGGCGCTCGTGGACGCGCCGCTGGTCGCCGATGCGAACGGCCTCGTGCGTTCGAGCCGCTCCGCCGCCCAGTTCGTCGGCGCCTCCCTCGGCGGGGTGCTGATCGTGTCCCTCGGCGCTGTCGTCGGGATCGCCGCGAACGCCGTGACCTTCGGTGTGTCGGCGCTCCTTCTGCTCGGGATGACCGTTCGGGCGGCCCCGGCGTCAACCCGGGCGAGCCGGTCGAGCTACCTCGCGGATGTCCGGGCCGGGTTCCGCTGGCTGGGCCAAGCGACCGGGTTCCTTCAGCTCACGATTTCGGCGACGTTCTTCAACTTCTTCGGAGGCGTCATCAGCACGTTCATTGTCGTGTTTGCGACCCTCCTGCTCCACGGTTCGGCCCTCGTTTTCGCCGTTCTCCTCGCCCTCGAGGTCGGCGGAACCGGGGTCGGCTCGCTCCTCGTAAGTCGGACCGGCGGAGTCCGACGGGCCGGTAGGTCCTGGACGGTCGGGGCGGGCGCGGCCTCCGGGCTTGCTGCGTTGGCGCTCGCGCTCTTTCCGTCCTTTCCCGTCGCAGCGACCTGTCTTTTCCTAGTGGGCCTGTTCGGGGGATACGCGGGCACGGCCTGGCTGACCGCCGCCCAGCTGCTCGTTCCGCCCGAGATGCAGGGACGGTACTTCGGGATTGACGCGCTGGGCAGCATCGCGATCATCCCGGCCGCCCAGATCGGCGGAGCCCTCCTGATCCAGTCCTACGGGATTCAGCCGACCTACCTCTGGGTGGCGGTCCTCTGGGTCATCGCGGGGGCCCTGTTCCTTGTCCCGAAAGCGCTGGCCACGCTGGGGTACCCACCCCCGGCGAGTCCCGAGGTCACTCCCCGTAACGACGCCGTCGAAGCTGGAACGCGCGGATCGCTCGAAGGAAATCGAGCCGGGTGAGCCCGGGCCACATCACGTCCGAGAAGTAGAGCTCGCTGTAGGCGGCTTGCCAGAGGAGGAAGTTCGAGATCCGCTCCTCTCCGCTCGTCCGGAAGATGAGGTCCGGGTCGGGAAGGTCCGCGGTATAGAGGTGGCGGGAGACCGCCTCGGAATCGATCTGCTCCGGGGTCATGCGACCGTCGCGAACCTCCCGGGCCAGAGCCCGGATCGCCTCGACGATCTCGTCCCGGCCCCCGTAGGCGAGGGCCACGTTGAACCGGTAGGCGGTGTAGCCCTCGGTCGCCTTCTCGGCGAGGTCGATCGCCTCCTGGACCCGCGCGGGCAGGAGGGATCGGTTGCCGATGACCCGCACCCGGATCTGGTGACGGTGGACGCGTTCGTCGACGGCGATATCGCGCAACGCGCGGTCGTAGAGGTCCATGAGGCCCTCGAGCTCTTCGGGCGAGCGAGAGAAGTTCTCGGTAGAGAGCGCGTAGATCGTGAGGATGTTGATCCCGACCTCGAGGCACCAGTCGAGCAGGAGCTCGGCCGTGTCGCGTCCCTTCGCGTGTCCCTTCGACACGTCGAGCCCCTCCGCGGCAGCGAACCGACGGTTGCCGTCCATGATGATGGCCAGGTGGTTCGGAACGGGCTCCGATTTGACGAGTTCGAGGAGGCGCTTCTCCGTGAGGTCGCGGAGCGCGTCCCCCACCGCGTGGGAGAGGTACGGGGAACCACGTTCGCGTTTCGGGGGGGGCGAATCGGGCACGCCGCCACAAGACCGCGACCGAGGATAAGCGGTGGGGCGACCTAGGCCAGGGGCCCCGGGCCCGTGGTCGGCCCGGGGCGGGGAGCGCCCTGGTCGGGAGTTCCGGTCCGGGGGTGACGGACCCCCGGCGCCTTCGAACCCGAGTCGCAGGCTCGACAGACCTACATCCTAGACCACTAGACTACCAGGGCAACCCCGAGGCGCTAACCGTTCGGTGCTATGAATGTTACTCGCAGTCTCGCCTCCCGGGTGCTTCCCGTTCGGTCCGGGCACCCGGAGCCAGCACGGTCGATGTTCGCCCTCGTCCGGGCGCGCGCCCGCGCGCGCGTTCGGTCGACGGACGAGGTGGCGTTCGGTCACCCGCGTTGCGAGTCGAGGCCCCGGTTTATCTACCGTGCCCACCCCTGAAACGTCCCTACCGACGGAGACACGACGATGACCGCGATGAGCAGCTGGGCGCTAACGATCCTGGGGATCCTGTGTCTCGTGCTCTTCCTGAACCACCTCGGGCTCAACGTGACTGCGGACCTGGGGACGATGCTGCGGGGAACCGAGCACATCCTCGCGCAGCCGCTCTAGGCGCTCCGAGGGCGCCTCCCCCGCGCGTACGGATCACGAAGGACGCGCGCCGGCGAGGGTCTTCGCAAGTTTCCTGGGGGGGATGATCCCGGCCGGGGTCACAAAGGCGGTGACGTACCGGGCCGGAGTGACGTCGAACGCGGGGTTCCGGGCCCGGCTCGTCCGCGGAGCGATCCGCACCCCCGTGAACTCAAGCACCTCGTCTTCCGAGCGTTCCTCGACCGGGATCGCCCGTCCGCTCGCCCGTCGGGGATCGAACGTGCTCCACGGGGCTGCCACGTAGAACGGGATGCCGTTCTCCCGCGCGACGACCGCCTTTTCGTAGGTGCCGATCTTGTTCGCGAAGTCGCCGTTGCGGGCGATCCGGTCGGCGCCGACGATCACCGCATCCACCTTCCCCATCCGCATGAACGCCCCGGCCGCGTTGTCGACGATCACGGCGTGGGGGATCCTTTCACGGGCGAGCTCCCACGCGGTGAGACGGGCGCCCTGGAGCAACGGTCGGGTCTCGTCCACCCATACGAAGAGGTCCGCCCCTTCGTCGCGGGCGACTCGGATCGGGGCGAGCGCCGTTCCCCACTCGACCGTGGCGAGCGCTCCGGCGTTGCAGTGGGTGAGGACCCGGCGCGCCTTCGCGAGGAGCGGTGCTCCCGCGGTGCCGATGCGATGACACTCCTCCACGATCTTCTCCCGATAGCGGTCCGCCGCCGCGAGGGGATCTTCCCCCGCAGCCCAGGCCGCCTGCACCGCTTCGATGCCGACCGCGAGGTCATGGGCCGTGGGACGCGTCGCGCGGAGGAGCTTCGCGGCTCGACCCGGGGTGTACGAATGCTCGGCCTCCGCGAGGACCATCCCGTACGCCGCAGCGACCCCGATCGCCGGGGCTCCGCGCACCACCATCGTGCGGATCGCATCGGCCACCTGACGGACCCGGCGAAGAGGTCGGACGATGAACCGGCCGGGCAGTTCGCGCTGGTCGACGAGATGGAGGGTGCCGTGAGAGAACCAGAGGGCCCGCACCCGCATGCGTCCACCTACGCGTCGAACGTGTGGAGGAGGTCGAGCCAGTCCGGGGTCACGGTCTTGGGGTGACCGAGGGCTTCGTCGAGCGGGATACCGACCACCGACGGGCCTCGAAGCACCGCGACCTCCCCGAAACGACCCGCCAGGGCCAGGTCGACCGCCCCGGCGCCGAGGCGCGTCGCCAAGATCCGGTCGAACAGCTCGGGGGCGCCACCCCGCTGAATGTGACCGATCTGCGCACTGCGGGTTTCTACGCCGGTCGCCTCCTGGATACGTCGGGCGAGCTCCGAGCCCACCCCTCGCTCCCCCAGGAGCTCGTGGCCGAACTCGTCCTTCGCCCCGGCGCTGCCACGTCGAGGTCCGAGGTCGATCCCTTCGCTGGCCACGACCAGGGCGTACCCCCGCGCATCCACGGCGGCCCGGATGTGCCGAAGCATTTCGGCCTCGTCGTACCGCTCCTCCGGGACCAAGGTCACGTCGGCCCCTCCCGCGAGGCCGGTCGCGAGAGCGACCCAGCCGGCATGTCGACCCATCACCTCGAGCACGATCGCTCGATGGTGGCTCCCCGCCGTGTCCCGGAGGCGCTCGAGGGCGTCCACGGCGACGGCGGTGGCCGAGTGGAACCCGAACGTCCAGTCCGTACCGGCCACGTCGTTGTCCATCGTCTTCGGGACGCCGACCACATGGCCCCCGCGTCGGTGGAGCTCGCGGGCGGCGGAGAGCGTGTCGTCGCCCCCGATGGCCACGAGAGCATCCAGGCGGTGTCGGCCGAGGGTCTCGAGGACCTGGGCCGCGTCGGAGTCCTTGGCGAACGGATTGGTCCGGGAACTACCGAGGATGGTGCCTCCCTTGCCGATGAGGTCGGTGACGTCAGTCACGGTCAGTGGGCGACTCTGGTCGTCGCGCACTCCCTTCCAGCCGTCGAGGAAACCGACCGTGGTGTGCCCGAACTTCGCCGCTCGTCGCACGACGGCGCGTATCGCCGGGTTCAGTCCAGGGCAGTCGCCCCCGCCGGTCAGGACGCCGAACTTCACGCCGGGACCTCGAGGTACGAGCGCGGCGCAGTCGTGAGGAACTCGTAGCCGTCCTTCGTGACCACGATATCGTCCTCGATGCGCACCCCGCCCTTTCCGGGTAGATAGATGCCGGGCTCGACCGTGAACGCCATCCCCACCTCGAGCAGGTCCTCCGCCTTCGCACCGTAGCCCCATCCGTCGTGGACCGCGAGCCCGATCGAGTGTCCAACGCCGTGCGTGAGCCGTCCCTTCCAGGGCGAAGCGTCGATGACGTTCGCGGCCGCGAGGTGGACCTCTCGGGCGGGAACGCCGGGACGGATCGCGGCGAGGGCGGCGTTCTGGGCAGCTTCGACCGTTTCGTGGACCGCCTTCATCTCGTCATCCCGAGGACCGAAGTGGAACGACCGGGTGATGTCGCTGATGTACCGGCGGTGGAGCGCGCCGAAGTCGCAGACGATCGACTGCCCCGGCTCGAGCCGCGCGCCGGCCGGCTCGTAGTGGGGCTCCGCTCCGTGGGGGCCGAACGCCACGATCGTCGCGAACGACCGCCCGCTCGCGCCGTGCAGGTTCATCCGATGCTCCATCTCGGCGGAGAGCTCGAGCTCGGTGATGCCGGTCCGGAGGAGCGAGGGGATCTCGACCGCGACCTCCGACCCGATTTGCGCCGCCTTGCGGAGCAGCTCGATCTCGCCCGGCTCCTTCGTGAGGCGGGCCCGTCGGATGGCCTCGGACGCGTCGGACCAACGGGTCCCCGGGAGCATCTTGTCGAGCCGCACGAACCACGCGTGGGTCAGCTCGCGGAAGTTGAGGCCGACCGACCCCGCGCCTTGGAGCACCTTCTTGATGACCGGGTCCGGGGTGTCCCGCTCGACCAGGTGGACCTGAACGTGCGGGTCCGCCTTCGCGGTCTCGCGCGCGGTCTCCTCCTCGAGGCGCGACGTGAGGAGGTCGACCTCGCCGTCCGGGTGGGCGATGACGAGGGAGTCCTCGAAAAGGCCGTGGGGCACGTTGAACAGGTAGAAGAACGACTGGTCGAGGTGGGGCTCGGTGGCGTTCGCGAGGAGGAGAGCTTCGGGCTTCGGGTCGAGGCGCTGGAATACCTTCTGAACGCGGGCCTTCATGCGGCGCTCTAACGCCTAGGGGGTTTCAACTTTTGCGCTGGCGGCCCGCAAGTCCTTCCACGAGAGCAGGGGCTCGCGCGCCGCGCGCACCTCGTCGACCCGGGCGACCGAGAGCGACCGCGGTGCGGCATGCAGGTTCTCGGGAGTGTCCGAGATCGCGCGCTCGAACGCCGCCACGTACCCGTCGAGGTCCCGCTTGCTCTCGGTCTCCGGTAGCTCGACCATGAGCGACTCCTCGACGAGCGCGGGGAAGTAGACGGTGGGCGCGTGGACGCCCTCGTCGAGCAGGCGTTTCGCGAGGTCGAGAGTGCGCACCCCGCGTTCCTTCAGGGGAGCGCCCGAGAGGACGAACTCGTGCTTGACGAGCGTGCGGAACGGGCGGGGAAGGAACTTGCCGAGGCGCGACGCCACGTAGTTGGAGTTGAGCACCGCGCGCCGGGCGACGTGCTTCAACCCCTCCTCTCCGTGTGAGAGGATGTAGGCGTAGGCGCGCAGGTCGAGCCCGAAGTTGCCGTAGGCGGTCTTGATCTTGCCGATCGACTTCGGCCGGTCGTAGTCGAGACGGAACTTCCGGCCCTCCTTCACGACCCGAGGAACCGGGAGATACGGTCCCAGCTTCTCCCCGGCCGCGAGCACGCCCGCGCCGGGCCCGCCACCCCCGTGGGGCGTGGCGAAGGTCTTGTGAAGGTTGAGGTGGGCGACGTCGAATCCCATCCGACCCGGATGGGTGATGCCGAGGATCGCGTTCAGGTTCGCTCCATCGTAGTAGAGCAGCGCGCCGGCGCCGTGCACCGCCTCCGCGATCTCGAGGATCTCGCTCTCGAACAGACCCGCGGTGTTCGGGTTCGTCAGCATGAAGCAGGCGGTCTTCTTCGAGACGGCGCGGCGGAGCTCTTGCAGGTCGACGCTCCCGTCCTTGTCCTTGATCTCCCGCGTGGTGAACCCGGCCATGCTCGCCGAAGCGGGGTTCGTCCCGTGCGCCGTGTCGGGCAGCAGCACCTCGGTCCGTTCGGCGAGCTCGCCCTGGTCGCGGAAGTACGCCCGGACCATCAGCATCGCTGCGTACTCCCCGTGCGCCCCGGCGGCGGGCTGAAGCGAGACCTCAGGAAGGCCGGTGATGCGGGCCAGGATACGTTCCAGCCGCCAGGTCAGCTCGAGCGACCCCTGGACGGTCGACTCGGGTTGGTACGGATGGACCTCGGCCGCGCCCGGCCGGCGGGCGAGGAGCTCGGAAACCTTGGGGTTGTACTTCATCGTGCACGACCCGAGGGGATAGGGGGCCGTGTCAATCCCGAAATTCATCTGCGAGAGTCGTGTATAATGCCGGACCAGGGCGAGCTCGGAGAGCTCGGGCCACAGGATCGGCGCCTTTCGTCGGAGCCGTTCGGGCAGGCCCGCGATCGGCGGCAGCGCCTCCGGACCGGGCGGGGGCGCAAGGTCCCATATCGCTGGTTCATCCCACCGGGCTTGACGGAACGTCATGCGGTCCTCCCGACCGCCCCGATGGCGGCTTGGGCGGCCCGAACGTACTTCTGGATGTCCTTCTCACCGGTCGCTTCGGGGATCCCCACGAGGATCCGTTCCGCGTCGGTCGCCGCGCCCGGCCTCGGGTCTCGCAGGGAGTGGCCACCCAGGACCTTGCGCCGCCGAAGGCGGTCGA
>Ga0209039_10000786_pt1 | contig 30590 bp, 31 predicted proteins | sample BogFormECP12_OM1_FD_188238 | JGI IMG/M metagenome (GOLD analysis project Ga0209039, IMG submission 188238) | Bog forest soil microbial communities from Calvert Island, British Columbia, Canada - ECP12_OM1 (SPAdes) (version 2) | ecosystem: Environmental > Aquatic > Freshwater > Wetlands > Bog ... | reverse complement strand
GAGCCACTTTGGCAGACGCGGTATTACGACCACATTTTGCGGTCTCGGGATCATATTGAGGATGTCGCATGTTATGTCTGGTGGAACCCTGTCCGCGCCGGGCTGTGCGCCAACCCGAAAGAATACGCGTTGTCAGGTTCGCAGAGTATCGATTGGATGAGATTTTCGGCGCCCGTGACAATGTGGCAGCCACCCTGGAAGCCGCGGTTGTCGAACGAGGTATAAATGGGATGTGGGAGCGGGTGGAGGGTCATATTCCGTGCAGTTGGGGGTGATTATGTAGATGCGGGGCTTTAGCCCCGCGCGGATTCGGGGGAGATGGCATGACTAAAGTCGTGCTTTTACAAAGACAGGAAAGAATACGGCGCGGAGCACGACTAAAGTCGTGCGCCTACATAAAAAGGAGGACCCTGCATTGAATCCGTGGCGGCGTGCGACGGAGAAGCGTTAACTGCTTTTTGCGCCGGCGGCGGCAGCGGCTGCGCGCGGCGGGTTGGTCTTGTCGGCTTCCTTCGGCGTGCCGCGATCAATTTCAATCGTGCCTTTGAAGTCGGCGCCGTCCTCGATCATGATTTGCGCGGTGGTCAGATTGCCGACGATGTAGCCGTCCTTCTTGATCTCGACGCGTCCCTTGGCGTGGACGTTTCCCTTGACGTAGCCGTAGACCAGGACGTCGCGGGCGTCAATGTCCGCGTTGACCTTGGCGGTCTTGCCGACGGTCAACTTGCGGTCTTCAAGCTGGATGCTTCCCTCGACGGCGCCGTCGATCAAGAGATCCTCGGTTCCGGTGATTTCGCCTTTGACACGCAGGCTTGCCCCCAGCCAGCCCGTAGTAGTGCGGTCGGGAGTTGCATCCACGGGACGCGGCGCCTCGGTGCTCTTGGTTTCGGGTTTCTTCTCATTCCACATTTGATCCTCCTGGGGACAGTACACTCCATGCGGATTTCCCGAAGGAGTGCAACCATCTCGATTCCTTGCTCCTGTGTACAGGGACTCCACGCAAGATTGAGGGGTGCCCCGAATACTACTCCTGCGCGGCGGGTACAGCAAGGCGAGAGGCAAGGCCAGGGGAAAGGCAAAAGGGAGCCAAGTGCAAGGGATCTTGCCTCCGCGTCCCGCCTTTCTCTTTCTTTTCCCTCTTGCTTTTCTCTCTTGCCGTCAATCCAAGCGGAGTCCGCGAAGCGAGGTACGGTTTCCCATCGCGCGCCTTTTGTGCGATGAATCCCTCTCCAATCCCAAATTTCACGCTAAACTGTTTCCGACCACTTATGCTCCGAATCCTCTCCACCTATCTCTTCGTCTCCAAGAAACTAACCCCCGAACTCCTCCAGCAAATCTCCTCGGCGGGATTTCAGGCCATCGAGATCTTCGCCAACCGCAGCCACTTCGATTACGCCACGCGCCAGGAAGTTCGCACCATCGCCCGGGCCCTCGCCGATCACCGCCTGCAACTTGCTTCGCTCCATGCTCCCACCAGCCGCGACCTCAGCCTGAATCGCGAGGGCGGCACGCCCCTCTCCATCTGCGAAGTGGAACGCACGCGGCGCGTCGAAGCCATGGATGAGCTGAAGCGTGTCCTCGACGCCGCCGACGATCTGCCCTTCCCACGCATGGTCCTGCACATGGGCGGCTCCCGCGAAACCGCCGACCCGCGCAAACGCGACGCCGCGTTCAGCTCCCTCGAACATCTCACGCTGCACGCGCGGCACGCCGGCGTCACCATCTGCCTCGAAAACACACCCAGCGAAATGGGCGATCCAACTTATCTCCGCAATTTTGTGGATGAAACCCGCCTCACCACAATTCGCTTCAATTTCGATATCGGCCACGCTCATCTGGCCGAAGGACCGGAAGACGAGCGCATCGCGAAAGATTTTGAGCCTTTGCGCGATCTCGTCGCCAGCGCCCACATCCACGACAACCACGGCGAAAAGGACGAGCATCTCCCGCCCTACGACGGCACCATCGCTTGGCCCGCTGCGCTGGCCCTGCTCAAATCCACTCCCGCCGCCGCCGATCTCCCGCGCACTCTCGAACTCAAAGAAAGATCCGGCCCCGATGCCCCGCCCCTTTCCGATCAACTCACCGCTGCCGCCAAATCCTTGGCCCGCCTAGAAACTGAGTGGGAATCGAAGGACTAGAACATGCGTTACCACGTGGTACTGACCTACGAACATCCACGGGACGTTCACTTGGAGCGCGGGGGTTGCGCCCAGATTGAATTCTTCGCGAAAAAGAATGATGCTGGTATTGTGAAATAGTCTCTACGAAAGAGCGTGCGAACGCCTCAACTTACTCGCTTTGCACAATCCTCGAATTGCCGTCATTCAAAAAGCAGCAACTTCCTCACACCTGCAGCCCGCGCAAATACGGCACGCTGGCTTTCATCTTTTCCAGATCCATCTCCACGAAGTAATTCTTGATCCCGCCAATTTTCGCTGCCGCAAAAATCTTCTTCCAATCCAAAGTGTCCTGCCCCACCGCCATGATTTTCCTGGTTGTCGCGGACCAGCCCTGCACGTGCATGGAAATAAAGCGGCCCGGATACTTCGTGAAATATTCCGCGGCGTCATATCCTTCGCTGATGGTGGATACCTGGAACTGGAACTTCACCAACTTCGGATCAAGCAGGCCGAACAATACGTCATACGTCCGCTTCCCCTCCACCTGCGATAATTCAAATCCTTCGTTGTGCAGCCCCTGCTGGATTCCCGCCTTCGCCGACTCTGCGCCCATCTTGTTGTATTCGTCGGCTGCCTTCTTCACATCGTCCATCGTCGGCTTCAGCGGCGCGTCCAGGCTTGGCACGAGCATTTGCGTAAGTCCCACTTCCTTGGCCCACGCAATCCGCCCCGGCATATCCTTCCGAAGTTCATCCATGCCGAAGTGCGAGCTGATGCAGCTCACACCCGCGTCGCTCAGAATCTTCTTCAGCTCCGCGCCCTTGTATTTGGCCAGTCCCGCGAACCCCGAATCCTCATAACCCACAGGCGAGCACAGCTCAATTGTCTGAAATCCCGCCGCGGCAAGGATCTTGATCGTCCCAGGAAAATCCTTCGCGATCATGTCCCTGACAGGCCACGTCTGGCATCCGATCGGCATGCCCAGCGGATTGGCGCGGACTTCCAGCGCGCCTGCGCCAAGCAAGCCCACCACGGCCGCCTGCGTTGCCACGCTCTTGCAAAATTCTCTTCTCGTAATCTCACTCATTGACGCCTCCTTGTCCGCCTTCGCGAACAAATCCGTTCCCGCTCCAGTGGGCGTTCGATTTATTGTTTCGTTTCATCTTCTGCCGTTGTGCCGTGCTGCCAAAACCGTTACAGTTCCCACCCGCTTCGCCGCTCCGGCCGCACAAGCTTCTGCCCAACCTCGGAGTTAACTTTCAAATTGCCGCGATCCCAACTGAGCTTTTCTCCCACCTGCGTGGCCACATTTCCCAGCAGCAATGTTTCAGTAACCTTCCCCGAAAATTCGAAGTTCCCGCCCGGCTTGTCTTTGCCGCCTTTGCAGGCATCCAGCCATTCCCGTTCGTTGCCGGGTGACCTCGGCAAAGTCTTGGGCGGCTGTTTAAAGCTGTCCATCTTCGCTTGCGGAATTAGCTTTGGACTCCCGCCACTGAACGAGCAAAGAATTTTGCCGCGGTCCCCCACGAACAGCAGCCCTTCGTCTTCTTCGCCCTCGCCCTTCAGCGGACGCCCTTCTTCCAGTTCTTCCGGCCGCTCCGGCTTCAGTCCGCCGTCATACCACGTGAATTTCACCGGCGGCATGTCGCCGCGCGCCGCAAAGCTATAGCGCACGATCGAAGCCTGCGGATAAGTCTCCGGGTAGCGTTCGGTGGAACTCGCCTCCACGCTTATCGGCGCTTCCAGTTTCAGCACGCGGAAGATCGTGTCATAGCTGTAGCAGCCCATGTCGCCCAGTGAGCCGCATCCGAAATCAACCCACCCCCGCCATGAAAACGGCAGGTAAACGTGATTGTAAGGACGTTCCGGCGCCGGCCCCAGCCACAGGTTCCAATCCAATCCTTCGGGCACCGCTTCCACTTCCTTTGGGCGGTCCACTCCTTGAGCCCAGTAAGGACGGCTCGACCAGTTCTTCACTTCGCGCACCGGGCCAATCGCGCCGTCCCAAATCCATTCGCAAAGCAAGCGCGTGGCTTCGGAAGCCTGGTTACCCACGGCAATCTGTGTTGCCACGCCGGTCTCCCGGGCGATTTCGGCCAGCCGCCGCGCCTCATAAATGGTGTGCGTCAAAGGTTTCTGGCAAAACACATGCTTGTGCTTCTTCATCGCCGCAGCGGACACCGCCGCGTGCAAATTGTCAGTGGTGCACACAACCACGGCGTCGAGGTCCTTCTGCTTCTCCAGCAGTTCACGGAAATCGCTGTACGCCGCACAGCCGTGATACTCGCCTGAGCGCTTTTGCGTTCCGTAGTACCCGTCAACGATCTTTTGACAAGGCTCGCGCCCCGCCACGCCACTCGTCACGTGCAAAGCGTGCGTCAACTCAAGCGGCTCGTCCGGGCTTAGCCAATCCCATCCGCTGTCCACGCCCAGCAATTTGCGCACGGAATCGCGAAACTCGTAATTGCCCCACTGCGGGTAATTCGCGCCGGATTTATTGCAATCGCACACCGCCACGCCCTGCACGTCTGGCTCCTTCAGGAAGTGCAGCATCACGCGCAGGCCCTGCGCCCCCACTCCGATGAACGCAATATTCACTTTGTCGCTGGGTGCAACATAGCCCACCCCGCCCAACACACGCCGCGGCACGATCGTCAATCCAATCGCCGCTGCCGCGGTTTGGCCGATGAATTTGCGCCGCGATACTCCGCCTTCTACTAAATTCCCAGCCTTTTCACGATTTTTCACTGGCCCTCCCTGACCGCAGCACACACCAACTCCAACTTCTTGGCTGCTCCCTGTATTTTGCGTTAATCCATCTCCGGCCTGACAACCCATACTCTATTCCAAACTCGCCCCCGCGTCTGCAAATCTTTCCATCTCCACCCGCTCGCCGCCTCGCAGAAACTCAGAGTTAAAACGATGCAATTATATGCAATTCCGAGAGCGCGGGAGTTCCTAGTAGATTGCCATCGTTGCGAATCCCTGTTCGCCCCTCTTAATTACGGCGTACAATTCCTTTTATGATTACGCGGCGCCTGACAATGCTGTCTGCCCTGGCCTTAGTAACGGTCGTCGCTACCTTAGCCGATGACTCGTGGGTGGTCCGCGAGGACGGGGCAGGCCCAGTCAAAATAGGCATGAGTCTTTCCCAGTTGAATGCGCTTCTCCACGAAAAATTTGTTATGCCTACCGAAAAAGATGAAAGAGCGTGCTTCTACGTGGGCCCGCAGAAGCAGCCCAAACTGGCATTCATGATGTTGGACGGGCGGGTTGGACGCGTTGACGTGAGCGAACCCGGTGTGCGGACGTTTATGGGAATTCAGGTCGGTGACTCGGAAAAATATGCATTGCAGGTGTACGGCCGCAGACTGAAAGTCAAACCGCACGCATACACTGGAGATGAGGGCGGCCACTATTTAACGGCGAAGTCGAGCGACGGACATTTTGGCATTCGATTCGAGACAGATGGGAAGAAGGTCACAATGTATTATGCGGGCCGATTCGACGCTATCCAGTACATCGAAGGCTGCGAGTAGTAGACCAGATTCCGCTCACGCAAAACTCGCCATTGACCTGCTGTCTGACATCGTCAATCCTACGGTTTGAGGCTGCGCCGATGATCGAAGTCACCATCTCCGAATTCAGAGCCAAGTGCTGCGCTCTGCTGGAACAGGTACGCCATACTCGTCAGCCCATTCGTATCACTCGGTATGGCAAGCCCATGGCTGACATTGTTCCTCCTCCTCCTATCATGGACCGCAGTTCGATGTTCGGTTCGATGAAGGATTCTTGCGAAATCATCGGCGATATCGTCTCTCCCGCCAATGATGAGGACGAATGGGAAGTTCTGCGCGATTGAGCTTTCTGCGCGCCTGTCCCGTCTTTTGCTTTTTCACCCTACCCCGCCCCTGAGAACTCGCCCCTTCTCTGCTAAACTGTTCGTTTGAACTCACAACAGAGAACCTCACCATGACCATCATCACCATCGAACACGCAGGCCAATACGACTCACAGGAAGTCACCATCCGCGGCTGGCTTTACAATCTCCGCGAATCCGGCAAGCTTCTCTTCCCCATTTTTCGTGACGGCACCGGCATCATCCAGGGCGTCTGTTCGTTGAAAGAAAATCCCGAAGCCTTTGCGGCGCTCAAAGGCCTCACCCAGGAATCCAGTGTCATCGTCACGGGCAAAATCCGCGCGGAGCAGCGCGCCCCCGGCGGCTACGAAATCGGCGTCAGCAAAATCCAAATCGTCCAGAAAGTTCCGGAGTCCACGCCCTTCCCCATTCAACTCAAAGAGCATGGCGTAGATTTCCTCCTCGACCAGCGCCACCTCTGGATCCGCACCCCGCGCCAGGCCGCCATTCTTCGCATCCGCGCGGAAGCCGTCCGCGCCGCCCGCGCATTTATGGACTCGCAAGGCTACACGCTCACCGACGCGCCCATTTTTACCCCCGCCGCCTGCGAAGGCACCAGTACGCTCTTTGAAGTCAACTACATTGACGACCAGAAGGCCTACCTCACGCAAAGCGGCCAGCTCTACATCGAAGCTACCGCCATGGCCCTCGGCAAGGTCTACACCTTCGGCCCCACTTTTCGCGCCGAAAAATCCAAGACCCGCCGCCACCTCACTGAATTCTGGATGCTCGAGCCCGAAGCCGCCTATGCCGAACTTTCCGACATGATGGATCTTGGCGAAGGCCTCGTCAGCGCCATGGTGCAAGGCGTGGTCAAAAACAAATCCCGCGAACTCGAAACCCTCAAGCGCGACATCAAGAAGCTCGAAAACATCAAGCCACCCTTCCCTCGCATCACCTATGAAGAGGCCGTCGCCGTCCTGCAAAAGCACGGCAATCCCGCCAAGTTCGGCGACGATTTCGGCGGCGACGAGGAAACCATCATTTCCAACGAGTACGACCGCCCCGTTATGGTTCACCACTACCCCACAGCCATCAAAGCCTTCTACATGCAGCCCGACGCCCAGCGTCCCGATTTGGCACTGTCCTTCGACATGCTCGCCCCCGAGGGCTACGGCGAAATCATCGGCGGCAGCCAGCGCATCCACGATTACGACCTTCTCGTTAAACGCTTGAAAGAAAATAAGTTGCCAATAGAATCCTTCCAGTGGTATCTGGACCTTCGCCGCTATGGCAGTGTCCCTCACGCCGGTTTTGGCCTCGGCCTCGAACGCGCTGTCGCCTGGATCACCGGCAGCGAGCACATCCGCGAAGTCATCCCCTTTCCCCGGATGATTTACCGGGTATATCCTTAGAACGGGTAGATTCGGCAGTTTCCGTAATTCCTGCATCCCGTGCAGTCCAATATCCTTGCTGAACGTCCGGGTGCGCTGGCGCTCGGCGAGATCCTCTTCGCTCTCGCCACTTGTCACTCGCCACTTTCGGTGAATAGAGAACAGTCATGCCTCAGAAAATTCGCATCATCGGCGTTCCCATGGACCTCGGCGCCAGCCGCCGCGGCGTGGATATGGGGCCCTCCGCCCTGCGCGTTGCCGGGCTGCAATCCCGCATCAAGCATCTCGGCCATCATGTCGAAGACATCGGCAACATCATCGTGAAACAACCCGAAGAACTGCCCGTCGGCGAAAAACGTTCCAAATATGTCGAGGAAATCGCCGATGCCTGCAAGACTCTGGGCCTCGCCGTGCAAAAATCCCTCGAAGAAGGCTACCTGCCCCTGGTCCTTGGCGGAGACCACTCCATCGCCGCGGGTTCCACCAGCGGAGTCGCCGCGCATTTCCGCAAAGAGAAAAAGCAGATCGGCTGCATCTGGCTCGATGCCCACAGCGATATGAACACGCCGGAAAGTTCGCCCTCGGGTAATGTCCACGGTATGCCTCTGGCAGGCATCCTCGGTTACGGCGTTCCCGAACTACAGGACCTCTTCGGCTACAAGCCAAAGATTGAGCCCCAGAATGTAGTGCTTGTCGGCGTGCGGGATTTGGATTCCCACGAAAAAAAGTTCATCAAGAAGCTGGGCGTGAGAACCTTCACCATGCGGGACATTGATGAGCGCGGGATGCGCGAGGTCATGGCCGACGCCCTTAAATATGCCATGGACGATACCGAAGGCGTCAGCGTCAGCCTGGACATGGATTTTCTTGATCCCAGCGATGCTCCCGGTGTCGGCACGCCCGTCCGCGGCGGCGTCACCTATCGCGAAGCCCACCTCGCCATGGAAATGATCGCGGACAGCGAAGCCATGGTGTCCATGGAAATTGTCGAAATCAATCCCATCATTGACGAACACAACCGCACGGCATTGCTGGGCGTCGAACTAGTCCTCTCCGGCCTCGGCAAAAAAATCCTGTAACACCGTCCTTCCTCTTGCCTTTGTAGAGGCTGGGGTGTGCGGTGGGTGGCAGTTGGGTTCTCCATCGCAGGCTTTTCTGTGATGAAAGTCACAGCAACATCGCATTGCAAGCGCAATGCTGGTTAGCGGTCGCGAGGAAAGCTTCGAAGCCGCCGTGGCACTCTTCTCCAAACTTGCATTTGGAGGTGGGGCAACTGCCTTTAGCAGTGGAAGATGGCCCTCGCCAAGGCAAAACAGGGCCCCTTGGTCTATACAGGTCCGCATCTGCAGTCTAAGATAATAGGGGTCATGGGGGCATCTGTGGGCGCGCGATTCGGCCAGGTCTACAATCGAGTTATACTTCGCTCGCTCTTCCGCCACCGCACGGCCGATCTCATCGGCCTGCTTCTCGCGTCAGCCCTTTGTGCTCTCCTGCCAATGGGTACGCCGGCAGGCCTCGACGCCAGAAGTCACGCCCATGGCACGCCGCAGCCGGCCCCGCTCGCCACCATCACCGTCGACTACCCCGCCGACCAGACCCTGTTTCCCCCCGACCTTGCGCCGCCCACCTTCCTCTGGCGCGATGCAGACCCCGCTGCCGTTGCCTGGCGCATCGACGTCTCCTTTGCCGAGCACGCGTCCAGCCTCCAGCTCAAGTCCAACGGCGAACGCTTGCGCATCGGCGAAATTGACGAGCGCTGCGCCCAAGCCGGTGCCGTGCCGCCCACCCTGACTCCGGAGCAGGCCGCCGGGCACACGTGGAAGCCAGATTCCGCGACCTGGGCGGCCATCCTGAAGCACTCCGTCAAGCGCCCGGCCACTCTCACTATCACCGGCTTTCGCGATGACGCGTTGACTCAGTCTTCCTCTCAAGGTCACATCACACTTCAGACCTCCAGAGATCCCGTCGGCGCGCCGATTTTTTTCCGTGACGTTCCGCTTATCTCCGTTCCCATCGGCGAAAAAGGCGTAATCATGCCCATCCCCACCGCCGCCATCCCCTTTATCGCCTGGCGCCTTCGCTATGTCGGCGAAACCAAGAGCCGCCTGATGATGGAGGGCCTACCCACCTGCATCAACTGCCACTCTTTCTCGAAGGATGGAACCGCCCTGGGCATCGACGTCGACGGCCCCGGCAACGACAAGGGCCTCTACGGCATCGTCCCCGTCAAAAAGGAAACCTCCATCCGCAATGAAAATGTACTCCGCTGGAGTTCCTTCGCCGAAGAGAAGGCCAGCAAGCGCTTCGGTTTCATGTCGCAGATCTCTCCCGACGGCCAGTACGTTATCACCTCGATCGAAAACCCCGGCTCGCACATTAAGGATTTCGACTCGCGCTTCTACAACGGCTTCTACCGCGACTATGGTTTCGGCCAGGTCTTCTACCCCACCAAAGGCATTTTGGCCTGGTATAGCAAAGCCTCCGGTAAGCTGAAGCCTCTGCCCGGCGCCGACGATCCCGCTTTCGTGCAGGCCTCCGCTTTCTGGAGTCCCGACGGAAAGTATCTGGTCTTCTCGCGTGCCCCCGCGACGGAGCCGTATCACGAAGGGCAGAACGTTGCGCAGTTTGCCAACTCGCCCGACGAAACCCAGATTCAGTACGACCTCTATCGCATCCCCTTCAACGACGGTAAGGGTGGAACTCCCGAACGCATCGAGGGCGCCTCGCAGAACGGCATGAGCAACAACTTCCCCAAGGTTTCACCCGACGGCCGCTGGATCGTCTTTGTTCAGAATCGCAATGGGCTGCTGATGCGCCCCGACAGCAATCTCTATATCGTGCCCTTCAATGGCGGCAAGGCGCGACGGCTCGATTGCAACTTGCCGCGCATGAATTCCTGGCACACCTTTTCTCCCAACGGACGCTGGCTCGCTTTCTCCTCCAAAGGCCGCACGCTCTACACTCAGCTTTTCCTGACCCACATTGACGAAGACGGCAGAGATTCCCCCGCCATCCTCGTGGAGAACGCCACGGCCGCCAATCGCGGCGTGAATATCCCCGAATTCGTCAACATTCCTCCCGACGGCATGACCAAGATGGATGCGCCCGCCACGGAGTTCTACCGCCTCACCGACGTTGCCGGCGAACTGGCGCGCAAAGGGGATTACACCGCGGCCGCCACGGAATGGAACAAAGCCGTGGAACTCGATCCCGCTGACGGCAAGGCTCGCTATCATCTCGCCTACGCGCTCGACAAACAGGGCCAGTTGGAACAAGCCATCGCGCAGTATCGCAAGGCCGTCGAACTGGACGGAACAAACGCCTCCGCGTATTCCAGTCTCTCCGTCGCACTAACGGCGGCGGGCAATCTTCCCGACTCCATCACCGCCGCGAAGCAGGCGCTCGCGCTCAACCCAAAAGACGTGCTCACGGAAGGCAATCTCGCCGCCAGCTTGCTGGAGACTGGGCAAACGGACGAAGCCGTCGAGCACATCCATAAAGCCTTGGAACTCGATCCTGATTTTGCCGATGCGCACAATATGTTGGGGATTGTTCTCGCGCGGGTGGGAAAGCTCGATGAAGCGGTCGCGCATCTGCAGAAAGCCGTTTCGCTTACGCCGGACTCGGCCGAATACCGCTTCAACCTCGGTCGCGTGCTCGCGGCGCACCACAGTTTTGCCGAAGCGATTCCGCAATTTGAGAAGGCTGTCGAGCTTTCGGGTGGGAATGAACCGCAAAGTCTGGAGATGCTGGCGGCGATGTATTCGGAAGTGGGCCGTTTTTCAGAAGCAGCGCGGGCGGCGCGGCGTGCTCTGGCAACCGCCGCGGCTCAAAATGACGCCAACCTCTCTCAAGAGCTTCGCGCCAGAATCGCTTACTACGAATCGCAACCCGATGGAGCCGTCCCTAATCCCTGATGCACGCCGGCCCATCGTGTTCTACCGCGGCCGTTAGTTTCTCTGTGTAGGGGCGCGTGCCGCGCTGCGCCCCATGCCCGCACAATCGCCAGTTCTTGGCACCCAGCCTCTTCCCGCGTTCACCACTTTACAGCGGTTGGTCGGTGCTGCTTGCCGGGCTGCCGTAGGCGTACGTGATCACTTCATTCTGATCCAGGTAGAAATAGCGCACGCCATTTGAGCTCGACGCCGGATTCGCATTCACCGTGAAGCTGCTGATGTATCCGTTTCCGTCCGCCGCGCCGGAAACATAGATAAAGTTGTACCCGCTCTTCAGTCCGTTCGCCAGATTCTGATCAATCAAGTCGGCCGCAGCCGCGCTCGGGGTCACCGCCGGTCCCAGGTTGGCAAGCGCCGGCGGGTAGCCAATGTTGTAGGCGTCGGTGTACGTCACACAAGCCTGGTCCAGCGCCCGCACCGCGCCCACCGCTGCCGCTTCATTCGCCGCTGCACGCGCACTCAACAGTTGCGGCACTGCCAGGGCGGCGATAATCAGGATGATGGCCACCACGATCAGAAGTTCGATTAACGAGAATCCCTTTTGATGTTTGCGCATTTCCGAATTCTCCTGTCAGCGATCGAAGTTTGCTTCTGAGTTCGGTGGGACATCTCTCCGACTCGCGTACAGTGTGGGGGTTGGGGCGAGAAAACCCTATGGAGCATTTGTTTCAATTTGGACCCTACCCCTGTCCTATGCCAAAAGCCCGTTTTTCCCGTACGCTGGTTATAGTACCCGTGCCCGTCTCGCCACTGTCCGTCCCACATTGGAATTCTATAATGCCATTATAATCTTAAACTTAGAAGGTGGCCGAAGCTCTCCTCCTACCTGTCCTTACCCTCCATTTCCGTTGGCTTGATCATTTGGGTACCTGTCCCTCGCTCCCAAGGTGTGAGTTTCCAGTTTTTAGTTTTCAGTTCACAGTTCGTGTTGGGCCCGTCCTTCTGAGCCGGGCCGCGTCCTTCCTCCTGCAGGGGCGCAGAGAGAGTCCTGTGCCCCTACAACGAGGAGGAAGACCCAAGAGCACAGTTCTTTCGAGGCTCGCGGTAAACAGGAGTGACTGTGCCAGAAGGCGCGGGCACCGTTGCTAATAGCCGATGGCGGAGCCGTTGTCTCGGGGATCGGCGGCGCCGCAACGCTCGCCGGTTTTGGGGTCGATGCCGATGGCATTGATCAGGCCGATGTGGCCGCGGCGCTTGACGGTATGGCCACGCTGCTCCATTTGCTCTGCCATTTCCGGCGAGAAGAGTTTCTCCATTTGGATTTCATCCGGGAGCCACTGGTGATGGAAACGCGGGGCGTTGATGGCGGACTGCGCGTCCATGCCGAGGCGCATCCAGTTCAAGATGCTGAGTAGCGTTACGGAGATGATTGTAGGGCCGCCGGGGGAGCCGGTAACAAAACTGAGCTGGCCATCGCGCACAAGAATGGTGGGAGTCATGGAACTGAGCGGGCGCTTGCCGGGGCCGATGGCGTTGGCTTCGGACTGGATCAAACCGAAGAGGGCGTTGGGCACGCCGGGCTGCGTGGTGAAGTCATCCATCTCGTCGTTGAGGAGGAAACCGGCGGAAGAGGTGACGTGAGAGCCGTAGCTGTTATTGAGCGTGGTGGTGCTGGCAACGGCGTTACCGGCCGCATCCACGACGGAGAAATGCGTGGTGTGCGGGCCTTCGCCGAGGCTGATGATGGTGTGCGGCGCGGCGCTGGCGCTGATTCCTTGACTGCAAACGTGGGGATTGCCGGCGTGAATCAGTTTGCTGGAGGAGGCGCGCTGGGGATCGATGGTGGCGAAAAGTTCCTTGGCGTAGCAGGGATCTGTGAGGCCAGCGACGGGGACATTGGAGAAATCGGGATCGGCGAGGTAAGCGGCGCGATCGGCGAAGATGCGGCGCATGACTTCGATGACGAGGTGGACACTTTGCGGGTCGTCCCAGCCCTTCAAGGGAACGTCCTGAAGCATGTTGAGGGCTTCGATGACGGCGACGCCGCCGGAGCTGGGAGGCGGGGCGGAGAAGACGTCCCAGCGATGGGAATCGATGGTGTAAGTGGCATGGAGGACTTCGCGGAATTTGGGCTGGTAATGGGCCAGGTCGTCGAGTGTGATGAGGCCGCCAAATGCGGCCATGTCGCGAGCGAGCATTTGCGCGGTTTCGCCCTGATAAAACTCGGCGGGGCCAATTTTCGCGATGCGTTTGAGAGTGGCGGCGAGTTCGGGTTGGCGCAGCGTGTCTCCCGCGCGGAAGAGTTTGCCGCCGTTCAGGAAAATGCGGCTGCTCATGGAAAAGCGCTGCAAGCCGGGGCGCTCCTCCTCCAATTCCTGCGCAAGGTCTTTGCTGACGGGAAAACCTTGTTCGGCGAGGCGGATGGCGGGCTGCATGACGTCGGCTAGCTTCAAGGTGCCGTGCGTTTTCAGGGCGAGGGCGAGGCCTGCGACCGTGCCGGGAATGGCGACGGAGCGATAGCCGATGACGGAAGCGTCTTCGTCCAGCTTGCCATCGGGTTTGATGTACATATCGCGAGTGGCTTTTGCGGGAGCGGTTTCGCGGTAATCGAAGAAGGTGGTTTTGCCGCTGGCGAGGCGCACGAGCATGAAGCCGCCACCACCAATGTTTCCGGCGGCGGGTTCGACAACGGCAAGAGCGAAGGCGGTGGCGACGGCAGCGTCAATGGCGTTGCCGCCACGTTTCAGGATTTCCGCGCCGACCTGGGAGGCGAGTGGCTCGTCGGTGGCCACCATGCCGTGGGAACCGCGGACAGGTTCGCGCGGCCAGTCCTTTGGAATGCCGAAGTGATCGAGAAATTCGGCGGGAGATTGCGCGGTGGAATGGGTTGAGAGGAGAGAGATCGAGAAAAGAGCGCAAGTTAGAAAGAGAAGAGGACGTTTCATGATGAAGAGAAAACAGTATGGGATTCGGGGGGAAGCGTCAAGGCGCGTATGGAGCATGCCCGTGGTCAAGTGGCTGAAAAAAGTGACAGTGCAAAGGAGTTTCTTCAGACGGCAAGTTAAAAAGCGACTTTGTAGATGTTGCCCTTATCGTCTTTTGCGACGCCCTTGATCGCACCGACGGTGGTGTTCTCGACTTTGTCCGGCTTGTAGAGTTCCACGTTCAGGATCGCCCCGCGGTTTCCCGTGAGGACAGCCCGCGCGTAAAGCCGCGTACCCAGGACATTTGCGACATAAAAGCCGGTGCCGTAAACGGTATCCCACTCCGCGGACAGGTTGTTTGCAGTTGCGGTTGAGGCCGCAGTTGCAGCATCGGGAGTTTTTGGGCGAGGCACCTGTGCCCAGCGTCCTTTGCACACTTCGCCACCGCCGAGAACCACGGAGAGATCGCCCGAATTGAAAGCGCCGGAAAATTTTGCGACGTAAACCGGTGGAGGGGTTTGAGTGGATAAGGGGCCTTGCACTGGGTAGAAACGAGCGGTGGCACATCCCGTCAGCGTAGAGACACACAACAGAGAAAGAGCGAGGAGACTCTTCATTGGAAGTCCTCCCTTGAGCAGGTATTTGCGTTATGTGACTTCAGTGATTAGGACGTTGTGTAGTGACGAGGGGTTACCCCTAATTGAGGGGCTACGCGTGTTCAAAGACGGAGCGAGTGGCCGAGTGGCTACTCCGCAAGGAATTCGATTTGGGGAGGGCCGGGGAGGAGGCCGGCGGCGGTGCCGCGTTCGATCAGGGCGCGGACGGCTTTCTTGCCTTTTTCGCCGTAGCCCAGGGTCCACTTGTTGACATACATGCCGACGAACTTGTCGGCGAGTTCGGGATCCATGTCGCGAGCAAATTGCATGGCGTAGTTCAAAGCTTCTTCACGATGTTCGAGGCCATAGGTGACGCTGTCGCGAATGGTCTTGGCGATCAAGCGACCGAGGTCGGGGCCAAGAGCGCGGCGGACGGCGTTGCCACCGAGGGGAAGGGGAAGAGCGGTGAGTTCCTGCCACCAGATGCCGAGATCGACGACGCGATGCAGGCCGAGTTGCGGGAAGAAGAGCTGCCCTTCATGGATGAGGAGACCAGCCTCGACCACTTCGTTTTTGACGGCTTCGATGATTTTATCGAAGGGCATGACCACGGGTTCAAAATCGGGCTCAAAGAGCTTCAGGGTGAGATAGGCGGAGGTCTTCAGACCGGGGACGCCAATGCGCCTGCCCTTGAGTTCCTGGGGCTTCAGAGATCTTGTGGAGACGACGATGGGGCCGTAACCTTCGCCGAAGCTGGCGCCGGTGTCGAGGAGGATGTAGTTGTCGCGCAGGGAAGGATAAGCAGCGAAGCTGAGAGCGGTGACGTCGTAGGTTTCGGTGAGAGCGGCTTCATTGAGGGCCTGGATGTCGGAAAGAATGTGAGTGTACTTATAGCCCGGAGTGGGGAGTTTGTGGGTGGCCAGAGCGTAGAACATGAAGGCGTCGTCGGAATCGGGAGAGTGGGCGAGCTTGATCTCTCGGGGTTCCTTCTCGGTTTTGGATGCCGTTTGTCTTCCAGCCATAGGGGTAAAGGTTCCTCATCCCCGGGGAAGCACGCAGAGTGGGCTCGACACCTGTTCGGCGCTCCAGTGAGAAAGGAAGGTGGGTCGAGCGACGTTGGGACGAGCGTGGCTTTCGGCCGGGCTAACCGTTGCAGAAGAGAGACTAACATAGACTTGGGGTTCAGATATACAGGCAGGCTGGGTTGGAGGAAAAGAGGAGGTGAAGGAGGTAGAGGAGAAGAGAGATTCCTCGCTGCGCGGACTCCGCTCGGAATGAAGGTCCTTCCTTAAGCGGTACGGGTAGCTTTGGGGCGAGAAGGACCGGGAAGAGCGGGAGCGCGTAAGGGTGAGAGAGTATAAGAGTGGAAGAGTGTAAGGGTGCAAGAGTGTGGAAGCGAGGTTAGACGGCGGAGACTAGATGGGCTATGGCGTCCTCGAAAGTGACTTTGCCGTCGAGATAGGGCTGCCAATAGATGACGAGGAGGCGGGAATACTCTTGCCAGCCGCGCTGGGTGAGTTTTTCGCGGAGACCGGGAGGAACGGTGGAGGCGATGTGGCGCTGGGTGGGGATGTCATCTTGCAGGGTATCTTCCTTTGCGCCCTGGAGGACGGGACGGAGGACTTCACTAGTGGTGAAGAAGATTAAGGCATGCCAGAGGTCACGAGGGATAGGTTTGTCGCGCTGGCGGCACTCGCGGGAGATGGCGTCTTCGACGGGGCGAGCGATATCGTGAGAAGCCTCGTGGAAGAGCACCTCGAGAGCTTCAGGGCCCTGGTTGCGAGGATCGGTGCTGGCAATGGTGACGCGGAGAGGGTCGAGCGTGGTGTAAGCGCCGGCGGAGTTGGCGAAAGCGCAGACTTCGACGCGAATTTTCTCCTTGGGCCACTTTGACTGGTAGATGTCCGCGAGGCGTTCGGAGAGGCCAACGCCCTGTTCGCGGACGAGAGGGGCAACGCGCACGACCCAGCGGCGGTTGGCGCGGTCGTGGTCAGGCCACCAGTGAGCGCGGTAGATGGGAGCGGCGGCCTCCAGGATGATTCCGATATTGCCGGGGAGACCGGCGTCGCAGGCGCGATTCTTCCTGCCGGTGAGTTCGTTGCAATCCTCAAAGTCGCCGAGCTGATCTTTCAAAAGAATCAGGTCAATGTTGATCAGGAGATCTTTGGGGGCGAAATTCGAAGCGTAATAGGAGACGGCCTGATCCCAAATGCGCTGTTCGGCGGGGGATAGAGTGGGCTGAGAGCCGGGTGCCAGCTTAAGCACGGGTCCGGAAGGCTTGGCGGCGGTGTCGCGCGCGTCTTTGACGGCTTCGCGGGTCCTCGCTTCGTGATAGAGGAAATGGTGGAGATTGACCCAGAAGCCGCTGTGAAACTCGAAGACGGGCAAGGGACCATAGATGGACTCGACAGCTTGCGCGAGAGACGGGGGAGCGGCGGCAGTAAGGAGGCCGAGGGTAAGAAAAATGAAAACGCGAAAAGGGGCAAGGCGCATAGGCGAAACGGGAATGTTAGCGTACTTCCGGGCCGCAACGAAAGGAAGGTGCGTCAATATTCCTGGCCGGATTCCGCGAGCCAGCGGTCCAGCAGGGCTTGCTGTTCCGGGGGCACCTCGACGAAGACCACGCCCATACCCAGGCCGTAGCTGACGTAGACAACGCGGCCAATGGCTTCAAACACCTCGTCGTGATGGGTGATGCGGATGCGGACCTGGGAACCTTGCGAGACAGGATTGAGGGTGTCAATGTAGCAACCGGTGCGGCTGATGTCGGCAGTGCGCGCACTGAGGCGCGCGCCGCGCGGGAGCTCCACCACGTCCGCGGCCAGCACCTTTTGGCATCGCGGCGCACTTCGCCGCTCTACCGTCACATCCGGCATCTCGCTTCTCCTGTCGAACCAACCGAGGTTGGTTTGTCTGCCGGGAGAGGCGCAAAGCACACGGGTGCGTGCTTCGCCGGAAGCCAGATGGTCCCTCTTCATTTTGGCGCGAGGGAAGATGAGTCGCAAGAGTAGCGAAGTAATTCAGGCGAAAGGGTCAACGTTGATGTTTCAATCTGGGGCGGTACTTCAGTTGACTTTCGGATCGGTCACGCTGCCAACTGCGCCATGACGATCTGCGCCGTGGAGGACTCCCGAGGCATCGCGGAAAAAGGAGAGTTTCCCGGTGCGGCCGTATTCGACCGGGATTGCCGCGAGTTCATATTTTGCGGGAGCGCCTGAAGCATTTGCCCCGACGACGACATAACGGAAAGAGTAACCATCCTTGCGGCCATCGGCGAGTTCACGCGTGACCAGATCGGCCTTTTCACTTTTGGCCGGGCCCTGGGGAGGAGGTCCAAGTGCGGCCAAGGCATCGGGGAGGCGGGTATAGGTTTTTCGATAGGTTTCGATGGCCTCGGAGAGCTGTTTCATGGAGTCGAAGGCGGACTGTTCATTTTTCTTGATTTCGGCGCGATCCCACTCCTCACCGAGGGAGGGCAAATCGAGGAAGAGGAGGCCGAGGGAGAGCAGTTTCCACTGGCCGGCTTCGCGAACGAGGCCGATGAGGACGCGATGAGAGTCAAGGTCAAGCGGAGCGGTGGCATCGCCGACAGTGAGGGAGAGGTAAGCCAGGTTGTCGCGGAGTTCGGGTTTGCCGATGTGCATTTGCGTGGTGGCATCGGGAGTAACGCAAAAGACGTTGAGATTGCCAGAGGCATCGAACTCGGCGCGAGGATGACCGGGATTGTCCAGGAGGACGAAGCGCTTCAGAAGAGTTGAGCGCGTAGCGGGGGTCAAGCGGGAAAAGGCCTCGGCGTTGCGAGCGGTGAGGAAGCGGGCAAAGTCCGTGGAATTTTGGGAGCAGGCGGCGATCAAGGTGTCGCGTAAAGCGAGGGCAGGGTCAGCCGAAGGATCGGACTGGCCAAGCGCGCTGGAAGAAGTCGTACAAAGGAGGAAAGTGAGGAGCGAGAGACAGAGACACCAACGGAGAGCTTTCCGATCACGCAAGACGTTCCTCTCAATTCCTGGCGGTTTCCAAGATGGCAGCAAGATTTTGTGTGAATACGGAACGCGGCAAAACATCCGAACAGCCAGCGGCCCGAGCCATCGCCGCGAGTTCCGTCTGCACGTGGGACAAGAAGGCGACCACGCGCATGTCCTTATGAGTTGCGCGAAGACGCTCGATGGTTGCCACCGGGCTGCTGCGCGCGTTCAAATCAATGATAACAAGTTTGGTTGGGGGATCGAGCAGGCTGAGAAGGGCTTCGCTCGTCGTTGCCACTTGAAAGTCCACGCCCAATTGCCTGGCAGTCTCCGCAACTTTCATTTGAAAGAAGAGATCGTCCATCAAGGCAACGGCACGTCCCATGCGTTTGCCTCCTGTGACCGACACTTCCCGCCGGGCTTTTCCAGGATGACCCACCGGCATACAATCAGCGTGCCCCGATGGGGAGCGCGATGCAAGCACTTTCCCGAAAGTCCATGAAAGAGCGGGTTGGCTAAGGCGCGTCATGACGGAGCATCCCGAAGAGCAACGGCTGGCGGCGGCGAAACCCCTCGAGGTGACGCTGTACACGCGACCGGGGTGTCATCTGTGCGAAGAAGCGAAGAGGATCATCGAACCGCTGCTGGTGGAGTTTGGCGCGAAGCTGCTGGAGGTAAACATTGAAGGTGATGCGGTGCTTACGGAGCGGTATGGGTCGGACATTCCGGTCGTGTTTGTGGGTTCACGAAAGGCGGCGAAGCATCGCGTTGAGCGGGAGCAATTTCGGCGGCAGTTGATGGAAGCGCGAGAGAAATGCGAGGGCAGTTAGGACGCAGCGGTTGTGGCGCGGGATCGGTTGCGGACCGCCTCGGAAGGCGGTCCCCACACAAGCAAGGACAAGCCCAAGAGAAAAGCCGCAGGGCTCCCGCCAGAAAGCGGCGGGCTGAAAAGAGCGCAGACTCTCCCTGCGCTACAGGAGTTTTTAGTGGGATTTGGTGGGGCTGTGAGCGCCTACCGTGTCGTCGGGGACGTCGCCGGGGCGGCCTTTTACGCGGTCGTAGACACTGAGCTGGCTGACCGAACCCAGGGCTTCGTTGTAAAAGGTGGGGACGCCGAGGGCGGTGCGGAGTTCTTCGTTAAACTTGCGCAAATTGGCGAGGTGAGCGGCAAGAGCGGGTACCTTGATGCTTTCGTCGGTGAGCAGGAATTTCTGATAGCCGGCGTCCCAGAGGCGGGTGAACTGCCCGTGGAACATGATGGCGGGCAGGATGGTCATCTGGAAGTGGCCGTCGGGGACTTGGCGGAATTCGGCGCCACAGCCATATTTTTCCACGCGCACCACGCCGCGTGTGCTGCCAACGCCAAAACCGAGAGCGGCGAGGCTGTCCATGGCTTTCTTTTCAAAACGTTCGTTGACGTTCCACATAGTAGAACCAGAGTACGATTCCTGGAGATGGGTGTAAAGAGCGAGGCCACGTGGGGGATGAGTCACTTTCCGGTTTCGGCGCTAATTAGGCGCTATCTTATCCTGGACCAATGACGGCTATACTTTCTTCATGGAAACGCCAACTCCAGTTGACCTGACCAACTTTTCTTTCGACGAGTTCGTCTCGTTCCTTTTCGACCATGACGCACCTCCCGAATCTGAGAAATATGACCCGTGGTATTTCCACGTGGAAGTGGAGTTCGACGCCAAAAAGATTTGTGCCTATTACGTGCAATTGTTTCGACATCCGGAATTTCTGCTCTCGCGCTTCACAAAGCCGCAGCTTGAGGAAGCGTTCTGGGCGATAACAGGTCCCAATCTCGGTTGGTCTGTATCCCGAATAATTGAGGACTCAGACCTGCCGTTATCCATCCGAGAAGAATGCATTGGTCCCATGACTGATTTGTTTAGACGCCTTTTCGCCAAGGAGCCATTAGAGACCTCGGTTCAGATGTGGTGGGATTCTTTGTGCTACCACTGGCATTGTGGGAATAGAAATCGAGAGCGCGGCGGTGAGGATTTGGAATTGCAGGATATATTTTTTCAGACGCTGGCTAAGGTGCTTGCGATTGACTCTTGGATTTGTCAGGGAGCCGCTCTCCATGGCTTGGGCCATCTTCATCATCCCCAGACAAAGCAACTAATTGAACAATACATTGAGGAGCATCCTTCCCTAACACAAGAGCAGAAAGCATACGCTCTTGCGGCGGCTAGGTTTGAGGTATTGTGAATGGCAATTTATTTCGCCTTCGACCACAGGGTCTTGCTAAGTCCCGGGTAGCCGCGTAGTCGGAAAGTGACCCAATGCCGCGATGGGCCATTCAAAGTGTTCGGAGTGGTTCGCTGGCCACTTCGCTTACTCACTAGGCCGCGATTTGCTACCACATAGCTCTGCCGCTTCACGCTGCGCCATAGAACGAATGGCAAGCATGCTGGTTGCAGGCGGCGCGCGAGGAAGATGATTGGCTTCTCCGAAGAGGGCGGCACAGGTAGAATGTTCATTAGAGGAACATCATGGCCACCAAGACACCGCCGTTGACCGGGCACCCTCCGGCAGCGAGCCTGACCAACGAAGAGATTCTGCGGTACAGCCGACATTTGATCATGCCGGAAGTGGGCATGGAGGGTCAGCTCAAGCTGAAAGGCGCGAGAGTGCTGCTGATCGGAACGGGCGGGCTGGGTGCGCCGCTGGGGCTGTACTTGACGGCGGCGGGTGTGGGCAAGATCGGGCTGGTGGATTTCGATGTGGTGGATTTCACGAACCTGCAACGGCAGGTGACGTTTGGGACCAGAGACGTGGGCAAGCCGAAAACCGAAGCGGCCAAGGCGCGGCTGAGCAACCTGAATCCCGACGTAGAGATCACGACGTACGAAATGAAGCTGACGAGCGAGAATGCCCTGGAGTTGTTCAAGGATTACGATGTCATCGCGGACGGCACGGACAATTTTCCCACGCGGTATCTGGTAAACGACGCTTGCATCCTTCTGGGCAAGCCGAATGTTTATGGATCAATTTTCAGGTTTGAAGGACAGGTGACGGTGTTCGGTATGCCGGATGGCCCGTGCTATCGCTGCCTGTATCCTGCGCCGCCTCCGCCTGGACTGGTGCCCTCGTGCGCGGAAGGCGGAGTGCTGGGCGTGTTGCCCGGGGTTATCGGCTGCTTGCAGGCGATGGAAACGATCAAGCTGATCCTGGGTCGCGGAGATTCTCTTGCCGGGCGATTGCTGCTGTTCGATGCGCTGGCGGTGAAATTTCGTGAACTGAAGCTGCGCAAGAACTCGCATTGCCCGATGTGCGGAGCGCATCGCAAGATTCACGAGCTGATTGACTACAACGAGTTTTGCGGCATACGGGGAGAAGAGGAGCCGGAAGTGGATTTGCACGTACCGGAAATAACGGCGTGCGAGCTGAAAGAACGGCTGGACCGCGGCGACGAATTGTTCATTCTGGATGTTCGCGAGCCGCATGAATACCAGATCTGCAACTTGAAGGGGCACCTGATTCCGCTGGGCGAATTGCCGCGTCGCATGCATGAACTGGATTCTTCGCATGAAATTGTGGCGCATTGCCGGAGCGGGAAGCGTTCCGCGGAAGCGGTGGATTTTTTGCGCAAAGCGGGGTTCCGCAAAGTGCTGAATCTGCGCGGGGGCATATTGTCGTGGTCCACGGAAGTGGATCCGAGCATGCCACGCTACTGACGATTGCTTGTAATTAGTAAGGCAGATGGATATCTTGGAGTCGCTCTCAGGTTGTCATTCTCAGGACGCCGGACGGAGGATTTCATGGCAGGCACAAAAGTCACAATTTTCAATAACGGGCCGCTGCGTGTTGAAGGGGATTTTGAGATTGTGGATCAGGAAGGGAAGGCGTTCGGATTGGGCGGGCGGGCGGCCGTTGCCCTATGCCGTTGTGGCCACTCCGCCAATTCGCCGTTTTGCGACGGGACGCACAAACGGCAGAACTTCGCGGATGCGGTGAGTGCGAAAGACCTTCCAGAGCCCCAAAAACCCTGAAACCCGCATCTCCCTTTTGAATGATAATCCTGAATCCTCGGACCGTCTGATTCGTCAATGTTTATGAGGGTGCGAGTGCGACGGAGACGTTCCGGAGGTATGGACCCAATGGGTGAGAAACAAGACCGGCCTTTCCATTTCTCCTTTAACTCCTCAACGGGCGTATTATTCGCGGGAATCTGTTTTCAAAATGGAGATTCCGGTCAATACGATTCCTTGCTTTGTTGGAAAGAGGGTACCCCATGAAGGCGCTTTGTCATTTGTGCATAGCCATGCTTGCAGCCGCCAGTGCCACCGTCGGGATTCGGGCGCAAGGTCCATCGGGCCACTCCCCTTCAATGCTTCCCGCCGGAATGTTCAGCACGCTGGGAAACCAGATCGTCGACCAAAACCAGAATCCCGTTCGTCTCTCCTGTGTTTACTGGCTGGGAATGAACGTCAAGGACGGCAAGTTCGCCAACCAGGATGGACCGTTCAAAGGAATTCAGGCGAATATCGACGCGATTGCCGCCACCGGCTTCAACTGCGTGCGCGTCGATATCAACAACATCTCGCTGCACGATAGTGGAACCCCGGATTTCCTTGCAAACATGGACCAGTTGGTTGCCGCAGCCGCCAAGGCAAATCTCAGGGTCATCATCGACGATCATAATAATGAGGGAGTGCGCGGAACTGTTCCCGATGTTTCCTGCACCGGCCAGCAAGGTAACGGGCTCTGGTACGATCTTGGCGGCGCGACGGATGGCACCGACGGCTGCAAGAACGCGGGACACACTACGCAAGAGTCTTTTCAGAGCGACTGGGTTTCGATCGCTTCGCGTTATGCGCGCAATGACACGGTGATCGGATACGATCTGTGGAACGAACCAATAGGCAGTAAGGGGCACGCACAGTGGGGCGGCGGGTCCGACCGCGATATCCATCTCATGTATGAAACCGTAGGGTCGGCAATACTTTCCAAAGACCCCGGCAAGCTGATCTTCGCCGAGTGCCCGCTGGCGATTTACGACCCAACCACGCTCTATGACGGAGTCACCGTGGGAAGCGCTCCCTGGGGAGATTGCACCGGCGCAAAAAATCTCCCGATCGTATTCAAAGTGAACGGAAAGAGCATCAAGGACAAGGTGGTCTATGATGTCCATCTCTACGCGAATTCCGTAGACGACTATAATCGCATTTTCGGCTCCAGCAGCAGCCCGGCCGCCATCCGGGAAATGAATAAGTCCTTTGGATTCCTGGTATCCCAGAACATCGCCCCCGTTTGGGACGGCGAGAGCGGGACGGGGTTTCGGGAAAATCCGGACGATCAGGATTGGGCGGAAATGTTGGTCAAGTACTTGAATGGAGAGCTGGGGGCTCAGGGCGGTCCGACTTTTTCAGGCAATCAACAAGGTATGGGCATCGCCTGGATGTCGTGGAACACGCAATACACCACTAAGGGCGACGACAATCTCGGCATCCTCAACCCTGACGGGTCACGGGTCGCGGCGGAGCTCAGCATCGTCAAGCCGCTTCTCTATTACCCCAAGCCGAAAGCAGCCGCCAAAGCGAGCACGCTCCCTCCACGCAAGAAAGCGGACTAGGGTCCGTTCGTCCACCCTCATACTATTTGTGATTTATTTCTAGAAGCCCAACGCCGTATTCGTCTGAAAAAGCGCCTCCTCCCAAGTTGAGACAGTCTCAGGATGAGACTTTGCACACAATTGGGCACATCTTGTCTAAACCCCTGCTAACTCTCTGGATACATTCACGATACTGAGCCAAAATGGAAGACTGAGATTGGCGCGATGTCTCGTGGTGCGTCTCAAGTGGGACGCAGCATTCTGGCTGTTCTAATAAGACTTTCATTTTGAGTTAGTTGCAAACCTTCCTGAGGCACTCCAAAAGGGCCTGTACGTGCATTCCCCGGTATTGCCGGTTATCTCTGGCAATTGGGGGATGTTTTGGGAGATTGGGCCAATTTGACGGGGTTTTTCCGCAAGGACCGCGGGCATCTGCCTGCTGTGGCCTATAGCCTCCTGACGGCATTCTTTGTTGGCGTAGTTCTGTACGCGCGGCACTCCCATGTCCTCGGCTCACCCAATACGTATCTTTATCTGGAAGTAGGCGGGTCGCTGCTATGTTTCTGCTATGCAGCGAACGCACTGGTGCGTTTCCGGGGAACGCATGATCGTATCGCGTTGATTCTGGCGTTCGGGTTTGTGCTTTCCGGGATGATCGAAACGCTGGGCTACTTTGGATTAAATGATTTGTTGCGGCTTGGCCCAGTGGCGCTTTCGCACGTACCGATGGGCTGGATGGTGGGGCGGACTTTGCTGGCGGTGCTGTTGCTGGCGGCGCTGGCGGTGGAGCGATTCATCCCTACGGCACGGCAGCCGAGCCGGGAAACGGCCGGGGCGTTGTTTGTTGTGGCGGCCGCCGCTTATGTGACGAGCGCCGCGTTTATCGCTGCGCCGGCGACGCCGGTGGCGAAGGCGGGTGCACTTCTTTCGCGGCCGTGGGAAGCGCTACCCGGCGGCTTGTTTGTTCTTGCCACGATTTTCTTTTACCGCAGGTTCCAGCAGGGCAAAAAGAGCGACAGCGATTCGTCCATGTACGATTATTCGCTGTTTCTTGTGGCGCTGCTGAATGCCAGTTGCCATGTGGCGGCGCTGTTTTCCCGGCGCCTCTTCGATGGACCATTTTTCCTCGCGGAACTCAGCAAAGTGGCCAGCTATTCGGTGATGCTGTGCGGTGCGCTGATTGACCAGGCGCGGCTGTTTGATCAGGTGCGCACGCTGGCAGTAAGCGACCCGCTGACGGGGCTGGCAAATTACCGGCGGCTGATCGCGGTGATCGAATCGGAACTGGACCGCTCTCGGCGGACGCATCGCGCGTTCAGCATCGTGCTGATGGACATGGACGGATTGAAGAGCATCAACGACCGCTTCGGGCACCTGGTGGGAAGCCGTTCGCTGGTGCGCCTGTCCAAGATTTTGCGCAATCATTCGCGAGCGATTGATACGGCCGCACGGTACGGCGGCGACGAATTCGCGCTGGTGCTGCCGGAGGCTCCGCGGGACATTGCCTTGCGTGTGTCGTCGCGGATTCGCGAACGGCTGGCAACGGAAGCCGAAGAGCCCGCCCTGTCGGTCAGCGCGGGGATCGCCGCGTATCCCGAGGATGGCGACACACCGGAAAAGCTTTTGGGCGCCGCGGACCGCGCACTCTATCGCATGAAGCACCGCGGGAGCGCCATGAATTCGATTGCACGCATAGCAGCGTGCCTGTGAGATGGATGAGCTATGACACGCGCACACATCCATCCCCACCCCCGCCGGGAAAACCGGATCCAGATGGAAATCCCGGTGATTCTGGAAGGGCATCGGCAGCTTCCGGGCGCGGAAGCCACGTTTACGGAAAACGTCAGCGCCAAGGGTGCACGCGTGGTGAGCATACGCCGCTGGGACAAGAATGCCCGGCTGGTGTTTGCGTCGCGTACAGGAGAGTTTCGCTCCGCAGCACGGGTGGCATACTGCCAGCCGAACCACGGAGAAGGATACGTGGTTGGGTTGGAGTTCCTGGAGCCGCAAGGGCGATGGGTAGTTGAATCTGCAAATTAGCTTGACAAGTTCAGGCGAGCGGATAGGAGGGAACTGCTGGAATATTCTTTAAGGAAGAAAGTTACTAGCGCAAGAGAGCGCCGAACGGGTCGAGAAGGAGCCGTTCGGCGCTTTCCCTTTTTGGGGGTTGTGGAGAGCGATTACCGCAGCGTCGGCAAGGCCCCGTAGAACTCACCAAGGAGATCAGAGCGGTAGAGAAAATCCCGAGACCTCAGGGGCTAAAGCCCAATGATAGCCAAGCACATAATGTCGGAGCTGAAGCTCCGACCCCCTGACCGGCGTCACAATTGGGAGCTTGGGAATGGTTGTATACTCGGTGCAGAAATTTGATGGTGCCTGAAGTTTTCTTCATGGAGGGAGGCTATTCCGTTGAACATTCTAGTGACCGGCGCGGCCGGGTATATCGGGAGTATCTGCGCGGAAGTGCTGGTGTCCCGCGGGCATCGGGTGATTGCGTTGGACAATCTGCAGGAAGGACATCGCGCCGCCGTGCCGCCCGCGGCGATCTTCTGCCAGACGGACCTGGCGATTCGTTCGCAACTTGAAGGGGTATTCTCCGCGCACAAACTGGATGCGGTGATGCATTTTGCCGGAGAAGCGCTGGTGGCGAAGTCGGTACGCGAACCGAGCACGTTTTATGCGGCAAACGTGGGATGCGGGGTGAACCTGCTGGACGCCATGGTGCGCCACGGCGTCAGCAAAATGATTTTTTCTTCGACGGCGGCGACCTATGGCGAGCCGGAAGTGGTCCCCATTCCGGAGGATCACCGCAAAGCGCCCATCAATCCGTATGGCAAGTCGAAGCTGAGGTTCGAGCAAATATTGGAGGATTACCGGGCGTACACCGGGCTGAAGTACGTGGCGCTGCGGTATTTCAATGCCGCGGGCGCCAGCGTGGAGCGCGGCGAAGCGCATCGCGTGGAGACGCACTTGATTCCCCGAGTGCTGGACACGGCGCTGGGCGCCATCCCACAACTGGAAGTTTTCGGTTTCGACTATGCGACGCCTGACGGAAGCTGCGTGCGCGATTACGTTCACGTGCTGGATATTGCCGATTCCCATATACGCGCGCTGGAAGAGATCGAACGCGTACCCGGGGAAGCGTTCAACGTGGGCAATAGCCGCGGCTTCAGCAATCTGGAAGTGGTGAAAACGGCAGAGAAGATTACCGGGCGGAAGGTTGCGCACAAACTTTCGCCGCGCCGCCCGGGAGACCCCGCGGTGCTGGTAGCGAGCAATGAAAAGTTGAAGAGGGCGTTGGGGTGGGAGGCGAAGCATTCTTCGCTGGAAGAGATTTTGCAGTCGGCGTGGGAGTGGCGGCGGAAGTTTCCTCGCGGGTATGCGGAGTGAGTTGAGGCAGCGAGAACCCGGCAAGAAGATTGAATTTAGCGGACAGGGAGTGCAGGAATCCTGCGCGCGTACACGGCGGGATGCCGGCGACACCCTAGGGCTGGGACGAATTAGAGGTTGTTGGCTAGGGTTGCAGTTGTAAAAGCGGCGGCAAGCCGCCGCACTCCAAATGCGTTACACGGCGGGTTTGGAGAGGACTTCTTCGTAGAGTTGGAGAGTTTTTTCGACCATGCGATCGGCGGAGAAATTTTCCGCGACGCGGATTCGCGCGGCTTGACCCAATCGCTGGGCAAAGACGCGATCCCCCAGGATGCGCTTCACGGCCGCGCAAATCTCCGGCACATCGGGGCCGGAAACAATCAAACCACTCTGGCCATCAACGATAATCTCCGTCAAAGCGCCGCGGCGGAAGGCGATGGAAGGGATTTCGTAGGCCATGGCGGCCATCAGGGAATTGTTCAGGGCTTCGAAAAACGAGGGAAGCAGGAATACATCCAGGGCCGCGTAAGCGGAGTCCACGTCTTTCACGAAGCCGGCAAAGATGACGGCTTGCGTTACGCCCAATTCGTTCGCCAAGGATTCCAACTTGCCGCGACAGGGGCCATCACCGGCGAGCAAGAGGCGTATCTCCGGAAAGTCCTTGCGGAGTTCCGCCACGGCGCGGATGAGCCATTCCTGGCCCTTATCGGGGAGCAGAACACCCACACAACCGAGGAGGGGAGCGTCATCGGGCACGTCCCAACGACGCCGCGCTTCAGTGCGCTGGGCGGAAGAAAAGCGCTCGGGGATGTTTGTGCCTTCATAGACCACGCGAAGCTTGTCGATGGGAACGCCGGAAGCGGCAGCCTGATCCGCTACCCATTGGGAATTAGCCAGGATGCGGGTTGTGGCGCGGTACTTGGCCTGCGAGAACCAATTCTTGCCGATGGGAAAACCAACACGGCGCGATGCAAGGAAAGGAACGCTCCAATGCGCGCCAGCAAGCCATGCGGCCGACACCGCATGGGCTTCGTTGGCATGGAGGAGATCAATTCTGCCGCTGGCGAGCAGATTGCGGATTGCCAGGGCGGCCGGGAGGCGGAAAAAGCCGCGCGAAACGAAGTGCACGTAATAGCCGGCTTTGCGCGCGCGATGAGCCAGGGCAGAACTGCGCGGGGCAAGGAGCTCAGCCGCATGGCCATGTTCGTACAATCCGCGGAGGAGAAGCAGCGCCTGGTTTTGTCCACCGCGCCATTGGGTTTCCAGATCCACGATCAAAGGAATCATTGTGCACCGCGAGAACGAGATGGCCTGGCGGCTTTCACCAAGGCGCCCAATTTCGAGGATTGCAAGCGTACACTACGCGCGGCCATTTGTGAGAGGACGGCGCCGCGGTATCCGTCCAGAAACCCGGCGCCGAGGAAAAAGTAGCGGAACCACGTCCAAGGTGTCCCGAGCCACAAGGCGGCGCGCCACCGGCGGTGTCCCTGCGCGAATAAATGGTTGGCCATGGCAGAGGTATCACGTTCCAGGGTGGCTTCGTGCTCGGCAAACGTGCGGACGGGGTAGTGCAACAAGTCGCCGGGCAACTTGAGGGGCTTGCCGGGAAACTGCAGGTTGGGATGAATGGGGCCCTGAAAGCTGGCTTTGGTACGCAGATAGAGGCGGGACTGCCAGTTGGGATAGAAGTGCGAATGATGGATCCACGCGCCCAAATACCAGGTCAGCCGGGCCATTTGATAAACATCGGCTTCCGGCGAGATGTCTTTCCATTTTCGCAAAGAGAGGCGCAACTCCTCGCTCAGCTCTTCGTTTGGCTCGAGTGCCAGAATCCAGTCGTGCGAGGCCAGGGAGGCGATGTGGTTCCTTTGCGACGCAGGATCGTGTGAATCCGGGACGATGAGTTTTGCGGCGAATTGATGGACAATCGTGGCCGTGGCGGTGGAGTCCGCACTCCCGCAATTCGAGACGAGGATTTCGTCGGCGATTCCTGCGAGAGAGGCAAGGAGCCGCGGCAGGTTTTCCTGGTTACTTTCCGTAAAGATGCAAACGGTCAGACGGTTCATGTGTATGCAGCGCGCCCCGGCGCACGCGCCACCCCTTGAGCAAAGAAAAGCTCCGCTTTGGAATGTGCCTGACTAAGTCTGACTCAGAACGGCCTTGGGAAGAAAGCTCAAGCGGATGGTGCTGCTGCCCACACGGAACTCCGCGCCGTCCTGCAAGAACGCGGCGCGCACACGCTCGCCCTCGAAGAAGGTGCCGTTCGTGGAGTCGAGATCCTTCAAGTTAACAGAGTGCTCGCGAACCTCGAGGACGCAGTGGTGGCGGGAGATTTCCGGATCGTCCAGGGGAAGGTCGGCGCCCTTGCGCCCGATGACGGTACGCGGATTGATAAGCTTAAAAGATTTGCCGGTGGAGGGGCCGGTGGAAACGGTCAGGACAACATCGGCGTCAGGCGGGAGATGCAAGCTGTCGTCAACCGGAGGCAAGCGAAGCCTGGCGGTGGAAGCGTCGGCGCGGGCGAAAGAAGGCATCGGGGAGATGACCACGGTTTCGTCGGCACGGCGCTTGATGGTCACGACAGTGGTCTGGCCGCAACGCGTGCAGCGAAACTGCACCTTGTCGTGATGGGCCACGACCTCGTCCTTCAATAAATGCTGCTGACCACAATGTACGCAACCCGTCTGCATAGTTCCAATTTACCACGGGGGACAGGCGGCGATTGGCCGGGGCGGGGCGCGCTTGCGGCAAGGGTTACTGCGGTGGTTAAGCTGGGGACCGCGGCAGTTGTGCTACGATATAAGATTCAAGATAAGGCAGGAGAGCGCACGTGTCTGAACACATATCGCGAAAAGAGCTGAAGCAGGACAAAGTCCGGGAAACTTTCGAGCACGGCGCGGAAGC